>Ga0308421_1001650_pt1 | contig 11542 bp, 9 predicted proteins | sample HotsprSampleMS60_FD_203673 | JGI IMG/M metagenome (GOLD analysis project Ga0308421, IMG submission 203673) | Hot spring phototrophic mat microbial communities from Mushroom Spring, Yellowstone National Park, Wyoming, United States - 20090730_MS60 ...
CATCTCGGGCTGCTAAGCGCGTTTCGAGAGGTCGCTGCAGTTCACCCGAACGCCCGTCTTCTGATTGCAGGGCAAGGATCGCTTCAAGCGGCGACGGAACAGCGTATTGTAGAGTTGGGACTTGCCGGCCGAGTGCGTCTGTTAGGGCTACGGCGCGACATTCCTGATTTGCTTAACGCTGCCGATGCGTTCGTCCTCCCCTCGTTGTGGGAAGGCATGCCACTTACTCTTCTGGAAGCCAGTGCCACGGCTCTTCCCATCGTGGCGACAGATGTAGGTGGGAACTCAGAGGTCGTTCTGGACGGAAAAACAGGCTATCTTGTGCCTCCCCAAGAAGCAAAGGCGCTCACACAAGCAATGCTGCGTGTCATGCTCCTGTCGGCAAACGATCGAATCGCGATGGGACAAGCAGGACGCGCGCATGTTGTGCAGAACTCTGAATTAGAACAGGTGGTTGACCGATGGGAATCACTGTACCGCGAGCTATTACAACGCAAGGGGATAAATTGCAAGAGCCCAAACGAGTAGCTATCGTTGCGCATTACGCGCCGACAATTGTTAGCTTTCGAGGCGCTCTCATCCACACCATAGCGCAAGGTGGTAGGCAGGTATGGGTTCTTGCACCTGATTATACTCCCGAAATCCGTGAGCAAATTCGCCGACTGGGAGCAGTGCCTGTGGACTACGCTCTCGACAGGACAGGAACTAATCCCTTCAAGGACATTTGCAGCCTCTGTCATCTGATGCGTCTAATGAAGCGCATCAATCCTGATGTTGTCTTTTCGTACGGTATCAAGCCTATCATCTACGGAAACTTGGCGACTTGGCTCTTGAGAACTCCGAAGCGAATTGCATATATCACCGGGTTGGGCTATAGCTTCGTCACGGAAGACAACACCAGTCTCAGGCGTCGGCTTCTGCGTCGGGCGGTTAGAACGCTGTATCGTCTCGCGATACAGAGAACCAGTGTGGTATGCTTCCAAAATATCAGCGACCTTGAAGAGATGGTACGATTAGGCATCGTGCATCCACAAAAAGCGATCTTAACAGGACCAACTGGGGTTGATCTGGGCGAATGGCTTCCGACGCCGCCTGTGCTCAATCCTGTCACCTTCGCCATCGCCGCGCGCCTGATTCGGGAGAAGGGGATTGTAGAGTATGCCCAAGCCGCCCAGCGCATCAAGCAACGCTATCCCAGCACCCGCTTCCTGCTGCTGGGCGGCACAGACACCAACCCAGGTACCCTACGCGAATCCGAAGTGCGCCAGTGGGTAGACGCAGGCATTCTGGAGTGGTTTGGACATGTGCCCGATGTGCGCCCCTACTTCGCCCAGACCAGCGTCTATGTGCTGCCCTCATACTATCGTGAGGGTGTGCCGCGCAGCACGCAGGAGGCGATGGCGATGGCGCGCCCTGTGATTACGACGGATGCATCAGGGTGTCGGGAGACGGTGGTGGACGGGGTGAACGGCTTTCTGGTGCCGCCGCGTGATGTAGACGCGCTGGTTGCAGCGATGGAGCGGTTTATTGTGCAGCCCGAGTTGATTGTTGGGATGGGTCAGGCGAGTCGCAGACTGGCAGAAGAGCGCTTCGATGTCCACAAAATCAACCAACGGCTACTCCAAGTTATAGGGATGACTCGCACCGCTTCCACAGAGTCTAAGGTGTCGCTTAGGTCAGTACCTTGCCAAGAGAGTGTGCCTCCAACTGGACTGGAAACGGGAGCCGCAGTCGATGCAGAGGGCAGATTCGTTCTGCAAGGCTCAGCGATCGACTGTTCTGGGCAAACACATACCCAACAGGCTAGTGCGCTGAAGACAACTGCTCAGAGCCGAGACGCGGTTCGGGTTGTTCTTATCGCGCACTACGCACCGTCAATTCTCAACTTTCGGGGAGCCTTGATCCGCGCGCTCGTGCGGAACGGCGCAGATGTATTCGCGCTCGCGCCTGACTACACCCACGAACTCAAGGATGCCGTATGGCAGCTGGGCGCATATCCCGTAGACTATCCGATGCATCGGACAGGCATGAATCCCTTGACGGATTTGCGAACTTTTTTTGCGCTCCGCCGCTTGCTGCACCAACTTCAGCCCGACATAGTGTTTCCGTACAGTATCAAACCTGTTATCTATGGTCTTTTGGCTGCTGGAGGGCAAGCGCAAAAGGTCGCTCTTATTGAGGGAGCAGGCTACACATTCACGGTGACGCCTTCAAGTCCACGAGAGTGTCTCTTACATCTCATCGTGCCCTGCTTGTACCGAAGAGCGCTGCGACGCGCACACGCTGTTTTCTTTCTGAATCCCGACGATCTACGAGAGTTCTGCACTCGCGCACTTGTCAACCCTGACCGAGCAATCTTGATTGGAGGGATAGGTGTTGACTTAATAGAGTTTGCTCCAGAACCACCAGTACTTGAGCCGATTACCTTCACTCTGGCGGCGCGTCTGTTGCGCGAGAAGGGGATTGTAGAGTATGCCCAAGCCGCCCAGCGCATCAAGCAACGCTATCCCAGCACCCGCTTCCTGCTGCTGGGCGGCACAGACACCAACCCAGGTACCCTACGCGAATCCGAAGTGCGCCAGTGGGTAGACGCAGGCATTCTGGAGTGGTTTGGACATGTGCCCGATGTGCGCCCCTACTTCGCCCAGACCAGCGTCTATGTGCTGCCCTCATACTATCGTGAGGGTGTGCCGCGCAGCACGCAGGAGGCGATGGCGATGGCGCGCCCTGTGATTACGACGGATGCATCAGGGTGTCGGGAGACGGTGATTGACGGCGTGAACGGCTTTTTGGTGCCGCCGCGCGATGTGGACGCGCTGGTTCGTGCGATGGAGCGGTTTGTGCAGCAGCCCGAGTTGATTGTTGAGATGGGTCAGGCAAGCCGAAAGCTGGCAGAGGAGCGGTTCGATGTGGATAAAATCAACCAACGGATTCTGGAAGTGATGGGAATTAAGCCTACAGATTCTCCCTCGAAATGACGATAATTTACTTGGGCATTCCTTGGTGTTTTTCTGGCAGTGCCTGTGAGCGTAGTGTGATGCAGCGTTTAGCTTGAGATACGCAAGCTAACGCTAAGTGGCTTTGCGCGTCCAACGGCTTGCAGGAGCAACTTGAACGCGGTGGCAGGGTATAATCACGCAGCGAGCGAGGGAACGCCGTATGACCTACTACGGATATCTTGACGCGCTGTTGGCTTGGGAGGCGCGGGCAGCGCTGGAGGTGTTGGCAATTTGCCGATGGGACGAGGACGGGATGATTGTCCACCAAAACTCGAGCTTTGTCCACTGCACATGCCAAAGACTTTCCTCTACTGCGAAGCTGCGAGATTTTTTCTGCAGCGCTTGGGCACATCGCACTTTTGATGATGATTACAGGAGGCGGTTCTGCTATGATCGAGTTCAAACCATCCCACGAGACCTTGCCGCTTGAACGTGTGGTCTACAAATCGGTGATGAGCTACAGACTATACGAGGCGGCAAAGCGGGTGCTGGACTTCACGGTGGCAGCGCTGGGACTACTGCTGCTTGCCCCCCTGTTTGTACTGATTGCGCTTGCCATCAAGCTCGATTCGCCAGGCAGCGTATTTTTCGCACACGCGCGCGTTGGACGCTACGGACGCCCCTTCAAGGTGCTGAAGTTCCGCACGATGGTGCAGGACGCGTCCAAGCGCGGTGGCGCCATCACCGCAGAGGACGATCCCCGTGTCACGCGCGTGGGTAAGATTCTGCGCAAGACAAAACTCGACGAGCTACCCCAGTTGTGGAATGTGCTCAAGGGCGAGATGAGCCTTGTCGGTCCTCGCCCGCAGGTGGAACAGTATGTCGCTCTATGGGAGCCGACGCTCCGCGAGAAGGTTCTCAGCGTACGCCCAGGCATCACGGGCTTGACCCAAATCAGCTTTCGACACGAAGGTGTACTGCTCGCGCAACAGCCCAATCCAGAAGCTTACTACCGCGAGGTACTGCTGCCCATCAAGCTGCGCTCGGACGCGGAGTATGTTGACAAACGCACACTGCTGTACGATTTGTACCTCATCGCGCGCACTTTGCCCGCCCTGTTCGAGCGAACCGCTGTTGCGCATCGTCGGTTGGTGCAGATTCAGCAGCCAGAATAATGAATTTGTTGGCAGAGCGAAGCACTTCACGCGGAGGAACGAGATCCATGTGCTGCTAAGCGGCTTGAGTGGCGCAGTTTAGCGTTAGCTCAGTGCTGTTCACGCAGTACGCGCCAAGCAAAGCGGGGCAAGTTGCGCACCTTCTTGATTTTGCGCGGGTCCATAATGAGTCGCCAAAGCCACTCGCAACCGACGCGTTGTACCCACTTCGGTGCGCGCCGAACAACTCCACCGTGCACATCGAAGCTACCGCCCACACCAATCATCACGGGCACGCCCAGCTGCTGGCGATGTCGCCACGCCCACTTCTCTTGGCGTGGCATGCCCATCCCAACGAACAATATATCAGGGCGTGCTGCGGCAATCTCTGCCACAATCGCAGGCTCATCGGCAGCTGCAAAGTAACCGTGTTGAACGCCGACAATAGCCGCCTGCGGGTAGCGTTGGAGAAGGTTCTGCGCCGCGCGTTCAGCAACACCAGGCGCCGCACCCACAAAATAGAGTCGGTAGCCCTTCGTGTGGCTAAGGCGCGTGAGTTGCTCCACCAAGTCCACTCCTGACACCCGTTCGGGAAAAGGCTGTCCCAGTCGTCTACCTGCCCACAATAGCCCGAAGCCGTCCGGAGTCACTAGCGCCGCGCGCACGGTCAGGGCGCGAAACTCAGAGTCTTCGAGTGCCATCAGCACTGCGTTCGCATCAGCGGTAATCACTAGGCTCGGCTCTGCACGGTGGATGAGCCGCTCGATGTGTAGAAGCGATTCGCTCATCCCGACGCGATGCACGCGCACGCCCAGAATCCGTGCTTCCGGTAACGAGACTGTTCGCCCTTCCTGCAACACGCGCTCCATGCAGTCATAAAGGATACCCCTTTTCGGGGTACACATGTGCTATAATAGAGGGGGACAACCCCGAAAGGAGTTTGACTATGCGGACGATTAGCGGAGTGATTGCGGGCTTTGCTTTGGTGATGACTGCCTATGGGCAGGTATTTATCCATCAGAAGCTAGGCGAAGGTTTTACGGATATCGGCACGGGTATTCTGACGGAGGGCGGACTCCCCTTCTGGTCTGCGGTTGCCTCCGGGAACAATCTCGATATTTTTCGGATCACAGGCAACACGAACTTTACGGCTTCGATTTTAGGCAGTAATCGCTTAGCGTATCCTGTGGGCTACCACCCAACAGCAGGCTTATTGTGGGAAGGGCGCGGGAGCGCATTAGGTAGTGGCAACACTGATGTGTTCGTAGAGACAACCAATATCAGCGCGTCCGTGTTGGGCACAGGACGCACAGCGTTTGGCTTCGGGTTCACCAACGCTGGGCTGCCTATTTGGTACGGCAGAGGTAGCGCGAACAGCAACAATATCGACATCTTTCGCGGGAATACAAACCTCACTGCCTCCCTGCTGGGAAGCGGGTCGCGCGAGGCAATTCCAGCCGCTTTGGTCAACGATCAATTGCTTTGGGATGGTGCAGGACCAAACACAGGCGTCAACCGTGATGTGTTTCGTACCGACCTCAACAACTTGAGCACAAGCAATGTTTCCCAAGCGCCTCTGGGCAACAATCGTTTTGCCGTTGCTACAGCGCTCAACGCAAATGGCGACTCGGTGTGGCACGGCAGCGGTTCCATTACAGGCGACTATAACGATGTATTCTTTAACAGCACCAATATAAGCTTGTCAACGATTGGCGGCGGAAATCCAGCGAACCCGCGCGATGCGGTGGCATTTGGACTGAGCGGAAACCGCCTCATCTGGCAAGGGCGCAGTGCAAGCACAAACCAGTTCTACGACACCTTCACAACGGCGGGCAGCAGCACCATCAACCTAAGCCAGTCGGTTCTGGGTTCCGGGCGCGATAGCCAGCCGATTGATGTGGAAGGCTCGGCAGTGCTGTGGGGCGGAATCGGCAATAATGTAGGCAATCTTGATGTCTTCGTTACTCTCGTAGGCACGACCACCACGACACGCAACCTGAGTCAGCAGCGCTTCGGTGGCGGCAATACGCGCGGCGTGCGTGAAGGCGATGGGATTGCTGTGTTCCCGAATGGCAACGCTTTCTGGGTGGGCAAACACAGCTCCACTAATAACAAAGTCCACCTATTTCACTATAACTGGAACAACAATACCAGCACGAACCTCGTGCAAGAGGCGGTCAACCGCGACGCGAGTGCTGTCTACCTTGCGCACAACAGCGCGGAGCAAGTGCTCTGGGCAATTCCCGTCGGTAGCAGCAACTACGAGGTCTACCTCTCCACGCCTAATGTGCCAACAACCTTGCAGGGCACAGTAACTATCAACGGCTTCGTGGGAAACACCAATCAGATCACGCTGACCATCCGCCAGTTCGACCCCTACACGGGGAATGTGGCAGCGACTCGATCGGGCAATATGAATAGTGGTTTCACCTACTCGATTGCAGTGACGCCAGGTTTGTATAGTCAGCTGCGAATCACTGCACCGCGCTGCCTGGCACGGAACATCCCAGGACTGCGCCGCCTGTTGGGCACGACGACTCTGGACTTCAGTCTGACGCTTGGCGATGTAAACGGCGATAACACCATCAACGACCTCGACCTGCTGGAGGTGCTGTTCAACCTCGGGGCAAGCACAACCGCTCCTGTAGATCTGAATGGTGACGGTACTGTGAACGACTTGGACCTGCTGATTGTGCTGTTCAACTTCGGCGCACAGGGGGACTAGTCTAACCGTGTAGTATATCCCTTCTCACTCCAGCGCTCTCCCCTCTCAAAGGAAAGGGAGGGCGTGGGGGAGTGAGAAGGGTTCAATCCATGCAGCAATTTGCGCTATTGAAGGCGCTGAATGCAGCAGGAATCGCGGTTTGCAGGGCGAATTGATCCCTTCGGAGGTTAGGTATGCGAGCGTTGATGACCCTGATAGCGATCGCACTGATGTGCATGGGTTTGTTGGCACAGCAGCAATCTGCGCCCAACCCGACGAAGACAACTGTCGCTGCGCTTTTAGAAAACCCTGACAAGTTCCATCGTAAGATGGTGCAGGTGGAAGGTAAAGTGGACGACCTGAAGAAGAAAACCTCTCGGGTCGGCAACCCGTACACTACTTTCAAGTTGGACAGTGGCGGCAAGCAAATCACTGTGTTCTCCTACGGACATCTGGATTTGCAGGACGACGACGCTGTAGTCGTAATAGGCAAATTCTATAAAGAGCGTCGGGTAGGGCGTAGTACCTTCAAGAACGAGATCGACGCCAGCCCGAAAGGAGGCGGAAGCGTGCGCAAGCGAAAGGAGTAAACCGCTAAGTCTCGAACTGATTTTTGTCTGTAGTGTCCCTGCGTTATTTCAACAGTGTCTGTGCGATTTGCTCCCACTCGCTCTCCAGTGAGCCTGTGTAAGGCGGCTTGCCTGCGCGTCGGTACCAGTAGCGTGCGTTGCTGAGGTCACCCTCCTTGCGATGTAGGTAGGCGTGTACCCATGCGCTCTCGAGCGAAGCATCGTTCTGCACCGTTTGGTGCGCTGTGTGCCAGTCGCCACGCGCGTCGTACCATAGCCCCAGCAACGGCGGAGATAAGGGCGGCGGTGTCTCTTGCGTAAGGCTTGCCTTGAACTGCTCCAGCGTCATGCGTAAGCGACCTCCTGTTGCAGGCGTTCGATGAGCGCGTCGAGCGTCATCTGTCCCAAGTCGCCTCCTTCGCGGCTGCGCACGGCGACCAGCCCGCCCGCGCACTCCTTATCGCCCAGAATCAGCATGTAGGGCGTCTTGTGCGTCTGGTGGTAGCGGATGCGGTAGCCGAGCGTCTCGCGTCGCGCGTCCAACTCGGCGCGGAAGCCTGCGTCGGCAAGCCGTTGGCGCACCTGCGCGCCGTACTCGTTGTGGCGGTCGGCGATTGGTAGCACGGCGACCTGCACAGGCGCAAGCCACAGCGGGAACGCTCCCGCGTAATGCTCAATCAGAAAGCCCATCATCCGCTCGAACGAGCCAATCGGCGCGCGGTGGATAATCACAGGGCGGTGCGGCTTGCCGTCCTCGCCCGTGTATTCCAAGTCGAACCGAGGCGCCATCAGAAAGTCCAGCTGCACGGTAGAGACCGTCCACTCGCGCCCCAAGCAGTCGCGCACCTCCACATCGAGCTTGGGACCGTAGAACGCCGCCTCGCCGCGCACGGCGGTGTAGTTCAGCCCCAACTCGTCCAGCGCCTGGCGCAGGGCGTTCTCCGCCGTCTCCCACATCTGGTCGTCGTCGTAGTATTTCTCCTTGTCGCCGGGGTCGCGCAGCGAAAGGCGATACCAGAAGTCGGTCAACTGAAGCCGCTTGTAGACCGTGTGGATGAGTTCGATATTGTGCTGCACTTCCGCCTTGATTTGTTCGGGGCGCAGGAACACATGCGCGTCGTTGATGGTGAAGCAGCGCACGCGGATTAGCCCCGACAGCTCGCCGCTCTTCTCGTAGCGGTAGACTGTGCCCAGCTCAGCGATGCGCAGCGGCAGGTCACGATACGAGCGCGGCTCCGACTTGTAAATCAGGAAGTGGTGCGGGCAGTTCATCGGGCGCAGGATGAGTTCCTCGCCGTCTTCGAACACCATCGGTGGGTACATCGAGTCTTTGTAGTAGGGGTAGTGCCCGCTGGTGCGGTACAGGTTCAGGTTCGCGATTTCTGGTGTGCGCACATGCTGGTAGCCCGCTTTGAGTTCCTCGTGCAGGATGAACTCCTCCAGCACGCGGCGGATGGTCGCGCCTTTGGGCAGGAGTATCGGCAGCCCGCTGCCGACTTCGGGGGCAATCATAAACAGCCCCAGCTCGCGTCCCAGCTTGCGGTGGTCGCGCCGTTTGGCTTCCTCCAAGCGGTGCAGGTAGTCCTCCAGCTCCTCTTGGGTGAAAAACGCCGTGCCGTAGATGCGGGTGAGCATCTTGTTGCGTTCGTCGCCGCGCCAGTACGCGCCCGCCAGCGACAGCAGCTTGAAGTGCTGGATCTCGCGCGTGTTCTCGATGTGCGGACCGCGACACAGGTCAATAAATTCGCCCTGCTGGTAGAAGCTGATTGCCTCGCCTTCGGGGATGGCGTGTAGCAGCTCGATTTTGTAGGGAACCTGCCCGATTTTGCGGATGAGTTGCTCGGCTTCCTCGCGGCTGGTCTCGAAGCGGGTGATGTCCAGCGCGCGCGCAGCGATTTCGCGCATCTTCTCCTCAATGCGTTGCAGGTCTTCCTCACGAAGCGGTTCGGGGAAGTCGAAGTCGTAGTAGAAGCCGTTTTCGATGGGAGGCCCGACGCCGAGTTTCGCGTCGGGGTACAGCTCCAGCACGGCTTGCGCCAGCAGGTGCGCCGCCGAGTGGCGCAGCCGATACAACGGGCTGTCGGGATAGTCGTACACCTTGCTCATCGCGGGAATTATACCTGTGCTGGAGGGGTGAGCATTAGCATCAATTTTAGAACGCCCCCAGAGTAAGGTACACTCAACGCTCTATGAGCCACACAACCAACCTTGCAACGCACATCGAGAACGCGCTCCAACAAGTCCTCCAACACGACGCCAACACCCTCGCACGCGAAACAGGCTTCCTCCAACGCCAACGCAAACGCACAGGCAGCACCTTCGCCCAAAGGATGGTCTTCGGCGCTGCCAGCAATCCCTGTCCCACCTCCACCGATTGGACACAAGCCGCCGGTCGGAGGCGAGCGCTCATCGTGCGCGTCAGCGGCGGTATGGGGATGCGCGTCAGAAGGGTGGGAAGCCGTCGCGTCGGGCGTTAGCGTTGGCAGCGTGGGTAGTTCTGATCACGAATGTGCCTGAGGCGGTGTTGTCAGCGCGTGCGGCGTGGGTGCTGGCGCGTGTGCGGTGGCAGGTGTGGTTTCGGGTGTGGAAGAGGTGTTTTCGTGTAGACGAGTGTCGCCGTCGGATGTATGGCGTGTGTTGTGTGAGTTATATGCGAAGTTGATGGGTGTGGTGATGGGGCACTGGTTGTTGTTCGTGTGTCGCGGGGATGTGTGGGATCGGAGTTTGTATAAGGCGGCGCGTGCGTTTCAGCGGTTGTCAGTGGTGGTGGCGGTGTGTTGGTGTTGTTTGAGGCGTGTTTAGCGACTTGTCGTGTGGGGAAGCGTCGGGAGCGTCCTGCGACCTTTCAGTTGATACTGGAATCGGAGGGCTTAACTTGATGCCAATGACCTACTTTGGGGCAATTCGTTCGCTTACGAGATTGCCCAAATTCCTCGATTCTCGATAACGCCTGCTTTGCACTGCGGGCAAGTCTGCCCGACAAGCGCAAGTCCCTGAATAGCCGCGCCGTCGCACCACCAGCACCGAAGCGGCTCAACGCGCGGGTCGATCCATGTAATCCGTCCGCAAGTGAGACACACATGCTCGCTGGCGTTTCCACTGTGCCGAAGCAGCTGCTCCTTCTCTTCCTGGCTAACAAAACGCCCTTCATGGCGCTCATACTCGTGAACGACTCCCTCGAAGAGGTGGGGATGGTAGATGAACCAGCGCCGTCCACGCCAGTCCTGCGCATACGGATTGCCCTCGTCCCAAATTTCTACCGCGTAATCACATCGGTTGCAAGCGAGTTTATAGCAAGCTGCCATGACTTTCCTCCCAACCGCGGTTAGTCTCCTCTTCAGAGGCGGTTCTGTGCAAGATACTTCTCGAAGAAGGCAAGGGCGACCTCGCTGTGCCAGAGTAAGCCCTCGTCGGTGAGGCGGATGATGTCGCCGTCGCGTTCGAGCCAGCCGCGTCGGGCAAGTTGCTCGATGGTGGGCGCGTAGTGGGTGCGGATGGGCAGCCCGAAGCGGGTCTCCAGCGTGGCGAGGTCTACACCCGCGCGCACCCGCAGCCCCAGCATCAGCGTCTCGGCGACGGCGTCCCAGCCCGTCAGCCGCTCCCACTCCAGTTCCAGCGGCTCGCCTGCCAACACGCGGCGGATATACTCGCGCGGGTGCTTGATGTTCGTCCACCGCCTGCCGTCCATGTACGACACCGCGCCCGGTCCGAAGCCCAAATATGGCTCGTTGCGCCAGTAGATGAGGTTATGCTGGCACTCGTAGCCAGGCAGCGCATAGTTGGAGATCTCGTACTGTCGGTAGCCTGCCTGCGCAGTGCGCTGCTGCGCGAGGCGGTACATGGCGACCTGCGTCTCGTCGTCGGGCAAGTGCAGTTTGCCCTTCTGGTACAGGTGATAGAAGCGCGTGTTCGGCTCCAGCATCAGCGCGTACAGCGACAGGTGTTCGGGCTGCAGGGCGATGGCTTGCTGTAGGCTCGCCGCCCAGCGTTCCAGCGTCTGCTGTGGCAGCGCGAAGATGAGGTCTAAGTTCAGGTTCGCAAAGCCCGCCGCCCGCGCCCACGCCACGCCCTGCACGACCTCTTCGGGCGTGTGGATGCGCTCCATGCGCCGCAGCTCGTCGGGGTGGAACGACTGCACGCCGAAGCTGAGGCGGTTGAAGCCCGCCTGCCGCAGCG
>Ga0308421_1001656_pt1 | contig 11518 bp, 9 predicted proteins | sample HotsprSampleMS60_FD_203673 | JGI IMG/M metagenome (GOLD analysis project Ga0308421, IMG submission 203673) | Hot spring phototrophic mat microbial communities from Mushroom Spring, Yellowstone National Park, Wyoming, United States - 20090730_MS60 ...
TCGCATCTCTCTTCTGTCACTTTTGGAGCAATGCTCGTAGGTGTCTTAATCTTATATCCACAATCACCCGCACCCTTGGCTATAAAGATCCCACCTTTAGCTTCATAGCTACCCATAAGGGCGTTTAAGGTATAGATAGCCCTTCTAAGATAGAAGTCGTTCTCTGTCCAAGCAGTCATCCAACCGGGATGAAAGATAACGGATGGCTTTGCCTCAGCCACCTCGTAAGCAATCTTTCTTATCTCTTCTGCAGGAATTCCTGTTTCCTTTTCAGCCCACTCAGGTGTATAAGGTTGAATAAAGCTTCTTAAATACTCCATCCCAACCACATATTTGTTTACAAAATCTACATCATAAAGGTTGTTGTTCACGATGACATTTATCAAAGCCAAGGCTAAAGCATAGTCTGTGCCAGGATTAATCATAAAGAATTTATAAGCCTTTGAGGCTGTATAGGTCCATCTAACATCAATGTATACAAGCTTTCCTCCTGAGCTGATCATTTCTATCACATTTCTTGCTTCCTCAGTAATCAAACTTTCAAGTAGATTTCTTCCAAAAACCACCATATACTTACAGTTCCTATAATCGTAACCAACGGTGTTTCTTGCATGCCCTGCAATAGACATATGAGCATTATGAACGGAGTTTGAACAACTCGCATGATGGGTAAAGTAGTTAGGAGACCCGATATCAGCTAAGAAGAGCTTATGTAATTCCGTGTGCGGCCCTCCTCTGTCGCTAAGGGCTATAGCTTTTGCCCCATCTTCAGCTATGATCTTTTTTAGCTTATCGGCTATAAAATCTAAGGCTTCATCCCAGCTAACCCGTCTCCATTTCCCTGACCCTCTTTCTTCATCCCGGATCATTGGGTATTGGGGTCGCTCATTATCATACTCAAAGGCAACACCAGCTGCCCCTCTTGGACAAAGAGACTTAGCCCCAAAAACATGGGGATTTCCCCAAATATGCTTTACAATCCCGTCTTCCACCTCAACAAGGATGGGGCACCTTCCAGTGCACATACAACACAAACTATAAACTTGGCGCCTTTCTCCCATACTTTAACCTCCTTCAAAATGTTTATTGCACAACTATTATTGTCCTGTTAGTCAAACCAGCCACCTTTTCGCTTGTGCTCCCAATAACAATCTTCTTTAATCCGGTAAGTCCTCTTCTACCCATCACGATAAAGTCAGCATCTACTTTATCTGCAGTATTACAGATCACTTCATAGGGACCACCAGAAAGGACCATTTTTTCGCTGGGAATCCCCTTTTCTTTAGCTTTTTCAATAGATTGATCAATTAAAACTTCTGCTCTTTGAGTATCTATTCCTGGATGAAGAACATGTAAAAAGATTAATCTCTCCGGTTTATATCTTTCGCTTAATATTATAGAGAATTCAACTGCGCTCTTGCTAATTTCAGACCCGTCAACAGAAACTAACACAGAACCTCTTTTTCCCCTCTTTTTCCCAATATTAGCAAGTTTTATACCTAATCATTTTACAGATAATCAGGGCAATCTTTGTCCTCTTTGGAACAGATATTGTTCCAAATGGAACAGTTATTGTACAAAAAGGAACAGTTAGGGACACAAAAAAGGGGCAAAGCTCCGATTAGTTAGGCCAAATTTTTTTGGCATATTTTTTGTATTTAATTTCTTGAATTAAAAAACTTAGGAGGTGGGGTATGATGTATTGGCAACGTCTAAAGTCTAATTTTCTGTTATGTTTTTTATTTTTAGTATTTTTTTTCTTTAGCACGCCTTGCTTTTCTCAGGAAAAGCAGGCTGAGCCTCAAGCACAGGCTGCTGAACCTCTAAAGGTAGAAGTAAAGCTTGACAAGGATAAGCACAAAGGTGGGGACGCTATTCAAATAACCGGTAAAGTCCCCCCGGGAATGAAGGTCAACTTCATTGAAATTGCCTCTACGGAAGCTAAGGTTCAGGTCGGAAGGTTAGACAGAAAGGATTTTAAGTTTTACTTAAGCACAGAAATTCCGGCTTTTTACACCATTATTATCAATGAAGATTATATGGCCAAAATTGATAAGAACGGGACGATAGAGGAAAAGCCAGTAAAAGAAATCTATGCCAAGTATAAGGCTAATAAAAAATGGAAGATAGGGGAATTTTTAAAGGAATCAAACGCTGATATTGCCTTCATTACCCCTCCCAAGATGATCTCTGAAATAAAGGTATGGAAGTCAAGCATTGTTAGGTCGATAGTTGGTTCAAGAGGAGAACCGCAACCGAGTTTAACTGATAAAAAAGAGGTCAAAAAAGAAGCTGCAAGGCTTCTTCAAGCAAGGATGAGAAGTCTAAGCAACCTTTTCGTCCTCGGGAAAATTACAACCAATGAAGACGGAACCTTTACCGCTACTTTTAAGCTTCCTGAAAATGCCCCCAAAGGAACTTTTTCGGTCGTTGCGGTTGTGGACAAGGATGTGAAAAGCGAGCCTGCCAAGTTTACCTGTGAAGTATCCTTCCCGAAATTCTACTTCCCTGTTGCTGGGACCTCAGTTAACCTTTTTGGACCGCTTATCCTTGCCTTAGCCATCTGCACCTTTGGTGTGTTGATGGGTGCTGGTGGAGGCTTCATTTTGAACCCGCTTTTGATCCTTATCTATCATATGCCCCATCAAGTTGTTGCAGGGTCAGTCATGCCATCAGTGCTCTTTAGCCAGGGAGCGGGTATATACAACTACTCTAAAATCGGTTTTATCAGCTGGAAGCTTGGTATCGGAGTTGGAATTTTCATGGCTCTTGGTGGGTTTATCGGACCGCTTCTCAACCAATTTGTGACTTTAGACGAATATAAGTTCGTGTTCGGTATCGTGCTCCTAATCCTTGCCGCTCTTATGTTCTGGCAGACTACACCAGGTTATATTGAAAAATCAAAGAAAGAAAAGGCTATCTTAGAAGAGTTTAAGAGAAGAGCCGCTGCTGCTAAAGCTCAAAAAGAACAAAAATCTTAAGGGGGTTAAGCCATGAAGATGACAATAGAGTTTTGGGGTGAAAAGTTTGAAGCTAACATGGTAATCGGTGCCATAGGTGGTTTTTTGATCGCCGTTGCCTCAAGCCTTGGTGGGTTTGGCGGTGGTCCTTTTGTGGTCCCGTTGATGACGGTCATCATGAGACTTCCCATCTATGTGGTCATTGGAAGCTCCCTCTTAGCCATCTTTTTTAACACCTTGATGGCCTCCTCAAGGTATTACTTCTTTGGGCAGACTGATGTCCCTCTCTTTATAATAATGGCTATCGGAGCAGTAACTGCAGGCTTTATCAGTCCAAGAATAGCTAAAAGATTAAGCCCCATCTGGGTAAAAAGAGTTGCCGTCGTAGGATGTACTTATCTTGCTCTAAAGCTCTTAGGCGTGCCCTTTATACCTTAAGGCTAAACTCCCCTCCTCACCTCCAATCACATAAATCCCTAAACCCCCTCCTCCCCTCCCTGCCCCCTCCCAGGGAGGGGTTTCTTATATTATAATAGCATATCCATGAATAAAAGAATATTGGTTTTAGGGTTAGGAAATATCCTAATTTCCGATGAAGGGCTTGGAGTTCATGCTCTAAGATGGCTTGAGGCAAACTGTAAACTACCACCTGAGGTAGAGCTTGTTGATGGTGGCACAGGGGGGCTCTCGCTTTTACCACTATTATCCTCGGTTGATGTGCTTATCGTCATCGATGCTATCACCCTTGGTAAAGAACCTGGGACAATCTACTGCTTTTCCGAAGAAATCTTAACCAATCAAAGCCTTTTAGAAAAAATATCGACCCATGAAATATCCTTTGCTGATATCCTTTCTATTCTTCAGCTAAAAGGGGACAAACCAAAAAGGATCTTTCTCCTTGGGATGGAACCAAAGTCTTTAGAGGTTGGGACAGAGCTATCAGAGGAAGTAAAAAAGAACATCCCTAAGCTCTGTCAACTTGTTTTAGAAAAAATAAATGAAAGCATGCCATAGTAAGCTTGCCCAAGAGAGATTCCTCCATCAAGAGGGGGAAACTTCTTATTTCTTAAAACTCTTATACCCTTTGGCTCAAGGCTCTCCATGATCCTTTTTAGGAGGGGACCGTTCACCATAACTCCTCCAGAGAGGATGACCTTACTTTGAGAAAGCTCAAGGACGGTTTTACAGAGAAAATCAGCTAAAGCATTGATAAAAAAGGTAGCGATCTCTTCCTTAGTATAGCTTCCTTCAACGACCTCTCTAACCATCGGCTCCCAGTCAAAGTAAAAATTCTCCTTTAGGCTGTATGAAAAAGCCCCTTTAACCTGAGGATTGTATAAGGATTCAAGCTTCATGGGAGCTTCTCCTTCGTAGGTGTTTTTAAAACAAACGCCAGCTAAGGCTGAGATAGCATCAAAAAGCCTTCCGCAGGAACTACATAAGGGGAAACTATATGCTCCCTTATCCATAGATTCCCAAGCTCTATAAATCATGAGCAACTCCTCTTCCGAAAAGCTCCTTATCAAGGGATGGGAAAGCTCAAGAGCTGCTTCTCCATAGACCTCGAAAAGAAGGCTTAGGGCAATTTTTCTTATATCCTTTATAGCCTTCTCCCCGCCGACCAAGCGAAAGGGTCTAAAACTTCTAATCCTTTTGAACTCTAAACCCTGAAGCAAAAGGGTTTCACCGCCCCACACGCTCCTATCCAACCCAAAGCCAGTTCCATCCCAGGCAAACCCAAGGATCTCCTCCTCAGGAACTATCCCCTCTTCAGCTAACACAGACAAAAGATGGGATTGATGATGCTGAACCTGAAGAAGAGGAATACCCCTCTCTTTGGCTAAGCTCTTAGCAAGCCTTGTGCTTTGGTATCCTGGATGTAAGTCGCAAACGATGAAATCTAAACTCTTTACCTGATAGAGGTTTAAATACTCCTCGATGAGTTTAACAAAGTAATCAAAGGTCTCTGGATTGCCAAGGTCTCCGACATGGGGGCTTACAATCAAGCGGTTTTTTAAGCCCAAAGTAAAAGTGTTCTTTTCCTCGGCACCCAAAGCAAGAATGTGGAAAGGGGTAGAAAAGGGGAGCATCTGGGGATAGGGAGCATAACCCCTTCCTCTCCTTATCATGATGTAAACCGTCCCTATCTTTTTTATAACGGAATCGTCAGACCCTCGCAGAATCTTCCTATCGTGGACCAAAAAGTAATCTGCAACCTCTGCGAGGGCTTTTCTTGCCCTTTCTTCTTCAAAGATTAGAGGCTCGTCTGAAAAATTTCCTGAAGTTGCGATCACCGGAAAAGAAAGACCCTCAAAGAGTAAAAGATGAATTGGGGTGTAGGGAAGCATGGCACCAACAAGGTTAATACCCTCTGCAACTTCTTTTGGCAATAGCTCTTTCCCCGGAACAAGGATTATCGGGCTTTGAGGGGATTGCATAAGCCTTATATCCTCTTCGTCAACGAGGCAGTGCTCTTTAAGGAGCTCAAGGCTTGGGAACATGACGGCAAAGGGTTTGCTTGGTCTTCTTTTTCTTCGTCTCAGCTCTTTTACGATTTCAGGTTTGTCAGCCCGGCAGATGAGATGAAAGCCGGTTAGCCCCTTTACAGCAAGGATCTTTCCCTCTATGATAAATCTTCTTGCAAGGTTGAGAGCCTCTCTATCCAAGGCTATGGGCTCATCGACCTTTGTTTGATAAAGGATTAGCCTTGGACCGCAGTTTGGGCAAGCGATGGCTTCAGCATGAAACCTCCTGTTCATGGGGTCGGTGTACTCTTTCTGACAGTCTGGACAAAGGGGAAAATAGCCCATGGTTGTGTTTTCTCGCTCATAGGGAAGGCGAATGAGCATACCGTAGCGAGGACCGCAGTTTGTGCAAGCAATAAAAGGATGCTTAAACCGCCTGTTCTTTGGGTCGTAGAACTCAAGCAAGCAATCTGCACAGATGGCTAAATCTGGAAGAAGGTCAAGCTCAACCTCAGACGCCTCATCTTCCTTAACTATCCTTACCTCTTTTAAGACATCTCCACAATTTTTTTGCCAAACCTCATACGAAATTTCTTCTACGGATATCTCCCTAATGAAGGCATTCGGTGGCTTTTCTTCCAAAATGGCTTTTCTAAATCGGTTAAGGCAATCTTCGTCTCCGGAAGCTATGATTTCAACGCCTGATTGAGTGTTTTTGATTATTCCGCTTAAGCCCAACTTTTTGGCTAAACGATAAAGGAAGGGGCGAAAACCTACTCCTTGGACTACCCCCTTAATGATTATCCGTTCCGTCTTCATCCCTTTCTACTTCTAAGGAGGCTAAGATGAGCTCAAGACCACCTCTGATTTCCACATCAAAGCTCTTACAAATGGGACAATAAGCTTTAGCCTCATGGTTTGTAGTCTCAATCCCGCAGGAGGGGCAGTAGACCCGTAATGGGTCTCGCTGTAAGTGAACCTCCGCTTCCTCTAAGATGGATCCTTCTTTAAAGGTCTCAACCACGGTCTTAAGGTCGTCAAAATCTATGCCTGAATATTCGCCAACAAGAAGGACAACCTTAGTTATTCTGCAGGGCTGAAAAGGCTTGGTTTGTTCCTCGATGGAACGAAGGAGGCTCATGAAAAGGTAGCCTTCATGCATCAGCAGATCCTAGGTAGCATTTCGCCAACCAAAGTATCCATAATCCTTGTGGTTCCAAGGACGGTCTCGATGAGGACTCGCGGGCGTGGAGTCTTTTTCTTTACTACCCCTATAACCTTGCTCTCCGAGGTAAGAGGATACTTCTTCAGAATGGATAAAGTTTTATCAAGCTCAGGCTCAGGAAGCACAATGATTGCCCTTCCTTCTGAGGGAAGATGATAGGGCTCAAGCCCAAGGATAGCGCAGAAGGTTTTTACCTCGTCTCTCACGGGAATGTCAACCTCTCTCACCATAATTTCTACCTGAGAAGCCATAGCCCATTCATAAAGAACGCTTGCTAAACCACCTCTTGTTGGGTCTCTTAGGGCATGCAATTCTACATCTGCTGAAAATAAGGCTAACAATGGCTCTTTAAGGCTGGCACAGTCGCTTTCTACAGGGACTTCAAACTCAAAGCCCTGTCTACGAGAAAGAATGGCAACCCCATGGTCGCCAAGAGGTCCTGTGGCAAGGATCACATCACCCTCTCTTAAGTTTTGACAGGAAAGACCGGGCTTAATTATTTCGCCAATTCCATTGGTGTTGATGATTATCTCGTCAAGCATTCCCTTTGGCATAACCTTTGTGTCTCCTGCTACGACTAAGACCTCGTTCTTTTCTGCCTCTTCCTTTATGCTTTCAAGAACCTTCTTAAGAGTAGAAATAGGAAGACCCTCTTCAAGCACAAGCGCTAAGGTTAAGTAGCGAGGTTTAGCTCCCATCAGCAATAGGTCGTTTAAGGTTCCACAAACAGAGAGCTTTCCGATGTTACCACCGGGGAAGAATATGGGCTTCACCGTGAAGGAATCTGTAGTAACGGCAAGCCAAGGAGAAGGAAGCTCAAGAGGAGTAGCATCCTCCAAACGGGAGAGATATGGGTTATCAAAATAGGAAAGAATTAGATTAAAGATAAGGGATTGGGTTTCCTCTCCTCCTCCACCATGAGATAAAAGGATGCACTCTTCCATAAACAAAGGCTTATAGCTCCCGCAACCTTTTACTCTTCTTGTTCCCCAAGCTTCTCTTCAAGAAGTTTGTAGACCTCTAAAGATAGCGTCAGATTGATATTATTAAAACTATATTCATCAATTGGATGAAGTCAACCTAAAACATGATAGAATTTAAGGTATGGATGGGACCCTTTTTGTGGTTGCAACCCCGATTGGAAACCTTGAGGACATCACCTTAAGAGCGTTGAGGGTTCTGAAAGAGGCTGACATCATCGTCTGCGAGGATACAAGGAAGACGGCAAACCTTCTCCGGTACTACAACATCTCTAAAAAACCACTCATAAGCTACTACAAAGGAGTAGAAAAAGAAAGGCTTCCAAGGATTATGGCTCTTTTGAAGGAAGGTAAAAAGGTAGCTCTCTGTTCTGAGGCCGGAACTCCGCTTATTTCAGACCCGGGAGCTCTGCTTGTTAGGAGAGCCCATGAAGAAGGCCTAAAGGTTGAGCCAGTTCCAGGTCCTTCAGCTTTGACAGCAGCCCTACAGGCAAGTGGGGTCGATGCCGGGAACGGATTTATCTTCTTAGGCTTCCTCCCACGGAAGAAAAAGGACTTCAAGGAGATTTTGAAGTATTTTTACCTTGAGTTGCCAGTTGTGGCCTACATCTCACCCCATCGGTTTAACACGGAAGTTTCTGCCCTTTATGAAGAACTTGGCGAAAGACAATGCTTTCTTGCTCGGGAAATCACCAAACTTCACGAAGAATTAATCTTCAGTAGTTTATCCGAACTTAAAGAAAGAGAAAATATAAAGGGAGAAATTACTTTGATTATTTTTCCAGAAGAAAAAAGAAGATAATCTATCTAAACAATATAAAAGACAATAAACCTCCAAAAACTACCACATAAAGGATGTTAATGCCTTTATAAAGCAAAAGAAGGCTTGCTATAAAGAAAAAAAGTTTAATAATATTCCAGTCAATCGTAAAGCTTAATTTAAAGGAAGCAAAAAGCAAAAGAGCACAAAAGGAGGCTAAAATCCCTCTTTTACCCTTTAAAAAGATAGAATTAATTCTTATTCTATCAGCAATTTTAATAGAAAGTAGGTATAGTATAAAAGAAGGAGTAAAGATATAAACCGTAGCTAAAATAGCACCAGAAAGACCATAGACTAAATATCCAACAAAAGTTGCTGTAATTAGGATAGGACCTGGAGTAACTTGTCAAAGGGCAATGCCATCCATAAAGGTTTTGCTATCAAGTAGTTTCATGTTTTCTACTACTTCATGAAGCATAAGCGGTAAAGCAGTATAAGCACCCCCAAAGGCGAATAAGTTTATTTTTGCCATAACTAAACAAACAATCTCTCTTAGCTTAACACCTACAAAGCTTGCAACATGCATGGCGATGGGACCTGGGACTATCTGGGTAAGGGCAACCCCTTCGTTGAAGGTTCTTTGGTCAAGCCATTCCCTTTTTTGAACAGCAAGCTCTCGTATGTAAGCTACCATCGCCGGTCCACCAAAGGCAGTCAAACCAAGCTTTAGAAAGGATAAAAAAAGGTCAAAAAGCGCAGCCTGCATAACATTTATTTTATACATTTTTTGAACCTTCACCAACTAAGGAAAGCGCTTTCTCTATCATCTACAACCTTAACTTTAACAGAAGGTAGAACCCCCACTATGCGAGAAGGACAAGATAAAGAGCACCACTTAGAACCAATTTTGTGATTTCAAGTCTTCTTTTTCCGAAAGACACAAAACCAAAACTTCCCTTGCTAAACTTGGATTACTATAATAGACACAGCTACCTCTTCCGAAGAGGAAGCAGAATAGGTTTTAAGTCATTTGAAAGAGCTTGAATTCAGGTATAATTTTAAGAGAAACTAAGATGAAATGCTGTCCAATAAGCTTGGTGAAATAAAATGGGGAATTACCTTAAATTAAATAGGGACAAAAAATGGACCTATCACGAACTGATTTAACCTTTATTACTAATGAACCAGGCAGAACCTTAAAAGATAGATTTGTGGTTCTTATAAAAGACTCTAAATTTTTTGATTGTCTTGTAGGATATTTTTATTTAAGCGGTTTTTATAATCTTTATAAAGCTTTAGAAAATACTGAAAAAATAAGAATTCTTATAGGGATGGGAGTTAGTCCAGACGCTTATGATTTAATAAAAGAACAAGAGCATTTACTTTCTCATTTTGAAATCAAAAAACACATTGAGGCAGAGATAGAAAATGAGCTTGCTGAATGTGAAGATAAAAGGGAAATTGAGGAAGGAATTATTAAATTCTTAGAATGGACAAAAAATAAAAAAATAGAGATTAAAGCTTACCCTTCAAGAAGGCTTCATGCTAAATTATACATTGTAACTTTTAAAGAAACTGACAGAGATATTGGAAGGGTTATTACAGGATCAAGCAATTTTACTCAATCTGGGCTAAAGGATAATCTGGAGTTTAATGTTGAATTGAAAAATCCTGCAGACTATAAGTTTGCAAAACATAAATTTGAAGAATTATGGAGTCAAGCTGTTGATATAAATGAAACATTTGTTCAAACTGTAGTTGAAAAAACTTGGTTAAACCCAAATATTACGCCTTATGAATTATATCTTAAACTTTTATATGAATACTTTAAAGATGAATTAAGTAGAGCAGATGAAATAACGAATCAATATTTACCTCAAGATTTCAAAGAATTTACCTATCAAAAACAAGCGGTTATAAATGCTAAGAAAATATTAGAAGAATATGGAGGCGTTTTTATATCTGATGTTGTTGGGCTTGGTAAAACTTATGTTACCGCTATGCTTGTAAGTCAGCTTGATGGAAGAACAATGGTTATAGCTCCACCCGCTTTATTAGATGAAAACAACCCTGGTTCATGGCCTAATGTTTTTATAGATTTTCATATTTCAGCAAAGTTTATATCTACGGGAAAACTTAATGAAGCTATACATGAGTTAAATAAAAGGGAAGATTATAAAAATATAGTAATAGACGAAGCTCATAGGTTCAGAAATGAAACAACATTGAGTTATGAAAAATTAGCCGAGATTTGTCGTGGAAAAAGAGTAATTTTAATATCTGCAACACCATATAATAATTCTCCTAAAGATATCCTTGCTCAATTAAAGCTTTTTCAAAATGCAAGAAAAAGCACTATACCAGGGGTTCCAGATTTAGAAAACTTTTTCAATCAACTCGAAAGAAAACTAAAAATAGCTAAAAGGGATAATGACCCTGAAAAATACATAGAAGAAGCAAAGGAAGTAGCGAAAGAAATAAGGAATAGAGTTTTAAAATATGTAATGATAAGAAGAACACGCAAAGATATTGAAACTTACTTTAAAGATGACCTGCAAAAAAATAATATCAACTTCCCAGAGGTTGAAACTCCTAAACCAATCTTTTATCAGCTTAACAATAAGGAAGATGAAATATTTATGAAAACAATTCAGCTTTTAACTAAAAACTTAACTTATGCTCGCTACACACCTTTACTATATTTAAAAAAGCGCATCTCCCATTTAGAAGAACAGTCTCAAAAAAATCTTGGTAGTTTTATGAAGGTTCTTCTTGTGAAAAGACTTGAAAGCAGTTTCTTCGCTTTCAAAAATTCTATACAAAGATTTATTAATGCCTATCAAAAATTTCTTGATGCTTATGACAATGGATATGTGTTTATCAGCAAACAATATATAAACAAAATTTTCGAACTTTTGGAAAGAGGAGACGATGAAGCTATACAAAAATTGATAGATGAGGGGAAAGCAGAAAAATATGAAACGAAAGATTTTAAAGAAGAGTTCAGAAATTACTTAGAAAATGATCTTAAAGTTCTTAAAAATATAAAGTCTATGTGGGATACAATAGAAAGAGATCCTAAACTTGAAAAATTGATTGAGCGCTTAGAAAACGATGATATTTTGAAA
>Ga0308421_1001665_pt1 | contig 11474 bp, 11 predicted proteins | sample HotsprSampleMS60_FD_203673 | JGI IMG/M metagenome (GOLD analysis project Ga0308421, IMG submission 203673) | Hot spring phototrophic mat microbial communities from Mushroom Spring, Yellowstone National Park, Wyoming, United States - 20090730_MS60 ...
CGGGGCGGGCCTTTCGGCCCGCCCCGGCCCGCCGATGGTTCTATCCCGACGGGAAACCCGGAATCTCGGCCACGCTCTTCACAGGGGAGCGATAGCCAGCTGCTCTCATCCTCTCCAGGTAGAGATCGGCCTCCTGGACACTGAGGTGCCCGTCCCTGACCAGCAACGCCAGCACGCCCAGTGTGCCGGAAACGGAGAGCCCGCAGCGAATCGCATACCGGCGAGCATCCAGATCGTCTGTGAACAGGACACCGCCTCTTTCCAGCACCACCGCAATGCAAGAAGCCTCCCCATCCCCCAGGAACCGGCGGATATGGTTCAGGCGCGCTTCCTCTGCAGGACTCAACGCCACCATCTCCAGCCAGTTCCAATCGCAATCGGGAAGATGACCGGAAGTCCTGCCCCTCTTCAGTTCCGTCAGCACCTGGGGAGTGGTCGCCGCATCGGGCAACGCCAGCCACAACAGATCCGGTCGGCCAATGTGAGCGAAATTGCTGAGGACGGTGGTGTCCACCAGGATCACACCCGTCCTCCCGTTAACCAGCCTTCAGGGAAAGGCTGACGGCGACTTCTGCCCGGGCATCCTCCACCGTCTCCGGCCCGAGCCGCAAGGGGATTCCCAGCCGGAGGAAGCGCTCCTGCAGGTCGTAGACAGAGAGGCCCAGCAGTACAGCCGCCCGCCCGAGATTGATATGACCGTCCAGGTAAGCGGCGATGGTCTGGTCCCAACGAGTCTGGAATGCCTCTCCGGTTTCTTCCTGTTCCAGGTCTTCCTCGCTTAGGCCAGCCGGTTCTACGTTCGGGTCACGGAGGGGGGAGGAGCGCGGTGGCAAAGTCCGATAGGCCGCCGCGGACCGCAGGATGCGGTAATCCACCTCGTCTATAAGGATGATTCGTTCCTCTTCGCTCCGGGACTTCAGGAAACGGATGAAGTCCAGGACTTCGGGGATGCGGTCCTCCGCCAGTCCCTCCAGTTCCTGCAGGACGGTTTCCCTGGTTTCCCTGGTGGTCACTTGTGCCATATCTCCTCCTCGGCTGGGCCGGAGAGCCAGTTTCCCGAATTCAGTATAACACGAAGCGCCGCGGAGAGCAACTCCTGAGGAACAAGAACAGGCCGGGGCAGGCCTTCGGGCCCGCCCCGGCCCGCATCTATCCGCACTTTTTCACCAAATCGTCTGGATGTGCCGCGAAGCCCGGATGACCCGGTCTCCGGTCAGAATGGGCACACCCAGCCACTTCGCCGTGCCCACCAGAATCCGGTCGTGCAATTCGGGCACATCGTCTACCCCTGCTGAAGCCAGCACGACGTCCGCGTTCACCGGCACGATCTCGTAGTTCGCACTCCCCATCACAAACTCAATCAACTCATCCAACCGTACCTGCACCCGTTTCGCCTCGGAAAGGTACAGGACCTCCATCAGCGTGATCGCGGAGATGAAAACCCGATGCTGCCCTGCGTCCGCTTCCTGCAGGACCCGGGCGGCCTGGGGCCCCAACCCCGGATGTCTGCAGAGATGCCGGATAATGGCAACCGTGTCGGCCAGGTACCTCATCCGGTCTGTACCCTTTCCAGTGTCCGGGTGGTCACCTGCTGCCGCAGAGCCCGAACCTCCTCATCCCTTATATCCAGGTCCAGGCCTTCCCACAGCCCGCCCAGGGCCACTACCCTGGGCTTCCACGCTCCGTACTTGAACCGGAGAAAGTCCAGGAAATGGGTCAATTCCTCCAGGCTTTCGGGAGGCAATTCTTCCAGCATCTGGTGCACCTGCTGCCGAACAGTCTGCAGGGTGTTCATGGCTCTGTTCTTCTATCGGGACCCGGCGGTGGTGAGAGGCATAACGGCTCTTGTTGCCTGGATTTCTTCCAGGACATCCTCATCGGTAACGCCACGTTCCCTTGCGGTTGTCCTGGCTTTCTCAACGGTAACGGCGGATCGTTGCCGGGTCTTCTCCGTATTCAGTATAGCACAGAGAGGAGGAACGGGCAACCGGCATCGGGCGTGTCTCCATTTCGTCGGGCCTGGCCGCTTTGCAGGACAACCGCGAGCAGTTGTCCTGCAACTTTGGGATACACCCCTGGCATCTCTTCCCCCTATGGCGTCGGTGTGATCGGTACGGCCGTCACGCCGGGCGTACCTGGCGTCAAAGTGGAAGGGACGGTTGATGTCAAAGTGGGTGTAAGAGTGGGAGTGAATGTGGCTGTCGGTGTGGCGGTGAGTGTCGGTGTGGGGGTAGAGGTAGCAGTGAGCGCAGGTGTAGGGGTTGGGGTGGACGTCGGCTTCGGGGTAGGGGTTGGGGTGGGCGTCGGTGTAAAGGTAGGAGTCGGTGTGAAGGTGGGGGTCGGGAAAAGGAGCGAATGAACGGGAGAGGAAGGCCACACCGCCAGGAACAGGCCCAGGTAGCACAGGATGATCGCAGCGGCCAATCCGGCCAGAAACAACGTGCGCCGGGAAATAGCAGGCTGCCGGGATGGTCGCGCAGGAGATCTGATAGTCCGGGCAGAGGGAGGTAAGGCTGTTGTACCTGGAGGTGAAGGGGAAACCGGTGCGGAATCCTCCGGGGCCGGCACCTCAGGGGAGGGGACGGAAAGGGCAGGGCGCCCTTCAGATATGGTGGCCTCCTTGCTCCATTCCCCCGGTTCCTCATCCCAGGCGCGTACCTGCACTTTTCCCTCCCCCGCGACCAGGGCTTCTACAGGAAGTTCCAGAGACCGCTCCGGTTCATAAACGGGGAAAGTCGGCCCTTTTCCGGGACGGACCTCGTAAAAGCGGGCGTCCGCAACCGGCTGCCACGTTACCTTTGCTTTTCCTTCCCGCACGTTCACCTGCACACCCCGAGGGGCGGGGAGCGGAGGACGTTCGGGAGGGCGCTGATTTCCCAGCCAGACCTCCAGAAACGCAATATCATCACTTTCCGGACGGAAACCGGTGTCCTCTATGATGCTCTGGATGGAACGATCGCGAAAGTGGCGGGCCATCAGACGGTCCAACCGGGCCAGCCCATCCGAATAGACCATCAGGTAGCGCAGGCCCGAGAGGGGCATCCAGGTGGTGTGCAGTTCGCCGATGCGCCCCCGGCGGGTAGACCAGCGTTCTTGGGTGTGAAAGGTGTCTCCCAGCCAGTCCGTCCGTTCTCCCTCTTTTCCCCAGAGCCGCAGGCGGGAATCGCCCATCCATGCCAAGAGGAGAACGTCCGCGTCGGTGTCCAGCAGGCCGGCCACGAAGGTGGTCTCGCTGCCCAGCGCCCGCTTTTCCTCCAGCACCTGACGCACCATTGGGGGAAGGCTATCGGGGAGAGAGTACGCAGCCACCCGGGCGGTGGCCGTTTCCACCAGTGCGTCCAGGAAATCGGCCAGTTCCTCCTGGAAGGCCTCCGGATTCGGTGGATTCCGGTTCCAGAGCCATTCCACCAGGGCGTCGCCCAGGAACTGCGCAGCCAGGTCGCCGTAGAAGGACTGGCTGACGCCGTCGCATAGGACAAAAGCCAGACGGCGGCCGTCCTCCCGGAGGGTCAGGTAATCCTGGCCCGGGTCATTGGCGGCGCGGCTATCGGCGGAGCGGGCGTAGGCATAGCGGTAACCGAACCGCTCTCTCTGGCGGGAGGTGACCGGCGTTTCCCGCAAAGGGTCTACCCGAACGGTTTCAGCGGTCATAGGCAGTCCCTTCACTGATGGGGGTGGACATGGACATCACGAAGCCCATCTGGACCAGTTCGGGCGTCATACCGGGGATCATCATCACCGCGTCGTCGGCGATTTCGTAGTTGTGCTCCCGCATCATCGCCCGGTAACTGGGAGGCAGCGGGGAAGACATCGCGCGCAATTTGCGGGCGTAGTCGGACCGGAGTTTGGTGCTGGGGCGCACACCCTCCCAGCGATAGGGGTCGGGAACGGGCTTGTCCAGGATGTTGTCGGAGATGAAGATGTTCTCCACCAGGACGTTTCCATCGGGGACGCGCATAGACATAATGCGGCGGACGACGGGCTCGGGGTCGCTGCCGGTGTACTCCCCGTCGGTCATATGGCAGATGAGGGGGGCCGGGCAGTGGGAGAGATTCGGGAGTTCCTGCTGGAGGAGTTTCTCCGCCTGGGCGAAGGCACGGGCGGTGTCGGTGCTGCGCATGGTGGAGAGTTCCGGCACCCCCAGTTGGGCCACCTGGTCCACGGTTTTGATGCCGCCCAGCAGGTCGTAGACGTGGTCGCTGTAGGCGTACATCGCGATGCGGTAGCGGGGGGAGACCCGGCCGCCTTTGGTGGAGCGGAAGACCATCTGCTTGAGCATGGCCTCCAGGGCTTCCATCACCACGTCTATGCGGCGCTTGGAGCCCAGTTTTTCGCTCATAGAGCCGCTCACATCCAGCAGGTAGATGATCAACGCCGGGGTTTTGCTGGTCGCAAGAATCTCGTAGGGCATGCGGACCTCCTTTCGTTATCTAAGGCTATCTCCAAGACCTGTGTCACGTGTGTCTGTGCTTTCAGGGTCTCATGAATGTTGGCTCCAACTAGCCATCAAGGCAACCCCGATAAGGCTATGTGCTACAGCTCCCACTATCAGTCTCATTTGAGTATCTATAGACAGAGTCACTAGCCCAGCCCACGCAATTATATTAACGAGTATCCACCAGAATGCCCACTCAAGCCCTTCACGAGTTCTGGTGCTCAATACTAGCCATTGGATTAATCCTATGAGGAGTCCGACCAGCCATACACCACAGAGAGTAAAACTAGTGTCAGTGTAGTGAATAATTTGGCTCGCGATGCAGCCTATAGTCCAGCCAAGCGCGTTAATCAGTATCCACCACCCTCTGAAGATATCATTGAAGAATGCTGGTGCTTGAGCCAGCCCAACTACAGCCCCAACTAAAGCACCGGCCACCAGTCCACCCACAATCCGACCCGGAGTCCCTTCAATAGTTCCGCTAATAGCATCCGCCAGGGCTCCAGCAGCAAGCCAACCGAGTGTGTTAGTCAATACCCAGAGAAACCCAACCCTGCATCCGATGTTCTCATTAACTTCGCGGCGGTGTTCTTCTTCTGCTCGTTGGACATGTCCTTCCCATTCCCGCCGCGCCTGCTCCTCCGCTGTGCGTCTGGCCTCCTCGGCTGCTCTGCGCTGGGCTTCCTCCTCTGCTTTTCGCTTTGCTTGTTCCTCCGCCCTGCGCTGGGCTCCCTCTTTTTTCTTTGCTTTTCGCTTCGCTGACTCCTCCGCCCTGCGCTGGGCTTCCTCCGCCTCATACCGCCTCTGCACATCCTGTATGGTCAGTTCAATCTCCCACGCCAGGGAGTGTAAGGAGGGGTCTGACCGGGCCACCTCCAGCGCCTGCCGGTACACCTCCAGAGCGCCGTCCAACTTGCCCTGCTCTTCCAGCCGCCGGGCGGCCTCCATCAGGGCGCGAACAGAAGGGCCGAGGGTTTCTCTTGCCTCCCTTTCTGTATCCTGGGAGTCGCCTTTTTTGCGTTTTTTCTTTCTCTTGCGCGTTTCTTCCACAAGAAGTTTTTCCGGCAGCACTACCATCCACTCCCCGAAGGTGGGGCAATCCAGCAGGCTGTCGCTGTGCCAGGCCCGCTCCAAGAGGCGCGCCACACTGCTCCCCCAATGCCGCTCCAGCGCCGCCACCAGCGTGCGGTAGTGGGGCGTCTCCTGCTGCATCTCCGCCGGGTCAAAGTAACTCTCCCCCCAGGCGGCCTGCACGACCAGCGGGTCGCACCAGCCCAGCATCTCCGCCAAGAGCACCGCCCCGGCGAAGCGGTCCGCCTCCGGGCCCCACAGCCCACCGGCAGCCTGCTTATGAGCATACCCTGCCGAACCGCTGGAGAGTTCCTGGGGCCGGGTCATTCCGGGGGCGTAGAGGCCCTCCAGGTCCACCAGTTCCACCCCCGTGCCTCCGGCCAGGAGGGGGAGCATCACATTGGGGGCGGAGAGGTCGCAGTGGGCGATGCCCTGCTCCTCCATCCGCATCAGCACCTGGGCCAGGGAACGGGCCAGGTCCAGGGAGGTCTGGGGGGGCAGGGGCTTTTTGCCCATCAGGACGTCAAACCAGGTAGGGCCCTCAATCCAGGGCATCAGGATGGCGTAGGTGAGGTCGGGGTGCTGGCGGAGGAGGTCGGCGTGGCGGGAGGGGGTGAGGACGGTGCGGCGGGCGGCGCGCAGGCCGGGGAGGGCGGCGACGGGGGCCATCCGGTCGGCCTGGGCGACCAGGAAGGGGAGGCGGAAGCGGGGCTTGAAGACTTTGAGGGCGGCTTTACTGCCCTCACCCCCCGGCCCCCTCTCCCGCCCTGCGGGAGAGGGGGAGGGTTCCAGGCAATACACGATGCCGGCCCGTCCTTCCTGGCCGTAGGGGAAGCCGGGGGCGGCGGGGTGCTCGGCGATGCGGTAGGTGACGCCGTCAATGGTCAGTTGGTCGTGGACGTTGGGCTGGAAGGGCATGGGTCACCTCTTTCTACCACGAAGACACGAAGGCACGAAGGGAAAAAACTTTGTGCCTTGGTGGTTTCTCATACTTCCCTACGAAGTTGATAGACAATCCTGGCCCGTCCTTCCTGGCCGTAGGGCATGCCGGGCGCGGCCGGGTGTTCGGCGATGCGATAGGTGATGCCGTCAATGGTCAGTTCGTCGTGAACGTTAGGTCGAAAGGGCATGGGGCACCTCATTCCACAGGGTTTGCTCTCCCCATGTCAAGCGCTGCCTTGATAAACGGCCCTATAATCGGTACATTGCCATAAGTATCGTAGTACTTCTCCCGTGCCTCAGCAGCCTGGGGAGAATCTTTGCCATACCGAAGTTCGGCTTCCAACCAGGCTTCTCTTGCCCGATCCATTTCCTCCATATGTTTTTGAACCTGTATTAATTCAAAAATGTCCTTGATGTCACTGAGGCCTAACTTCTTGAGCAACCATTCTACTAAAATTGGTTGGAGAGCCAGCAGGGTATTCAGCAGCCTCTCTAATTCACTTCTTGCTGGCGAATCTGAGGAGGGCAACGGTAAGGGCTGGCTGCTTACCTCACCAGGTTCAGGCGTTGGCACGGGAACAGGGGTTGGCGGGGTTATGTAGGGACGCACGGCGTCACCGAGGGACTGGGCGCCCTCTGCATCCGCCTGGCGGAAGGCGGCGGCGCGGTCGGTGAGGAAACGTGCCAGGCGCCCGGCCTCGTCGGCCAGGGCCAGCGCCTGACGTCGCGCCGCGTGGACCTGCCCTTCCACGTTGGCCTGCTGGCGGACCTGCCAGTCCAGCCCGCCCAGGGCGCGGCCCAGACGGCCCTCCAGGTCGCGCAGTTCGTTCGCCGCCTGACTCATCTGCCGCGAGAAATCGTCTAATCGTTCAGGGATAACGATGATCCGCATCTTGTTTACCTCCAGAATGTATTGGACTTTCTGGTCACCTGACACTTTTGATCGGGCAGTACACGGATTCACACGGATGCTACGGATAGAAACGGGTCGCTAACCCGTAAATGCCCGTTTTACCTTTGTTTCCCGTTCAATGGGACACAGATGGGCACGGATGGTACAGATTTCATCCGTGCTGATCCGTGAAACCCGTGTGTATCCGTGTCCTGATTTCAAACTGTCGGGTAGCCAGTTGGACTTTCTAAGGCGCTGACTGCGGGCGGATAATCACCATGTAATTTCCACCCTCTCGCCACATCTGTTCAAACGTTGTCCGCTCTATTGCCTTTTCTTTGCCGCTCCACGGATCGTTGATGATGACTGCATCGGCACTCATCCCTTTGACGACAACCGAGTGGTGAACACTGGGGCCCATCCGAATGTCGCCGTTACCCGGCGTGCCGATCAAATCCACCTTGATGTTGGCAATCACCGGACCCTCCCGGAGGAGATTGCCGAGGTCCTCCAGTGAACCGGTACGGGTGGTCGCTGTGTAGCCGAGTTCGCCCAGGTCATCGTTCAATTTATCCAGGGTGACGCCTTTTCCAGGAGTGCCATCCCCGCTATCCAGCATGCCGATCAAATCATCGGGTGAAGCGGCGCGGTGGGCAGGGTTTTGGGAGTGGTAGTACTCCAGAATCATGCTGGCTGCGGTGGGCAGACAGGCGGCCCGGCCATAGCGCTCTCCTTGGGATTGGGGGGACACCGGGTGGTAGATCGTATAGGCGGGGGGAGCCTCTGCCCTCTCCTTTGGAGTCCCCACCTCTATGGTCTGGACGACCCGCCCGGAGGGGGTGGCCTGCTTCTGCTCCTGCTCCCGCCGCGCCCTTTCCAGGCCGGAGAGGATGGTCCGGGCCAGTTGTCCTTTGGGTATCGCTGGCTGGCCCTCTGCGGGCAGAGGGGAGAGGATTTCCGGCGGGCGGCCCTGCAGCCAGGCCCAGATTTGCTCCGCCAGCCCTTTTATCGCACTCCCCAGCCAGGCGAGGGAGGCGAAGAATCCCACACCCGTTATCCCACCGCTGATGGGGAGGAGGCGGGTGGAGGGCAGGCCACCGCCACCGAACAGCGTTCCCAGGCGCCAGAGGGGATCGGCGGCATCGGGAAACCGGGCGGCCAGGGGGGCGAAAACGGCCTCCAGGGTGGAGGCTCCCAGGACGGTTCCCAGCGCCTGCACTCCCTCCGCATCGGCCTGCTCAAAGCGAGCCGCAGCGGTTTCCAGGAACGCGGCGCTTTCCCCGCTGCGGGCCGCCAGTTCTTCCGCCAGCCGGATGGCCTCCTGGACCTGGGCCTCCACGTTCCCTTTCTGGCGGATCTCCCAATCCATCCCGGCCAGGAGGGAGCGCAGGCGGGCGGCCTGGGCCTGCCAGGATTCCTGTGCACGATGCAATTCCTCCCCGACCTGCCGCAGATGTTCGGGTTGAACGAGAATCCGCATCATGACCTCCGAATTGGTTCTAATCTCCCAATCTTCTTCATCGCTGCTGTTGCTCGCGAAGAACACTTGTCCTGTGTAGCAGCCACATCAGAACAATGCCGGTTGGAATCCCTGCGAGGATTCCACCCAGAGCGCCGTTGATGGCCAGGTTCATACCTCTAATAAGGGTCCCGACTGCGGCACCAACCATCATCAGAGCAATGGCGCTTCCCCATATCCATCGGCTGGCCTGAGGAGCGTGCTGGCGCAGTATCAGCCATACTCCGATTCCACTGGTCAATCCAATGGTGGCGCTCACTGTGGCCCAATACAAAGGCAGGTAGAGGCTCCAGTTTTTCACCAGGTAAACGGGGCTGATCAGGGTCAGATGGATCATGGAATATATGTTTTCAGCAGCAGCTTCCGATACAGCCACGGTGATCCCGCTGAGCAATATCCAAACGCCCGCCCAACGGATATGTTGGCGCAGGAGCATCCACTGCCCTAATCCAACGAAGATACCGCATATTGCTCCAATCGTGGCCCGATAGATAGACCAGTCCACTGTACCAATCCGGTTGAGCATTTCGTGCGCATCTCTATACATTGGCTCGTTCAGAGTGCCCAGCGCTATCAGTCCGAATATTATGGGAAGTATCCACCAGGCTGATGCTCGCACATAGCGGCGCAGCGCATACCATAGCCCAAGGCTGATCAGGCCCCCTAATATTGCCCCGCCTGCAGCCGAGGACAGGGTCTGCGTTGGATATGGGGGATTATAAAAGTGAAGGTAAATCTGGTAAGTTCCCCAGTGAGTGGGTTCACTCACGGTTAACCAGCTAATAGCGAAGGTGACTGTATAGAATGGGATCCACCAGCCTGCGTGACGGACGTGGGGGCGCAGGAGTTGCCACTGCCAGATACCTGTAATAGCACCAATCGCCATCCAGCACAAAAAGTAATACCACTTCATACTCGTGATTGAGTACAATGCCCACCGAACCGCGCCACCCGCCGCCAGACCGGTGATGACGGTCAGTATCCACCACCATGCCCCGCGAACAAATCGGCGTAGTTCCAACCATTGTCCAATCCCTGCCACTGCACCGCCTACAATTCCGCCCATAGCACTCCACAGAGCGAGAGACAACATTGCTTTGCTAAATCCTGTAAGCCAGAGTCTGGAATATATGGCCAGGTATACGGACTGATGCACAGCACCGTAAAGGCTCCAACCCAGAACGGTGAAAAGAACCCATCCCCATAGAATTCCCCCATAGTTTGTCCAGAGGGGCTGAAATTTGGTCAGAAATGTCTGCCTGGGGGATGAGCGAGGTGCTTCCCTAACAGTAGGCCTGGCCTGCACCGGGGTTGGTGGGGGGAGTTCCCGCTGCCGTGCTTCCAGGTCCTGCATCGTGAGGGTAATTTCGTGGGCCAGAGAGGCCAGCCCCGGCTCGGCTGCAGCCAGTTCGCGGGCCTGGCGGTAAATTTCCTGTGCACCTTCATATAAGCCTTTTTCTCTGAGACGGTTACCTGCCTGGATTAGGGTGCGAACTTCCGTCAGAGTAGTCTCATCCGGGACGGGTGAGGTGCCCTGACCTGTATCGGGAGCAGGTGATTCCTCAGCGGTCGGTATCTGCTCTGGGAGGATGACCAGCCACTCTCCAAAGGTTGGACAGTCGGTCATCGTGTCGCTGTGCCAGGCTTGTTGGAAAAGTGCCGCGGTTCTGCTTCCCCAATTGTGTTGCAGCGAGTTCATCAGAATGCGGTAACGTGGGCAATCTTGTTGCATCTCCCGTGGGTCAAAGTAACTCTCCCCCCAGGCGGCCTGCACGACCTGCGGGTCGCACCAGCCCAGCATCTCGGCCAGGAGAACTGCCCCGGCGAAGCGGTCCGCCTCCGGGCCCCACAGCCCGCCGACAGCCTGCTTATGAGCATACCCTGCCGAACCGCTGGAGAGTTCCTGGGGCCGGGTCATTCCGGGGGCGTAGAGGCCCTCCAGGTCCACCAGTTCCACCCCTGTGCCTCCGGCCAGAAGGGGGAGCATCACGTTGGGGGCGGAGAGGTCGCAATGGGCAATGCCCTGCTCCTCCATCCGGGCCAGTACCTGGGCCAGGGAGCGGGCCAGGTCCAGGGAGGTCTGGGGGGGCAGGGGCTTTTTACCCATCAGGACGTCAAACCAGGTGGGGCCTTCAATCCAGGGCATCAGGACGGCGTAGGTGAGGTCGGGGTGCTGGCGGAGCAGGTCGGCATGGCGGAAGGGGGTGAGGACGGTGCGCTGGCAGGCGCGCAGGCCGGGGAGGGCGGCGAAGGGGGCCATCCGGTCGGCCTGGGCAACCAGGAAGGGAAGGCGGAAGCGGGGCTTGAAGACTTTGAGGGCGGCTTTACTGCCCTCACCCCCCGGCCCCCTCCCGCCCTGCGGGAGAGGGGGAGGGTTCCAGACAATACACAATCCCGGCCCGTCCTTCCTGGCCGTAGGGGATGCCATGGGCGGCGGGGTGCTCGGCGATGCGGTAGGTGACGCCGTCAATGGTCAGTTGGTCGTGGACGTTGGGCTGGAAGGGCATATCTCTCCTCTCTCACCGCTGCTGGATTTTCCGGACCCACTCCGTCAACGGCACCGGGCCCACCTGCGGGTCCGCGGTCCGCACCCGCAGGGCCTGGCCCCGGCGGAT
>Ga0308421_1001668_pt1 | contig 11459 bp, 9 predicted proteins | sample HotsprSampleMS60_FD_203673 | JGI IMG/M metagenome (GOLD analysis project Ga0308421, IMG submission 203673) | Hot spring phototrophic mat microbial communities from Mushroom Spring, Yellowstone National Park, Wyoming, United States - 20090730_MS60 ...
CTTTTTCTCCGTAAATGGCAGTAAAAATGTCAAAGATTTGAGAGAAAGTTGAATTGTAGGTTAAAAGAGTGTTGTTTTTAATCGAAAGGCTGTCGATTGGGATTTCTTGCCCATTTTTATCTTTTAAAAAGTTAAAAGTTGGAAAAAGATCTAAAGCTACAGGAAAGCGTTTTTTAATTGTTTCGCGGTCGGGTTCAAGAGTTGATTTATTTAAGACTAAAATTAGTTTTTGTGCCAACCATAAAAAGGTATTTTCTCTGTCAATTTCGCCTGCTTCTAAAGGTTTATAAACTTGAATTGCGCCTTGATGGGGACTGCCAACTGAGATTATTTGATTGACTTTGTCTTTATTTTTTTGAGTAAAAATCCGCGCAATCAATCCGCCCAACGAATGACCAACTAAATTGACTTTTTGATTGGGATTTTGTTGCCAGATTTTTTGTTGTAAAAAGGTATTTAAATCAACGGTTGCTTGTTCAACTGGTTTTCGCCAGTCATAGGGAAAGATAAAAAAGTCTTGATTTTCTTTATAGCCTAAATTTTTCAAAGAAGTGATAATGCCGGTGTATTCTTTGACAAAAGAAGGAATCTTCCAATCAAAAATTGAAACCTCTTGATTATGAATTATCGCCTTTCCATTCCATGAAGCCATAAGACCGGGGAGGAGGATAACGGGGTGAAATTGATAAATACTATTACAAGAAAAACCACTGCAAGCAAAATTTAAACTCCATTTCCAGGAATTACTTGCGCTTGTGTAGTATAGTCTTAATCGATTATTTTCTTTAATTAAACTAGGATAGATTAAATGATTTTGATCATATGTTTGAGTGGGTGTTAAGATTATTCCTTTATCGTTAAAAACAGAGTCGCAATTTAAAGGTAATGAAGTTTCGGCGTATCCTATCCCTTGTTTATCTGATCGATGATAAAAAAGATAAATACTGTTGTTTTCTTGTAAAATAAATGGACCATCATAATAACCTGATAAGATTTTTTTTGGACATTTTTCCCAATTTTCAAAATTTATAGAAGAATAACCTATTCTAATACTAAAACCTCTCTGCCCCCAACTACCATAAAAGATATAAAATATGTTTCCTATTTTTATAACATAAGGAGCAAAGACGCCGGAATTTTCATCTGAATCAGGAGTAATGATTAATTTTGGAGGATTTTGGCAATTGAAATCTTTATCACATTTTAAATAATAGATTTGTAAAATATTGTTATTTTCCAATTTAGCAAAAAAAAGATGTTTATTACCGTCTTCATCGATAAAAACTCTTGGGTTAGAAAACTCTTGGGATTCATCGTTGATAAAAATTTCTTTTTTAAATTTCCAATTTATACCGTCTAATGAAGATATTGAGCTTAAGAGAAATTTATTTTTAAAAGAGTCAAATAAAGTAATTACTCCTTCATATGAGTTTTCTATTTTATATAAATGGGCTTGTCTGATAGTTGAATACCTCGTGTCTATCTTTAATTGCAAGGGATTTTCTTCGTATTTAATAAATTGATCAAAAGCAAGAATTTTTGTTGTAAAAAGAAAAAGTAATATAAAAAATGATAGAAAACAAAGAAGTTTTTTATACATTTTAAAAAAAATCTAAAATTATTTTTTAGCGGTTTTCAATAGCGTAGAGACGACAAAAAAAAGAATTTATTTTGATTTGAAGCCTTGTTTTTTCCAATATATAATAAAAAAAATAAATGCTGCCCAATTTAAGAAAATTAAAGCAGTGATAATAAGATTTGGGAGAGAATTGTTTACCCAACTTAAGTAATTAAAAAAAACGGCAATAAAAGTTATTAAATAAATAAAGTAGTAATATTTTGGTTTAATTAAAAATAGAAAGGGAATAAACCAAGAAAGATATTGAATAGCAAAACCAACGGTAAAAATATAGAAAAAGAACAAAAGATCAAAGAAATAAATTATTAAATTTTTGTAAGTAATTTTTAATGAGTAAATAAAAAAAGTAATTAAAAAAAGACTTAAAAAAATTTTTTGTAAATATATAGGGGGTTGTGATTGATATCGAAAAAAAGTTAGATGGATAGCTTTTCCTAGTCCCCAAAAACTAAAAAGACTTCGATAGGTAAATGGAGTTTTGATGATATCTAAAAAATTATTTCCAAAACTTATTCCATAGGCAACAATAAAAATAACAGGAAAGAAAAATATTAGTATCAAATTTTTTTATTTTTTATTTTTTTAAATATTGGCATAACAAACAATATTGGCCAAGTTTTGGCAAGAAAGGCAAAAGAATAGGATAGTATTGAAAACAATTCTTTTTTTTGTTTTAAAAAATAAATGCTTAATAAAATAAAAAATAAAGGAAGAGCATCAAATTGACCATGAAAGAAGAAAATTAAGATGGAAATAGGATTTAGGGAATAAAAAAGAGTTGTTTTTAAATTTTTATTGGACAAAAGATAGATTAAATAAATAATACCTAAATCAAAAATTAAATTAATAAACTTCAGAAAAAAAATATAATTAATTCCAAAGCGGTTATTGAAAAGTATCGCTAATGCTTCGATGTATAGATAAAAGGGGAAATAAGGATGATGGATTTTGGCTATTTGGGGATAAATATTTATCTTTTGAAGAGTGAGTTCGCCAATTTTTTTATAGGACAGTAAATCAAAATTAGAGATATTTTGGCTAAAAAATATGACTAATAATCTACAAAAAGTAGCAATGATAAAAATTTTTATCACCTACAATTTTTATCATAATTATTTTTAAAAATCCATAGATAATCGTCAACAAAAACATTGGTTTGGGTTGATTTGAGATGATAAAAAATTTAATCTATGAATAAATAGGATAAATACTTAGTATAATTTCACCAATGAAAAATAATCTCTCTCTTCTTACAGCAACTTATAATAGTCAAAAAACAGTTGAGAAAACTTTTGAGTCGGTTACTGGTTTGGTTAAGGAAATTATTGTGGTTGATAATAATTCAACTGATGAGACAATTAAAATAGCAAAGAAATATAAAGCAAAAATTATTACGTATAAAGGCAAAAATTTGGGGCGGCAGTATCAAAAGGGATTAAAAAATGTTAAGACAAAATGGGTTTTGATTTTGGATAGTGATGAGTATTTATCAGACTATCTTTATAAAGAATTAAAAACTCTTTTTTTAAATAAAAAGAACTTAGAAAAATATGATGGGTATTTTATTCCATTTCAAAATCATTTCTTAGGGAGGCCGATAAATTTTGGCGGAGAAAATTATAAGATGCTTCGATTGTTTAAGAAAAATAAAGTTATCATAACACCGGAAAAAACCCATCAAAAATATCTTTTAAAATCAAAAAAAGTCGGTTATTTAAAAGGAAAAATTATTCATCATTCTTATCAAAGTCTTTGCCAAACTTACAAAAAATTTACTTATTATGCTATTGAAGAAGCAAAGAAAAAACTTAAAAAAAATGAGAAAATAACATTGAAAAAATTATTTTTATATGCGCCTCATATGTTTTATGCCCGATTTATTAAAGATCGCGGTTATAAAGACGGCCTATTTCGAATTCCTTTGGATTTAGGATTTGCGTATATTGAGTTTTTGAGTTATTGGGGGTTGTTGATATTTAAATTAAAAAGATTATTTACTTTTTTGTCATCATGAACTTGTTTTAACAGCTATGACTTGTTTTCGTTGCACATCTGTTACGACTTTGGTAAAATATAGGCTTATGGAAAGGCGATTAACCGAAGGACAAAAAAAAGCATTAAAATTTATTGCCGGGGTTTTAGGTGAAGAGACTACAACTATTTTAAAAGGACCATTGGCTAAAGAGTTTGGATTATCTGAAGCTGAACTAAGACAGGTTTTGGGAATAATAGGGTTAACTTTACATCACGCTGATAGAGAGTTAGGAGGGGAAGGATTGTCCCCAAGAGATAAAAGAAGATTTGCGGCAATGATAATAAATAAATAATCCACCTGGCTAAGCACAAATAAGAGAAGAAAAACAGGGTAAAATTCATATTCCAAAAGGACATTTCCCAACTGGTAGAAATCATTCTGGAAGAATAAGAGGTGGAGGAAAATAAATTTTCAATCCACTCCTTTAGATGATAAAATTACTTCATGAAGAAGAATAAAGACTTTAAAATTGCTTTTATTTTTGTTTTGTACAAAACACCAAAAGAAGAAGTTGAGCGATTAAAAGATGAAGTAAAAAGATTAGGATTTAAAGATTACAGAATATACTTTCCTGATAATTCAAACAATCATCAAGGCTATGCTTATGGTGTCAATATTGGACTCAAACAGGCTTTAAAAGACGGGTTTAATTTATTTGTGGTGGCTAATCCAGATATATCAATAAAAAATTTATCCAAAAAAATTTTAGACGCAGCAAAATGTTTTGATATTTGGGGGCTAGCGATGGTCCAAGATAAAAAAATTTATTATGGGGGAATTTTGGATAAAAAAAGATTAACGGCTGGATTGAGTGATAAAAAACCAAGGATAAGATTTTTCACAACCGATTTTGTTTCTGGGTCATTGATGTTTATAAAAAAAGAAGTTATCGATAAGATTGGGTTTTTTGATGAGAGTTATTTTATGTATTATGAAGAGGTTGATTTTTGCTTTCGGGCAAAAAGAGCTGGTTTCCGTGTTGGAGTTGATACTCAATATCAGTACCAACACTTTGAAATCTCAAAAGAAAATCCCAAAAAAAATCAATATTTATTTTTTAATCATCTTAAATTTTTATGGCGTTATGGAAATCTTTATCAAAAAATGTACGAACTTTTTCGTTTACCAAAAACGGTGATTGAGGAGATAAGAAAGAGGACTTTTTATTTTAATTTTTTTTCTTACAATTTTTTTTCAATTTTAGGAAAGGTTTTGTCGTTTATTCAGTTTATTGTTCTAGTAAGAATCTTTCCGCCAAATATATTTGGCATTTACTCTTTATCTTGGGCTCATCTTGGAATGTTTTTACCAATGGTTGATTTTGGGACGACCAACTTTGGTATTATTAACTTGCCCCAAGAAAAAAAGATTAGTTTTTCTGATATCTTAAGTCTTAGATTTTATCTTTCCATTTTGGTTTTTTTTCTTTCGATTTTTAGCGCCTTATTGCTGCCTTATTCATTAACTACAAAAATAGCGATTTTTTTAGTTTCATTTGTTTCTTTTCAAGCGAGTTTTTTTGGTAGTCTTTTGATTAAGTTAACTAATGAAGAAAAAATCTATCTTCTTTCTGTAATTAGTTTTCTCTTTCAATTATTAATTACCGCCACAATTATTGTTGTTTCTTTTCTTTTTAAGAATATTATTTATGTTTTTGGAGTCATCTTTGTTTTTTATTTAATTTATGGTTTGGGTTGTTTTTTCTATCTCAAAAGTAAAGAAAATAACTTTCGCTTAAAGTTTAACTGGCCTAAATTTAAAACCATTCTTAGCTATTCTTTTTTTTATCTTTTAATTTCCATTTTTGCTCGTTGGTATAGTCGAATTGACGTTTTTCTTTTAAATTTTTTAAAAAATGAAGAAGCGGTGGGGATTTATTCCTCAGCCTATAAATTTTTGGAGGCTTTGATGTTTATGGTGACGGCCTATAATCTTTCGGCTTTACCAATGCTGGTTAATTTTTATAAAAATAATCGTTTGGATTTAATTAAATTAAAGATAAAAAAAGATTTTCTTTTTCTTTTGGTAATTGGTGGGGGAATAAGCGCAATTTTTTATTTTTTTTCACCAATTTTTTTACCGTTGGTGTTTAAAAATAAATACATTTTGGCGATACCGATTTTAAAAATTATTATTTTTTCCTTGCCATTGATTTTATTAACGTCAATTTTTCTCAACTTTTTTTATACTATCAAAAAAATTCATTATGTCTTGGGACTGATGATTTTTCAGCTTTTTTTTAATTTTTCATTAAACTGGATTTTTATTCCAAAATATAGTTATTTTGCTTCCGCTTATATTAGTTTGATTGGTGAGGTAATTAATCTTTTGGCTTGTTTATATTTTTATAAAAAAACTTATGAAAATCTCAGTTGATTTGGGAGCGAGTTTTGGCAAAGGTTTTTTTGGGACAAAGATTTTTAGCTTAAATCTAAAAAAAGCACTATTAAAATACGATAAAAATAATCAATATTTTTTTTATGATGAAAAAACCGTTTGGCCAAAAATTTTTTGGATGAAATTAGGGGTTAGTCTTAAAGAATGGCAGCTTAAACCCGATGTTTTTTTAGCTTTAAATCAAGCTCTTCCTTTTTATTTTCACAAAAAAGCAATTGCTTTTTCCCATGGGTTTTCGTTTTATTTTTTCCCAAAATGCTATCCAAAAAATGTTTTCGATCGCTTAAATAATCAGTTAAAAGAGATGATAAAAAAAGCCGATAAGATTGTGATTAGTTCTAAAAAAGTAAAAGATGAGTTTTTATTGCTTTTTCCAAAAATTGAAGATAAGATTTATGTTTTACCATTTGGGATACCATTTGATTGTCTAAAGGAAAAACCAAGAAAAACAAAAGAAAAATTTTTTTTAACTATTTCTAGTTCTCAGCCGATTAAAAATTTTTCCTTTATCAAAAAAACATTTTTTGCGTTTAAGAAAAAAAATCCAGATTATAAATTAATTAACGTTGAAAATATTAGGCGAAAGAAATTAATAAGTCTTTATCAAAAAGCGACATCATTTTTAACCGCATCTTACTATGAAAGTTTTAATCTGCCGGTTTTGGAGGCTTTGTCTTTGGGATGTCCGGTTGTTGGTTTGGAGTCGGCAATTATTCCGGAGTTAAGAGATTATGTTAATTTAGCAAAAGACGAAGATGATTTTTTGAGGCTTATGAAAGAAATACCAAAAAAACCAACAACTTTTTTAATTAAGAAATTGAAAGAAGAGTTTTCTTGGAAAAAATATGTTAAGAAGTTGGTAGAATTGTATTGAGATAACACGAATGATACGAATGAAGATGCAAATGACGCGAATTATGCGAATATGAAAGAGAGATAAATAGAGATTGATAGAGATAAATGGATATAAGTAGAGATAAGTAGAGATAAGTAGAGATTAATGGAGATTAGGAGAGATTTTTTAAAAAAAACATTTTTTTGTACAGACGCACTGATGTGCGTCTTTAATAAGGTTAAAATTGTATAGATTCCTGATTAAATCAGGAATGACAATTTTATAGATTCCTGGTCAAAGCCAGGAATGACATAAAGATTCCTTATCAAGCCCGCCCTCCGATTCGGGGGTAAAGAATAACAATTAGGTCAATTAGGTTAATTAGATCAATTAGATCAATTTCTTTATGTTATCAGCCGTAGTTTTGACAAAAAATGAGGAAAAGAATATTGAAAGGTGTTTAAACTCTTTAGATTTTGTTGATGAGATTGTTGTGGTTGATGATTATTCAATTGATAATACATTAAATCAAATATCAAAAATCAAATATCAAAATGAGAAAACAAAATTTAAAATTTTTCAAAGAAAATTAAATTCGGATTTTGCTGAGCAAAGAAACTTTGGGATGGAAAAAGCAAGCGGGGAGTGGGTATTGTTTTTGGATGCCGATGAGGAGGTTAGTTCTGATTTAAAAGAAGAGATAAAAGAAGTGATAAGATATGCGACTCTGGAACGGGATGATTTAGTCGGTTTTTACATTAAACGACGTGATTTTTTTTGGGGAAGAGAATTGAAGTTTGGTGAGGTTTTAAAAGTAAGACAAAAAGGAATTTTGCGACTAATAAAAAAAGGTTTTGGTAAATGGGAAGGAAAAGTTCATGAAGAGTTGAAAATTGAAAATCGAAAATTAAAAATTGGAAAATTGAAAAATTTTATTAATCATTATCCCCACCCAACCATTAAAGAGTTTTTACAAGAGATTAATTTTTACAGTTCTTTAAGAGCCAATGAGCTTTTTAGTCAAGGAAAAAAAACAAATATTTTGGAAATTATTTTTTATCCCCTTTTTAAATTTATTTTAAATTACTTTATTTACCTTGGGTTTTTAGATGGACCGCCCGGTTTTGTTTATGCTTTTATGATGAGTTTTCATTCGTTTTTGGTAAGGGGGAAGTTGTATCTTAAAAATTATACGAATGATGCGAATAAAAAGAGAGATAAATAGAGATAAATGGAGATAAATGGAGATTAGAAAATATTTTTTTAAAGAAAGATTTTTATTTTTTAGAGACGTACTGATGTGCGTCTTTAATGAGTTTGAAAAATTATATAGATTCCTGATTAAATCAAGAATGACAGAGTGTTCTTGTTGTCATTCCCGCGTAGGCGGGAATCTATATAATTAGACAATACAATTTTATAGATTCTTAGTTGAGCTTGTTCTCCCAATCGGAGGGTAAGGAATGACAATGGGTTACGAACTTAGGTGATATGGTTATAGGTAAGATAGGTTTTATAAGAGTTATGAAAAAAACATGACAAAAATTTTATTAATTTTGACTTTTTTTCTTTTTTCTTTGGGGCAACTGGGGCGGGTGTCGTTTTTTAATCAACAAGTGAATTTTTATCTTTATGAAGTTTTGATGGGCATCTTATTGCTTTTTTATTTTTTAAAGTTAGAGTTTACTCCTTTAAAAAAATTATTTGATAGTCAACAATGGATTTTTTGGGGATTTATTTATTTGTTAATCTCTTTTTTTGTTAAATTTTTTGACTACTCCCTTTTTGAAAACATCGTTTCATTTTTATATCTTTTGCGACTGTTTTTTTATTTTCTTTTTTTTACCTATCTTTATTTTTATTATCAAAAGAAGAAAAAAAAAGATTTGGTTTTGGGATTTTTGATTTTTAGTTTTTTAACAATTATCTTTTCTTTTGTTCAATTTTTTTTATATCCAAACTTAAGAAATTTAGCTTATTTAGGTTGGGATGTTCATCAAAATCGTGTATTTGGTGTTTTTTTTGATACGTCAGTGGCGGCTTCAATTTATGGACTTTTTTTTCTTTTTTGGTTGAATTACAAAAACACTAGATATTTATGGCTTTTGCCACCGCTTTTTTTATTATTATATTTTACCTACAGTCGTTTTGTTATTTTTTCATTTTTTTTAACCTTATTTTTATTTTTTTTGAAAAAATCATCGCTTCGATATTTTTTCATAACTTTGGTTTTTCTTATTTTTTTATTGATTTTTTTCCCTCAAAAAAGCGGGGTTGGGGTTAATCTTAATCGATTTTTTTCAATTGAAGCAAGAATCAAAGAAAATATTTTGGGGATTGAAATGGGATTAAAAAATCTTTTATTTGGGATTGGTTATAATCGAATAAGATTCTTCCGGCAAAAAAATAATTTTCTTTGGCAAAGCGATTTTAATATCTACCATGGCGCTTCCTCGTTTCAATCAACGTATGTGACTTTATTTGTCGCCACCGGCGTGGTGGGCCTTTTGTTTTTTGGCAAAGGATTGATAAAGTTGATAGATGGTAGTAAAGAGTTTTTTTACTTAATATTTTTTATCGCTATTTCCTCTTTAGCCGATAATTTACTTCTTCATCCTTTTTTGATTTTTATTTTGGGAATGGCAAGAACTATTTTTGATAAAAAACCTTAATTTCTTTATTTTCTAAGTTACCAGCTATATCTTGGGCAGTAATCTGAATGGTGTTTTCCCCTTCGTTTTGAAGGGTAATTGTTTTTTCAAAGTTACCCAAAGCATCAACGATAACCGGAGTGTCATTTATTTTAACAAAGGTTTCTTTGTCAGTTGTTCCTTTAACCAAAACTTCGGCGTTTGCAAATTTTTCTCCATCTTTTGGTTGACTAATTTCTAATTTTGGTTTTTGAGATTTATATAAAATCTCAAAAACTGGTGTTTTTTTGAAGTGTTCTTTATTTTTAGCAATGGCATAAAAAGTATTTTTTCCCTCTTTTAGTCCTTCTATTTCTTCTTGGAAGTTAGTCTCTCCTTCAAGTTCAATTTTTTTTATTTTTTCGTCATTGAGAAAAAAAGTTATTTCATTAAAATTTAAAACGCTGCCTTGAAATAAAAAAGAAGCGCTGTTGGTGGCTTGGGGGATACTGTCGATATTAATATCGCCAATAAAATTTTCTTCTTTTGATTCAAAATTAGGAGTGGGTTTTGGTTTAATGTTGGCCAAAAAATTAGAGACTGAAAAAATGATTTTAAAACCAAAGGTAAAAAGAAAGTAAAAAATAAAAATTAGTAAAAAAAGAGTAAAAAATATTTTTTTTCGAAGGTCTTTCATAATAATAAAGAGCTGGAATCGGGACTCGAACCCGAAACCTGCGGTTTACGAAACCGCTGCTCTACCATTGAGCTATTCCAGCAATTTTTTGAGCGGGTGAGCGGAGTCGAACCGCCCTTTCTACCTTGGGAAGGTAGCGTTGAGCCGATCAACTACACCCGCTTTTTTTATTATACAATAAAAATAATTTTATATGACCGATAAGTTGAATAGGAGTTATTAAAAAAAATTTCCTATTGAAATTAAATTTATGCTATAATTTTAAACAATTGGGGTCATAGCTCAATTTGGTCAGAGCGCTTCCCTGTCACGGAAGAGGTTGCGGGTTCAAGTCCCGTTGGCCCCGCAAACATTTAAAGATACGAATGATGCGAATGAAGACGCAAATGACGCGAATTATTTGAATGATAAAAGTGTAATTGTGTAAAAATGGTGTAAAAAAGGTGTAAAATTTGTGTAAATGTTTTTTTTAATTAATCAATTATAATTTAAATTTTTAAATAATATGAATACCTTACTTATTGCGGGGGGAGTAATTGTTTTATTATTCTTATATTTTGTTGGGACTTATAACGCCTTTGTGATTTTAAAAACAAGAATTAAAGAGGCTTTTTCAGGCATTGATGTTCAGTTAAAAAGACGGGCTGATTTGATTCCAAATCTCGTTGAAACAGTAAAAGGATATGCCAGACATGAAAAAGAGGTTTTTGAAAACGTAACTAAAGCTCGCACAGCTTTGATGAAAGCAGAAACACCAAAAGAAAAAGCCCAAGCTGATGACATACTCACTGGCGCCTTAAAATCTCTTCTTGCGGTGGCTGAAGCTTATCCTCAACTTCAGGCCAGTCAAAATTTTCAGGAATTACAAAGACAGCTTGAAGATACCGAAGATAAAATCGCCTATTCAAGACAGTTTTACAACAGCAATGTTTTAGAATATAACACCAAAGTAAGAACTTTTCCCTCCAATTTAATTGCCAATATGTTTGGTTTTAAAGAGGAAGAGTTTTTCGAGGCAAAAGAAGAAGAAAGAAAAACACCAAAAGTTAGTTTTGAGAATTAAGTAAAAGTAGAGATTTATTGAGATAAATAGAGATTTATGGAGATAAATAGAGATAAATAGAGATAAATTGAGATAAATAGAGATACGTAGAGATAAATAGAGATTGGGAGAGTGGAAATTAGTGTAAAAAGTAGTGTAAACATTGTGTAAACGTTGTTAATAT
>Ga0308421_1001681_pt1 | contig 11426 bp, 9 predicted proteins | sample HotsprSampleMS60_FD_203673 | JGI IMG/M metagenome (GOLD analysis project Ga0308421, IMG submission 203673) | Hot spring phototrophic mat microbial communities from Mushroom Spring, Yellowstone National Park, Wyoming, United States - 20090730_MS60 ...
AATTATTTAATTTTTGTAATAACAACTCTACGATTTTTTTGTCTTCCCTCTTCGGTTTTGTTATCTGCTATAGGGTAATCTTCTCCCATACCTTCAGCAACAAGATTTTCACCAGAAACTCCAAGATTTATTAAGTACTTTTTCACGGCATCCGCTCGTTCTTGTGATAATTTTTTGTTAAACGCAGATGAACCTTGACTATCAGTATGACCTTCTATTCTCCATTTTGAGTCTGGATATTTTTTCATCAACTCAGCCAGCTTTTTAAGTTCTTGTTTTGCACTCTCTGTTAATACAGATTTTCCAGCTTCGAATGTTGTCATACCCTGAAGAACAAAAAAAGTTTCCTCTTTCTCAGATTTCTGTTCTTTTGGACAACCAGTCTCATCGACTTCAATATTTAATTGAGTATCTGGACATTTATCAAGATAATCTGGTACGCCATCACCATCAGAATCTAATGGACAACCTTTATCATTAACTCTAACATTAGGTGGAGTATCTGGACATTCATCAAAAGGATCAATAACTCCATCTTTATCCGAATCAAGTGGACAACCTTTATCATCTACTGGAAATCCAACTGGAGTTCCAGGACACCTATCTTGAAAATCTGGTATTCCATCACCATCGCTATCAAGCGGACAACCATATTTATCCACAACAACTCCACGAGGTGTATTCGGACATTTATCTATATCATCATCAACACCATCTCCATCAGAGTCTTTTACAATCGGACAACCGAACTCATTTACTTTTACACCAAATGGCGTATTTGGACATAAGTCAAATCGGTCAATCACACCATCTTTATCAGAATCTTTAACACCTCCAAAATAGATTGAAAAGCCAGCTAATCCAGTTAGGTATAAATCCTTTTTAGAATTTACTCTTCCGTCAATTTCATCAGTGTTCGGATAATTAAATGTTCCAGAGAGATTTAATGTAAGTCCATCAGCTAATTTTATTTTTAATCCAGTTTCCCCAAAGAAGCCAATAGTAATATTTCGTTTTGTATCATAGGCATTATTTCTTCGCTCATCAAGAACTTTGTACCAGTAACTCGAATAACCACCAATTGTTAAATATGGACTTACTCCGTCAAAATTTAATAAATATGTCAACCCAGCATAACCATCAAGAAAATAAGTCAAGAAATCAGTTGAGTTTCTTAAAGGTGATCCAATCAAAATCGGTGAAGAACTTTTTCCATGTAACGAGCCATATCCCCCAGCCAATTTAATACCGAAAATTCCTTTTGATAATGATTCAAAATAATATTCAAATTCACCTCTACTATAAAATTCAGGTTGTGATTTGGAAAAATCGCTCAGCACATAAGTTACGCCACCTCCAACACCTAACCAATAAGAATTACTGAAAGGGTTAATGTAGAAACTCTTCTGAGCAAGAATCAATGAAGGATGAAATAAAAGAATTAGTAAAATTATTTTTTTCATTTTTTCACCTAATTCTTTCTTTCCTAAATAAATGAATTGATATTCCAGTAGAAACTGTTATAAAAGAATCATTTTTCCTTGAAACATATCCATCAAGTTCATCAATGCTTCCCTTAAAATATTTCACAGCAAAGTTATAGCTAAAATTATTATGAACAAAGTATCTTATTCCAAACTCTCCAGAAAATGTTGTAAAAGGATCTCGTTTACTGTTCGTGTAGAGAGAATAACTGTTTGTTTCCAATGGTATAAAGTTAAAAAAGTAATTAAATCCAAATGAGAGATAAGGAATAACAAGTCCTCTACCAGCAGCAAGGATAAAAGACGGTTCGATCATAACAAATGGGGTATTAAATTTTTTTATAATCCTCTTTAAACTTCCATCACCACTTACCCTGCCCGTGTTGGATTCACCGTTTAATTCTCCATAGTAACCGTTAAGCCTAAGACCAAATGTAAACAGCTTTGTAGATGGAAAATAATATTCAATTCCTCCTCTAGCCATATATCCAATTGCAGGTGTCTGGAAATCTGAAAATGGTAGTGTTAAGCCTCCTTCAAATGTTGCAACCCAGAATTTTCCAAAAGAATTATACTTTGATTTTAGCTCTACTACTTGCTGTGAATAAAGATTTAGAAACATCCCAAATAAAAAAATTAGAATAAATCTTAATAATGTTGAAAACTTCTTGTTCATTTTAGACCTCGAATTTTGGTAGTAATTTGGTAAAAATTTCACAATATGTCAAGCCCACCTAATTTTTTATTTTAACAAGAATTATAAATATTATTTAAAGTTTAAGTTTTAATGAATTTAATAATTGTAATTTATTCCAATTAGATTTTATATAAATAACAGTTTCTTGTTTTGAATTAGTTAGGAAAATAAAAAGACTGCCAGAGAGGAGGGAAACTCTGGCAGTAGGAGAATTACGAATTTAAGGAGGTCTAAGGAGGAGGTATTTTTCAACTCAAATTCGCAGTACAAATTTCAAAAAATTTTTTTAATTATCAAAGTGATTTTTGTTTAATAGTTGTTCATAAATTAGTTTTGCAATGCAAAAGTACTGGATGAATATGGTCACAACAGATTTAAATTTGACACAAGAAATACTTCAATTAAAAAAAGATTTGAATGCAGTAATTTTAGCTCACTATTATCAAGTTCCTGAAATTCAGGATATAGCTGACTTTGTTGGCGATAGCCTTGAGCTTTCTAAACAGGCTGCAAAAACAAATGCCGAAGTGATTGTTTTTGCCGGTGTTCACTTTATGGCTGAAACAGCAAAAATTCTCAATCCAACAAAAAAAGTAATTTTGCCCGATCTTGAAGCTGGCTGTTCTCTATCAGATAGTTGCCCCGCTACACTATTCAAGAAATTTCGTGAAGAACATCCTGATTATTTTGCAGTTACTTATATTAATAGCAGTGCTGCTGTCAAAGCTTTAAGTGATATCATTTGTACATCATCAAATGCAGAGAAAATTATTAGATCAATTCCAGAAAATAGAAAAATACTTTTCTCACCAGATAGAAATCTTGGAAGATATTTGATGGAAAAAACTGGTCGAGAAATGTTGTTGTGGGATGGGACTTGCATGGTTCATGAACAATTCGTTCAAAACAAAATTGAAAATCTCAAGAAAGAAAATCCCGATGCATTAATAATTGCTCATCCAGAATGCGAAGAAAAAGTCCTGGATATTTCTGATTTTATTGGTTCAACAAGTCAGCTCTTAAGATTCGTCAAAGAAAGTCCAAATAAAAAATTCATTGTAGCTACTGAAACTGGAATAATTCATCAAATGCAAAAAGCCTGTCCGGACAAAATTTTTATACCAGCACCGCCAGAAGATTCAACCTGTGCCTGCAATGAATGTCCACATATGAAAAAGAATACTCTTGAAAAACTTTATCAATGTATGGTTAATCTCGAGCCCGAAATAACTTTGCCAGATGATTTAATTGAGAAGGCTTATATTCCTATTAAAAGAATGCTGGATTTAAGTTAACATTTATTTCTTTAGAACAATTCTCATTACGCTTCCTTTGCCCGGAGAACTTGTTTTAACGAAAATCTCACCTTTGTGATATTCTTCAATAATTCTTTTTGCAAGACTTAAACCTAATCCCCATCCCCTTTTCTTTGTTGAAAATCCCGGTCGGAAAATTTCTTTTCGATATTTTAAATCAATGCCTTTGCCTGTATCGATAACATCAAGAAATATATGTTTTCTGTCTTCTGAAAGTTGATAAGTAATTTTACCAGTTTTTTCTTCTATTGCATCAATTGCATTCTTAGTAAGATTTTCAAGTACCCATTCAAAGAGTTCTGGATTTATCTTTGCTGTAAATTGTTGCTTGAGACTTTCAATGCTGTTTTTAATGTCAATCACAAGCTCAATATTTTTACCACTTTGTGGAATTCTTCTTTCAAAGTAAGCAATTACTCGCTCGATTACTTTTATTAAATTTTCCTCACGCATTTCGGGAGTTGAGCCAATCTTAGAAAATCTATCTGCGACCTTTTTAAGTCGCTCGAGATCATATTCAATTTCAGAAATTAAATCATTGACTTTATCTGGATCATTTGAATTTATTTTTAGTAACTCAATCCATCCCATTAAACTTGAAAGCGGTGTACCCAGCTGATGTGCAGTTTCTTTTGATAAACCTACCCAGATTTTACTATTTTCGTTTTTCTTTACATAACTGAAACCAATATAAGCAAGCAAAATGAAAGCTGCAGCAATTAACAACTGAACATAAGGATAATATCTAAGTTCCTCAACGAGTTTTGAATCACCATAATGAATTTTACTCAGAACAATTGTGTCAGCATAAGTGACAAGTATTGGTGGATGAGTCTCATCCATTTTTTTAATTAAATCAGTAATAAATTTTATTTTTTCTTCACGACTTAAGTTTGTGTCAATCTCTACATTTCGAATTTGAGTTAAATTATCAACATCAAAATTATTTTGAGCATCAGTCAATATGAGAGGGAAATCTATTTCTTGAATTATGTTCTCAAAAATAAATGTGTAATCTTTTTCGGGTTCATTTGATTGAGCAATGTATTCAAGCCCTTTTGCATAAAGAGTTGCTATTCGCTTTTCTCTTTCTTGAAGCTGTTTTACTACATTATTTGTGTATGCGAGCGTCGCAATTGCGATTAAGCTCGCAATTAAAAGAAGCAAAAATTTTATGTAAAGCGGAAATTCTCTTCTGAATTTTATCATTCTCTCATCTCATCTAAAAATTTGACTAATGCATCCCTGATTGAATATGCAATCTTCAATTGAAATTCTTTTTGTTTCAAAAGTTCTTCCTGAACAGGATGAATGATGAATGTCGGTTCAACAAGTAATGCAATCGTTTCAGGTATTCTGCACATATAAAGATTATCCCAGTAGAGACCGAAGTCTGGTAGATCTAATTTCTTTTTCAATTCTTGATGCAAATAGAAAGCAAGATCACGAGCATTTTGATTGTAATAGTAAACACTAAAACCATTATGATTGATAGGATTAACACCATCGGGCACTGCGTTGTTGTGAATACTAATTGAAATATCAGGATTGAAAGACAAAACTTTTGCTTTTCTTTCTCTCAATGGAAGTGGATTATCTTCACGAGTTAAATAAACTTTTGCACCCTCTTTCTCAAGAACTTCTTTTGTAATTCTTGCAAGAGTAAGATTAATTTCTTTTTCTTTAAGTCCCGATGATCCAACTGCACCATCATCTGCATTGTGTCCTGGATCTAAAACAACTCTGATATTTTTTAACGGACTTCCAAAAAATAAAAATCGCTTTTCAATTTTAGGCGACTTTTTGATTTTCAGTACAAGAATATTATCCTCATAGTTGATGTAATAACCCCAGAGATGTTTTTGATTTAGAGTAATTGTTAATTGAAGTTCATCATCATTGATTTGCTGCCAAGTGATATTTTGAATCAAGTTTTGTTCTGGATCGAAATAAATCCAATCAATATTTGATAATGCATTAAAGATTTTAAGTTTAAGCTGAAGAGGATTTGTCAGTTGTTGAATCTCATAAGGTAACCTCTCGTGAAGTCCAATTTCTACTCTGACAAAATTTCCATCATTCTTTGTTCTAATAACTTCAATTGTACTTTTAGGAGGTGGTGTTCCTTCGGGTAAAAATTCAATAGAATTTTCGGGAACATAAATATGTTGATTTTGTGACAATCGCAATCTATAAAATCCACTTCTTTTTCCGTCACATAAAGCTTTAACACCTTCTGGTAAAAAAATTTTATAACCAAGCATTGGTCCAGTTCTTCCGATAACAAGATTTGGATCATACAAAATCTTCACAACCTTGAATTGATTCGATTGATTAATCGTAAGTTTTGAATTTAATCGAAATTCTTTTTTGCCGAGTTTTTTATGTTCAAATTGTATAAGGATTTTTTTATTTGTCCATTTTTCGTTTGGGATGATAAAATGTCCAGAGTAAATTCCCTTAATCGTATCTTTTGAAATTTTAAATCCGCTTCCAAATACTGCTTCACTTAAATAGAATTGATTTGTTAATGGCGTTTCTACCAAAGGATATTTTTCTATCTCGCCTTCAAATGAGAAAGTAGCTTTACAATTAGGAGTGGCTTTGATTTTTAATTCAAGAATTTCTCCAGGATTTAGTTCTAAATCTTCAGAAGGTTCAATTTGAAAGTTATCATCAAGTCTTAATTCATCTTCTGGTAAAGTCTTTAAAGGCTTGGGAACTTTAACTGGATAAATGATTGTGTCCTTCGTTTTTTTCCCCACTAATTCAAAGACGAAATAACCTGAGAGATATTTCTCATTTGAAAGATAAATAGAGTCAGTTAGTTCAGGCAAAATAACCTTTGCGTAATGAAGGAAAGATCCATTTTCCTCGACTGCAACTTTTGCGGAATTAATGAAAAGTGACTTTTCTGGATTAACTATTCTACCAAGTATTAAACAAAAATTATCTTGAGGATTAACAATTTGATCAGGTTTGGGATAGACAACAATTAATTCATCTTTTTTTTCTTCCTTATCCTGAGCAATTCCAAAATCTATTACACTTAAAAATGCCGTTAGAATAAATATTAAAAGAGTTTTAAATGATAATTGTATCATCTCTTTCAAACCCCGTTGAAATTATTTTGATTTTCACATTAATATTTTCTTCAATAAAGCTTAAATATTTTTTTGCATTGTCTGGTAAATCTTCAAATTTTCTTAAACCTTGAATTGATTTTTTCCAGCCTTTGAAAGTTTTGTAAACAGGTTCTACTTTAGAAAGTGTAACAGCATCAACAGGGAAATAATCTATCACCTCATTTCTAAGTTTATATGCGGTACAGATTTTTATTTCATCTAAGTCACTTAAAACATCAAGTTTGGTGATTGCCAGATAATCAAATCCATTTATTTGAGATGAATATTTCAATGCAGGTAAATCGAGCCAGCCACATCTTCGTGGTCTGCCAGTTGTTGCACCAAATTCATTTCCACTCTGACGAATTATTTCACCTAATTCATTTTTCAATTCTGTAGGGAAAGGACCTTCTCCAACTCTTGTGCAATAAGCTTTTGTTACACCATAAATTTCTTTAATATGTTTAGCAGAGATTCCAGATCCAGTCAAAGCACCACCAATTGTAGGATTTGAAGAAGTTACATATGGATAAGTTCCGTGATCAACATCAAGTAATGAACCTTGAGCTCCTTCAAGCAAAACTCTTTGACCTTCGTTGATTAACTTAGATACAAGAGTAGAATCTTTTGTTATAAACGGAACCAATTTTTCATTAACATCGAGTAAGAAGTTCTTAACTTCTTCGAAAAGAATTTTTTCTGATTTGTAAAATTGATCGAGAAGCAAATTTTTTATTTCCAAATTTTTTTCCACAAGAGAAAAAGTATACTCAAGATTAAACAAATCAACGGCTCTAATTCCAACTCTCGAATATTTATCAACATAAGCTGGTCCTATACCACGACCCGTTGTTCCAATTTTATTACTGCCTTTCTCATTCAATTGATCAAGAATCTTATGAAACGGGAGAACCAGATGTGTATTTGGTAAGATTTTAATTCTTCCTTCTGTATCAATTTTGTTTTCCTTCAAAATCTGAAGTTCTTCGAAGAAAGCAACCGGTTCTAATACAACTCCATTTCCAATCACGCATAAAATGTCTTTTCTTATTATACCAGATGGAATTAAATGCAAGACAAACTTTTTATTGTTAACAAAAATTGTATGACCAGCATTTGCACCACCCTGATATCTTACAACAACATCAACATTTTCGCTTAATAGGTCTACTATTTTCCCTTTACCCTCATCACCCCATTGAGAACCGATTACAACAGTTGCACTCATATTGACTCCATTTTATTCAAAAAAAAATCCGTATTAGCACGAGCGACTAATACGGATACAAATTTAAGAGAAAAAATCTTTCTTTTATTTCTGAAAGCTTTTAACCGCTTCTTCAACAGAATCGTAATGTTCAAATATTGTAATAAGCTTTGTAATCATTAAAAGACTTTCGATTTTCTCAGTCACATTAGCTAATTTTAAGTCACCACCACCATTTCGCATTGTTGTCAAAGCACTGATTAAAATTCCAAGTCCAGAGCTATTGATAAATTTCACATTTGAAAGATCGATTACAACATTTTTCTTTCCTTCATCAAGAAGTTTATGAAGAAGTGTATTTAATTCAGCGGCATCTGGACCGCCCATTACATTACCGTGGAGTTCAAGAACCACAGCATTGTAGACTTCTTTTTGTTTTATCTTCATATTAAACCTATCCTTTTATTTTCAATTTATTTAGTTAAAATTGAATTAACAAGATTAAAACTCAATTTTTCCTTTTTTGCGTTTCATCGTCCAATCATAAACAGATGCTGATGCAATAAATATTGATGAATAAGTTCCTGTGATTACACCAATCATAAATGTAAAAGCAAAACCTCGATTAACCTCACCACCAAAGACTAATAATGCAATAATAACAAGCAATACTGTACCAGAAGTTAAAATTGTTCTTGTAAGAGTTTTATTTAAGCTCATATTGAAAAGACTTTTTAACTCCATAGTTTTATGGATCTTTAGATTTTCACGAATTCTATCAAACACAACTACAGTATCATTAACTGAGAAACCAACCAATGTGAGGAATGCTGCTATTATTGACTGTGTAATTTCCAAATTTAATCCTGGAATCAATCCATTAAAGAAGGAAACAAATCCAAGAGTAACTAAAACATCATGGAAAAGAGCTAGCACAGCTCCTACACCAAAAACGAATTTAAATCTAAACCCAAGATAAATTAAAATGACTATTAACGAAAGTAAAATTGCAATAACAGCATCTCTTCTCAATTCTTTACCAATCTTAGGACCAACTTTATCTTCTTTAATAATTTCAAACGAATAACCAGTAAATTTTTCTTTAAGTCCTTCCCTTATTAAATCAGATACACCAACTCTAACAATAACATCTTTATTTGTCTCTTCCTGTGAGTATAAACCAGCTTGAAATCCTTTTGATAGTAATTGATCAGATACAAGTTTTGCTGTATCTGGTGAAGAAAAGCTAAAGACAATTGAATTGTTAGTCTTCTCTTTTATTGTGTATAATGTTTCAGGGAGAACTTCTGAAAAAGCTTTTTTAATGTTAACTACAATTCTATCGAATTGATCTTGAGAAATTTCCTGAAGTGGTGTTCTAATTAAAACATTTTCAGCTGTGGTTCCATAAGTCTTAACTTCAACATTTCCAATTCCAATTCTACTAACTGCAGCTCTAACATCTGCTAAATTTACTGGTTTGTTAAAACTAACAATAACTTCACTACCACCTCGGAAATCAATTCCATATTCCAATCCTTTTATAAATACAGTCAACAAACCAAGAGAAATCACTACTAACGAAACAATATAAAATGTTTTTCTTTTTCCTAAAAAATCTATGTTAATATTTTCAAATAGTCTCATATTATCTCCTGAATTCTAACCGAAGTTTGGTTTCTTACCTTGTTCAACGAAGATATCAAAGATTAATCTTGTAACAAACAATTGAGTGAATAAAGTAGCTGCAATACCAATCATTAATGTCAACGCAAATCCTTGAATTGGTCCACTTCCAAATTGGTAAAGAATTAATCCTGTAAAGAAAGTTGTGATATTTCCATCAAAAATCGCTGAGAATGCCTTAGAGTAACCTGCATCAATTGCTGCTTTGATGGTCTTGCCTGTTTTTAATTCTTCACGAATTCTCTCATTTACAAGAACATTTGCGTCAACAGCCATACCAATTGTGAGAATTATACCCGCGATGCCTGGAAGAGTTAGTGTTGCACCAAAACCAGCAAGCACTGCCAAGATAAAAAATACATTTAAGATTACTGCAAAGTCTGCAACTCCACCAGCGGTTCTATACCATACAAGCATAAAAATTATAACAAACAATCCACCCAGCAAAGCAGAAGTCAATCCTTTTTGAATTGAATCCTGACCGAGTGATGGACCTATAACTCTTTCTTCAATAATTTCAACAGGTGCAGGTAGCGCACCAGCCTTCAAAACAATTTCAAGTAATTTTGCTTCTTCAAGAGTTCCAATATTCTCAATCTGTGATCTTCCACCTGTAATTTTACTTCTCACTGTTGGTGCTGAGAATACAACTCCATCAAGTATGATTGATATTCTTTTATCAATATTGTTTCCAGTTATTCGAGCCCAATCACGAGCACCTTCTGCGTTCATCTCCATAATGACAATTGGAGAACTATTTTGAGGATCGAGAGTCGCTCGTGCATCGGTGATAACTCCACCTGTAAGTTCTGGTGTAGCTTTCACACAATACAATCTGTAAATGCCTTGACCTTCAGCATAGAACTCAGGTCTTGCACTCCAAACAAACTTTACATCTTTTGGAATTACATTTTGAACTTCTGGTCTATTCAACATCATTTCAACTTTTGTTCGATCGTTTTCTCGAACAAAAAGGTCAGCAGTTTGAGATTGAGGATTTGGAACCGCAACTGTAAACAGTGGATATTCTTTTGCAAATTCTTCTTGCGTCATCTGATCAGGGCTTTTCTTCGTGGTATCTGTTTTAGTTGTATCCTGAGCAAGTGAGTCTTCAAGAGGTTTACCAGCCAAAACTTTATTTATTTTTTCAAGAAGTGCAAATGTGAATTCAGGATCTTTTACAAGATTGAACTCAAGTAATGCAGTCCCCTGAAGCAATTGTCGAGCTTCTTCTTTACGAGCAACACCTGGAAGTTCTACAATTATTCTTCTTGAACCTGAAAGGTGAATGCTTGGCTCAGAAACACCATATTGATCAACACGATTTCTGATAATTTCCTGAGCTCGAGTAACGGCATCTTCTGCTTGTTTTTCAAGCATACTAATGATTTTATCATCGTCATCTCTAATTTCGCCAAAGTAACGGCTTAGACGAATTCCTCTTTTCCTTGCTTCCTGAGCGAAAACTTTAACAACTGGTTCTTCACTAACTTTAACAATGTTTTCAGTTGCTTTTAGAATTTCATAAAAGTTTTCGTCAGGATTTTTTGCAAGTTTTTCGAGAAGTTTAAGTGTATTTACTTCAAGAACGATATACATTCCACCTTGCAAATCGAGACCGAGTTTGATTCTTTTTTCTCTCGCTTTTTTGATCGAAGGATCAGCATTTCTGATGCTGTCTTCTATCTGAGTTAAATATTTATCCAACTCGGATGATTTTGCATTTGGATTTTGCTTAAGATAAGCTTCCTTGCGTTCTTGAAGTATTCTTTGAATTTCTTTTGAATTGTAATAATCCTGAATGGTGGGATAGAGGAAATAGATTCCCAGACCAATTAAAGCTAAAACTAATATGATTTTAAATCTGTATTTTTTCATAGCAATCCACTCTTTATATGAGAAAATTTAGCT
>Ga0308421_1001686_pt1 | contig 11412 bp, 17 predicted proteins | sample HotsprSampleMS60_FD_203673 | JGI IMG/M metagenome (GOLD analysis project Ga0308421, IMG submission 203673) | Hot spring phototrophic mat microbial communities from Mushroom Spring, Yellowstone National Park, Wyoming, United States - 20090730_MS60 ...
AGCCGTTGATTCTCAAGGGATTCCGTGAACATAACCTGCTGGCCATCAAAAAGTGTTAGCTCAAGCCGTTGATTCTCAAGGGATTCCGTGAACATAACCTGCTGGCCATCAAAAAGTGTTAGCTCAAGCCGTTGATTCTCAAGGGATTCCGTGAACATAACCTGCTGGCCATCAAAAAGTGTTAGCTCAAAACCTTGATTCTCAATGGATTCTGTGAACATTACCTGCTGGCCATCAAAAAGTGTTAGCTCAAAACCTTGATTCTCAATGGATTTGTGGACCTTATATGTGAGCTTATAAAACGCCGTAAAACAAGCTCGGATACCCCTTTAAAGGGTTATATACTTAAGGCCTATCTGAAACCTTATCTAAGGGCTTTTAGCTGCCTTGGTGAGGTATAAATATCACGCCTACCTGGATTCCAAAAGTATGGTCCCTTTCTTATTCCACCTTTTTTAAACACCCAGTAAAAAGACACTTTAAACTTTCCGTGTCGAGTATTTATTTCCCATATTCTACGCCATGGATTGAATTCTTTAAACGCCATGCGTTCATAAGGATTTACGGTTAGCTTGGAGTTTTCACCATATAGGGCAGGATCTGAAATATACCACCATTTTTCACCATCGAAAACGATTTTATTAGGGAAGTTGTGAAAGTTTTTATAACACCAATTGCAGATTATACCCTTTATCTCCAATTGCTTATTTCCATGGGCAAATTTCCTGGATATTTCAATAACTTCTTCCTCATGCAAATATCTTCCACAAATATCGCATTTTTTCATTTTTCTTTCTCCTTTTCTAATGCCTTCTCTAACTCTTTTTGGAATGCCAGGGCTTCCTCATAAGTATTAAAAACATGTATAGTCCATTTACCGCCCTTATGCTCTCTTATCCTGTATTTCCTTCCAACTTTTTCTATTTTTGGAACTTTGCCTCTCTTTCTTTTCTTCTCTTCTGCTTCTCCTTCTTCGCTTTTAGTCTCAACCTCTGGAAGAGGTATAATTTTCTCCTCCTCTATCTCTTGTCTGGTTATATCCTGTAACATTCCATTTAAGAAATGGTTCATAGGGTTTTGGCTGTATTCCTTGCGCAAAGTTATATACCTACTCACAGAGTATAACGACTTCCATCCACCAAGTATTGCTATGATCCTATCTGAAAAACCTAATTCGCTTGCAATAGTGGCCCAGGTTTGTCTAAAGTCGTGGTAATAAAAATTCTCAATATGGCACTTTTCTTTTAAAAATCTTTGAAACCACTCAGTTAGCATTCTCTTTTGGTAACTGTTCTGGAAAGAAGGGAAGAGGATTTTATCATTTCCGCAATTCTGGAGTAGCCACATAGCGAATTCATATGGAATATCAATTTTTCTCGTTTTTCCAGTTTTTGTGATGTCACTTGTAAAGTAGATCATCCCGAAATAACCTGTTTGGTCCCTGGCAATCCTTATGTGTTCTTTTCTTAATCTTAAAACCTCTTCTTTACGTGCACCTGTGAATAATCCAATCAAGATAAAAGCCTTTTTCTCATTCATTCGTGGGCCCTTAGGGAGATTAAAGATTTCTTTAAGCAGGGTAAAGATTTCCTCATAAGATAAAGCTCTTTCTCTGATTCTATCCTTAAGCCTTCTTTCCTTTAAAACGATATCAGCATAATTTACTCCATCAACATAACCAGTCCTTATTAGAAAATTCCATGCTGTACTTAGTCTTGAAAGTTCGCTTTTTATAGTAGATTCAGAAATAGGCTGTCCAGTTCTTTTGTGGACATCTCGAGTCCTCTTAGCGATATAATCTTCAATGTAATTTTTAGTAAGCTTGGAAAATTCTATATTTCCCCATTTCTCCAAAAAGGGTCTAACAAAGTATTGAAATTCTTTTACTTTGGCTATATTCCGCTTTCTTGAATATATATACTCCTCATACAACTTGAAGCCTTCTGATAGTTTCAAGCCTTCAGGTCTTATTATTATTCGCTTTTCCAGGTCACGGAGAAAATTTAAGGCTTCGAGGTAAGTATCAAAGGTATAAATCTTATATTTTCCACCCTCCCATTTTCTGATTCTGTATTTTCTGCCATGCTTTTCTATCTTAGGAGTTCTCTTACCTCGTTTATTTTTCGTAACTGGTTGTGGATTGTCACTGATTTTAATTGGAGCTATCTCAGATTTTTTAATATCATCAAGCTCTGATGAAGGTATTAGCTCTCTTAAAATAATAGCTTTAATTGCAAAATTTTTAGCATCTTCGTATGAGTCGAAATATTTGTAAATTCTGTTTCTCCGACCGTTTCTTTTAGTAAGTTGAATATCAACAAAGTACTTTTTGGAACGTCCTTTAATCCTTGGCTCAGGGATTTTATGTAGTCTATGACCGACTTCAAGATATTTGCCATCTACTATCTTGAATGTTTGACCTCTGAACTCTACAATATTATTATGGATTATTATTTGGTCAAAAATGTTACTTATGATTTTGTCACTCATAGTTTAAAGCCTCCTTTGGCTTTAAGGTTGTTTGATATTTTGTCTCATACATTGTCACAATATTATTATATACCTTACAGTGTGAAAAAATGTCAAGTGGCAAGATTTCAAACAGCCTTGAAGCCAGAGGAGGTTGTTCATCTCGCTAAAGAAGAAAAATGGTCAAATTTGTTTCATATTTTTGACCAAAAGAAATTACAGTTTTATTCACGGTATTTAAAAAGGTTGGTCAAATTTTTGGTCAAAAATTTGGTCAAAAGACTAACCTGGAGTGAAATTGTCTCTTTTGGAATTTTAGATAAAAGCCCACGTAGCTCAGGCGGCAGAGCACTTCCTGTTCAATGATATGGTTACCGGACTATATAAGATTAGTAGTGTAGAGAACTTATAAGTAAATACCCCATTATATTGGCGGATAGTTTTTAATTTACTTTGTGTGTTAATTATTTTTTTAAAAGTTTTGTTTTTTCAAAAAGTTGTAAAATTTTTTAAAAAAGTCGCATCGCAAAAAGAAAAAGGAAAATTCTACATCCGAGGATCCCGCAAATGGTGTTAATTATTTTTATATAAGTTGTTGAGGTTTAGAAAGTTTCAAAACTGGAGCCTAACGCCTATAAACGGAGAGTAGCTTTTGGATCTTACATCATATTTGATGCCTATTTTAAGGAATTTATAAGACATTCCGCAGTATATAGCCTTTAAATCTGTTGCAAGGAAAATATCTCCATACTTTTGTTTTTGCCCTGTTGCAGGTAAAAAGTACTCTCTCATGTGAAGTGAGTAAGCAAAGTTCCTGAATGTGTCTGCTTCAAATTTCAAGGAAAGAAGCGAATCCTCATAAGAGTATTCTTTCCAGGTCAGAGGTCTGCTCATGTATATTGTATCGGTTTTTGTTTTGACTTTAAATTGCGTTATGCTTATTGTGTCTTTCTTTTCAATGGTTCTTACTATAGGGACTGGAACTTGCACCGTTTTACGAGGTGCAAAATGCAAAGTGCAGAGGATCCCCAGGATAATCCCTGCAAGGAGTGTTAAGCTAAAATAAACTAATTTGCTCAATTTTTTCCCTCACGTCTTCCAGGTTTAAATCAAGATACACTTTTAAATAGGAATATCCAGAATGCCCTAAAACCCTTCTAATGGTTTCAAGGTCTATGCCTTTTTTAAGTAGGGAAATAGCGAAATGGTGCCTGAAAACGTGTGGATTTACTCCATATTTCCTATAAAAAGAGTAGGCAGCAATCCTGGATATTTTCCATACTTTACCCTGTCTTTTTCCAGGATATTTTTCAAAGGCTTCAATAACCTGAGGGTGTAGAGGAATTTCTCGCATAGTTTCCTTGCGTTTTTTAAGCTGTCTAATAAGGGCTGTTTTACTGGCGAAATCAATATTATCCCATGTAAGAGTTAGGGCTTCAGAGATCCTAACACCCTGTAAGGATAGGAACCTCGTTAGGCTCCAGTATTGCCATCTTTTTTGGTTAGGCTTTTCGTTATACCAATTTTCTATTTCCTGGATAGTTTGTTTTACATTTTTAATCCTTTTCAGAATCTTAGGATTTATCTCGTATTTCACGACTTTTTTAACAAAATGACTATTTTGTTAAGTTTTTTAAGTTTTGTTAACTTTCTGTGCCTTTGTCTTGTGTTTTCTGAGGTTTAGAGGCCTCTTTCTCGATTTTTTCTGAGAGTAGCTCAGACACTGTAAGCTTTCTCTTTTGCGCTTCTTTCTCGAGTTTTTGGTATATTTCTTCAGGTATTATTACTTTGACTATCCTATCCATATCACACCTCCAGTTTTATATTGAACATATTTAAGAGCCTTTTAATATAGAAAAGTTTCTTTTTGTCTTCTACAAGGTATTCCAGAATTTGAACCAAAAGCTTTTTATCGCCTTTTTTAGTGAGTTCTTTTACTTCTTTTAGTGTCATTTTTTCAAGATCCTGATTCTGATTCATTTTTTAGAGCCTCCTCTTTTAATTTTTGTGCTGTCATATATCCATCTATAAGCTTTAGAATCCTGGCAAATTTGGTTCCGTTATCGCCAAAGACCTCTTCTAAAACATCCTGGATAAGTTCATAGTTACCTTCTTTTACTGCGCTTGCAATTTTTTCTATGTCAATTTCTTCTTTTTCTTCCTCTTCTTCGCTTTGTTCTGATATCATTTGCGTCATCATCTCTTTCATGAACTGTATTTGAGTTTTTGTAAGTTCATTTACTACTTCAATTTGGCTTTTAATTAGTGTTTTTGCTATCTCGCTTATAGATGATAAATCAAGCGGGTTTTGCGAGGGTTTTAAAGAACTGATAAGTTCTTTAACAGCATCTGGAGTTAAGATTATTGCACCTTGAAGAAGAGGCATAGGATTACCTTGTTTTTCCTCGGCTATATCTGTAGGTATTTGCCTTGCGATTCCCTGTTTAATTTCGAAAAATATTGTATTAGGGAATACGGGGGTTCCAGAAGCAGTGCGGAGGTCCATACGATAGATTCCATCTCCGTATGAGTTATATACTTCGCTTCCTGATATTGGAGGTTTAGTTTTCTCTAATAATTGGAATTGTTCGTTATTCTTTTTGTAAAGAAAGACGTAAGTTTTTTTGTCAACGAGTATCGTTTGTGATAAAAAATCTGCCAAAATCTCTTTTGTTTTTGATTTTTTCTTTGGTTTTTCCCTTTTTTCCTGTTCAATTTCTGCATTTCTGATTGCTTCAGTTTCCATTTTTCCCTCCTTTTTTGCATTTATAACGCTATTATAACGCTACCTATATCGGTACTTAAACGCACTTTATACGCAATATAAACGCTATTTAAACGCACTTTAAACGCACTCATAACGCACTTTAAACGCATTTGCAATGCTAAATTATGACCGATTTTTTAACATAATCCATATACAAGCGTATACAAAAAGTGTTATAAAATGTGTATTTTAAAAGGCATTTGATGAGGTAAATGAATATTTATGACTATTTACCCTGCGGAAAAATTTAGTATAATTTTTCCCATGACAAAGATAACAGGACACAAGATGATAAATTTAGGGGTTTTACCAAAGGGTGACGCTGGAACGGCTAAGACCGTTCAGCACCTTATTCGTCTCATTAGGGAAGGTTCGCAAGATCCTGCTATTATTCTTACTGCCCGTGAAATTGTAAAAGGTGCAAATAGTGATTACGAGAGGGCAAAGGCGATTTTCAACTGGGTTAAACAAAATATCGGATATGTGCGGGATCCTCGGGGATTAGAACTTATTAGACCTGCCTCAAAAATATTAGAAGAGAAAATTGGCGATTGTGACGAGCACGTCGTATTATTGAATTCTTTATTCAGAGCTATTGGCCTTCCTTCTGTTTTAGTTACGATTTCGACTCCAAAGGCTCCAGATGTATATACGCATGTATATTCTATGGTTAAGGTAGGAAATACCTGGTATCCTGTGGATACGACTGTAAAGAATTCCTATTTTGGATGGGAGTATCCATTCAGAATAAGAAGAAGAATATGGCCAATCGACTATGAAAAACCAGAAATAGGAGCTGTATCAGACGTCATAAAAAAGGCGGTAACAGGTGCATATGGATCATTTAAAGAGGGTATGAAAGAGGCTGTTAAGACTTCCATAGAACAGCAAAAGCAAGAAAATGTGAAGCAGATTGCAGAGGCACAGGAGAGAACCAATATAGCCTGGATGATTTTTATAGGTTTAGTTTTAGTTTTAGCCTCACTTGGAGGTGAACATGGATGATCTCGGTAAGATAGATTCGAAGAAAATTAAGATAAAGATTAATCCTGAGAATATTACAAGGGCGGGGATAATAATTGGTTCTGCCCTGGCAACAGCTGCTACGGGCGGAGCAGCTACACCCGCCCTAATAGCTGCGGGTTCGCAAGTCCTGAAAGAAACTGGAAAAAGATTTATGGAAAGAGAAATAACAAGTAAACTAAAAGAGCCTCAAAAATCCATTCAACCTGCTTCAACTCAAAAGTATCAAATTCAAAGAACTACTCCAGAGTCACCAGACCAGAGTTCTAATACCAGGATGTGGCTTATCGTGGGCATCGTTTTAATAGCATTGCTTTTCCTTCTTTCAAATAGGAGGAAAGAATGAAACTGGTTCAACTTGAAGGCGCAAAGGAGGTTTTTGAAAAGATTAAAAAGCCTGTAGAGGATCTGACTAAAGTAAGGAAATTGAAAGAAGAAATAAAAGAAATCAAAGAGAAAATTGAGAAAATACTGAGGAAATCTCCGAATTTAGCGAAAAAGTATGGTAACGATTTTGAAAACTGGAAGAAGGAAGCAGAGGCGGTTTTAGGTAGTAAACTCAAAGGGCTCGATGTAGCTCCTGCAGTTGTAATAGGGGCTGGAGCAATTGCACTAACTGGAACAGGATTACTAATAAACAAGCTTTTGTCAGTGAAGAAGAAAGGAATAGAATTAAAAGAGCGAATCTTGAATGATCCAGAGCTAACCTTTGAGCAAAAGAAAGCGTTACTTGAGGCTGGCAGTACTAAATCTGAAAAAATCCAAGATACAGGATCAAGTGTGGTATGGGTTTTTGCTTTAGCGATAATCTTTATTATGATGATGTATGCTTTAGGGGGGTTAAATGCGTTTAAGGGATTTAGAAAAGAAGCTTGATATTGAACTTCCAGAAGAGGTTAAAAAAGACTTAAAGAAGGCAATAGATTTTTACAAAAAGTTCCACTGGGGAGAGGAATTTAAAGAAATTAAAAAGATAGACATTGAAATTCCAGAAACTATGATTAGTTTAGGTCATCTTGTAGGTGTTTTATATGTTTCAAATAAAGGCGGTAAGAACGAGTTATATGTGCATGTTTTTAAGCCTCCTTTTCCTATCCTGGCGGGTTCAAAAGAACCTGACAGGTTATGGATATTAGGAGGCATATACAAAATTGAGAAAGAGGGGATTATAAAATAAGGAGGTGATAAGTAATGGAGACAATCCTTGTCAATCCAAAGAAAAGAAGAAAAAGAACAAAGAAAAACGTGGAGGAATTACTCCTCGTAAACCCTAAGAGGAAGAAAAAGAGAGCAAGGAAAAACCTTGAAGAGGAGATATTCCTTCTAAATCCCAATCCCAGGAGAAAAAGAAGAAGGGCAAAGAGAAACCCTCTGGGAGCTGGAGTTGGTGCTAAGAGTGTAGTAGGTGCCCTTGTGGGTGGTATGCTTCAGGGTATAGCTGAAAGAGTGCTCCGAAGCATAAGAACTAAAGATGGAAACGAGATGATCCCTGCACCTATAAGAACTGCCGCTTTCCCAGTGGTAGCGTATCTACTTTCTGGATCGTTACCTATGGGAAAGGAGATTGCTCTTGGTTCTATAGGTGCAGCTGGTGAGAAGGTCGGAACCCAGCTGATGAGAATGGCACTCCCTCAGAGTACTAAGAGAAAGCTCGGGCTTTCTGACACTGAGGAAGTGGGGACAATCCCAGAGATCCAGGGGCTTTCAGATGATGACAGAGAATTCATTCGCCAGCTGATCCCATACATTTTGGAGTATAAAGATAAAGTCAATGCAGCTCTTCCAAGTCCAAAGGTAGTAGTAAGGCCAATAAACCCAATATTTGACGAAGTGAATTTACCTTTTCCAGATAGAAATAGAGGTTTAATAACTGAACCAAAATAAAGGAGGTGGATGAAATGTATGAAGAAATCCTAAAAGAACTGGAGGGGCTCGATTTAGAGCTCACACCTGAGGAGTTCCTCAGGTATGTAGAGATAGAAGGGCTTGATGAGGCAACACTGGAAGCCATCAGGCCGATAATTCCTGCTGTGGCTACGGTTACCCGTAGAAAAATGCTTTCCCAGGCAAGACAAGCAGTCCAGAAAATCCAGCCAAAGGAAAAAGGAATGTGGTTCCACGGAAAGCTCATAAATAGTGCAGCCTCTACAGACTTCTTCAGCTCAAAGTCATCCAGTGACAGATTCAATTTCAGAGTGGATGGAATCCAACCTGAAAAGGATGTTCAGATCGTAGGGATCTCCGCATTTTTTGAACCGCTCGCAATTCCATATACAGATTATAACAGCATAATCTCTAACATGATCAGAGCGGATGTTTCCTTAAAGGTTGGTGATGAGGAAAAGCTCAAGGTTCCTCTTTCCTACATATTGGATCATAACCCTGCGCCAATGTTTGACGGTAACACATCAGCAACAAACATTCTGTTTTTGAGAAATTCAAAGCTCGAGAAAGGTGTATTCAAAGTGGATAACATCATATTCCCAGCAAAGAAGACCCTTCAGGTGACAGTAGATTTCAAAGCAAGCTTCACAAATAGCACATACTGGCTGTTCTTCGCTGTCGAGTATATCAAATGATTAAGTGGGTGGGTGGTGGGTATTTTATAGTTATAGGGGGAGGGTTTTTGCCCTCCCCTCTTAAACAGGAGGGAATATGGATACTGTAATAATGCTGAATAAAGGAGAGAATATTATTCGAAAGGATGTAACATGCATCGGAATTTGGATGGCTAATAGGCATTGGTATCAAGAAGTTGGTGCAGATAATTACATTGAATTATATCTCAATGGAAGAAAAATTGTAGAGAGAGGATTTAAATACCTATTAGCTGGGGACATTCCATTTCCCTGCGAATTTAAAATTCCTGCAAATTCAGTTTTAAGATTGGAAATACCTCCCTACGATAGTAAAGTTGAACGAGTATCTCTTATATGTAAAGAAGGACTTCAAGGAGAAGGTGAAGGATATTTATATGGGTTTGGAATATTTCCAGAAGCTGGAAGTTCATCCTCTGAATTTGGCTATGCAATCATTAAACCATTTCCTGGTGAAAAATTTGTGATAAAAAAATGGGCCTTCTTCACAGCTGAAAATAATTCATCCACCCCTATATTTCCAACAGCTGCATATGAAATATATGGCACAATAGATATTACAAAAGACGAGATACCTTTCAACGAAAAAGTTTTTTTCGATACTGTTTTTTCAAAAAGAAATTTTTTCCAGGATGTTAATATCGAATTCAAAAAATTGTTATATTTCAAAGTTGAATCAACCAGAATAGGTCCAGGTTCACCGCCGAATCAAAAGAAAGTTTATCCCTTTGTTTTAGCCTTTATCAAGCGTTACAAATTAAAGGACCATGAAAGTGGAAAATAAATACATCGAACCCTTTCAGGAAGTGTTTATTTTGAAATATCCTGATGCGCTTGAACACGAGACTGAAATCCCTGTCGGTGCAATTTTGCGAATTACAAAAATCTTGATTTCTGAGACTCTATATACCGATTATACGAAATTGCATGATTCCCATATCTATGTATATATAGATGGGCAGAAAAATTTCGATCTTATTGGCTTAGCGGTTAATACCGTAAATACGGGAACTTGTGATTTGGTCATTCCAGTTAAGAGATCATATAAATTTAAGTTTGTCCCCTCACAAGATGTTGGCGGTGATGAACAATATTGGACCATAGTCCACATTGAAGGATACATTGAGGCAGAATAAAAATGGATAATAAAATGTTTGAAAAACTCGATCAAAGAATAGATGCACTCGAAAATAGGATCGAATCTATCGAAGCTAAAATTAATACCATAGCGGAGATCCTTCAGGTATTTAGCCTCAAAAACGGCAATGGTAACAAAATCAAATTGAGCTCAATAATCGTTGCTTTCCTCGCTGGCGGTGTGGCTAATATGGTAGGGATATATACGCTTGTAAAAACGATAGTCGAAATTTTTCTTAATTTTAGAAGATGACATGGTGGATCATACCTGGCTTACTTTTTTTGTTTTATATTTTGCGTGATATGGGGAACGTAAAAAGCATAGCAAATTCACCACAGGAATTTAAAGACCTTCTCTTCCCACTTGCCCAGGAATTTGAAAATTTATATGGAATCAAAAAAGAGATCATAATAACCCACGCAGCTTTAGAAACAAACTGGGGGAGAAGAACCATCGATAATAACCTCTTCAATATTAAGAAAGGTCTTTGGAAGGGGCCTACTGTTAAAGTAACCGTCAAAGAATATGATCCTCTTAAGGGCTGGTATGTAGCGACAGAAGAATTCAGAGCATATTCCACCCTTAGAGACTCCATCCAGGATTATATAAACCTAATTCAAAGCCGTTATCCAAATGCCTGGAAAAATAGGAAGAACCCTAAAAAGTATTTTGAAGAACTCCAGAAAGGTGGATATGCTACAGATCCTCTCTATGCCTACAAGCTTACCAGGATATATGAGAATCTGGTATGATTATAGCACGGAGGCTTGAGATATGGCAAGATGGGAAGAGGTTATTTGGGCTTATCTCGTTCCAAAGGGCAAAGGAGGAGAATTTCCAGAAGCAAAGTATGTATATACGAACCACCCTAAATGGGATCTCGTTATCGTTAAAGACGGAGAGCCTGAAGAATGGGGATATAGAAAATTACCTGGAAAAGGTTACGAGTTATATTCTCGTAGATTCTACCGTTATGGAGAGGATAGAAAGAATCCTGGAAAAAGGGGAGAGGATAAACAAAATACTGGACAAAGCGGAGAAATATCTTCTAATCCTTCAAAAGTTCAATCAATTCTTTTCGACAAAAAATTCTGGACATTAAGCAAAGCCAGGAAATGGCTTAAAGAACACGGTTATAAAACAAGGCTTTCAGAAAAAACCCAGAATTATTATTGGTTTAGACAGGAACCACCTAAAAAATTTGAAAGACTCCGTATGATAGATTTTGGAGAAAATACAGGGATAAAAGCCATTGTAGGTTTTACTCAAGCCAATAAAAACTTGACAAAGAGCAAGTCCAATCCATATAATTATCCTAAGATGGTTGAGCTTTTCCCTCCAGAGCATTTAGAGAAAAGGCTCAAAGAAGCCAAAGAATTCAAAGAAAAAGGTGACATCCAGCAATCCTGCGAAAAACT
>Ga0308421_1001692_pt1 | contig 11392 bp, 9 predicted proteins | sample HotsprSampleMS60_FD_203673 | JGI IMG/M metagenome (GOLD analysis project Ga0308421, IMG submission 203673) | Hot spring phototrophic mat microbial communities from Mushroom Spring, Yellowstone National Park, Wyoming, United States - 20090730_MS60 ...
GTTCGCCAAGGAGGATGCGTAGCACCTCGTCGAGCGGGATGGATACCGGCCCCAGCGCCAGCGAGAGCGCGAACGCCGTCAGCGCCAGGCCGGCCAGCAGCAGCAAGGCGCCGCGCCTGATGCCGAGTGAAGGGAAGGGGCTGGCCAGGCGACCCTCCGCCTGGCCAGCCTGCGAGAGCGAGGCGTGCATCAGCGCTCAGGTATCCTCCGGAAGAAGACCAGCTCGTGGTCAGCCATCAGGTTGGGATGGAAGATCTTGGCCAGGTCTGCCAGGATGAGGTGAGGGTTGCCGACGCCGGTCTCCCAGTAATCGTTGCCCCCGTTCTCGTTGAGGCGCTTGTCGTAGTTCCAGATGCTGCCTTTGCTCACGGGGCCCAGCCGTTCGTAGCGCGGTTCCTCGGCCAGGAGCGCCCCGATGTTCTGATAGCGCTGGAAGGCGTTGAGCAGCCACACATCGGCGTTGATCCCTCGGTCGAAGGCCTCCTCAAGCGAGATCTGGACGCTGCCGGCGCTGGGGTTGGCGGCCATGAGGTAGTTGCCGCCGGCGTCTCGAACCAACGTGGCGAAGTAGCTCGCGCCACCCGGCATGCGCCAGCGGCCGCGGCTGGCGGTGCCGACCACGACCAGCGGCCGGTTGGCGATGCCGCTCACCTTGCGCGCCACGGCCAGGTAGCGCTGCTTCATCAAGTTGTATTCGCGTTGCGCGGCGGCCTCTGCGTTGAAGAACAGCGCCGTGAACTTGATCCACTCCGAGCGTCCCAGCGGCGTGCCCTCCATATACTCAGCGTTGATCACGGTTGGGATTTTGGCTTCCAGCAGCTTGGGGTGCGAGTCGAACTGTGGGTCGCCCACGCCGTAGGTCATCACAATGTCGGGCCGCGCCACGATCGTCTTCTCCACGTTCACCTTCGGGCCGCTGCCGATCTCGATGAGCTTGCCGGCTTTGATCATCTCGCGGACTCTGGGGTTGTTGACGTAGGTGAATTCGTCCATGCCGATCAGCCGGTCGAGCAAACCGAGCTTCTCCAAGTGCGGCAGGTGCGTGGTGCTCATGGCGATGATGCGCTTGGCCGGCGCCTCAATCACCAAGGCGTCCTTGATGTTGCGCGGGGCCGGCGTGCCACACTGGACGATCACGTACTTGAACTGCTCCTTGGCGTTGTTCCAGGGGTTGAGCACTGTGACGACCTTGTAGTTCTTGAAGTACTCCACCTTAAAGCCTGTCGCATCCTCCAGCGAAACCTTCTGGGGGAAGTAATCCACGCTGGGGCGATAGCCCTTGACGCAGCCCGTGGTTAGGTTTGTGCCCTGGGCGGCGGTGGGCTGCGCGACGGAGACCAATCCGGCGATCAACAGCGCGATAGACAGCGTCAAAGCAAATATTCGCCTAAAAGGCGAGGACATTCGTTCACTTAGCATGCTCACACTCCATGATGTGCAACGGTGCGCCGTTTGGCGCATAGACGGAAAGATAGACATAAATAACGAAAAACCCCGCCTTCTCAGGCGGGGTGGTATGCGACTAGCGCACGGGTTGCCATTGGCAACCGCGCCGGTTAGGTCACTTCAGCCATGCACCACCTCCTTGGTCGCGAGAAGGTTTCGGCAACTTTCATGTCGAGGCAGGCGTCCTGGCTCTCGCGCGATAAGCGCGATTACAGTTGCGGCACAGCGCCGGACTCGCACCGGCTTCCACCTTTACGCCCTGGCTTCCGTTCCTTTGAGCCTGCCGGCAGCAGGCACCGGGTCACCTCGACGCTATTCAGTTGTCGTTAAGCATTGTAGCTGTCTCGAATGGACTTGTCAAGACTTGGAGCGAGCGCCACGCTTCCAATAGCCGGCGAGGCGGATACGAAACCGTCGCATCTGTCTAGAACATCTGTCCTATATAATCCTGTTGATGGCCGATGACCGCCCGCCCGAGCGAGCGCGCATCGTCTCCGGCGCGCCGCAGCCCAGCGACGACGGGACGCTGGACCGCGCGCTGCGCCCGAAGACGCTCGACGAGCTGATCGGCCAGGACAAGGTCCGCGAAGCGCTGCGCGTGATGATCCAGGCCGCCAAAGCGCGCGGCGAGGCGCTCGACCACATCTTGATCTATGGGCCGCCCGGCCTGGGCAAGACCACCCTCAGCCACGTGATCGGCCACGAGATGGGCGCGACGGTGCGCGTGACCAGCGGGCCGGCCATTGAGCGCGCCGGCGACCTGGCCGCCATCCTCACTAACCTGCGCCCAAACGACATCCTGTTCATAGATGAGATCCATCGCCTGAATCGCGCCGTCGAGGAAGTGCTATATCCAGCGATGGAGGACTACGCCATAGACATCGTGATCGGCAAAGGGCCGGGCGCGCGCAGCGTGCGGCTAAAGCTGCCGCCGATCACCGTGATCGGCGCAACCACCCGCCTGGCGTTGCTGACGGCGCCACTGCGCGCCCGCTTCGGCGCCGTGCTGCGTGTAGATTTCTACCCACCGGAGGCGCTGGCCCAGATCATTGCCCGCGCTGCCGGCTTGCTCAGTGTGCCGGTTGAAGCGGACGCGGTCGCCGAGATCGCGCGGCGCGCGCGCGGCACGCCGCGCGTGGCGCTGCGCCTGTTCAAGCGCGTGCGCGACTACGCAGAGGTATATGGCTCCGACGATGGCCGCATTACCGGCCCGCTTGCCCGCCAGGCCCTGGACCTGTTGGAAGTTGACCCGCTGGGGCTGGATGACCTGGATCGGCGCGTGCTGCGGACAATCATCGAGAAGTTCAATGGCGGGCCGGTGGGCCTGGAGACGCTAGGGGCGAGCCTGAGCGAGGAGAGCGACACCATCATGGACGTGGTTGAGCCGTATCTGCTCCAGCTCGGCTTCCTGGACCGCACGCCGCGCGGGCGGGTGGCGACCCAGCGCGCTTACGAGCATCTCAACATCCCTTACACGCCGCCGGCCCAGCAACCCAGCTTGCTATGAGGATATCCGCTCGCTCCGTAATCGCCATTGCCTGGGTCGCATCTGCGCTTGTCATGGCTGGCGCGGCGCCTGCGGCTGAGCCAGCGCCAACTGTTGAGATCCTGTCGCCGGCAGGCGCACGGCTCGCGCGCGCTGGCCGGCCACTGTTCTTCGCCATCCACGCCGCCAGTCCGGCTGGCCTGGCGCGCGTTGAACTGTTGGCTGACGACCAGCCCGCGGTCAGCCGATCCCTTAACGGCGCGGCGCGCCTGAATACCGTCCTGCGCTGGCAACCAGATGCAGACGGCGACTTCACAATCACCGCCCAGGTTATCGACCGCGCCGGCCGCCGCGAACGCAGCGCGCCGATCAGCCTGGCCGTGCGCGGCGCCAACGGTCCGCTCGGCTCGATGATCCAGGTGCCGGCTGGCGCGTTCGTCATGGGCGACGACGGCGGCAACGACGACGAGCGGCCCGCTCGCCTGGTGCGCATGCCGAGCTTTGAAATAGATCGCTACGAGGTCACAGTGGGGGAGTTCCGCGCTTTTGTGCAGGCGACGAACTATCGCACCCTTGCTGAACAAGGTGGCCGACCCTGGAACGAGACCTGGCGGGTGGATGAGGTCGGGGCTCGCTTCGACCATCCAGTGCGCTACGTCTCGTGGTGGGATGCTGATAAATACTGCCGCTGGCTCGGCAAGCGCCTGCCTACGGAGGCCGAGTGGGAGTATGCTGCGCGCGGGAGCGATGGGCGCGCCTATCCGTGGGGGGACAACTTTGACCCGTCGCGCGTCCCTGGGCCGTGGGATACCGCGCCGGTTGGCGTTTACCTGGCCAATCAAAGCCCGTTCGGGGCATACGACATGGCCGGCAACGTCTGGGAGTGGGTCAACGACTGGTATCGCCCGGACTACTACGCCCAGGGCCAGAACGACAACCCGCCAGGCCCGGCCCAGGCTGATCAGCGCGTCATCCGCGGCGGCAGCTTCACTAACCCCCCACAGGATTTGCGGACTACCCGTCGGATTAAGGATGACCCCGGCAGCGCCCATCGCGATGTCGGCTTTCGCTGCGCGCGCTAAGATGTCGCCGCTCTACGCGCAGGTCGCTATCCTCTCCCAGGCGGTTCGCATGCCGCTCAGCTATGCCTTGCCCGAAGACATCGCTGACCGCGCTGCGCCTGGCGCGCTGGTGCTTGTCCCACTCCAAAATCGTTTAGTGAGCGGCGTGATCTGGGAAGTCGCCGGCGCCGGTGTGAATATCCCGATCAAGCCCATCTATCGCCTGTTGGACGAACAGCCGGTCCTGAACCACCACCAACTGGCGCTGGCGGGCTGGATTGCCGAGGAATACTATGCCCCGCTGGGCCGCTGCTGTGCGCTGATGGTGCCGCCGGGCTTCACGCCGAAATCGGCCCACGTCTTTGGTCTGAGCGAAGCCGGCAAGCGCGCTGAATATCCAGGTAATGACCCGCGCGCGCACATCCTCCAAACCCTGCGCGTGCGCGGCCCGCTGGTCACCTCCAAACTGGCGCGCAGGATGCGCGGTGTGATTGGCTGGCGCAGGGCGCTGAAGGCGCTGGTGCGCGCCGGCCTGATCACCCGCGCGCCTACTGTCGAGCTGCCTCGCCTCCAGCCGCAACGCACCACCTTGATTCAACTCGCTATTCCGGAGGCGGCCCTGGCGGCCCGCATAGATGACCTGCTGAACGGTCGCGGATTGCGCGCCCAGACGCGCGCGCGGCGCGCAGCGGTGTTGCGCTATCTAGGCGCGCACAATGGGCTGGCCAGGGCGGAATGGGTGATGGCAGAGACCGGCGCGACCCGCGCTGACCTGGATTGGCTGGCCGAGCGCGAATACATTGTTTTGGGTGATGCGGAGCGCTGGCGAGATCCGCTGGCCGACGTGGATTACGTCCCCAAGACCGCGCCGCCGCTCACCGAGGATCAACAGCGCGCCTGGGAGGCAATCGCAAGCAGCATCCAGGGAGCCGATGGCGATCGCCAGTTCCTGCTGCGCGGGGTCACCGGCTCCGGCAAGACGGAGATTTACCTGCGCGCGGCCGAGGCCGTGCTTGCCCAGGGGCGCGGCGCGATCGTGCTGGTGCCGGAGATCTCGCTGACGCCACAAACCGTCCGGCGCTTCCTGGAGCGGTTTCCGGGGCGGGTGGCGCTGATCCACAGCCGGCTGAAGCCCGGCGAGCGTTACGACACTTGGCGGCGCATCCGCGCTGGCGCGCTGCCAGTCGTGGTCGGCGCGCGCTCGGCGCTCTTCGCGCCGCTGCCCAATCCCGGCCTGATCGTGCTGGACGAGGAGCATGACCCCTCCTACAAGCAGACCGTTTCGCCGTGCTACGACGCGCGGCGGGTTGCGCTGCGTTATAGCGAACTGGTCGGCGCAACGCTGATCTTCGGCAGCGCCACGCCGTCGCTGGAAGCCTGGCAGATGGCAGGCGGGGTGGAGGATAGCAGCTCGCCCAGGCTCAGGCGGCTGGAATTGCCCAACCGCGTGCGCGGCCACGTCCGCCGGCTGAGCGACCAGGAGGCGCGGTTGGGCGTGCGCGCGGCTGCGCAACCAGAGACCGAGGCGGTGGCCTATCAGCCGTTGCCGGAAGTACAGGTGGTGGACATGCGGGCCGAGCTGCGCGCTGGCAACACCGGCATCTTCAGCCAAGCGCTGGCCCAGGCGCTGGGCGAGGTGCTGCGGCGCGGTGAACAGGCCATCCTCTTCCTCAACCGGCGCGGCGCGGCCTCCAGCGTGCTCTGCCGCGACTGCGGCCACGTCCTGCGCTGTCCAGACGACGACACCCCGCTGACTTATCACGCGCCGGCCCAGTCCTCCATCCGCCCGCATCTCAAGTGCCACCAGTGCGACCGCAGCGAGCCGCTGCCCGCGCGCTGCCCAGCCTGTGGCAGTCCGCGCATCCGCTTCTTCGGCATTGGCACGCAGAAGGTGGAGCAGGCGATCCTGGAGCGCTTCTCCGGCGTGCGCGTGGTGCGCTGGGACCGCGATGCTGCCGGCAGCAGCGAGCAGTTTCTCCAGCGCTTTGTGAGGGGCCAGGCCGACGTGCTGGTGGGCACGCAGATGATCGCCAAAGGGCTGGACCTGCCGCTAGTGACGCTGGTGGGGGTGGTGCTGGCCGACGTGGGGCTGTTCCTACCGGACTTCCGAGCGTCTGAGCGGGTGTTTAACCTGCTGCTCCAGGTGGCAGGCCGCGCTGGTCGCGGTCTGCTACCGGGTCGCGTGATCGTCCAGACCTACAACCCGGAGCATCCCGCTGTCGTGTTTGCTGCCCGGCACGACGTGGATGGGTTCGTGCGCGCGGAGCTGGCGCAGCGCAGGCTGATCGCTCTGCCGCCGTTCATCCGGCTGGTGCGCTTTGAATACGCCGACGAGGACGGCCAGGCTGCCCGGCGCGCCTGCGAGGCGCTTGCTGCCGCCATCCAGCGTTCGGCGCACCAAGCGGGCGTCATCGGCCCTGCGCCGGCCTACTTCGCCCGCCGGCAGCGCCGTTACCGCTGGCAATTGCTGGTTCGCACGACCGATCCGCGCGCCCTGTTGGCTGACCTGGAGGTTCCGGCGGGCTTCCTGGTGGACGTGGATCCGGCCAGCGTGCTCTAGCGGTTACAATCTGCGCGCGATGGTCGAGGCGCTGCGGGTGGTGGTCAAGACCCTTAGAGACCTGTGGGGCGAAATGTTCAACCTGGTCTTGATGAACCTTGTCACGTTGCTGTGCCTGATCGCCATCATCCCTGGCCCGCCAGCGGTGATGGCCTTATACGCCGTGTGCAACCGAATCGCCAACGACTACGCGATCTCCTGGGAGCATTATTTCGCCGCCTTCCGTCAGCACTTTGCCAAAGCGTGGGTGTATGCTGTCGCGGCGGTGGTCTTCACCGGTTTGCTCCTGTTCAACCTGTGGTGGTATGGGGCGGTTTTTGCGGAGGCGGTCTGGCGACCGTGGGTGCAAGGGGCCTGGCTGGCCGCCTTGCTGTTCTGGCTGGTGGCCAATTTCTACGTTGGCCCGCTCTACCTGGAGCAGCAGGACCGCCGCTGGCGGGTGGCGCTGCGCAACGCTATCTTGGTCGCCGGCGCGAACCCGCTGTTCACCCTGGTGGTGCTGGCCGCCGCCGGCTTGCTGATGGCGCTCTCACTGCTGATCACGCCGCTGTTCGTCCTGCTTGGCCTGGCGACCTGGGCGCTGTTCGGCAGCGAAGCGGTCGTGAACCGCGTCAACATTTATCGTCAACGCATGGCGAGTCGCAGTAGTTAGTGAGTGACGGAGGAGTAGGACGATGAACACGAGCAGTGGACAAGAGTTCGACGATGGCGAGTGGGACGAATTCGGCGGCGCGGATGGCGACGCTGCGCTCCACCAACAAGACTCCCAAGCGGCGATGGCGGATGCCGAGAATCGGCGCAAGGCTGCGCAGAACCGAGCGATGCAGGTCAACCTCCCGCTGGCCGAGGCGCTGGAGGCGCTGCCGTCGCCCTGGCTCGATGCGGCCTGCCAGGCCCATCAGCTCGACCAGCGCAGCCGCGGTGCCAAGCTGCGCGCGCTGGCCAGCGCGCTGACCGACCCGGAGGCGCTGCGGCGCTGCGTGGCCCAGTTGCCCTTGCGCGCGCGCCGCGCGCTGAAGCGGATCGTGGATAACGGCGGATGGATGCGCCTGACTGATCTGACCAGGGAGTTCGGCCGCATGGACGGCGACGGCTGGTTCTGGGATCGGCGACCGCCCAAGTCGTGCCTGGGCGGGTTGTGTCGCTGCGCGCTGCTATACATCGGGCGCAGCCTGATTGACGCGGGCAGCCGGCGCAAGCGCTGGCTCAAGGTGGCCGTCATCCCCGTCGAGCTGCGCGAGCCGATCCAGTGTGCACTGGCCAGCCTGATCGCTGCGCCCAGCGAGTCGCCGCCGGCGGCAGGGGACGACGCGCTCAGCGATGTGCTCTTCCTGGCCCGCCTCCATTACGACGAGGCCGAGCAGGAACCGCTGCTGGACTTTGAAGAGGTCGTCGCTTTCCTCCGCCAGATGCATGCCCAAAGCCACAACCTGCTCTCGACCTGGGCGGGCGTCGAAGCCTTCTTGAACTTCGCCAGCCAGTACGCTCATGAGATTGAATCGCTCGATGACCTATGCGGCTATCACATCGGCGAGTTGGCGCAGAACTACCTGGACCTCACGCCCTCGCGCGGTGGTTCAATGGCCGAGCGGCGGCGCGTGATCCGGCTGGTGCAGGCGCTCTACGACTTCCTCCTCGACCGCGGGCGCGTCTTGCCAGAGACGCACAAGCTGGTGCGCAAGAGCTGCGCCCGGCTGATCAAACGCGGCTTGGACGCCATCCGCCGGCCGCCCCCTGCGGGCGGCGAGGTGATCCTCTGCTGGGTCAACCCCGACACCAACCGCGAGGAGCGCTACACGGTCAACCATCGCCGCGTGCTGATGGCCTGGCAGTGTGGCTTCGACCACGACTGGCACGCCTTGCTCGCGCACTGCCGCAAGGTGCCAAGCGGGGCGCGCAAGGCTGACCTGGCCCGCGAAATGGCCGCAGCCGACCCGATCATCTGCGACCTGCTCTTGAGCGACGCCGACCACGATGACCTGCAGCGCGCAGTGCGCTGGTTCTACGAGGAGCGCATGCTCGAGATCAGCGTGTGGTAACGACGGTGTTCTCCAGGGTGACCTCGCCGACCGTGATCGTGATCTGATCGCCGCTGCGCAGGGAGAAGTCCTCAGGCGGCACAATCCCTGTACCGGTCATCAGGAAGACGCCGTAGGGGAAGTCCAGCTCGCGGAACAGGTAGCCGACCAGGTCCTCCAGCCGGCGCTTCATGCGGTCAACGCTGGTCGCGCCGCTGAAGGCCGGCGCACCCCCGCGGGCGATCGTCAGCGTGATCGGCAAGGCGCGCATAGCGTCGGCGTCGGTCAGCACGATCTGCGGGCCGAGCGCGCACGCGCCGTTGTAGATCTTGGCCTGCGGCAGGTAAAGCGGGTTCTCGCCCTCGATGTCGCGCGAGGATAGGTCATTCCCCGCGGTGTAGCCCACGATCTCGCCGTGGGCGTTGACCACCAGCGTCAGCTCCGGCTCCGGCACGCTCCACGCGCTGTCGGCGCGGATGCGCACGGCCTGGCCAGCGGTGACGACGCGCCAGCCGATCGCCTTTAGAAATAGCTCAGGGCGCTCGGCTTCGTATACGCGCTCATATACGTCGGCGGCGGATGATTCGGCCTTGCGCGCGTCGCGGCTGCGCAGGTAGGTGACGCCGCAGGCCCACACCTCGTGCATCGGCTCGATCGGCGGCAGGGCCGGCCCGCCTGCGTCGTGCATCACTGGCTCGTGCGCATGGCCAGCTAGCCAAGCCGGGATCTCCTCCGCCCGCCGCTGCAGCAGGTCGGAGAGGGTAAAGGACGCTGGGAGCTGTTGCCCATCGCGCAGCCAGCGCGGTCCAGCGTCGGTGGCGCGTCGCTCGAGCGTCGTCATCGCTGCGTTGCTCCTTGGCGACGGTAGGCGGCGCTGAGCTCACAGGTCAGCTCTAGATATAGGTCGCCATACGTGCGGCCTGGTTCAATCGCCGTGCCCTCGATCCACTCGTTGAAGCTCTTCACCAGCAACAGGTCGCCGCCGGTCTTGGGGGTGACGCTAAAGGTGTCGCGGTAGTAAGCGCCGTTGGCGCGGTCGCGGGCGAAGGCCGGCGAGGGCGTCCGCACGTCGGTGGCCTGCACCGCGCGCGAGCGGGTGTCGTCGAAGCCCGGCGCGATCGTGTCGGCGAAGTAGAGCCTGATCCCTGCCCCTTGGGCGACCTTGCGCAGGCGGGCGGCCAGCGCCGGCTGCTTCAGCCAGCTCCGCGGGGCGTTTTTGTGGTCAATGCGATACACGTAGAGGCCGTCGAACAGCGGGTTGAAGGCCGGCGACAGCCCCTCGGCGAACCAGATCGCGCGGCGCTGGGGATCAACTGCCTGGCGGATGCGCGCCCAGGCTGCTCTGGCTGCCTCGACGTTCCGCCAGGGCCGGGTCATGCCCTCGAAGAAGATCACTGGCCGCCCATCCATCTTCAGATAGTTCGGGTGCGCGGCCCACTGATCCAGGGCGAAGCGCAGCGACTGGATAAGGTGCTCCTCGCCGATCCCAGGCAGGTTGTTCTCCAGCAGGACGATCGCGTGGCGCAGGTTGCTGCCCTCAGACGCGGCCAGCAAGCGCTGGAAGTTGTGGGTGGTGCGCGGCTCGCTCAGGCCGAACCAGTGCGCGGCGAAGCCGTCCAGACAGGCGCGCCCGGCCAGCGCCAGGTGGTGCTGAATCGTGGCTGGGTCGTCGGAGTGATATGGGCCGGCCGCCGGCACGTCGAAGGTCTTGCTGCCGTCGAACGTGTCGGGTTGGTACCACATTATGTAGTCGGCCAGGATTGGCCGGCTTGCCGGCTGGGCATGGACGATGGAGGGGGCAATCAGCAGCGTGAGCAGGGCGTATACAAAGCGTAGCTTCATGGCAGCAAACCGCGGGGTATTCTAGTGCGGATTTACGGATTGTTCAGGAGGTTGCGCAAATGAGCTAGCCTTTGTCAAGCGTCTGGGTCAATGCCAGCGGCGCGCAGCTTGGCGGCCAGGCGTTCCGCGCGTTCCCGCTCGGCCTCTGCGCGCTCCCGCTCCGCTTCTGCCCGCGCGCGTTCAGCCTCTGCGCGCGCTCGTTCGGCCTCTGCCCGCTCCTGCCCGGTCAGGATAACCGCACCCTCGCGGTCGCACCAGCGCAGCCAGGTATCCTCCCAGCCCCGATATTGCCCGCGCCACAGCGTCACGCCCAGGCCGATCTCCTCAAACCACGTCTCATCTGTGCGCACCAGCCGGCCACCCTTGAGTGCGTAGATGCGCAGCGGCGCGCTGCCGGTCTGCTGCCCTGGGTCATACACCACATATCGCTCGACCTTTATCCGCCCATAAATCCCTAGCTTTCCATCCAGCGCCTCTTCCCCACCCTCGGTGTTGGAGACGATCTCCACCACCACCTCTGGCGGCTTGCCGTATTCCCAGATGAAGTACGAACGATTCGGCTTCTTCCACAGGTCAGCCGGCGGGGTCACGTCCAGGCTAAGAAACATGTCGGGGACGACCGGCGGTTGATGGAAGGCGTAGAACACGCTGACGTTGCCTATGGCGATGAAGCGGCGGCCAAAGCGCGGATGCTCCCAGGAGGCATAGAGCGCGTCAACGAGCAGGTGCGCCTGTACGGCGGAGAAGACGTTGTCTACTGGCCTGTCGTCCTCCGTGACGATGGTTTGCATGAAGCGCTCGTATTCGTCCAGGTAGGCCTGGCTGAGGCGGGGTAGGCCGTCTGGGCCGATGATGACGTCGGGCGCTGGAGCGGCCGGCGCGAGCGGACTCATGCGCGGCATTCTAGCACTATGCCAGATGCAGATTGGCGCACCTTATGATGACGATGCGGCGTTCAACGCGCCGCATAAGGCATGAA
>Ga0308421_1001697_pt1 | contig 11376 bp, 10 predicted proteins | sample HotsprSampleMS60_FD_203673 | JGI IMG/M metagenome (GOLD analysis project Ga0308421, IMG submission 203673) | Hot spring phototrophic mat microbial communities from Mushroom Spring, Yellowstone National Park, Wyoming, United States - 20090730_MS60 ...
GTCTTCGAGTTCGCATCGGGTCGGCTGGCCATCTTCGGCCAGTACGAGGCCAACGGCAATCCGGTGTTGATCCAGGGAGAGTTGGAGTTGCGCGGCACGCTGGGCACGGCCTACATCTCATCCCGCAGCTTCAAGATAGTGCCCGAACGCGGCGGACAGTTCCAGGACCCCAAACCACGCATGGAACCGATGGAGGTAAGTGCCGGCAAGGGCGAAGACGAGCTGACGGTGCTCCACGCGCGAAACTTCCTGGATTGCGTCAAATCGCGGCGGACGCCCAACGCCGATGTGGAAGTCGGCCACCGCTCGACCACCATGAGTTTGCTGGCGAACATATCGTTGGCCGTACGAGCGCGGATCGAGTGGGACCCGCAGACCGAGACCATCATCAGCCCCAAAGAGGCCAACCAGCTTCTCCACTACGAGTATCGCAAGCCGTGGAAGTTGGGATAACAGCGGCCTGTTCAACTCTGGCCCCTTATAGTGGAACTTGTGCGCGTTTTGGGCGCATATTTTCGGGTGACGTGGAGGGGCACGCTCCGTCGTGGCCGGATTTCGCCTTGGTGATTTGGTCATGATCGAGCAAACGACAACGGACGCGACGGAGCGCGTCCCTCCAGTTGATTGCGGTCGGAGGTTGCGTTTAGGAATTGGTAGATTAGTTCTGCCGTATTACTGATCTTCGCGAAAGGTAGTGACCGGGTGATGTACTATTTTCCAGCGGTATGCGTCGCTACGTATTGCGAAAGTCAATAGCATACACTGCGGTGCCTGACGGCGTGGTCCTGACCGTTTGTGCACTCGCCATAGTCGCGCCCGTGTCGGCTGCAAGCCGTAAGCCCATCGCCGGGTTTACTGGTCTTCGCAAGAGATGGTTTCGGGCCGAAACACGACTTCCGGCTGGTCTGTCCCCCTACGTTTTGCCGCGGTCAATCGTGTTGCCGGCAGGCAACATGGTGTTGGCGGCGATAAACATCGTGCGGTGATTGAAAGTCTCGTCGCATGTCATGCGTGCACTGAGCGCGTGTTCTAGGGGGAACTGGAGGGCCACGCTCCTTCGTGGCCGTGCACGTAGCGCCAGCGGACGCGTCCGCAGCGCGTCCCTACATTAACTCTCCAGAACATCGATTCATCTGTGGCCGCAGTCCGCGCTAACAGCAGTAGCGCGCTGCTTCGGCCCGTGCAAAGCATGAGCCATCCGCGGCAGCCCGAAAATGTTGCAGCTTCAGTCAGCAGGCGTACAGCCGGCCGCGGGAAAATCTCGTTTCGGCCCGGAATTTGCAGCGTTCGTTGACGTGCACCGGTTGTGCAGTTAGGATGCACGACGTGAGGAGTGAGCAAGCCATGCGAGTGCGAATTGGCGATCTGGCCACCCGAGTCTGCTATTACCTGCTTATCGCAACCTGCGCCCTGACGCCATGGGCCGAATTGTTGCGATGGGAGGTCCTGCCCGAAGGGCGGGCCGGCCAGCGCGGTGTAACGACCATGCTGGCGATCTTGGTAATCGTGATCGGGCTGGCCAGTGGCAAGGCGATTCGGGCATTGCTGGAGCAACCGCATCTGCTTTTCTACGGTGGGTTCGTAGTGCTGGCGTCGTTGGCCACATTGGCTTTGCTGGAGCCACGTCCGGCAGTGCTTGCTGCGTCGTCTTATCTGGGCTACTGGCTGCTGGCGGTTTCTGTAGCCTCGCTGCAACTGGACGGCCGCCGCGCGGTTACGCTGGTGCTGGTATTTGGGCTTTCAACTGCGCTGATGGCGCTAGTGACTTTGATCGACTATTTTGGCCTCTACCGGGTGCCGGGGTTCAACGAAGGCATTGCCTATTTCCAGGGGCGCGACGTACTGGTGAGGGCTTTGACAGGGACGTTTCAGTTGCGGACGGGATTTGCGGTGTTCATGGCGGCAGCCACGCCGCTGTGTCTGGCTTATCTGGTTGTCCACAAGCCGAAGTTCACGCCCGTGTGGTTCATCTTTCTGGCGGCATTCGCCATTTTGCTGATTGCATCGGTCGCGGCCTACACCCGCGCTTTGTACGTGGCTATCCTGTTGAGTTTTCTTTACGTGGCCTCGCTGGCGACACGGAAAAGGGCCGGCACGTTAAAGATGCTGTTTGGGTTGGTGGTTTTGGTCACAGCCTCGTGGCTGTTGCTGCAACTGTTGGTGCCGCGCGAAATGGAGGTGGTCTGGGGGATTATCGAGCGTTTTCATCCGGAATACATCACTCGCACCCGCGGCGACATGGTTCGCTGGGAGGCCCTTGTCAGCACGATCGACGACCTGCGACGTTCGCCGCTGGGAATGGGGTTCACGATGTACGAGGCGTATTCCGGTCGGGGGTTGCTGGAGGTCCACTCGATATACGTCGCCCATCTGAGGGCCGGAGGATATCTGGGATTGCTGTGCGCGGCGTTATTCATGTGGCCCGTGCTGAAAGCCATCTTCCGCCGCATGCCGCCGGGAATGATGCCTGTGTACAGCTCGCTGGTGGGACTGTTGGTCTACGGGGCCATGCACGAAACGTCCAGTATGCTTTTTGCATGGGTGGCGCTGGGCTTGGTTTACGGCACCTTGCGGGCACAGCCAGCCGGCAAACTGGGGTCTGAGGCAGTGCGCCACCCAAGGCCCCAGTTGCGCAATAACGGACTTGCACCGGTGTGGCAGCGGCGCCGCTGGATTGCAAATGTGCCAAGGCTATGAAAGTACTGTTTGTCGACAACAGCGGGGCCAAGGTCAATATTGGCTGCTGGGATTTCGGCGATCGCCACGTGCGGCGAATGATACTGTCTTGCCGTGCCGCGCTATCCCACGCTACCCATCTTGTGTCGTACCGCGGTGAAAATAACGGTGTGGCGACTGCCGCCCGCACAGCAAGCGAGGAGTCAGTCTTGCCGGTCGCAGTTCCTGCTAGCGGGCGAATGCGAAAACTGGCGGCTTACCTAAGAAGCTGGCCTCTAGTGTGGCGCGCTGTCGCTGATGCCCAGATCTGTTACGTCTTCTACCCCGGTCACCTGACCACCTTGGCGCTATTGGCGGCAATGGCACAGGGCAAACCTTTCGGCGTGTATTTGCGCGGGGAGTTAGGGCTGCGTTCGCGTTTCTCGCGGGTGGTGTTCTCCCGGGCCCGATTCGTCATCGCCGAAGGCAAAGTATTGGCCGACTGGGCTGGTAGGTTCTGCAAGGACGTCGAATTGGCGGCGCCGGTTTGCGAGCTTTCGTTGGAAGATGTACCGCGGGAAAAAACTGCCCGCACTCACGGGCCCTGGAACATTCTGTTCGTCGGTTATATTTGGCGGCGAAAAGGATGTTACGAGCTTTTGCAGGCGGCCGCAGCATTGCGGCAACGCGGAGTTGATTTCAATTTGTACATGGTGGGGCAAAATGCCTTGGAGGAGTACCCGGACTGTTTTGGTGCAATCCGCGATCGCGTGTGTTTCACCGGACATATTGCCGACCGCGCCCAGTTGCGGCGTTACTACCAGCAGGCCGATCTGTTTTGCCTGCCCAGCCACGACGAAGGTTTTCCCCGCGTGCTGTACGAGGCCATGCTATACAAGGTTCCCATCGTCACCACCTTCGTCGGCAGCATACCGGGCCTGATGAAAGACGGCGAGAACTGCTTGCGGGTAGAGGTGGGCAATCCGCAGCAATTGGCCGATGTGATCCAGCGCGCCTTGGACGATTGCGCGTTGCGCCAGCGGCTGATGGACAACGGCCTGCGGACAGTCGAGCCGATTGTTCGTAAAATGATGGAGGAAAGCTGCGACCAGCAACTGCTCCGCAAGTTGCGGCAGTATGCCCGCAGCGAAGCTGGGTGAGCCGGACGGTGGCAGGCCGCAGTCGATGGACCAAGCGCGCGCGGGAATTCCTGAGTCGATAGTAGCGGCAGTGCGGCTGGCCGAGCCGGCTTATCCGCAGGGCGACGAGGCATTCTCGCCCGAGCTGAAGTTCCCCGAATACCAGTTCCCTCATCTGGCCAGCTCGCCCAACCCGGTTTATGCGGCCGTGCGGCAGTGTCTGGCCGAGGCCGGGCTGGACCGGCAGCGCTACGGCAGCCCCGAGTGGAACCCGTTGGGGGAGTTCGTCGGTCGCGGCGGTCGGGTGTTCGTGCTGTGCAATTTCGTGTACCACCGCCGCCGGGGCGAAACGCTGCATCAGTTTCAGGCCAAGTGTACCCATGCCTCGGTCATTCGGCCGATCATCGATCTGGCCCTGAAGGCGGTAGGCCCTGAAGGCCGGGTCGAGTTCGGCAACGCGCCGTTGCAGGGCGCCGTCTGGCAGTCGGTGCTGGCCGACACCGGCGCCGAGCGACTAGTGCAATTTTACCAGGCTTATGCGCCGGGGCAGGTTGCCGCCTGCGATCTGCGAGGGCAGTTGACCACGATTGGTCGACTGGGCACACCACGCGAAGCCGTGCTGAGGCCCGGTGCCGAAGTGCTAGTGGACCTGGGTAGCAGCAGCCTGCTGGAATCGGCTCAGGGAAACCGGCATTATCGCGTCAGCCAGTACGATCCCCGACAGACCGAACAATTCCAGGGCGAAGGAAGGCATATTTATGCCGTCAGTGTGAACATACTCCGCAGCGACCTGGTGATCAGCGTGCCGAAGCTGAAGACGCACGAAAAGGTGGGATTGACCGGGGCAATCAAAGGGTGTGTCGGCGCGATCGCACTGAAACAAAGCCTGGCGCACCATCGCAAAGGGCCGCCCCAGCACGGCGGAGACGAGTTCCCCCGGCCGCTGCCGCCGCAGATGCTGCTCAGCGCACTGGGCGACGCGGCCTGGTCGCGGGAGTCCGGGGCAGTGACAAGATTCTTGCGTTACGCGGAACGGGCGCTGGGGGTTGCCGTCCGACGCTGCGGTGGTATCACATACGGCTCTTGGTCGGGCAACGACACATGCTGGCGGATGGCAGTCGATTGCGCACGCTGCGTGGTGTACGCTCGGGCCGACGGCAGCCTTGCCCACCTGCCGGTTCGGAAACACATCGTGCTGACCGACGGTATAATCGGCGGCGAAGGCGAAGGACCGCTCCGGCCAACGCCAGTACACGCCGGATGGCTGCTCTTCGCCAGCGACCCGGTAGCGGCCGACTGTATAAACGCCCTGGCTATGGGCTACGATCCTCGCGGGCTACCGATGTTGGCCAATGCAGCCGCGGGCAATCCGTATGGCTTGCCTTTGCGGCAACCCGATGCTTTACTGATTCGGTATAATGGAGAAAAGTTCACCGCGAGGGAGTTCTTCACTCGCCACAGATTGCTTTTCAGGCCGCCTTCGGGCTGGTTATTGTTGGGCGGCGGGGCTGATCGATGACGCTGGTAGGAAAACTGCGCAGATGCCTTTTGGCGCCCAAAGTAGCCGAGCGCAGCCAGTTTTATGCGTGCCAGTGGACGACCGCAGAGCGTCTCGAGCACCAGCTTCGTCTGTGGAACCAGCGCTGGCGGGAAATCACAAATGCGGTCCCTTACTATCAACAGTTGCAGAAGCAGCTTAACTTGCCCGAGCAGTTCTCCTCCTGGGAAGAATTCAGGGCAAAGATGCCCATCACCACCCGGCAAACCATCCAGCAACATGCTGCCCAGATGTGCAGCACTCGGCGGCGCGCCGATTTTCAGCGGCAAACAGGTGGGTCGACGGCTCAACCCATTCAGGTTCCGGCCTGGCGCTCGGAAGTCCGCTATACCACGCCCGATATCTGGCTGGGCCGATCCTGGTACGGCGTGTTTCCGGATTCCCGGCTGTTCTTGTTATGGGGTCACAGTCACTTGCTGGGCACAGGCTATCGGGCTGTGGTACGGCGAACCATCCGTGAGCTGAAAGATTGGCTGGTGGGCATTTATCGTTTTTCGGCCTACGATTTGCGTCCCACAGCCATGCGAGCGGCAATCGGAGCGATGATCCGCTTCCGCCCCGATTTCCTGATAGGATACTCCGTCGCCCTGGACTTGCTAGCCCGCACCTGCGAGCAACTTAAGCTCGATCTGCGCCATTTGGGATTGAAACTGGTTTTGGGGGCCGCCGAGTCCTTTCCGGCCAGCGACAGCCAGCAACGTCTGAGCGAACTGTTCGGTTGCCCGGTAGGCATGGAGTACGGGAGCGTCGAAACCGGCCTGATGGCCCACACCTGCCCGGAAGGCGGTTACCGAGTTTTCTGGCGCACCTATTTTCTGGAGGCCGAGGAGGCTGCTGCCGGCATAGGCCGGCCGGTTTTGGTAACGAGTTTGTTCCCGCGATGCGTGCCGCTGGTGCGCTACCGAATCGGTGACGAAATCACCCTGGGCGATAGCGATGAGCCGAGCTACGGCCTGGCCAGTTTTCGTCGTGTGCTTGGCCGCTGCAACGATTACGTGCTGATGTCCGATGGTGCAGTGCTGCATTCCGAATCGTTCACCCACGCTGTACGCTGGTGCGAAGAGGTCTTGGGTTACCAGGTGGTTCAGAACGGGACGGAGATACAGTTGCGAATCATGCCCCGCGATAAGCTCTCTACCGAAGCCCGCCGCGAAATTCACGCCCGACTGGCCAGAATCCACCCCCATCTGGCCAATGTGCCGTTGGTAGAGGTTGAACGGCTTCAACAGACCGTAGCAGGCAAGACTAGCATGGTAGTGCGGGTATGATGGCCGCTGCCGCTGGTTGACATGCCTGCGCCGCGAAGTAGACACTAATTGTGGGGCAACATGGAGCACCGGGTGGGTCATCTGTAGCAATCCGAGGACGTGCGTGAGGCTAGCGCTTGTCAATTTAACCAGCGGCGGACTAAGCGGCGGATGCCGGAAGTACCTTCTGCGCATGGTCCCTTTGCTGTCGCAGGACTCTAGAATCTCACGCTTGCACCTGATCTTGCACGAGAAGCAGCTACCCTATATCCAGCAGTTGCTTAAGTGCACCGATGTGCATGCTCTGACCTTCGGCGGACTGCGACCTGCCCATAAAATAAGGAAAATCGTCAGCCAATTGTCGCCCGACGTAGTGCTCATGACCACTCAGCGCTGGGTTTCCACAGGCTTGCCGACAGCGGTGATGATCCGCAATATGGAAGCGGTAGCGTGTCCCCTTGGGGGTAACCCTTGGAGCGAAGTGCTGCGGAACCTTGCGCGCCGGCGAGAGGCGCTGATTGCTTGCCGCAAGGCTACCCGTGTTATCGCTATCTCCGAGTTCGTACGCCGTTTTTTGATCCAGCGCTGGCGCATCCAGCCGGAGAAGATCGGGCTGGTTTATCACGGTGTGGACTACGTAGAACCGGTGGCCGATGGCCAGTTGCCAGCCGCGCTATGTGCCCTGCGCGGCAGCGACTTTTTGCTGAGCGTGGGCAGCATTCGTCCGTACCGGGGGTTGGAAGACGTGGTGCAGGCGATGGGCCTGCTGTCGGCCGAGTTTTCCGGCTTGCGGCTGGTGGTGGCCGGCGAAGTCGATCCGCGGATGCAGCGCCACTATCGCCAGTTGCAGACACTTGCTGAACGACTGGGCGTGGCCGATCGGTTGGTGTGGCCGGGGTTTCTTCCGGAACGAGTGCTGGCGTGGTGCTACCGGAACTGTCGGGTGTTTGTGATGACCACTCGGGTAGAAGCCTGTCCGAATGCAGCCTTGGAAGCGATGCACAACGGCTGCCTGAGCGTGGTGACATCTGCCGACCCCCTGCCCGAGTTCTTCCAGCACAACGCCCTCTATTACCCACCCGGCGACGCACGTCAACTGGCCGAGCAGCTCCGCAAAGCGCTGCTGTTGGGCGACAGCCAGCGAACGGCGATGGTCGAGGGGCTTCGCCGTCGGGCGGCCGAGTTCACCTGGCAGCGCACGGCCCAGCAGACGGTCGCCGAGCTGCAAAAGACGCTCCAGCAAGACGCTTGACCGGATGTACCAAGTATGCCAACAAGCGCGGCCCGACAGCGCCCTTGGCGGCGCGAAGTGCAGGTGGCATATCCCCGAGAACCGAGCGGCCCGCAAGCAACGGCGCACGCAAGCTCCGGACTTGTTCGTCTCGCACCGCTGTTGTGCGGTGCTGCTGGATGGAGTTTTCTGCACTGCTGCACGAATGGTTTGAGGTGATGGCGTGCCGCAAGTCGATGCACTCCTGGTGGTGTCATTCGGCGGGCCAGAAGGGCCGGATCAGGTCGTTCCCTACTTGCGCAACGTCGCTGGCGGCAAAGACTTGCCTTCTGCGATGGTCGATCAATTGGTCGACCGCTACATGCTTTTCGGCGGCATCAGTCCGATCAACGAGCAGACACGCGCGCTTCTGGTAGCCCTGGCCGCAGAACTAGCCGCGCACCTGCCCGGCATGTCAGTCTACTGGGGAAATCGCTTCTGGCACCCTTTACTGGCGGAGGCCGTGGAGCAGATGGCCGAAGACGGCATTCGCACGGCACTGGCTTTCGTTACTTCGGCCTTCGGGTCGTATCCAAGTTGCCGCGCATATATGGAGGAGATCGAGCGTGCCCGAGCCAAAGTCGGTCCGGCCGCTCCGGAAATACACAAACTGCGGCTTTACTACAATCATCCGGGATTCATCGAGCCGATGGCGCAGCGGATCTGCGAAGCCCTGGATCGTGTGCCTGTGGAGCGGCGCGCCACAGCCCGGCTGGTCTTTACCGCCCACAGCTTGCCTGTGTCGCTGGCCGAGCGGTCGCCTTATCGCCAGCAGTTGTACGAGGCTTGCGCGCTGGCGGCTGAACGTGCGGGCCGATCGCAGTGGGATTTGGCCTACCAAAGCCGCAGCCCGCGCTCGGCGGTGCCCTGGCTGGAGCCGGATGTTGCCCAGCTTGTGTGTCGATTGGCAGAGCATGAGGGACCGAAAGATATTGTAGTAGCGCCGATAGGCTACCTGCTGGAGAATATCGAAATCCTTTACGAGCTTGACGTGCAGTTGGCCGAACTGTGCGGCGATCTAGGTATCAACCTGATTCGCACAGCCCCTATTGGCACGCACCCGCGCTTCGTCCAAATGATCCGCCAGCTTGTGCTCGAGCGAATCGACCCCAGCACGCCGCGGCTGGCCTTGGGGGCATCGGGCCCTTGGCCTGACGTGTGTCCTGCCGACTGTTGTTTGCCGGGGGCACAGGATTGAGCGCATCTGCCCGGGAGTCGCCGCCGGAGCACGCTGATGGAGGATCGCATGGCGGGATCCGTTACGGAGGAACTTGTGCGCGTTTTGCGCGCATGTATTCGGGTGATCTGGAGGGCCACGCTCCGTCGTGGCCGTCTGCCCATTGCTAGCGGACGCGCCCGCAGCGCATCGCTCCAGTTTGCGGCGCAGGGCGTCCATCCATTTCGTGGCGGGCACAGCTTGGTTTAGGTGTTTTCTGGTTCTTGGCGGTCGTAGCAGCAATGGCCTAAGAGGCGGCAGCCGTTGACGGCGTTTTTTTTGCACCGTATAGTTGGGGCACTCGAAGCACAACAACGCATGTAACAGGAGGCGAATGATGGGCCTTGCGCGAACTGAGGATACGACCATGCGCGGTCGAAACTACCCGGCGATCCGGCAGTTTACGGTATTTCTGGAAAATCGCGTGGGGCAATTGCTGGAGGTCATTCGCCGTTTCGAGGGCAGCCGCGTAAAGATCGTCTCGCTGTCGATAACCATCTCGGCCGAATGCGCCTTCGTTCGCTTCTTGCTGAGCCATCCTGAACAGGGGCGGGAGATACTGGAACGCGCCGGGCTGGCCATCATCGAAAGCGATCTTTTGGGGGTGGAAATGCCCGGTGGTTCACAGGCCTTGTTGGGCATATGCACCGCCTTGCTACAGGCCGAGGTGAACATCATCCAGGCTTACCCCCTGCTGGTCCGGCCGCACGGTCGCCCTGTGGTCGCCTTGATGGTCGATAACATCGACCTGGCCCAGGAAACGCTGGCCGCCCGGGGTTTCACAATGATCACCGAGGCGGACTTGCAAGAGGATTGACCAGCGTTGCAAATCAGTGTGTCCGGCAAGTGCTCTTTGTTACTGTTGAGCCTTACGGACTTGCAGGAAGATCGACAAGCCTTGCTCATTGTGGAGCTGTAGCGCTTCATACGAGCGCCAAGGAAAAAGCTGCCGCCAAAGGAAAAGCAACTTCGATGCTGCTGGAGCATCATCCCGCCTCCAAGCAGCTCCTTCAACAAAGCGCGATAAGCGGCGCCGCCAATGCCTCCTCCAGCGTGAATCGGCGACAGGGCGTAGCAACCTCAGCGCGCCGAAGAGTCGGGCAGTTTTTCTACTCCGCCGATCACAACCCGCTCCACCACATCCCAGGGCAGCACGATCAATCTGAACTTGCCGTCTGGCTGGCGTACCGCAAAGGCTGCATATGGCAGTTGCCAGTCCTGCGTAACAAGCTCCTCGACCGCCACTACTTCCCCGCTGCGGAGGTGAAGCTCCACCGCAGCGCCGGGAGGCTTGGCAGGCCACAGACGACTTACAACCACAGCCAGTGGATGTCGCGGAACGTTGGGCGCCGGCCGAGCCGCGCTATCCGGCACTGTCGGACCGGTGCTACGCGGCACATCCGGTGCCACTTTGCTCCCAGCAGTATCCCGGGCGGAACCCAGGGCTGATGCACCGCCGTGCGACGCCGCCTCGAATACGGTTTCGCTGGAGTCGCGGCGGTGGTCGGCCCGCCCGGCGCTGATCCCCTCCCCGAGCGGTTCGTCCTCGGCCACTTTTTCGTAACTGGGCACACGGAAGCGGCAACCGCATTCTGGACACTCGCCCGGCCGACCCTGCAAACTGGCTGGCCCGTGCAAACGATGGCCATTTGGACAAAGGAACTCGATTATTTGCTCACCGGAAGGCGGCCCACGGCGAACCGAGGAAGGCAACGGTGGAACGGGAGCCGCTCTCGGCGGCGGCAACACCCCGCCCGGCGCCGAAGCAGCTTCCGGCTCGGCTTGGGCCGGGTCGGGCACGCGAAATCGCACGCCGCACTGCGGACAACGCGCCGCCCGGCCCGCTTGATCCTCGGTACAGTGTATTAGATGCCCGTTCGGGCAAAGAAACTCGATCACTGCTGTGCCTTTGATACTGCCGCCCGGCCCATCGCGGCTGTCATACCCTGATACTACTATGCATCGCGGCGGTTAACAAGCATGCTTGGCCAGTTGCGATGCTACGATCAACAATGGCATTGGCGGTGGGCAACCGGGGCAGGGATATCTTGCTGGTTGGCTGCCGGCGCGAAAACGAAACAATTCGGAAAAATCGAAAAAGCTTTGGTCATGGAATCTGCCGGACACGCGGCACATGATAGGACATACACGCAGACTGTCGCCGGCTACAGCAGCCCAGCCGACTTTGTGGTTGTTGCGCATCGGGTACAATGAGTCGAAAGCGAGCCAGTCAGGGCTGGAACTGCGATGTCGGACGATTTCGATGCTTATCACAAATGGTTGGGCATTCC
>Ga0308421_1001706_pt1 | contig 11324 bp, 4 predicted proteins | sample HotsprSampleMS60_FD_203673 | JGI IMG/M metagenome (GOLD analysis project Ga0308421, IMG submission 203673) | Hot spring phototrophic mat microbial communities from Mushroom Spring, Yellowstone National Park, Wyoming, United States - 20090730_MS60 ...
ATAATTATTGACCATCATCGCAACCCTCAAAATTTTGTGAATGAAATTTTCTTCGACATTGATGAACCAGCCACTGGTAATATCATTTACAAATTAATTAAAACTTATAACGAAGATTTTATTGACAAGAAAACAGCAGATGCTTTATACACTGCAATTATGACGGATACTGGTTCATTCAGGTTCGAAAGAATTACTCCAGAAGTACATTTAATTGTTGCAGATTTAATTTCTCGTGGAACAAATCCAACTTATATTTACAATAAAGTCTACAACGAGATGAGTTATGAAAAACTAAAACTTCTCGGTGAAGCAATAACAAACATTAAACTTGAAGCAGACGGAAAAATTGCTTTTATGGTTCTCGATCGAAATTTGATTGAAAAATATGTCGAGTCAGAAGAAGAATTTGATGTTGATGGTTTTGCAAATTATTGTTTGAGCTTGAAGTCTGTAATTGTTGGACTTCTCTTTTTCGAATTAAAAAATGGAACCAAAGTGAGTTTGAGAAGCAAAGAAAAATTTCCTGTGAATTCTGTCGCAGAAAAATTTGGTGGTGGTGGGCATTTGAATGCTGCTGGAATTCGTTTTGATGGAATGAAATTAAGTGAAGTTTTACCTCAGGTTATCAAACAAACAATTGAAGAATTAAAACAATATGAAGGGGAATTACAATGATTAAATTTGAAACTTTATCAACCAGAGGCAAAAAATTATTTTCCCATTTTGAATCAGTTGAAAGTTTTTCACTTTTTTCTTTTTCAGAAAAAGAATCAATTGAGGAAGTACTCACCAAATTTTCAACTCTTACGAATGAGAAACTACCAAAAAAACTTCAAACATTGATCGAAAGGACTGAAGAAAATTTAATTCAATTTAATCTTAAAGATGGAAGGCTTGTCTTTCTAAGTAGAGTTGGAGAAAGAAAAAAACTTCATTCAGATAGTTTTAGAAGATCGGCATCAACTCTTGTTAAGAAACTATCATCACTTAAGGTTGTGCAAACACTAATTATTCCCGCCGATTTAAGTGATGAAGAAATTACTCTTAATTTCAAAACACACGAATATTACATTCAAACTTATCTTGAAGGATTTAAACTCGGTGCATATAAGTATGATGACTACTTGAGCAAAAAACAATCTTCCGAAATTTCAGTTAAGGTCTATTATCCTGAGGTGAGTGATGAAAAATTGAAAGAAATTTATTCCACAACAGAGATTTTGATGAAGTATGTTTATTTGGCAAGAGATCTTCAGAATAAACCCTCGAATGAATTGACACCTCAAAAGTTTACCGAACTGGTTAAAGATTATGCAAAGAAAAATAAAAATATAAAGTTAAAAGTTTTTGACTTCGAACAAATTAAAAAAATGAAAATGGGTGGACTTGAAGCAGTAGGAAAAGGGAGTGACAATCCACCTTATTTTGTCGTTCTTGAGTATAATGGAAATCCACAGTCAAAAGATAAAACTTGTTTAGTTGGAAAGGGAATTACATTTGATTCAGGTGGAATTAGTATTAAACCTGCAGCTGGAATGTGGGAAATGAAGGGTGATATGTCTGGTGCTGCTGCCGTAGTTTCTACAATCTTTGCTGCAGTAGAATTAAATCTTAAATCAAATCTTGTTGGATTAGTCCCACTTGCAGAAAATATGCCTTCTGGTAAATCGATGAAACCGGGAGATATTATTAAAACTTCATCCGGCAAGAGTATTGAAATTGATAATACAGACGCTGAAGGAAGATTAATTCTTGCTGATGCACTTGAGTATGCATCGAAGTATAAACCAAAAGTTGTGATCGACCTTGCAACATTAACTGGTGCTTGTGTTGTTGCGCTTGGACAATTTGCTGCAGGATTATTTACTCGATCAGATGAACTTGCAAACAAATTAACCGAAGCAGGAAAGATTACCTCTGAAAAAGTCTGGCGACTTCCATTGTGGGATGATTATCATTCACTAATTAAAAGTAATTATGCTGATGTGAAGAATGTTGGTGGAAGATGGGCTGGTGCAATTACAGCTGCCTGTTTCTTAGAAAAATTTGTCGATGAGAATTATCGATGGGCTCATCTCGATATTGCAGGTCCTGCTTTTCAAGATGATACTATTCCTTATAATTCGAAAACAATGACAGGTTATGGAGTAAGATTATTGATTGAATATCTTAAACAAAATTCTTGAAATTAGTTTTTAGATATTTCATTTATACATAAAGTTTTTTGTTAATTTAAAACAAAATTAATTAATTGTACTTAAAGCTCTTTAACTTTATCAAACGAATTTGTCTTTAAGGTTTATAAACCACACCTTGATTCTTTTGACCATTAATCTTGACTATAATTTCTTTATCAAAGCGAAGATGTTTAGTGAAATTCAATTCTTCAAATGGTTTAATTGATTTTAGAAAATCCCAATCTATAAAACCGATGTTGTGATAACTATCAATTGTGAAATATCCTATTCTAAAAGATGTAATATTTTGAAAGAAATGAGAACCTTGAGATGGCGTGATATGCATATCTTTAAAACTACTTTCTACAATTACACACGCAGCTCCAATTTGATCCCATGTTACAGGGATTCCAAGCCATGGATCAAGACTACCCCATCTACCCACACCAATTAAAATGTAATTTCTATTTTCTCTGAGTAATTTATTATTAAAATATTCAATTTCACGTGCAACATCTAAACTTCTACCTCTATCGTACTTTTCAATATCAACGAATACAATATCAAACAGGTTAGAATATATTCCATTACCAAGAACTTGATTGCTATAACAAATAAAGCTATTACTATCAGAAATATCGAAATCTACTTCTTCAAATTCCTGGTTTAAAACAAAGGGTCGCATTTGTAGTAGAGCGAATTCTTTTGGTCTACCAGGTGGTACACTCAAATTACAAGCAAATTCAAGTTCTACAGCTGAGCCCATTGCCCAGGAACAAATATCGAGCAAAAGATCAAGAATTGCAGCGAGTGGAAAAGTCTCATATTTTAAAACAGGGGCAAAAGTAACAATTCGTGATCCTTCCCGTGCAATTCCGTCATAAACTTCGTCATTTTCTGGTGAATAAGTTGAACCCAACCAATAGAGAGTTCCATCTTCTTCAGCCTTTGAAAGCTGAAATTTTTTTACAAAACTTTCAGGATCAGAGTGTGGTGAACGAAATTCTTCTGTCAAATCAATTGCATAAAAATATTGTTGAGCGTTTTTGATTGTTTCTTTTGTCGAATAAAACTGTAAAAGATGTTTAGGATATTTAGGACAAAAACGAACTGAGTTACCACCTTCGACGACAATCTTACCTAAGCCTAAAGCAACTTGTGCAATCCCGTCTTCCGATTTTTGTGGTGGGATGGGATAAAAATTGTATGATTTCCCGACTCCAGAAAAATCAGGATAAAACCTTCCATTTCTTTCGAGACCCACTACTTTTTGAATTATGACAGCCATTTTTTCTTCTTCTAATCTATATGAGATTGTTCTCATATAATTTTTAGCATGCTGTGAAAACATTGATGCATAAACTAATTTAATCGCATCAATTAACTCTTGTAGTCTTATTTCGATATCGGGATTGTTATTTGGTATCATTAGAGTGAGATATACACCAGCAAGTGGTTGAAATTGTGAATCTTCCAATAAACTTGATGAACGAATTGCCAGAGGAGTTTTAACAATTTCTAAAAAGTCTCTTAGTTTATTAATCACATCTTGTGAATTAATTTTTGCTTCCAAGAATTTTTCTTTAATAACTTTGTCATCATCACACTGAATAGCAAAGTCAAATAAACCGTTTTCAGTAATAAATTGATCAAAAATGTCTGTTGCTAAAACGACACCAGAAGGAACATAAATAATTGTATTTTCAAATTGATCTCGAATATTATAATTGACAATTAGATTGTTGAGAAAACCTAATCCACGAGCTTTACCGCCCAGTGAACCTGTGCCGATTCGAGCAAAACTATGATCTGGGTCGAAAGTATATTTATTAAATTCACTGATTATTCCGCGCAGACGCATTTCACGATAATTTTTGATCGATTTGATTAAATCTTCTCTCAATTCTTCGACGGTTGGGTAATCACTTACTTTTCTTGGCCTTAAAAGATGAGCTAACCAGAATTCTGTTCGAGCTTTTAACCAATTTGAGAAATGATTTCGAGAAGCATGATATACTATACTCTCATCAGGAACAGTTTTTAGAACTTCTTCCATTTCAATTAGATTTCTTGCTCTTGCTACTTCTCTACCATCAGGTGTACGAAAAATAAAATCACCAAAACCAAGATTATCCTGAATGAATTCCCTTAGTTGTCTTAAAAGTTGTGGTGAACCTTTTTGAATAAAGAATGCCTGAATTTCTTTTGCCTTATTTGCCCATTCGATATTCGATGATTGTAAAAGTATTGGAATATCAGGTTGACGTTTCTTTACCTCGATAGCAAATTGAATTCCAGCATCGGAAATCTTTTCTCCATTCTTCTTAAAATTTATGTCAAGAATAATTCCAAGAATAAACTCTTGATATTTTGTAAAATACTCCCAGCCTTCTTCATAAGTAGAACAGAGCAAAATCTTGGGGCGAGCTTTCATTCTTAAATATTTATGAGAAATATTTAAGCCTTCAGAAATGAGTCTTTGTGATTGTGTGAAAATCTCAGTATAAATAATAGGTAAATAACTTGAGTAAAATTTAACATTATCTTCAATAACGATAATTGATTGAACGCCGACTGTCTTTGTGTCGTTCTCAACATTTAATTTGTCTTCAAGATATTTTATTATCGCTACTAATAATTTATAGTCGCCTAACCAAATAAAGATTTTTTCAAAAATGGAGGTATCATAGTTTTTCTGTAATTCTTTAAGTTCTCTATTATCATAAGCAAGTAAAATGATTGGTATTTTGGGATAAGCTTTTTTAACCTTCTCAGCAAATTTAATTACTGTTGTATCTTCTATATGAAGTGTTGTAATTATTAAATCAATTTGTTTGTTTGGATCTTGTAAAACTTCAAATGCTTCTTTGCTTGTTGTAACATGAGTAATTTCTGGTGCATAACTTAAGTTTAAAGCTCTATATTCTTCTCTAATTTGTTCATATAGTCGACCATCTTCTTCAAATAAATAATAATCATAAAGACTTGAAAGGAGGAGAATATCCCTGATCTTTATTTTCATTAAATTCTGGAAGTTTCTAAAGTTAGTTCCATATCGAAAATCGCGCTTAAAATCTATTAAGTAGTCCATTATATTCTCCTGTAATTTGCTTCTAACTTATAAAAGAATTTTAAAATTTCAATCTAAATGAGCAAATCAGTCGGTTCATTAAGTAATAAAAAGATGAAACTCAGCGTTGGTTTTATGAAAAACGAATAAAATTTTGGAAGGGGATATTGGAATTCATTCAGAAATAAACATTTGGAAAACTAATTTTGATGGGATAAAATAAGTTTAAAATTTGAAAACAAGTTCATTGGTGAAAAATTAAAAAAAAGGGTTGTCTAAAAAGTAATTTTTTTATGTATATCAGTATAAAACATTTGATTTTATAAAAAAAAATGTCAGTCTTCAATCCCTCGACAAGCTCGGGATAAACTTGCTCAGACTGACATTTTTAAACTTTTTAGACAACCGCTGATTTAATCAAAAGAATAAATTAAACTAATCCTTGATCAAGCATTGCATCAGCAACTTTCAAAAAACCAGCGATGTTTGCACCTGCTACATAATCACCAGGAACGCCAAATCTATCCGCGGTTTCAAGACAAGTATCGTGAATATTTTTCATAATTTGTTGTAATCTTGCATCGACTTCTTCTTTAGGCCAGGGTAATCTCATACTATTTTGCGTCATTTCAAGTCCAGAAACTGCAACACCACCTGCATTGGAAGCTTTTCCAGGTGCATAAAGAATACCAGCATTTTTGAAAACATAGTAACCTTCAATTGTTGTTGGCATATTTGCACCTTCACACACACAGATGCAACCGTTCTTAACAAGTTCTTTTGCATCTTCTTCAACAATCTCATTTTGAGTTGCACAGGGCAGAGCAATATCGACTTTTACTCCCCATGGTTTCTTCCCGGGATAAAATGGAACTTTGAATTCATCAGCATAATCTTTTACAACATCGCGACCACTTGCTCTCATTTGCAACATAAAGTCAATTTTTTCTCCTTTAACTCCATCTTCATCATAAATAAATCCATCTGGTCCTGAGAGAGTTACAACCTTTGCTCCTAATTCTGTTGCTTTTTTGACAGCGCCCCAAGCAACATTACCAAAACCCGAAACCGCCACTCTTTTCCCTTCCAGAGTTTCACCTCTTGTTTTTAACATTTCCTGAGTAAAGTAGACAACACCATATCCAGTTGCTTCTGGTCTAATTAATGAACCGCCCCAGTTAATTCCTTTTCCTGTTAAGACTCCGGTAAATTCATTTTTTAATCTTTTGTATTGACCAAAGAGATAACCAATTTCTCGAGTTCCTACTCCGATGTCTCCAGCAGGAACATCTGTATCTGGTCCAATGTGACGGAAGAGTTCTGTCATAAAGCTTTGACAGAATCTCATAATTTCATTGTTGCTTTTTCCTTTTGGATCGAAATCACTTCCACCTTTACCACCGCCCATTGGAAGAGTTGTCAAACTATTCTTGAAAACTTGTTCAAATGCTAAGAACTTTAATATTCCGAGAGTAACAGAAGGGTGAAATCTTAAGCCACCTTTGTATGGTCCAATTGCGGAATTCATTTCTACACGAAAACCACGATTGATGTGAAATCTTCCTTGATCATCTTGCCAGGGCACTCTAAAAATAATTACTCGTTCCGGTTCTACCATCCTTTCGAGAATACGATTGGCTTCATATTCTGGATGTCTCTCGAGAACCGGTGTTAATGTTTCAAATACTTCATAAACAGCTTGATGAAATTCAGGTTCGTTTGGATTTTTTGCTTTAACTTCAGCTAAGACTCTTTGTGCGTATTCAGTCATGGCATTCCTCATTGTTTTGTTTTAGTTGTTTGGAATTTGTATTAATTAACTCAGGGTGGATTAATGTTTGATGGGGAAAAACTACTTTTAATATTTTGAATAAATTAATCTTGATCATCCACTACAAAATTAGCAAAAGGTTATTTTCTGCTCAATTTAATTTGTTTATTGATTAGCAAGCTTTATTTGATTTTGATGAGAATTTTTAATAAGCAGATTTTATGTAATGAGCGTTCTTTTTTAGTTAATATCATCTTAGTAATGAAGAAAAATTTTGCTTTGGTTATTAGACAGTTTAGGAGTTATTCTGAGTGAAACAAAAGTATTTACAAAACTTCGATCAGTTTTCTCAATCCGCATTGCCGTAAACGGCAATGCTAATCAAACAAAGCATCATAAATGATGCTCATATTAACTCGGTCTTCTCGATACGCTTCGCTACTCGAAGACCGATCACAAACGGTTTTCGAGTAGAACCGAACGAAGTGAGGTTCGTATCGAGAAAACCAAGTATCGGTTTTCCCGAAACAATTCGTAATTCGAGCACCGGTCAAAAATCTATCTTCTCAATACGCTTCTTTATTCGAAGGCCGACTTATTAAAAATTATTCATAAACTTCTGGTATGCTCAAGCTCATTTGATTATTTTTGTCTCGACATTTCATTGTTTTGATAACAAAAACAAATATGGTTGAAAATGGGAAAAATCATACCTAAGGTTTACATTAGAAAAGAGTTAATAAATTTACTTGTCGATGAAAACATTCAAATTCTCGATGATGGAAGTCTTTTTATTCAAGATGCTTTTACATCCAGGCTTTTATCGGCAAAGATTAAAGATGTAACTGGAAAAAATATTTTACCAGGAAAATTATTTTCCTTTGCTCTTTTGAATTCGATTTTTAGTTATGTTATTGAAAAGTATGATACTGAGGATAATCCCGATGCCTTAAGTCTTGCTCTTGATGAAATCAGAAAAAGTTTTGAGACAGATGAGTTTGAAAATTTCTCCAGTTATTTCAATTCTGTATTTGCTAATAAGAAAATTTTGAATGGTGAAATCTCAATTCCCCACTTTCTCGAAACATTAAAATTAGATAATTACGCAAAAAAGACTCACACTCAAAATCAAATATTGGTTTATCTATCTAACATTAATCACTCCGTCATTGATTTAAAGTTTCTGTTTGATCATACTGATATTGTTGAAAAAACGAACTATGAAAAAGCAAATGAAATTCTTGAAGAATATTTTAGAAAACAGAAACCAGTCCAAAAAATTAATAAGCCGTTAATCGATTTACTTAAAGAACCAATCAAAAATAATCCTCAAAGTCTGGAAGATCAGTTAAAATTTATCAGAGAATACTGGGCACCTATTCTGCCTGAAGAATTTTTAATGTTAATTCTAAAAGGTCTCGATTTTATAAAAGAAGACGCTCGAATCTTTCATACTGGTTTTGGAGGACAGACAGAAACAAAAGTCCCAACTTTTTCAATCGAAGAATTACTTGGATTGGGCGACAAGTTTGCTGGTTCATTCTTACCTTTAAGTCCAGTCGAAGAAGAAAGATTTACTCCAGATATTGATTGGATGCCAAAAGTTGTTCTGCTTGCCAAAAATGCTTATGTATGGCTTTATCAGTTGTCAAAAAAATATAATCGTGAGATAAAAAGATTAGATCAAATTCCAGATGAAGAGCTCGATTTAATCGCGTCTTATAATTTTAACGCTTTATGGTTAATTGGGATTTGGGAAAGAAGTCCAGCATCACGAAAAATTAAAAATCTTGCTGGCAATCCAGAGGCACTCGCATCGGCTTATTCGATTTATGACTATGTGATTGCTAATGATTTAGGTGGTGAAGAAGCTTATCAAATTCTAAATCAAAAGTGCAAAGATAGAGGAATTCGACTCGCTTGTGATATTGTTCCAAATCATATGGGAATTTACTCGAAGTGGATTATTGAACACACAGATTATTTTATTCAAACTGATAGAAGTCCTTTCCCGACTTACACTTTTACTGGACCAGATTTGAGTGAACATCCTGATTTTCAAATTCGAATCGAAGATAAGTATTGGACAAGACAGGACGCAGCAGTTGTTTTTCAATTGATTGAAAACAAAACAGGCAGAGTAAGATATATTTATCATGGCAACGATGGAACAAGTATGCCCTGGAACGACACTGCTCAATTAAATTTACTTCTGCCAGAAGTTCGTGAAGCACTTTACAATTTAATTCTGGATATAGCTAAGAAATTTTCAATCATTCGACTTGATGCAGCGATGACGCTAACTCAGAAACATTATCAAAGATTGTGGTTTCCGGTTCCGGGGACAGGTGGTGCGATACCTTCTCGTTCAGATTTTGCTATGTCAACAGATGAATTTTTAAAACATTATCCAAAAGAATTCTGGCGTGAAGTTGTTGATAGAATTAATATCGATAAACCAGATACTTTACTTCTTGCTGAAGCATTCTGGTTGATGGAAGGTTATTTTGTAAGAACCTTGGGAATGCATCGAGTTTACAATAGTGCTTTTATGAATATGTTAAAGAATGAAGAGAATTCTAAATATCGAAAACTTGTAACAAACACACTTGAATTCAATCCAGAAATATTAAAACGGTATGTTAATTTTTTAAGCAATCCAGATGAAGAAACAGCAATTAATCAATTTGGAGATGGTGATAAATATTTTGGTTGTGCTGTGATGATGGTCACGATGCCGGGACTACCAATGTTTGCTCATGGACAAATTGAAGGATTAAGAGAGAAATATGGTCACGAATTTTCAAGAGCCTATTTTGATGAACAACCAAATGAATTTTTAATTGAAAGACACAGACGAGAAATTTTTCCATTAATGAAAAAGAGATATTTATTTAGTCAGGTTGAAAATTTTGAATTTTATGATTTCAAAAATTATGACGGCTATACAATTGAAGATGTTTTTGCTTATTCCAATCGTTCTGGAAATGAGAGAGCTTTAGTTTTTTATAACAATTGTTTTAATACCTATGAAGGTTATATCGATATTTCGTCACCAAAGAACTATGGTTCAAGCGAAGATGAAAGTCAGAAGCTACTTATAAGAAAAAATCTTGGCGAAGCCCTCGGATTGATGAATTCACACAAACATTTTTACATTTTTAGAGAATCACGAACTAATCTTGAATACTTAAGAAGAGGAAGTGATTTCTTTGAAAATAAGTTTATACTAAAAATTAGAGGCTACGAATACTTCGTTTTTCTCGATTTCGTTGAAGTTTATGATTCAACTGGAGAACTTGAAGAACTTTACCAATCGTTGAATTTCAATGGAGTTCCTTCGATTCAGAATGAGCTTTTAAGACTAAGATCAAGTCGACTGGCTAAAAGTTTGACTAAGTTATTCTATAAAGAAAGATTTGAAAAAATAATTACTTCACTTGATGATAAAGATCTTCTTCAGTCATTTATTGATTCAATAAGAAAAATAGTTCGATCAAATTCAAATAATCTAAAACTTGATCAGACAAGATTTGAAGTCGATTTTATTTCTGAATTCAGAACATTACTTGATTTAATCAAAACTTTTAACAGATTATCAAAGAGAAAATCTAATCCGAAATGGTTGCAAAAATTACTTGCAGATGAATATTCGGCTGAGAAATTAAACGATTGGTTCTTTAAATATTTCGTTGGATTGATGTTGAATTTGATCAGGAAGCATTCAAATCTTGAAAATAATTTTGTTGAAATTCTCTCTAATGAAATTTTGAAAAGCTTTTCAGTGGATTATGATTTTCATCTACAGATTAATTTGCTTCAGTTTTTAATTAATAAGAGAGGCAACCAAGAACTTAGAGCTATAGATTTTATTTATGCAGATTTAGAGAAACTTTTGAATGAAGATGACATAAAGAAATTTCTTGAGGTAAATGAATACCAAGGGGAAATTTACTACAAGAAAGAAAGATTTGAAGAATTCGCTTTCAACCTTAGTTTAATTTATCTTTTTAATAAAATAAGCTATTATCAGAAACAGACATCCACTAAAAAACGAACTTTGAATTTGAATATTTTTATTAAAGACTTAAAGATGATAAACTCAACTATGAAGGAAATTGTTGAATTTTCATCTGAAAGTGGATATCGATATAATGAGTTAACTAAAAAATTAATTGATATAAAAAAAATCAATTAATTGATAAAACTTCAATATTTGACTAATTTTGAAAAAATAAACAAACTAATGGAGTGATACATGAACAAATATTTCATTTCAATATTTGCAGTTCTTTTGATGTGG
>Ga0308421_1001708_pt1 | contig 11316 bp, 8 predicted proteins | sample HotsprSampleMS60_FD_203673 | JGI IMG/M metagenome (GOLD analysis project Ga0308421, IMG submission 203673) | Hot spring phototrophic mat microbial communities from Mushroom Spring, Yellowstone National Park, Wyoming, United States - 20090730_MS60 ...
ACCCACCGGGGCGCGCTCCGCTCGCCGGGCGAAATTCGACGAATGTTCGATCGCATCGCGCGGCGGTACGACTTGATGAATCGCCTAATGACGTTCGGGCGTGACGTAGCCTGGCGACGCCAGGCCTCTCGAGAAGCGCTGGTCAGCTCACCGCGATGTGTCCTCGATGTCGCGACGGGGACCGCCGATCTCGCGCTCGAACTCGCCCGGCAGGGTGCGGTGCGGGTCATCGCGCTCGATTTCAGCCTCGCCATGCTCCGTTTGGCTGCCCGCAAGCGCGCAGCGACCGGCCGACCGCTCTCTCTCCTCTGCGGCGATGCCATGCGCTTGCCCTTCCGCGATGCCTCGCTCGATGTGTGCACGACCGCCTTCGGACTGCGCAATCTCCCCGATTACCGAGGTGCACTGTCCGAGTTCGCGCGCGTCCTCCGCCCTGGTGGTCGCCTGGTCGTGTTGGAAACCACCCCGTTGCGCGGTCCACTGGCGCCTCTGCTCCGCCTCTACTTCGATCGCGTCGTTCCCTGGCTCGGCGGGCTGATCAGCGGTGACCCGGATGCCTATCAGTATCTCCCGCGCTCGACAGCTGCCTTCCCACCTGCCGATGACCTGGCTGATCTTCTCCGCAGCGTCGGCTTCTCTCCAGTCATCTACCGTACGTTCATGCTCGGTGCCGTCGCCCTGCACATCGGGGTGCGCGCCGCCCCACCGGTCGAGCTGGCGGAGGCCGAGGCCGTCACGACTCAGCCGAGCGCCTGATGCGGCTCCTGACCGGGGACGCTGCCGAACCACCGGCTCACGCTCACTGTGCAACGGTGCGCTCGTCGGTATCCAGGTCAGGGCGGTCGTCGCGAGCGCTCGCTCCCCCTCGTCTCGTGTGCTTCCCCTGCCCTGCGTTTCCCTCCAGTCAGTGCGCCGTGCTGTCGGGCTGCAGGATCCCCAATTCCTGCAGCGCCCGCTCCAGCTTAGCCAGATCCTGCTCCATCGTCGCGAAGGCAGCCAGGTACGGTTCTGGTGTCGTCAGATCGACCCCCGCATCGCGCAGAAGGTCCAGCGAGTCCTTGGACGACCCGGCGGCCAAGAAGGCCAGATATCGCTGCTGTGCCGCTTCGTCGCCCGCGAGCACGGCTCGCGCCAACGCCGTCGCGGCGACCAGCCCGGTCGCATACTGGTAGACGTAGAAAGCACGATAGAAGTGCGGTACCCGACTCCACTCGTGCCGCACTTCCTCGTCCACCTCCAGGTCGGGACCGTAGTACTCGCTGATCAGGCGGCCGTACAGCTCGCAGAGCCCGTCTGCGCTCAACCCTTCCCCTCGCTCCACAGCCTGGTGCGTCAGGAGCTCGAACTCGGCGAAGAGCGTTTGCCGGAAGAGCGCGATGCGGAAGGTATCCAAAGCATCGTTGACGAGCGCGGCCCGTTCCCGCGCATCGGTCGCGCGTTCCAGGAGTGCATGAGTGAGCAGGCGCTCGTTGAAGGTCGACGCGACTTCGGCGACGAAGATCGTGTACTCAGCGGTCGGATGGGGTTGCGCCCGCGAGCTGAAGTAGGAATGCATGGCGTGCCCCACCTCGTGTGCCAGCGTGAACACCTCGCGCAGCGTGCCGTTCCAGTTCAGCAAGATGTACGGGTGGACACCGTACACCCCCAGGCTGTAACCACCGGACCGCTTGCCGACCGTCTCGTGGACATCGACCCACCGGCTCGCGAGCCCCTCTCGCAACGGCTCGACGTACTCTGGTCCGAGCGGACGGAGTGCTGCCAGGACCAGCTCGCGCGCTTCGGCATACGTGTACCGGTGATCTGCTCGCTCCACTAGTGGTACGTACAAATCGTAGGTTCGGTGACGCTCCAGGCCGAGCACCCGCTTGCGCACCGCTAGATACCGCTGCAGGAGATGGCGGTGCTGGCGGACGAGGTCGATGAGTGTGGTGTAGACCTCGAGCGGAATGTTGTCCGGGTGGAGGGCTGCTGCGAGGGCCGACTCGTAGCGTCGCGCCCGTGCGTAGAACGTATCGCGCTGGTTCGCGGCGCTCAGGAGCGCAGCGAGCGTGTGCCGGTGGACGATGTAGGGGGCGTGGAAGACCTGGTAGGCCTCCTGGCGCACCCGCCGCTCACGCCGCTCGAGCAAGAGTTGATAGCGGCCTTTCGTGAGCTCGACCGTTGTCCCGTCGACGTCCGTCACCGTGCCGTACCGGATGTCGGCATTGTCGAGCAAAGTGAAGGCGGTCGCTGGTGCCTGTGCGAGCGGCATCGTCTCGGCGAGAAGCTGCTCGACCTCCGCGGAGCGCACATGCGGACGCTCCCGTACCAGCCTTTCCAGGAGCTGTCGGAACGGGGCGAGACCCAGTTCCTGTTCGACCAGACCCAAGAGAGCCGCGTCGTCATAGCTGGTCAGGAGTTCTGGTGCGATCCACGCCGAGGCGCGGCCCGCCACCGTCCCCACATGGACAGCTCGCTCGTATCGCTCGGCCGCGGCCGTGTCGCGCGTGTCCTGATCGCGCGCGAGCAGGGCATAGGCGAAAAGCTTGCTCACTCGCTGGTCGAGCTCGTCGGCCAGGGTCAGGACCTCGAGGACTTGCTGCGGTCCCTGCTGCAGGGTTCCGCGCAAGAATTCCAGCCTGGCGAGTTCCGCGAGCACTGCCTCGCGCTCTCGCTCCCAGTCCTCCGGACTGGCGAAGAGGTCAGCGAGGTTCCAGGTCTCTTCGATCGGTACCGCATCGCGTGTCAAGACCACGGTCATGAATTCCTTTCCTCTGCTCAAGTCGTTTCGATCACATCCTACTCGTTCCTGCGTTCCAGTGACCGCTCCCGAGCAGTCTGCGTTACCTGTTCGTGAGGGTTGGTTTCAGGGCAACGACTGGCCGCGACGTCTCGACATCTTAGACAGTTTGGGCGAGACGAGCCGAATCTGCCGCGCCTTTGCTACCGGCGGCTGCACTGATGCGTCCCGTGAGCGAGTCGCCTCGGAAGTCATGCCGAGCGGGGATCGATGAACGAGTGTGTAGCTCGCGCGCTCCTCACCGGAATGTGGGCAGCCGCTACGCCGTTGGCTGGCTACCCGATGGGGAAGCGAGCGCGTTCATCCTGTCTCTGGCACGACACTGGCTGTCACCCCGTGGCGTTCCGTGCGAGTCTACGACCGGAACGGCTCCCTCTCCGTTCCCGCCGGTCGCACACGAGGAGTCGGCTCTTTTCCTCGGCGCTGCGGACCATCTTCGGCCGGATCGACGACCAGTCTCCTCGAGGGGCACGCACCGTCTGGAGGGAGAATCACGAGAGCTATCGCTGCATGTGAGGAAATCTTTACACCTATATGCTACATGGATAAAGTTACAGGTGGTTCATCCTCGAGCGGGGCGTACGAGCCACCGGTGAGAATTTCGGGCGCACGCGCTGTGCGAGTGACGAGGACAGTCGCGGCGTGAGCAGCACGAGTGCTCGGATGCGAGGGATGGCCGACTTGTCGTGTTGTTTGTCGGTTGTCGCGCAATGCGGGGAGGAGACAGGATGAATCGCCGGCGTTTTCTCGCCTTTTCGGTATCCGCGCTCGCCAGTAGTCTTCTCGCGGCTTGTGGCGGTAGTGCAGGCCCGACACCGACACCGACGACGGCACCGTCGCCGACACCAGCCAGTGCACCCGTTCAGACGCCAGTGGCTGCGGATTCACCGACTCCTCAGGTCGCTGCCACGCCGACCGTCGCGCGGCCGGCAACCCCCTTCAAGATCGGTGTCGTGGTCGCCCAGACGGGGAATCTGGCATCTTCCGGTCGGCGCCTCATCGAGGGGATGCAGCTCGCACTCGACGAGTTGGGCAACACTGCTGCTGGTCGCCAATTGCAATTGTTGCCAGCCGATTCGGCTGGGAATCCTGATCAGGCGAAGACGCATGTCCGGCGACTGGTCGAAAGCGACAAGGTCGATGTCATCACCGGCTTCACCATTACGCCTGAACTGACTGCGGTGCGTGATTACCTGCACGAGCAAAAGCAAGTCACCATCGGCTCGATCGCCGGCTGGCCACCCCTGACCCGGGACCCCAAGGTCCGCAGTCCATACATCTTCCGGTCGTCCTTCTGCCGAGGTCAGTACGAGTTTATCCAAGCCAAGTGGGCCTATGAGAAGGGTGGCTATCGGAATATCGCTCTCATGGCCCCCGACTACACGACTGGCCGAACGGTAGCTCAGATCTTCGGCGATTACTTCAAGAAGTCGGGCGGTCAAATCGCCGCTGTGTTCTATCCGCCGCTTGATACGACCGATTTCGGGCCCTATCTCTAGCGCATCCTTCAGGAGGCTGCGAACGCCGATGCCGTGTGGGCCTGGTTCATCGGTGCCGACGCTATCCGTTTCATGACCCAGTACTAGGAGTTCGGCCTCGAGGACCGCTATCCCCTGCTCGGCGGTGCCGAGGTCGGTGATGACCCCTATCTCCCGGAGGTTGGCGAAGCAGCTCTCGGCATCGTCAGTGCGATCAACGACGCAGCACGTTATGATCGGCCACAGAACAAGGAGTTCGTCGCCAAGTTCCAGCAGAAGTTCAATCGTCTCCCTGGTCACCTGGAGTACTGGGGCTACATCACCGTCATGATCGTCGCGCATGCTCTGGAGACCGTTGCGGGAGATACCAGTGACGAGGACGTCTTCCTGCAAGCGATCCGCAATGTCCGATTCCGGGGCCCGATGAACGAAGTTCGCTTCCATCTTGAAGCCCAAGGTGTGATCACCACGGTGCTCGTGCGCCGCGTCGAAAAGTTGTCCAATGGGACGCTCGGCAGCGTGGTGCTCGACGAATATCCGAATATCGATGATCTCTCCTTCTGACCGGTCCGGCTTGATCTCTCGGCACTGGCGGTCCTGGGTGCTTCCGCCCGGGACCGCTCTGTTTTGGTCGACCCTTCTCGTCGGCTCTCCTTCGCTTCGTCGATCGCCTTTCGCCGGCCTCGCCGGTATGCTTGCCCTCAATCGGTCATGGATTCTGCGGAGGTCGAATGGAGCTCGTCATCGTCGCTGACCTGGAGGGAATGTCCGGTGTCGCTGAGCGAGCCTGGTGCGATCCAGCTCGTCCGGAGTACGCGCGCGCCCTCGAGCAGTACGCAGAGGACGTGCGCGCGGTGAGCCAGGCCGCTCGTGCTTTCGGGATCGCTCGTATCCGCCTTCTCGATTGGCACGGACGCGCTATTCCACCCAGCCTGTGTACCAGTGACATCGAGCCAGCGCTGCTCCCGCTCGACCGAAACCCGCGCTTGGCGGTCCTCTTGGGTTTTCACGCCCGCGGCGACGCTCCTCGTGCTTTCGCCCCCTGCACCCTTCTTCCCGGGCTGTCCATCGAGTGGGATGGTCGACCAGCTGGGGAACTCGCGCTCGCCAGTCGTTGGCTCGGTGAGCAGGGTATCCCGCTCCTGCTCGTCTCCGGAGACCGCGCGCTGACCGCGGAAGCTGAACTCTGGACCGATCAGACGACAGCCATCGCCGTGAAACTGGCTCACTCCCCGGATCGAGCGGAGTGTCTTCCACCCGATCGTGCCCGGGCTGCGCTCGCCGACGCCTTGCAGCGTGTCCTCGCGCGCCGCTCCTGGTGGTGGGTCTATCGACCGTCCTCACCGATCGATGTCACCGTGAGCCTGCCGGCGGGCGGTCAGGAGCGTCTGGTCGCATCGTCCATGAACAAGCTCTTCGTTCAATTGGATAGGCTCGTTGCTCGGGCGGGCAGCATCCCCACCCTCGCTCGGCTCGCGTCATCGTGAGTCGTCCGTGCCGAAGCCGCGCTCCTCGAGCTCGGCCAGCAGTCGCTGGATCGCCGGGGGAAGTTCGGTCGCTGTCTCGTCGCTCGCGTTCTCAGCGCGCTGACTGCTGCTGGCCAATGCGGCGAGTTCTTGCCAGTGCATGACCGGCATGATCCCCAACTCAGCGGCGAGGACGAGTGCGTCGAGCCCAAAGGTCTCGACCGTCGTCGTGCCCGTGCTGCTCCGAACGACGACGCGGGCGCGCAGGATCTGCTCCCCGTCCACGCGGAGCACAATCTGCTCGACCTCCCCTCCGGCCACGCGCAGGAGTTGGCTCGCCAGGCGCGCGAGTCGCCGCCGGGTTCGCTCGACGGTGCAGGCGCAGGAGGAGAAGGCTCGCGCCTCTTCGACATCGGCCGAGACCGCGAACCAGGAGTCGGTGCCCAGCCCGCGCAAGAGGACGACCGGCTGCCCATGCTGCTGTGACCAGCTGATCCCTTGCACGACGATCGGAACCAGATCACTCATCGCTTCCCTCCTCGTACGATTGACCGTCGCGGTGTTCCGGTTTCTTCCTTCGGTGGTGATTGCCTCTTCCGTCGGATCGCATGGAGTCGAGTGGCCCAACATGCTGTGCAGTCTTGTCGCTCATCACTCCCCTGGCGTTCAGTGCACCGCCGGGGTCGGCTCGCCGGCTCCCCCGCGGTGTGCGGCGACCAGACTGCTCCGGGCTGCTCACAGCGCGGATACTGACGACCGTTGACGTCCGGGAACGCTGTCGTCATCAGCTGGAAGCGTCGCCAAGCGGCGCTCGGTTCGTCGCGGATGGTCACCCGAGAGCGCGCCGCGACGACGTGCCTCCCAGGGATAGACCATTCGCCGTGGATGACGATGGTTGCCCTGCCCTTCCCCAGCGTTCGTCCTGCAGCGGCCCTGGCGTCGCCGGCCGCGCAAGCACGCGACCGCCGCGCGTTCGTGAACGAGAAACGTTCTTCCCCGAGAATGTCGTCGTCACGCAGCATGATCGCGCTCTTCCCGAGCAATCGCCGGAATCGGTGGACGAGTTTCGCCGCAAGGACGAGGCGTGCCCGTGCAGCTTCCAGGTCGATCGCATCGGATCGATCGCGGTCCGCCGAGCCGAACTCGACCGTTCCCTCACTGCCCGGTGCCAGAGAGTCCGCCCCTGTCGCAAAGCTGCGGAAGTCGTCGGCACCAGCGAACGAGCACAGCGTCATCGCGCTGAACGCGTCGCTGTGGAGTGATTCCGAAGGTGCGTCGATCGGAAGCGCGTTCGGCAGCACAGGTGAACCCCCTATCGAGCGGAATCATAATCCCGACTAATTTGGTCGGGATTATAACACTGCCTCGTTTCCTCGTCCAGGAACGCAGTCCTGGTCGAGTCCGAGCCGCCCTCAGGGTCGATACGGAACCCGAGCACGCGATCGCGCCAACGCGTTCGCTTGAGGAGCGCAGTCTCGCGAGGCAGGCGCCTCGTCTGCAAGTCAGGGAGATCCCGCTCGACTCTCTTCCGCCCCAGGCACGGCCGGCTCACTCGCTGCGATCCCGGTGACCAGCTGCGCGATAGGGCATTCGTAGCAGCGGCACTGGCGACAGCCCCACCAGTGGAGGTGCAAAACCCCCTGTTCGGCTCGCGCGCTCCGGAGCCGGAGCGGACTCGTCCCGCAAATTTGCTCGAGTGTCGCCTTGACCAGAGCGTTGCCGCGACCTGCTGGTAGTTCCTCCCACAACTGGGCAGCGCGCTCCGCCAGCGCCGCGTCTTCTGTCCACTCCGCGTAAGCCAGCGCGAAGGGAACCACCACGTTCACGATGACCTCGTGCGCCCGATCGCGTCCGAGCGGCACCGGACCACCGGTCAGCCACTCCAGTAGTCGACGTCGTGCCGGCTCGCTCTGCAGGCGAGCGAGGCAGGCGCCGAGGATTCCCTCGCAACTCGTCGCGACCAGCCCAGCTAGGCTCAGCAGGCGCCGAAGCGGATGGTTGGTCGGCCGAACGCCGTCGAGTCGCCAGGTGGTGCGGAGCACGATGGGACTCGCCGCTCGCCAGACGCTTTCGATCCGGCGCCAGTCGTCGGAGCGGAGCCCGCTGAGGCCGCGCTCCCGATCCGAGACAGGCAGGAACCCTGCCGTTCCGAGGAGCAGTCCCGCGGCGGTCAGGAAACGATCGTCAGGGGAGGGAGTGAGTAGCCGTGCTTCGAGTTCGGCGATCGGTACCGCTTCGGCCACTGCCCGCATCCCTTCCCGATTGCGGTGGTAGCCGAGCGCATCGGCGAGCATCCAGTAGAGCGTTTGGGCCGGCGGTTCCCCCGCTAACCGTGCCTGCACGCGCGCGACCTTTTCCCGCAGTCTCCGATCACCCGCTTCCTCGAAAAGCCGATGGAGCTGGTCCGGCGCTGCGGCTGCGAGGTGTGGTGCGCAGTGCTCGAAACCGAGAGCGCCGAGCGGGCGGACATGCTGCCGGGGGAAGAGTTCGAGGGGACCGGCCAGACTGTCGTGCAAGACCAGCGTGGGCACGCGCTGGCCATCGCGACGGCGAACCGGTTCGTCGAGGTCATCCTCCCACACGACGTGGAGGACGACCGCCTCGTATGCTGGGTCGTCGTGGTGGCCGTGGGCATACCAGTCGGAGGCACGCAGGTGGAGCTCGATGTCACCCTGATGGAGTTCTCCCCCGATGTCGAGCAGCGCGCCAGTAAAATCCGGGCCGCGGCGATGCGTCCAGATCCCTCGATAGACGACCCTGACCATTCGGTTCTCGGTTGTCGTCAGAGCGCCGCTCAGCCACTGGGCCTGCCAGATTTCGGCCAGGAGGAGTTCGTCGAGCCGCATGCCGCCCCCAGGTGATGCACGCATCATACCGGATGTTCGCTCTTCGCGCGAGACGCAGGAGGAAAGTCTGCTGAGGGAGAACGTTGTCTAGGTATCGTCGTGATCGGGGCAGCGAAGTGGCGTCATGACGCTCCTCCCCTCATCTTCCAATTGAAGCACCGACCTGATCGGGTCCGGCTGGGTGCTCTCTGGGGCCTGGCATGCTGATCAGGTGTATCGGTGAGCAAAGGCGTGTGAAGGGAGTGCGGGTGCGCCGGGATGACTGGCATCCCGAGGAAGGCTGCGCCATACTACGAGCGCCTGCGGGTGCGCAGAGAGGGGGCGAGACCAGTGGTGATCATCTTCCGGACGGCGAACGCGGTCGATCCGGCCATGGAGCGAGCCGTCGCCGACGCGGTCGACCGCGGTTGCCTGGATCCGGCTGCTGCTCGCCGTCTCATCGCAGCCGAGGCACCGCTGTTGCTGCTCCTCCTCGAAGCGGCCTCGCTCGTGCGTGAGCGCCGATCCGGTCGGACGATCACCTACTCGCGCAAGGTCTTCCTTCCGCTCACGAATTTATGTCGTGATCAATGTGCCTATTGTACGTTCGTGCGCCGGCCGAGCGATCCGCGTGCCCACACGATGACGCCGGAAGAAGTGCTCGCCGTCGCTGAGGCTGGCCGAGCGGCCGGATGCAAGGAAGCGCTATTCAGCCTGGGGGACAAGCCGGAACTCCGCTATGCCTCCTATCGACAGTGGCTGGCAGCGCGCGGCTATTCCCGGACGATCGAGTATCTCCGGGACATGTGCGCGCTGGTTCTCGAGCAGACGGGCCTGCTTCCCCATGCGAATCCCGGCGTGATGAGCGAGGACGATCTCGCGTTGCTCCGCCCGGTGACGGCCAGTATGGGTCTGATGCTCGAGTCGACGAGCGAGCGCCTCCTCGAGCGGGGGGGCGCACACCGCGGGTGCCCCGATAAGGTGCCGGCTGTACGGTTGGCCACGCTGGAAGCGGCCGGCCGCCTCCGGGTGCCCTTCACGACCGGGATCCTCATCGGGATCGGCGAGACGCTGGAAGAGCGCGTCGAGGCCCTCTACGCGATCCGGGAGCTGCAGGATCGCTATGGTCACATTCAGGAAGTGATCGTTCAGAACTTCCGCCGCAAGCCGGATATCCGGATGCGGGATTGGCCAGAGCCGACCCTGCTCGACATGCTGCGGACACTCGCGGTCGCTCGCTTGATCCTCGGAACCACGACGGCAGTCCAGGCGCCGCCCAACCTGATGCCCGATGGCTACGAGGCCTATCTCCTCGCTGGACTCGACGACTGGGGTGGTATCTCACCGGTAACCCGCGATTACATCAACCCGGAGCGCGCCTGGCCGCATCTGCGCGAACTGAAGGCCCGCACCGAGGCGAGCGGGTTTCAGTTGCGTGAGCGCCTGGCCGTCTATCCGGGATTCATCCGCCGTAGTGAGGAGTTCCTCGATCCTGCGATCTGGAACCGGGTCGCGGCGCTCGTCGACCCGGGTGGACTGGTTCCCCGGGAAAAGGAGTTGTGGTGATGCACGAGACTCCTGCCTTGCATGAACTCCTCGAACGCCAGCTCGGACTCGCCTCGCCCGAAGTGGCTCGCATTCTCGATCGCGCTCTCTCCGGACATGAGCTGACGATCGAGGAGGGAGAGCGGCTCTTCGCGACGCATGGCCGGGATCTGTTTCTCGTCACGCTGGTGGCCGACGACCTCCGACGGCGTGCGGTCGGCGACGTCGTCACCTATGTCGTCAACCGGAACATCAATTTCACCAACGTCTGTATCAAGCGCTGCGGTTTCTGCGCCTTTTCCCGTGGCCATCGGGAAGAACAAGGCTACTTCCTGCCGCTCGAGGAGATCGTTCGGCGAGCGCGTGAGGCCTGGGAACTCGGTGCCACCGAGGTCTGCATCCAGGCCGGGCTACCGCCCAAGATGGATCCTGATCTCTACCCGACCATCTGTCGAGCGATCAAGGCCGAGCTACCCGAGATCCACATTCACGGTTTCTCCCCGGAGGAAGTCGTCTATGGCGCCTTGCGTGCTCGAACCTCTATCGAGGAGTATCTCCTCCGGCTCAAGGCAGCCGGCGTCGGTTCCCTGCCTGGTACATCGGCCGAGATCCTCGACGATACCGTGCGGCAACGCATTTCGCCGGGACGCATCACGACCGCGCAGTGGGTGGAGGTGATCACGACGGCACATCGCCTCGGCATCCCGACGACGGCGACGATCATGTACGGACACGTGGAAACCGATCGCCAGCGGGCCGCTCACTTGGCTCTCATCCGGAGCATCCAAAAGGAGACCGGGGGGTTCACCGAGTTCGTGCCGCTCAGCCTGGTCCACAGCGAAGCACCGATGTATCGCAAGCGCCTGCTTCCCGATCTTCGACCCGGCGCGACCGGTGAGGACGTCGTCAAGATGCATGCCATCGCTCGGATCATGCTTCACCCGTACATCCGGAACATCCAGGTGTCGTGGGTCAAAGAGGGGCCGAAGCTGGCTCAGTGGTGTCTGAACGCTGGTGCGAACGATCTCGGTGGGACGCTGATCAATGAGAGTATTTCCACCGCAGCCGGCGCCACCTATGGCCAACTGGTACCACCACGGGAGCTCCGTCGCTGGATCCGCGAGGCAGGTCGGGTTCCTGCCGAACGGACGACGCTGTATGAAATCCGCACACCGTTGACCGATGAGGATCCCCCGCACCCCTTGGATGCCGCAGCGGAGCAT
>Ga0308421_1001709_pt1 | contig 11309 bp, 10 predicted proteins | sample HotsprSampleMS60_FD_203673 | JGI IMG/M metagenome (GOLD analysis project Ga0308421, IMG submission 203673) | Hot spring phototrophic mat microbial communities from Mushroom Spring, Yellowstone National Park, Wyoming, United States - 20090730_MS60 ...
TTTGCCAAACTGGGGCCAGGGTTTACCACCCTCTGTCTGCTCAGTTACCTAAAGGCGCGCCTCTTTCCCAGGCCCAATCCTGTATCTTTTGAAGATTGGGTCATTAACCAATTTGGGGAACGGCTGTATCGCACTTTTTTTAAGACCTACACCGAGAAAGTGTGGGGGATCCCTTGTCACGAGATCAGCGCCGACTGGGCAGCCCAGCGGATCAAGGGTCTGTCGATGGCTTCTTTGATCCGTAAAACCTTTTTCCCCAACCGAGAGGGGGTGATCAAAACCCTGATCGATCGCTTTCGCTATCCTCGCCTAGGGCCAGGCCAGATGTGGGAGCGCGTTCAAACCTTGCTGGCAGAAGCCGGGCAGCCGGTACAACTGGATCGCAAGGTTACGGCAATCCACTGGAACCGGGCCGGAGTTCAAGCTGTACAAGCCTGTTCTCAAGGGGGAGAGACCTTTTGGGTGACCGGCGAGCAGTTCATTTCCACCATGCCGCTGCGCTCTCTGGTGCGGGCTTTGGTACCTGCAGCACCGGAGCCGGTGCGAGAGGCTGCCGAACAACTGCGGTATCGGGATTTTTTGACGGTGGCTTTGCTGGTGGATGAGCCCAACCTATTTCCAGATCACTGGATCTACATTCACGATCCCTCGGTGCGGGTGGGGCGTATCCAAAACTTCAAGAATTGGAGCGCGGACATGGTTCCGGATCCCTCGGTCACCTGCTTGGGTTTGGAGTATTTTTGCTCAGCGACGGATCCCTTTTGGGGACAAACCGATGGGGATTTGATGGCCTTGGCAACGCTGGAATTGCAGCGGTTGGGCCTGCTGGGGAAGGCAAAGGTTTTGGGCGGCACAGTCATTCGCGCCCCGAAAGCCTACCCGGTTTACAATCACGGCTATCAAGCTCACATCCAGACCATTCGAACCTTTTTGGAAGAAGCACTGCCCAATTTGCAGGTGGCAGGCCGCAACGGCATGCACCGCTACAATAACCAGGATCACGCCATGATGACGGGCCTCTTGGCCGCTCGCAACATTGTGGCAGGGGAACGGCGCTACGATGGGTGGCGGGTCAACCAAGATGCTGAGTATCTGGAAGAGGAGGATTCGACAGCGGCCTTGGCGGGAGGACGGGCCGTGCCCCAGGTGCTGGGTCGCCGGAGTTAGCGGCGGAAGGGATCCTGCTTCGATCCAGCTTCGCCATCCAACACCTCTAGGATGGCCTTGGCAGCGCGAGCCAGAACGCCGGGTTCTCCTAGGGCTGCCCGCATCGCGGCGTAGTCGGCTTGCAGTTGGGCTTTGCGTTCGGGCCGAGTTAGCAACTCCAGCGCCAGTTGGGCAATCTTCTCTGGCTGGGCCTGCTCCTGCAGCAACTCCGGGACAATGGGGCGCATCTGCACGAGGTTGGGCGGAGACATGAAGGGCACCGACACCCTCAGCCAATGGCGGGCGATCCAGAAGGTGATGGGGTTGAGGCGATAGATCACCACCTGGGGGATCCCCAAGATGGCCGTCTCCAAGTTCACCGTGCCCGACTTGGCCAACACCAAATCAGCCGCTGCCAAGGCGAGGTGATGAGCTTTGTGGGGGGAGAAGAAGGGCAGAGCTTGGGGATCCAAAAGGGTGAGGTTGAGCCCAAGGCGGCGGGCAGCCCGCGCAATCGGGGCAGCAAAACGGGGCGAGGCCAGGGGCACCCAAAACTGTGCCTGAGGCAGGTGAGCTTGCAACAACTGAGCCGCCTTGAGCAAGACAGGCAGAACCGAGCGCAGCTCTTGCCGACGCGAAGCCGGCACCACCACCACCACCGTGGCTTCGGCAGGGATCCCCAACTGGGCTCTGGCGGCAGCACGGCTGGGCACAGCGGCCAAAATATCCAACAGGGGATGGCCCACATACTGGACATGGGCTCCTGCCGCCGCGTAGTAGCGGGCTTCCTCAGGGAAAATCGCCAACATCAGCCGCATCTGCTGGGCCAGTTGGTAGGTGAGGCGGGCATCCTGCGACCACACCCACTCTTGGGGAGCAATGTAATAGACGGCAGGGATCTGCCGCCGTTGCAGCAGACGGGCAATGCGGCTGTTGACGCCGATGTAGTCCACCAGCACGGCCACATCTGGCGGGTCTTGGGCTAAAAAGCGGCGAATCTTCCATTCCGTCCAGAGGGCGGGGCCGATAAAGGGAAGAGCCTCTAAAATGCCAACGGAGCTGATCTCGGTAGTGCGGTGCAATAAACGGGCCCCGGCAGCAGCCATGCGCTCTCCCCCGACCGCTGTGATGCGCAGTTGAGGGCGCTGGCGCAGCAATTCTTCAATCAGATGGCCGGCCTGCAGATCCCCTGAGACCTCGCCCGTGCAGATGAACAGGTGGCTCACCAGAGCTACACTCCCGACCCCAATCTTTAGTCATCCAGCTCTGAAGTGCTCTGCACCGGCGGATCTTCCCCCCTCCCGCGCAGGGCCGGCAGAGGGCCACGTCGTTGGGGCTGGGAGAGGGAGTCTTCCAAAAATTGCAGCAGATGTTGCAGGGATCCCGTCTCGTCCACCCACTCTTTCCCCTGTAGGGAAAGGACATGGCGCTCTCCCTCCGCACCGCTGTTACAAACGACACACAGGCTGCTGCGCAGTGTTTGCAGCGCTTTTTCCAAAGGCAACCCTGAGCGGTACAAAAATCGGTAGACCTGCCGCAGCAAGGGCAGGGATCCCTCCATCCCTTGGGCTCGCCGCAGCCCCACCAAGTTCAGACCGCGGATGCGAGCCGGATGTCCTTCCACCAACATGTAGGGGGGAACGTCGCGGTCAACCCGGCTCATCGCCCCCACCATGGCCAAGCGCCCAATGCGGGTGAACTGGTGGATCCCGACCATGCCGCCAATGCGGGCTTGAGACTCGATGTGGATATGGCCGGCCAAGGAAACAGCATTGGTAATCACCACCTGATTTTCGATGACGCAGTTGTGGGCGACATGGGTGTAGGCCATCAGCAGGTTGTAATCTCCAATCAGGGTGGCTTCCCCTTCATTGGTAGCCCGGTTGATGGTGACGAACTCGCGGATGCGATTGCCTCTGCCGATTACCACTTGAGAGGGGGCGCCGCTGTACTTCAGATCCTGAGGCTCGGTGCCCACAACTGCTCCCGGAAAAATGTGGTTGCCCTCGCCGATTTCCGTCCAGCCATCGATCACCACATGGGCCCCCACCACCGTATGGGCAGCAATGCGAACATGCTCGCCGATCACCGCATAGGGGCCAACCTGCACCGTTTCGTGCAGCTCAGCTTTCGGATGGATCACCGCGGTGGGATGAATCCGCTCCCGTGAGCGGTGCGGCGCACTTGCAGAGATGTTGGGAGTGGATCCCGCTGAAGCGAACGAACTCATTTCCGACCTAGCCAGCAACTGTGGTTACGCTCCCAACCCTGCGAAGGATCACCAAGACTTGACTCCAGGGGAGATGAGCCTTAGAGCTACGCCCCACTGTCGCGACAACATGTTTACCGTATCCCGACAGAAAGGCGCAAGCAGCCCCTGAGCCATCTTTCTATCCCAACACTTTATCTCAATTGCGAGAACACCCACACCGGAGCGCCTCCTGGATGGCCGCTGTTGGCCCATCAATCCACCAGGGAGAACATCAGCTCCCCCTCGGTTACCAGTTGCCCTCCCACCTGAGCGCGGCAGAACATCTTGCCAATGCGCCTCTGGCGAATGGTGAGCAAATCGGCGGAGAGCAGCAGCTGATCCCCCGGCAGTACCGGGCGGCGAAAGCGAACGCCATCGATCCCGGCAAACAGGGCCAAACGCCCGGCCACGTCCGGCAACTTGGTCAACACGATCCCCCCTATCTGGGCCATGGCCTCGACGATTAGGACGCCGGGCATGATGGGTCGGTTGGGGAAATGCCCTTGAAAAAAAGGCTCGTTGAAGGTGACGTTTTTCAGGCCCACCGCCCGTTGCCCCGGTTGATACTCCACAACCCGATCCACCAGCAAGAAAGGATAGCGATGGGGCAAGATCTCCAAAATCTGCTCCGTTGTGAAGACGGGGGGAGCGGTTGCCAATTGAGCGGCTGCTTCAGCCGAGAGAAGGGGAGGAGGAGAGACATCAGAGGACATGGTGAACCCACAGAGGCAGAGGACAAAACCAAATCCCGGACGGGGAGGACGGCAGGCCAGAACTCAGCCAAAAGAGCACCCAGGGATCTACGGAGAAGAGATCAAGAGATTCCAATAGAGCGGATCCCCCTGAAGAAAAGTGCTCGGCACCGCTGTCGCACCTGAGGATGGCAGGGTTGTTGCTGCGCAACCGGATCCCTTGCTCCCCCTCACTCTTCATGGATCAGCAGGGATCCACTCTTGAGCAACTGCTCGGCCAAACGGTGGTGCAGGGCATGGCCCGCCTTGTAGGCCACAATGTGCCCCTGCAGTCGGCAGCCCAGGAGGCTGAGATCTCCTAGTAAATCTATCAGCTTATGGCGCACCGGCTCATCTGGGTAGCGCAATGGCCCCAACCACTCGGTTTGGCTACAGACAATGGCATTTTCCAGGCTGCCCCCCTGGATTAGCCCCCGTTCCCGGGCCAGCTCCACATCCTGCTGGCGGGCGAAGGTGCGGGCCGGCGCAATGGACTGGACAAAATCCGGCCTGTTCTCCCTCCAGCTCAGCCACTGTTCTCCAATCGGGCAATCGGCAAAATCGATGCCATAGGTAAAGCGGGCTGTAGGATGGGGGAGGGCGCTGACAAAGGCTTCCCCCGCCCAGACAGTGACCGGTTCTTGGATCACCCCCAGCAGGGCTGGCTGATCTTGGGCCTGGATCCCGGCCTGGGCAATGGCCTCTACAAAGGGCAGGGCAGAGCCATCCAGAATCGGCAGCTCCGGCCCCTCCACCTCGATGCGGCAGTTGTCAATGCCCAGGATGTAAAGGGCGGCCAGCAGGTGTTCCACCGTCTGCACTTGAACAGAGGGGGATCCCTGCTGCAACAGGGTGCAGAGATGGGCAGGGGCCAGGGATCCCAACCGAGCCGGGATCTCAGGGGATCCCGGTTGATCCACCCGCACAAAAACCCGACCGCTGCCGGCAGGAGCTGGATGCAGACTGCAGCCAATTGGCAGGCCGGTGTGCAGGCCAACGCCTTCTAGGGCAATAGAGCTGGCTAAGGTGTGTTGCCGGCCTCTCATCGTGCTCCGCAGCGCTAGTGCAAACGCTCTTGGCCCTGGTCGAAAACGCGGTAATACAGCTCCCGATAGCCCACGCGCAGGTTGCTGCTGGCATCTGCCAACTTGGCTTTGTGGCTGCGGGTGCCGTAGGCGCTGAACACCTCGTAGGTATCTCCCTCAAAGAAAAAGGAAGAGACATCGGACACCTCTTCGCCCCCCAGCAACTGCCAGCGCCCCTGGCGAAACTGCAGCCGGTAGTGGGCTTTATCCAAGCTGCCGGAAGGACGGTCGATAATGGCGTCGATGCTGCCCTCGTAGAACGGCTCGGCACCACCATTGGGGATGGATATGTCCACAGGCCACACGTCCACAGCGATATCTCGGTAGCGGCAGTTGGGCCGGTTGCACAGGCGAATCGAGCGCATGACCTCGGCAATGGCTTCCAGCCGCTGCCGCGCCTCGGCCAGAGAAAACCGCTCTGAGTCGCTATCGCGAACGAGCTGGGGCGATACCTGAGCCGGCCCTGCCAGCGATGAAGGGGCAGCCAGCGCCGGGGATCCCCAGCAGCATCCCACCAACACCAGACAAATCAAGCTCAGCCAACAACGGTATGCGGATCCCATGGATGCAATCTATGACAAAATCAAGCTCCTCTTCTCTACTCTAGGCACTCTGGGGGATCCCAACCTGATGCCGATATTACCCCACTCTGGCCCTGAACAACTGGCGCAGGTACGGCTTGTATTGGTGCAGCCGGCTGGGCCGCGCAACCTCGGCGCCATTGCCCGCGTGATGAAAAACATGGGCTTCAGGCAGTGGGTGCTGGTGGATCCCCAATGCGATCCCCTCGATATGGAAGCGATCACCACAGCCGTGCATGGGGCAGACCTGCTCCATCAAGCCCGGAAGGTGCAAACTTTGCCCGAAGCCCTGCAAGGGTGTGTGCAGGTTTTCGGGACAACGGGGCGCAGCCAAACCTACCCACCCGAATGGCAAATTCAGTCCCCCCGCCAAGCCTTTCCCGCTCTGCTGGCCGCCGGCCCTGCCGCCCTCGTGTTTGGCCCCGAAGATCGCGGCTTGAGCAACGAGGAGCTGGCCCTCTGCCATCGCCAGATCCAGATCCCCACCGATGCGACCTATCCCTCTTTAAACTTGGCCCAAGCCGTGGCCATTTGTTGCTATGAGCTGTACACCCTTGCCTGCGAGAGCCCTTCTCCCGCTCCTCCTGTGCCCTCACCGCAAAGGCTTGCCCCCTTCGAGCTGCTGCAAGGCTTTTTCGATCACCTGGAAGCGCTGTTGCTGCAAATTGGCTACCTGCACCCCCACACAGCCCGCCGCAAAATGCTCAAGTTTCGCGCCCTGTTCCAGCGGGCCGGCCTAACCGTGGCCGAGGTGGCCTTGTTGCGCGGGATCCTGCGGCAACTGCAATGGAGCCAGGGATGCTCTCGTCAGGAACCTCTGGAAGCAAATGCAGCTCCCGTCCCGCCGACGCAACCAGATTCCAGCAGGACCCCATCTTGACCCCAAGGCTGGGCCTCCAGCCCCGCCCTACCGCTACCGGAAGCAAGCTAGAAGGGCGGCTTCCTGCTTTCAGGCGGCGCGGAGCGCTTGTCAAGAATCTTGAGGCTTTGGCCGTGGGAGAATATCGGAGAATATCAATGCTAGAGCTTAAGGGTGGCGCGGGGATCGTAGGATTGAACCCGCTGCAGCTTTTCGTAAAGTTCTCGCTCTTCTTCGGAGATCTGGGTGGGCAAATGGATCTGCACCACCACGTAAAAATCCCCCCGTTCTCCGTTGCCTTTGGGAAATCCCCTTTCCGCCAGCCGCAACTTTCGCCCCGGCTGCATGCCAGGTGGGATCCGCAGCTTCACCACCCCATCCAAGGTGGGCACCTCCACCTGGGCGCCCAAAACCGCTTCGCTGGGGCTGATGGGCAGATCGCAGTAAACGTCGAATCCCTCTAGGCGATAGAAGGGGTGGTCTTTCAGCTCAATTTTAAGGTACAGATCACCGGCACCGCCGTTGGGGTTGGGGTGGCCTTGGCCGCGCAGGCGAATCCGCTTCCCTGGCGTAATTCCCGGCGGGATGTTTACCTCGAGCACGCGATCCCCGCCCACCCGCAGGCGACGCTTGCCCCCCTCAAAAGCTTCTGGAATGCTGATCTGGATGGTGGCCTCAGCATCGTAACTGGTGTTGCCAGTGGATCCCGAAAATCCGCTGCTGCGGTCTGTGGTTTGGCTGCGCACCCGGCCCAGCAGTTGATCGATGAAGTCTTGAAAATCATCAAATTGGCTGAAATCGACGCCACTCCCCCCAAATCCGCTCCCCCCAAAGTCTTGGCTGAAGGGGCTGCTGCTGTAGGTGTAGGCATCGCGGCTGGAGCGAAACCCGCCCTGCTGATAGTATTGGCCAAATTGGTCGTATTGCCTGCGCTTGCTGGGATCCGAGAGAACTTCGTAGGCTTCGTTAATGTCTTTGAATTTCTCTTCAGCCGCTTTGTCGTTGGGGTTGACATCTGGGTGATACTTGCGGGCTAGGCGCCGATAGGCTTGTTTCACCTCATCGGCAGTGGCCGTTTTGCTGACCCCCAAAATCTTGTAGTAGTCCTTAAAGTTTTGCATGGAGGCGTCCGCAGGCAAATCGCTGAGAGTGGGCAGAAAACCACGAGGCTAGGCGTCCCCGGCAAGGGCTCCTTCCCTCCGACCTACTGAAGAAAATGAGGAGGCGGGCTAGACGCCATCGCCCATCCCGTCCCTCCTCATTATCGGCGCTACAAGTAAGGGCGGGATCCGCCCTGGGCCCGCGGCCCACGGAGGGATCCCTGAGCAGTCACTTGCTCTCGGTGAAGTCGGCATCGATCACATCATCGCTGCCGCCGGAGGTTTTCCCTGAGCCGGGAGTGGGGCCAGAGGAGGCCCCCGGCTGTTGATACAGCTCGCTGCTCATGGCGTAGAGAGCCTCTTGCAGCTCCCGCTCTTTGCTCTGGATGGCGCTGTCGTCCTCCCGCTGGATGGCCTCCCGCAGTTCTCGCACCAGAGTCTCGATTTGGCTGCGTTTGCTGGAGGAGATCTTGTCGCCCAACTCCTTCAACTGCCGCTCGGCTTGGTAGGCCAGCGAGTCGGCCTTGTTGCGGCGCTCAATTTTCTCCCGGCGGGCCCGGTCTTCGGCAGCGTATTTTTCTGCCTCAGCAATCATGCGCTCCACCTCTTTGCTATCCAAAGTAGAGGCGCCGGTGATGGAGATGCTCTGCTCTTTGCCGCTGCCTTTGTCTTTGGCCGTCACCTTGAGGATGCCGTTGGCGTCGATGTCGAAGGTGACCTCGATCTGCGGCACACCGCGGGGGGCCGGCGGGATCCCGTCCAGCTTGAAGCGGCCCAGAGATTTGTTGTCGCGGGCCAGCTCCCGCTCCCCTTGCACCACGTGGATTTCCACGGAGGTCTGCCCATCTTCGGCAGTGGAGAAGATCTCCGACTTGCGGGTGGGGATGGTGGTGTTGCGCGGGATGAGCTTGGTGGCCACGCCGCCCAAGGTTTCCACCCCCAAGGACAAGGGGGTGACATCCAGCAGCAGCACGTCTTTGACTTCGCCCGCCAGCACACCCGCTTGGATGGCCGCCCCAACCGCCACCACCTCATCGGGGTTGACACTTTGGTTGGGTTCTTTGCCCAGCAGCTCCCTCACCAGCCGCTGCACCGCCGGAATGCGGGTGGATCCCCCCACCAGCACCACTTCGTTGATGTCGGCCTTGGTGAGCTTGGCATCCCGCAGGGCTTGTTCCACCGGCCCCTTGCAGCGCTCCAGCAGGTCGGCACAGAGGTGTTCAAATTGAGCGCGGGAGAGCTTCAGCTCCAGGTGTTTGGGCCCATCGGCAGTGGCAGTGATGAAGGGCAGGTTGATGGTGGTTTCGGAAACGCTGGACAGCTCGATCTTGGCTTTTTCCGCAGCTTCCGTTAGCCGTTGCAGCGCCTGCCGGTCTTGCCGCAGGTCGATCCCTTCCATTTGCTTAAACTGCTCGGCCATCCAATCGACGATCTTCTTGTCGAAGTCATCGCCGCCCAACTGCGTATCGCCGCTGGTGGATTTCACCTCGAAAACACCATCCCCCACTTCCAGGATGGACACGTCGAAGGTGCCGCCGCCCAGGTCGAAGACGAGGATGGTCTCGTTGTTGCGCTTGTCCAAGCCGTAGGCCAAAGAGGCTGCTGTCGGCTCGTTGATGATGCGCAGCACTTCCAAACCGGCAATGCGGCCCGCATCTTTGGTGGCCTGCCGCTGCGAGTCATTAAAGTAAGCAGGAACCGTGATCACCGCTTGGGTGACCGGCTGGCCCAGGTAGCGGCTGGCATCATCCGCTAGCTTGCGCAGCACCATGGCCGAAATCTCTTCCGGCGCAAATTCCTTGTTCAGGCGGGGGGCGTATAACTTGACATTGCCCCGCTCATCCCGCCGCACCTGGTAGGAGACCCGCTTGGAGTCGGCATTCAGCTCATCGTACCTACGACCGATGAACCGCTTAACCGAGTAAAACGTGTTTTCCGGGTTGAGCACCGCTTGGCGGCGGGCCATTTGGCCCACCAGGCGCTCTCCATCTTTGGTGAAGGCGACCACCGAGGGTGTGGTGCGAGTACCCTCAGCATTGGCGATGACGGTGGGGACACCCCCCTCCATTACGGCGACAACCGAGTTGGTTGTGCCCAGGTCAATTCCTACAACTTTTCCCATCGGCTCCTTATTCTCCTCTTCTTGAGTACATTGCTTCGGTTACCGCCGCCAGCCTGTGTGAAGTAGCTTGGGCAGCCAATCTGTGAAAATCCGGCAGATGCTTGGTCACTTCCTGGGTCGATCCTAACCAGCTGGTTGGCGAGGCCAGGGCGAGAATGCCGCCCATTTCTCGGGGCTGAAGGGCAGACCGGTTACGGATCTCCGTACCTGCAGCAGCCTTGCTTTCGGTGCCGCTTGGGGTATGGCCTGGGTTGGCAGCTATTGGCAACTCTTGGGGGACTGCTGCCAGGCTAGCTCTGGATAAGCTGCAGCGCCTCCAGGCCGCGGTTCACAACGGTTGCGGCCAGGGGCAGGTAGCCCATCTCCTCGGCCAGGGCTTGTCCTTCGGTAAGGGCCCAGCGGAGCACAGCTTGCAGGGCGGCGGCCATGGCGGGATCCGAGTACCGGCGGTAGGTCAGGATCCAGGTGTAGGTGACGATGGGATACGCTCCAGGGCCAGCGGGATCCGGCACAAAAGCCCGCAGGTTTTCCGGCAGCTCAATTTCGCTCAAGGCCAGGGCCGAGGCTTCCGGGGAGGGGAGAATGAACTCGCCGCGGCGGTTCTCCAGAGCTGCCACCGACAGATCCAGCTCGCGGGCATAGACCGACTCCACGTAGCCGATCACCCCTTCGCTGAGAAGCATTTGGGCGCTCATGCCCTCGTTGCCCTTTACCCCAATGCCCACCGGCCACTCTAGCGACATGCCAACACCGATTTCTGAGGCCCAAGCCGGATCGATGGCCGCCAGGTGGCGGGTAAAGGTATCGGTGGTGCCGCTGCCATCGGAGCGGTAGCAGACGGTGATGGGCAGATCGGGAATGGTTAGCTCCGGGTTCAGGGCCAGGATCTCCGGATCCCGCCACTGGTCGATTTGGCCGCGAAAGATCTTCACCAAAACGGGTCGAGACAGCTTGAGTCCAGAAGGGATCCCCGGCAGGTTGTAGCCTACGGCAATGCTGCCTGCGGTCATCGGGATCATGACCACACCCCGCTTCACCTCGGCGATCTCGGCATCGGTCATGGCCACATCACTGGCGGCAAAGTCCACTGTCTGGTCAATAAATTGCCGGATCCCAGCGGCGCTGCCCACCGGTTGGAAATTGATCTCCACCTTGGGATCCACCTGGCGGTAATCGGAAAACCAGCGCAAGTAAAGAGGAGCCGGAAAGGTGGACCCGGCCCCGTTGATCAGCAAAACTTTGTCGGAGGACTGGCTGCCGGAGGCAGGAACGGGATCCCTGCCGCTGGGTTGGTCAGAACGGGATCCCCTTTGGCAGGCGCTCAAGGTAGCGCCGGTGGCCAATAAAGAAAGCAACACTTCTCGGCGACGGAAGCGGGGCAGTTGAGCCATGGTTCAGGTTCTCCGAGGTCACCGCCCCGATCCTTGTCTTGCC
>Ga0308421_1001711_pt1 | contig 11305 bp, 8 predicted proteins | sample HotsprSampleMS60_FD_203673 | JGI IMG/M metagenome (GOLD analysis project Ga0308421, IMG submission 203673) | Hot spring phototrophic mat microbial communities from Mushroom Spring, Yellowstone National Park, Wyoming, United States - 20090730_MS60 ...
GTTCAACCTCGACCGGTTGGGCGCTGGTGTTTTTGACCGTGAACCGCATGACCGTGGCAGGCAGCGACGAATCGAGCACGTTCAGCGGGATGAACGGCGAGAACGCTTCCAGCGACACACTCACCGGCGCGTCCGGGTCGCGGTATTCGACAAAGCCCAACGGGTATTCGCCGTTGAAAGTGATCTCGCGCCAACCAGTGTGGTCCAGCGCGCGCACCTGGGCCTGGCCCCCGGCGATCACCCGCAGCGCAAAGCCCTGCTCCAGCGGCGAGCGCGGTTCCATCGGTTTGGCGTAGTGCTCCGCACCGGTGCCAATGTGCTGGTTGAAGATGTCCCAGTGCCAGAGCCTGCCGTCACCGCCCAGATAAAGCTGCCCCGCGCAGAGGCCGCCGATGGGCAGGCCAATGAGCCGCGATTCCGGCCACCGATAAACCGTGCGGCTGCCACGCTCGAACAACGACTTTACCCAAGCCGGGTCCAGTTTCTTGTCCGCCGGTACCAGGTTCTCGAAATCCTCCCGGGTGAACGGCCCGGCCACGGCTCGCAATCGGCCAAACGCCAAACCGACAATGAGAAGACCGGTGTACCGAAGAAACCTGCGGCGCTCGAGGCCATTCTTCCGTGGGTGGGTTGAACTCACAGGTCTTGCGGTAGCTCAAAAGAGCCGGGCTTACAAGCCTCCGCTGGCCGGGCTGCACCTGATTCTCACCCGGGCTTGTGCAGCAGGGCAATGGAACGGTGGCCCAGTCTCACCCCCGTGAAAGGCCCTGCGCCGACCGCTTTTGTGCCGGCAAGGCCTTTTGCTGCAGGCCTTCCCACAGACGAAGGAGGCTCCGAACCAGGCAGCAAGCCCAAGACCGCAGAAGCCATGGGCAGGGCTTGTTTTTCCGGGCCAAACGGCCTACGTTGAGGCCATGAAGCACGGGGTCGTACCAGTGCAAATTCGCGGCCTTTGGCCCAACCAAAGCGGGTGCGCTCTCTTCATCGGCAACGAGGAGAAGGTGTTTATCATCAATGTGGACCCCTGGATGGGCAAAACCATCAGTGACTTCATCCACCAACGGGTTCCGGAGCGACCCCTGACCCATCACCTGATGCTGAGCATCTTCAAGGGCTTCGGCATTCAAGTGGAACGCATCGTGATCACAGAGCTCAAGCACCAAACCTTTTACGCCCGCCTGATCCTGCAACAAGAGAATGAACTGGGGCGAAAACTCGTGGAAGTGGACGCCCGGCCCAGCGATTGTCTGGCCCTGGCCGTCGCCCTCAAAGCCCCCATGTACGTCACGCAAAGCCTCTTCGATCAAATGGAGGACATGAGCGAGCACCTGCAGCGGATCAACGAACAAGACGAGCCCGACTAAAGCCTCGACCTCGCCCGCCTTTCTCTCCGCCATCCCATGTCTTCTGTCGCGCCTGCGGACGCTCCCGTGGTCCTCGTCTGTGGCGAGGACGAATTGGCCGTTAAGGAACGGGCCCGGCGGCTTTTCCAGCAGTGGGGTGGAGGACAACAGTTGACGGATGAAATCTTGGACGGCGCGGCCGGCTCCGTGGCCGAGGCACTGGCCGTCTTGGAACGCCTGCAGGAGTCTCTCCAGACACTGCCCTTGCCAGGATCCATCAAGGTGATCTGGCTGCGGGATTGCTCCTTTCTGGGCAGCGAGCGGCCCGGCGACTCCCCCACGGTCACCGAGGCCCTGAGCCGGCTGGCCGAGGAGTTGCGGCGACTGGATTGGCGCCAAATGCGTCTGCTTATCAGCGCCACCAAGGTGGATCGACGCCGCACCTTCTACAAGACCCTCACCGAAATCGGGAAAGTGGAATCCTGCGGCGGGTGGTCCCCCGAGGACCGCGACTGGGCCGAGCAGGCCGCCTTGTGGGCACGCAATCGCCTCCGAGAGGCAGGTTACGAAATCGACGAAGACGCCCTGGCCCAACTGGTCACCAGCGTCGGGCCGTCGGCCCGCCTGCTGGGGAGCGAGCTGGAAAAACTCCAGTTGTACGTGGCCCCCCGCAAGCGTATCCAAACCGAAGACGTCGCCACCATTTGCGTCCACCACCGCACCGCCCAGGCCTTCGCGCTCGCTGACGCCCTGGGCGCACGAGACCTGCCCCGTGCCCTCCGCTGCCTGGACGACGAACGACGCAGCCTGGCCGGGGAACGCGATCGCGCCGGCCTGGGCCTCCTCTATGGCCTGGTCAGCAAGCTCCGCACCATGCTGCTGGCCGGGGAACTCGTGGCCCAAGGCTGGGTCCAGCCGAGCCTCGACTACGCCGCCTTCAAAAAGCGATTGGAAAAACTGCCGGCCCAGTGGTTTCCCACCCAACGCCACATCAACCCCCTGGCCCTGCATCCCTTCGTGCTGCACAAAGCCTTGCGCGACACCCGAAACTACTCAAGGACCGAGCTCATCCGGGCGATGAAAGAATCGCTCGACAGCAACCGGGCGCTGGTGGGCAGCGGATTGGACCCCACCCTGCTGCTGCAACTGCTCTTGGTCCGCATCATCGGCCGCCCACAACCGCGCCCGGTCGGCTCTCGCGCAACAGACATCGTATGAGCCTGCCCAAGGCGAAAGTCATGGTCTTCGTGGACGGCCCGAGGGTCTGGCTGCGTATCACCGGCCACGCCAACTTCACAGTGGCCCCCGATTTCAAAAGACTGCTCCATCAGCTCCACGCCAAGGGCTACCGCCGATTCGTCGTGGACCTCAGCCAGTGTGTGCTCCTGGACAGCACCTTCCTGGGGCTGCTGTGCGGCTTGGGGGTCAAACTCCACCAGAGCGGCGATCCGGACGCCGGAGTCGACCTGCTCAACCCTTCCCCACGCATCGTCCAATTGTTGGAAAACCTCGGCGTCTGCCAACTGCTCCGCATCGTCCAAGCTCCCAATGCCGAGCCCGCTCCAGCACCGGCCACCGAGTCGCCCTTGGGCCAGACCCCTATCGACCGGGCCGAATTGGCGCGCACCAGCCTCGAAGCCCACAAAACCCTCATGCAACTTAACCCCGCCAACGAAGCCCGCTTCAAAGACGTCACCCAATTCCTGGCGGAGGATCTGCAGCGCTTGGAAAACGCCAAAGCCGAAACCCCAGCCAGCCCCACGCCCGACCCATCCAGCTGCACCTGAAGCGTCTCGGCCCTGCCCCGCGGAGCCGTTCCCCATGCGCCAAGGCCCACTGCCCGCGGCGTTAACTTAACGAAAGAGGGACCCAAACCACTCGCCCACAGGCCGTACTGCTCATTGGGCCGAAATCAGGCTGCCTACTGTCCAGGAAGGCAAGGCAAACTTCTCAGTCCCACATGGGTCGCCAAGACCGATTTTCGACCGAATCCATCGTCCCGGGCGAGGTCTCGGGAAAACATCCCGGCGTCGCCACAAGCGTTAGATTCAGAAAGGGCAAGGACACCTCGTTCACCTAATCGCCGTTCCTTCTAACCCGGCCTTAGAAACCAGCAGTGTCGCTGTGGATTCGAGTGCCTTGGAAGTCAGTGTTTGTCACCGCGGCAGGTTCCGGCGGAGCCATTGGAAATACCGCGTATACCACTGCTGGTAACGAAAGTCGCGATTCGTCTGCCGGATTTGGGCGGAAAAGTGCCAAGCCGGATCCTTCGGCCACGCGTATGAGCCGTTTGCGACCAATCTGCCCGGCGTAAATCCGGTTGAGCTGGAAAGTCGCAGGAGTGTGCCGCAGTTCGTATTTCTCTGCTGGCTCTCGAGCCGGTTGAGGTTTGCGGCCGGGGGCTTGGGCCAGAATGGGGATTGGCCTTAACCGGAGCCGGTCGCTTCCGAGCTACGGCACGCAAGTGCATTGTCTTCAGGCCACTTGTGACCCACACGCTGGGAAAGGACTGCTCGATGCTTTCCTGCGCCGGACGATTGCGTCTTCTCGGTTTCTACCCGCTCCAGAGACCAATTCAGCCTTGTTTGGACGTTGACTCACGGTCCCAACAGCCCTTGCACCTGTTGGAAATAAGCCGACCAAAACTGAAGGATCCGCCATCCGATCCAGACGGCCACTGCCAGATACACCAGCCGCGGCACCCACTGGCTGAAGGCCTTCAACTGCCAGCGCGCCTGCTCCGCATAATACCGTTGCAACCGTCCCAAGGTCTCGTCCAAGCGCCCCGTCAGTTCGCCCGTTGCGTATTCATCCGCAAACAACGACGGGATCCACGGGGTAACTCGAAGGCTTTCCGCAGGCGTTTGTCCCTGCTGCCAGCGCGGCAGCCATGCCCGCACGGCTTCCTGGAGCCGGAGAGAACCGCTGGCTGCGGCCGCCAAACGCCACGCTTCAAAAATGGGCAACCCCGCCTCCACCAACAGCTGCAGCCCGCCGGCCAGCCGGGCCAGCACCAGATCGCGCCGCCCGCGGCCTAAGAGCGGAACTCGGTTGAGCATCCCTTCGGCAAACCTCGCCCCGAGACCGTTCCGCCTACGTCCCATCCACCACAGACAGCCCCAACCCGCAGCATGCAAAGGCACCAACACAGCCAGCACCCGTGCGCCGTAGCTCCATGCGTCTCCGGTCAACACCAACTCCGGCAGTGGCCCCAGCAAAATCGCTAGATGCACCAGAAAGAGTGGATACGCTAGCCCGGACCACATCGTCCGGCTCAGATCGGCCCTCTGCCGGGCTTCCTCCGCCAGTCGGCGCAGGCAGGGAACGAGTCGGCCACTCTTTTCGCCTGCCTCCACGGCCGCCCATTCCAGCGGATGGAGTCGCAGGCCCGAGCCCTGGAGCGCCTCGAGCAGCGTGGCTCCCTGCTGGATGCGTTCTATTGCCTTCGATAGGCATCGCGCCACCGTTTTCCGGGGCGGATCAACTGTCAAATGACGCAGGGCAGCAACCAAGGGAACGCCCGCGTCCAACAGGGACGCGAGTTGATCGAAAAAGGCCGCGCGCCGCATCCAATCTCGGGCGGCCCACGGCCCTTCCATAGCAATCCCGGACCGGGCAGGCTCAGCTTAACGCCCGATCCAGCAAAGCCTGAATGTCCCGCTTGCCCTTGGCACCGACCATCTGGCCCACTACCTGCCCGTCCTTGAACAGCAAAAGCGTCGGAATGGCCTGAATACCGTAGCGGGCGGCCAGATTGCTTTCCTGGTCCACGTCCACCTTGCCGATCTTGGCCCGACCCTGATACGCCTCCGCCAGTTCATCCAGCAGGGGCGCAATCATTTTGCACGGTCCACACCACGTGGCCCAGAAATCCACCAGCACCGGCTGCGAGGATTTGAGGACCTCGGTTTCGAAGTTCTTTTCCGTCAGCGTGAGTATGAGAGGAGATGCCATGGGTAAAAAACTGCAGAGACCTGTTTGGGTCCCAGTTGCATTCGAATTTCGGTGTGCCTCCCTTGGCTCTAGAGCCGGCGTTTACTCCAAGGGCAGGAGAAATCCTAGATACACCACTGACAGCAAGGCTAGCACCGCCGCAATGATCGCGCCGATAGCCAGGCCTTGCTCCATCCCGCCCACCGGCTGGGCCGTGGGCTGAACCACAACTCGGGGGGCAGCGGCACTCGCCGGAGCCGCCGCGGGCGCCGTTGGGGCCGGACGCGCAGTCGCAGCCGGAGCCGCCGGTGCCGCTGCTGCAGCCGCCGGCGCAGTTGCGGCCGGAGCCGCTGAGGCCGCAGTCGGCGCTGCGACCGCCCGGGGCGGGGCCCCGGCTGGGCCGGCAGGAGGCAGCGTAGGCAGCTTGATGGTGGGCGCAGCCGTCGGCTTGGGCGGCAGGCTGATCCGGACAGTCTCTTTCTTGGGCTGGACCTTGCCCGTCTCCTTTTTCGGCGGAACTGCGCTACCCGGCAAATTCGGAATGTTCTCGGCCATAAGCGTCAACCCTGCGCGAACCTAAGCAGGGGTAGCCCAGGCTGTCAAACTCGAATCCCCGGTCGCACGGCGCTTCTCGCAACCCGAAAGCCAGCTCTCTGGCAGTCCAGACAGGTCGCCTGCCGTCTCACAGACCTGAACCCTCCAGAGCTCTGCTGCATGGACACCGCCAATCGAGAGTCGCGTAGACTGCAAGACTGCATGGGAACCGTCTCTTCAGCGGGAGAAACCCACCGTTCCGGGTCCAGTCGTACGCTGGCCCATTCTGTGGGAGGGCCGGATTCCACGTCGGCCTCGCTCCCACAGCGGCAGCCAGCCGCCGCAGTCCATGCGCTGCCGCGACCACGAACACTCGCCAGGACCAGGCCAACCGCTGCTCCTCGGGACCCCTGCCTTGCGTCAGCCCCCGCTCACCGCAGCCGGGCGGGGGCGAAGCTTCCCCCACCACGGTTCGTCCAACCACGCCTGCAATCCTCGGACACACGAAAGCTGCGTTTGAGTCCAGCCACCGCTGCTGGTAACACTCCACGACATGAGGCGTGGTAGCCAAGCCTGGGAGGAAGCTGCCCACGGAGCCATCGTGGTGCAAGGGGCCCGCGAGCACAATCTCAAGAACCTGACGGTGGTGATCCCCCGCGGCCGTTTCGTGGTCATCACCGGCGTGAGCGGTTCAGGGAAGAGCACGTTGGCTTTTGACCTGCTCTTCGCCGAAGGACAACGTCGGTTTCTCGATTCCCTCAACGCCTATGCCCGACAGTTCGTGGAACAGTTGCCTCGACCCGAGGTGGATCGCATCCTCGGGTTACCGCCCACCGTGAGCATCGAACAGCGCACCAGCCGGGGCGGAGGCAAGAGCACCGTGGCCACCGTCACTGAGGTACATCATTTCCTGCGCCTGTTGTACGCCCGGCTGGGGATCGCTCATTGTCCCGACTGCCAGCAACCCGTCCGTGCGCAAACGCGACAATCGCTGCTGGATCAATTGCGCTTGGAAACCCGACGGCGTGGCCCCCTCAAGCTCCTGGCCCCTGTGGTGCGACACCGAAAAGGTTTTCACGCGGACGTGGCACGCTGGGCCCTCCAGCACGGATTTCACCAACTCCGCGTGGACGGACAGTGGTGCGAGGCCGACCGGTTCCCGGAGCTGGACCGCTACCGGGAACATGACGTGGAAATCCTGGTAGGCAGGGTGCGTTACGCCGACTTCTCCCCGTCCCGTCCAACGACCGACCAAGCTCCCCGCGCCTCGCCGGCCAGGCTGGTGGAGACGGCACTCGAACTGGGCCGAGGTCTGCTGCTAGCTGTGGATGATCAGGGCCACCAAACGGTCCATTCCACCGAGCGGGTTTGTCCCGGCTGCGGCCGTTCCTACCCCCCGCTGGATCCCAAACACTTCAGCTACAATTCACCCCTCGGCTGGTGCCCGCGCTGCCGCGGTTTTGGCGAGCTGTTCTACCTGCCAGACATCGAACGCGGGGCCGACGCCGACCAGGTCGAGGAAACTTGGTGGAGCTGGGCCACCGAGCGGGAAACCTGCCCCGAATGCCAGGGCGCCCGACTCAATCCCTTGGCCCGCGCCGTCCGCTTGCCCGTGGGCACCCCCGGGGACGACCTACCGAAAAACCCCACGCTCGTAGACCTGGGCCGGCTCCCGGTCGACCGCGCGGAGGCGTTTTTCCGTCAGCTCCGCTTCCACGGCGTCGCCGCCCAGATTGCCCGCGACATCCTGCCCGAAATTCGTGTCCGCCTCGGCTTCCTCCAGGCAGTAGGCCTGGGCTATTTGCACCTGGATCGGTCTGTCCCCACGCTCTCCGGCGGCGAAGCCCAACGCATCCGGCTGGCCGCCCAGCTCGGATCCAACCTCAGCGGCGTCCTTTACGTCCTGGACGAGCCCACCATCGGCCTGCACCCGCGCGACAACGAACGTTTGCTAGCCTGCTTGGAACGATTGTGCGCCCGCGGCAATTCGGTCGTAGTGGTGGAACACGACGAACAAACCTTGCGCCGGGCCGACTGGATCATCGACCTGGGGCCGGGTGCTGGAGCCCAGGGCGGACAGGTCGTGGCCGCCGGCACCTTGCGCCAACTGCAGCAACACCCCCAAAGCGTCACGGGCCGCTACCTGCGCCAACAACGGCACTTTCCCCTGCGCGGCCAACGCCGACCGGTGCCTTGGCCACCCCCTTCGCCGCCCGCCACCCAAGCCGACGGTGTGGCCTGGCTCCAACTGTGCCACGCCCGCAAGCACAACTTGAAAAACCTGACAGTCTGGATTCCCCTGCAGCGTCTGGTCGTCATCACGGGCGTCAGCGGCTCCGGCAAGAGTACTTTGGTCCGCTACTGCCTCCTGCCCGCACTCCAACAAGCTTTGAACCGCCGCCGCACCGAGTCCAGATCCACCGGCCCGGGAAGCCCAACCCACCTCCCCACACTCCGCGGCCACCAACACATTCGCGCCGTCCATGAAGTGGATCAGTCGCCCATCGGCCGTACGCCGCGTTCCATCCCGGCCACCTACGTGGGATTCTTCGATGAGATCCGCGCCCTCTTCGCCCAAACACCGGAGGCGCGCATGCGCGGATACGGCCCCGGCCGGTTCTCCTTCAACAGCCCGGAAGGCCGTTGCCCGGCTTGCCAGGGCGCGGGCCAGATCAAGCTGGAAATGAACTTTCTGCCCGCCGCCTACGTCCGCTGCGAAACCTGCGGCGGCACACGATTCAACCCGCAAACCCTCGACGTGCTCTATGCCGGACGCAACATCGCCCAGGTCCTCGACCTCACCGTGGACCAGGCCCTGGACCTTTTCGGGACCGTGCCAACCATCCGCCGCGCCCTGGAGGCACTCCGGGATACCGGCCTGGGCTACCTCAAACTGGGCCAGACGAGCCCCACCCTCAGCGGGGGCGAAGCCCAACGCGTCAAACTCGTCTCTCATCTATTGGCCGGACTCCGTCCCCAGACCGGCCGCCCCTTGGAAAAGCGCAGCAACACCAAGCGCACCGCCTCGCGCCCGGGCGATCTCTTCATCCTGGAAGAGCCCACCATCGGGTTGCACGCGGCCGATGTGGAGCAACTCTTGCAGGTTATGCAACGCCTCGTGGACGGCGGCCATTCCGTGCTGGTGATCGAACATCATCCCGAGCTGATCGCTGAGGCCGACTGGGTCATCGACCTCGGCCCGGAAGGGGGAGAAGGCGGAGGCCGCTTGGTGGCCTGCGGACCACCCGAGACCATTGCCGCCTGCCCCGAAAGTCATACTGGCCGTTTCCTGCGTCCCCTGCTTGATCCGCAAAGGCGGAAATCCCGTTAAGCCTGCAAGAAAGGGCCGGTGCCCTTCACACCAGCCCGCCTGTGCTGTCCCTGGCCTGGGCAGTCCTACCTGGACCGGGCCGTCGCCAACTGGTCCGCCAAACCACGGGCAGAAGACGGCGCAGGACCAGATTGCGCAACGACGTGGCAACCAGCCCCCCAGCGCCAGAACCGAGCGCCCTTCGGGCATCCGTGCCGATAGCATTCCGCTGGCGGGCCGGGTCCTACCGAGCCAGGAACCCCGCGGATGGGGCTTTCCCCAAAGCCAGAGTCATCGGCCGGTGGGAAGCCCTCCTTCCAGTTACACGAACGCGCAGCCCCGATTCGATCCGCAGCCAATGCGGTTACCCTTGCATGGCCGGACTCCAGCCTGGCTCGGCACACACAGCCGCGGCAAGCCGACGCAGTCCATCCGCTGCCGCCACTCCCCACGGCGCCTCCGAACTCGCGAAGCGCTTGGAGTGCGCCAGCTTGATGGCGCTGTCGAAGAGAGACACCCCGCCCGGAGACCTCCGACCCCGCTCCTGCCTTCCACAAACGACCGGATCTTTGGGCGGCCGGAGGGCATTCCGTTGCAAGCCCGACCCCATCCGAGCCCACAGCGCAACCTTAGCCGCTCATCGCAAAACCCGAGGCGCGGGGCCTCCGTGGAAGGTATCCCTCCATCGGAGGCCGTGGAACGCGTCCTTCCAATGCTGAAGGTTGTGCAAGCGGTCCCTTCGGTCGCATAAACAAGCGGTGTCCGCTGGAGCTGCATCCGAGGCCGTTGCTTTCGCATGACCAAGTCGCCCCCTGGCCCAAGTGCTTCCTGCTACCCAGAGGCAGGGAAAGGCGTAGGCGTTTCCGGCCATGGCAGGGAGTTACCGCCCGGCCTGTGCGTGGGAAGGCTGGGAACAGGGCTATTTTCACACAGCCGCGGCAAGCCGCCGCAGTCCATGCGCTGCCGCGACCCCGAAACGGCGCCCCTGAACTTACGAAGCGCGTGGTTGGATAGGCACGTGCCGCTCAGAGCGTCAAAGCGGTTGACGACCGTCGTAACCGGCATCCAGCTCGTGCCAGTAGGCAATTTCCGGTTCCCCCTCTTCCCAGCAAAGAAAAACCTCGCGCCCTTCACGTAGGCTGGGAAAGTCCACCAGGCCGCGGTCCAAGTCACGAACGATGATGCACTGTTGGCTCAGATGCTCCAACAAATCGTTCCAGGCAAACAAGCGGCGGATGTGGCGGTGGAGGGTGGGCCCGCCCAGGTCGAAGCCGTAGGGAAAGCGTTTTTGCAGTTGGCGGTGATAGGACTCGATGGCGTCGCGCAACTGGCGCAGGCGGGCCAGCACTTGCCGCACCGCGGGTAACAGGGCTTGGGCTTCGGAGAGCGTGTAATGTCGGGAATACCGCTGGCTCATGGGGCCTCGGGGGAGCCGGCCTGTTTCTGGGACGGCGCTTCAAGTTTTTTGCGGATGGCCTGGTTTTCCGGCTCCAGTTCGAGGGCTCGTTGCCAGGCCTGGCGGGCTTCAGCAAGGCGGCCAAGCGCGGCCAGGATGTCGCCAAAATGGTCGTAGAGGGTGGCGTCAGGCTCGTCCATGTGTTCCAGGGCCCGTTCCATCCAGGGCAGGGCTTCCTCCGGACGGCCTAACTGGAAAAGGACCCAGGCCATGCTGTCCAGGTAGGCGCTGTTGCGGGGATGGGCTGCGACGGCTTTTTCGATGAGTTGGCGGGCTTGTTCGAGGTTGAGGCCGCGTTCGGCCCACATGTAACCGAGGTAGTTTTGGGCGGGATGGAAATTGGGATCGAGTCGCAGGCAGGTTTCGAAATGCCGCACGGCGGCTTCGAAGTCTCCCGTGCGCTCGGCGGCGACACCCAACTGGAAGTAGAGCGGTGCGGTGAGGCGGTTGGTATCGGCGGCCTTGGCGATGATCTCTGCGGCGATGAAATGTTGTCGGGCAGCCGAGTAGTCGCGGCGTTGGCTGCAGGCCAGTCCGGAGAGGTACTCCAGAAGAAACGTTTGCCCGATGTTTTCTCTCGCCGTTTGCAGAACGGCCAAGGCGTCTCCAGGTCGGTCTAGCGCCAGGAGGGCCTGGGCCAGGTTGTAATAGGCCGGCTCGAACTTGGGGTTGAGGGCCAAGACACGCCGGTAGGACTCGGCCGCCTCGGCGTGCCGGTGGTCTTCCAGG
>Ga0308421_1001716_pt1 | contig 11283 bp, 9 predicted proteins | sample HotsprSampleMS60_FD_203673 | JGI IMG/M metagenome (GOLD analysis project Ga0308421, IMG submission 203673) | Hot spring phototrophic mat microbial communities from Mushroom Spring, Yellowstone National Park, Wyoming, United States - 20090730_MS60 ...
AAACCCGGTTCGGTAGCTCTGGCTGCCGTCACTGCTTTAGTTCGGAACGGGGAGTACAAGCGCTGGTTTCAGACCGGCACCTTGTCGTTCGCCTTCAGTGCTTCGGGCTAACTGCACAGGTCGAAATCTTTGCGCCCTTTGCGTTCTTTGCGGTGAATTCCATCCCACCGCACGGGTCGCAATTCAGAAGGGGCAGAGAATTGCACAGGTCGCGATTTTGGGACACACCCCCGAACTATCCACTTGACAATGAATGAATTTCGTGGTAATTTGACAACAGTTTTTCAACCCCCATCTCAAGGAGCAAAAGGATGGCAGAGAGAACCCGTACCGACCGCATCGTAGAACATCTGCGCAATCTCCAGATGAGCACCCCCGATATTGAGGCTTCCGCCCTCGTCAGCGTGGACGGTCTGGCCATTGCCTCTGCCCTGCCCGCCGGTGTGGAGGAGGACCGGGTCGCGGCGATGTCGGCGGCCATGCTCTCCCTGGGCGAGCGCATCGCCAGCGAACTGGGCCGGGGAGGCCTGGACGAGGTCTATGTCAAAGGAGAGCGAGGATATGTCATCCTGACGGCTGTTGGTGAGGATGCAGTCCTCACCGTGATGGCCCGCTCGGGCGCCAAACTGGGTCTGGTCTTCCTGGAAATGCGGCGCGCGGCGGAAGAACTGGCCGACATTCTGTAGGCCAGGGAAGGAGGCGCAACGTGAGACGGATCCCACTCAGCGGCTACTACTACCCCAATAAACTGGCCCGCATCTACATTATGGCCATTGAAGAAGTGATGGGCAAGAACGGCCTCAACGCCATCCTGAACCTGGCTGGTCTTTCCCACCTGATTGACAATTACCCCCCGGATAACTTTGACAAAGAGTTTGATTTTGCCGACTTCTCGGCGCTGAATATGGCGCTGGAGGAGATGTATGGCCCGCGCGGCAGCCGGGGACTGGAACTGCGGGCCGGACGCGCGGCTTTCACCCTGGGGCTCCCGGGCTTCGGCCCCCTGGTCGGCATGGGTGACCTGGCCTTCCGTGCCCTTCCCCTGGGCGCCAAGTTAAAAGTCGGGCTCCCCGCCCTGGCCCAGATTTTCACCCAGTTCAGCGACCAGGTCAGTAAGGTTGAGGACAAGGGAGAGTACTACACCTACACGATGGAACCCTGTCCGGTTTGCTGGGGCCGCCATTCCGACCGCCCGATCTGCTTCGCCGGAATGGGCGTCATTGAAGAAGGTCTCCACTGGGTCAGCGGGGGCAAGAAATTCCGGATAGATGAAATTGACTGTGTGGCGGCAGGAGGCAAAGTCTGCACATACGCCATTTATAAAGAACCCATCGGTTGATCAAACTGGGGGCAGGCCATGCCGCAGCAAATTCTCATCGTAGAAGACGAACCGCACACCGCCGAAATGCTGGCCTCGTACTTCCAGATTCAGGGGTATGAGGTGAGCGTATGCGGCTGGGGCAAAGAGGCACTGAACTTCGTCCAGCACACCCTGCCCGATCTCATCATCCTGGACATCCGTTTGCCGGACGTGGACGGTTATGAGGTCTGCCGTCAACTGCGCAGCCACCGCCGTACGGCCCGGATACCCATCCTCTTCCTGACCGAAAAACGGGAACGGATTGACCGGCTGGCCGGTCTGGAACTGGGGGCTGTGGATTACGTCACGAAACCCTTTGACATCCAGGAACTCCGCCTGCGCGTGCGGAACATCCTCCGCCGGGCCCAGATGCAATCAGTTATGCATCCGATTACGCAACTCCCTTATGCCAGCCTGGTGGAAGACCGCCTCAACCAGCTGCTGACGGAGAAAGACCAGGTCGTGACCGCTGTGTCTCTGGAAGGACTGGATGCGTTTGCCGACACGTACGGTTTTGTGGCCCGTGATGATGTCCTGCGGGCTATCGCGCTGATGGTCCGCCACGTTGCCGAAGAGGAGGGCGGGAAGGACACCTTCGTCGGGCAACTGGATGACGCGCTGTTCCTCGCGATCACCGGACCGGAGCAGGCCAGGCGGGTGCAGGAGCGGCTGACCCATCGCCTGCAGGAGGCTCTGGCGCTCTTTTATCCCCGGGAGGACTGGGAGGCGATGCGAGGGGGAGAGAAGTCCTCCGTTCCCCGCCTCGCTGTCCGAATAGGAGTCCTGGCCGCAGGCCATTCATATCCCAGTACCGGGAAACTGAGAGAAGCCATCTACCGGTCTCTGCGTCCTATGGACTGAAGGTCCTCGGCGTAGGAATACTTCTCCATTTGGGGCGGGCGGCTTCGCTACCCGCCCCAATTTCCTTACAGACCCATCCCCCTGGCGTTGGGATTGTCTTCGCGACGGAGCAAAGCCGCCGCTGTAAAGGTATCAGGTGGATAGATGCAAACCACCGTCGTTCTTCCGACCTATAACGAAGCCGAAAACATCGGCCCGATGGTGGAGGCCCTGTTGGGGTTGGGGATTCCCGACCTGGGTATTCTGGTCGTGGATGATGCCTCCCCCGACGGCACGGGGGAAATCGCCGACCGTCTGGCTGCCGAACACCCCGGTCGGGTCGCCGTCTTCCACCGCACCGGCCCGCGCGGGCTGGGACGGGCGTACGTGGAGGGGTTCCGGCGGGCTCTGGCGGATGGCGCCGACGTCGTCGTCCAGATGGATTGCGATTTCTCCCACAATCCCGCCGATGTCCCCCGTCTCCTGGCCCATATCCCCGACCACGACCTGGTCATCGGTTCCCGCTACATCCCCGGCGGCGGTACGGCAGAGGAGTGGGGCGTAGAGCGTAAACTGCTCTCCGCCTGGGCCAACTTCTATGCTCGTACGATTCTGGGACTCCGGATCCGGGATGTCACCGGCGGCTTCCGCGCCTGGAGGCGGGAGACGCTGGAGGGAATGGACCTGAGCCGGGTCCGCTCCCAGGGCTACATCTTCCAGGTGGAGACGGCCTACATTTGCGAGCGAATGGGGTACCGAATCCTGGAGGTCCCTATCCGCTTTGGGGAGCGGCGGAAGGGACGCTCCAAAATGAGCCTGCGGGTGCAGATAGAGGCCGCCCTGCGGGTCTGGGAGGTCTGCTGGCGTTACCGGCAGGTTAAACCGCAGAGAGCGCAAAGAGCGCAAAGAAACGGCTGATTTCTTTGCGTTCTTTGCGCCCTTTGCACCCTTTGCGGTGAATAAGGGATGCGGATGAATACGGAAAAACGCGGGTTTTCTTTCTCTGGCTCTCTCTCTGTCCTCCTGCTGATGCTCCTTCCCCTGTTGCTCTTCGCGCCGGTGGTCTTCGGCCCCAAAACCCTCATCCCCGCCGACGCGCTGTTCCTTTTTGAGCCGTTCCGGTCCGCCGCGACGGACCTGGGCGTGACGGTCCCCCAGAACCCGCTCCTGGCCGATCTCATCCTGGAGAACTACGTCTGGAAGCGGCTATTGCTCCAGGCCCTCCACAACCGGGAACTTCCCCTCTGGGACCCGTACATCTTCGCCGGGCATCCGTTCCTGGCCAACGGTCAGCACTCCGGCCTCTACCCGCTGAGCATCGTCTTCTACCTCCTCCCCCTCTGGCGCGCGTACGGGGTCTTCACCTGGCTGCAACTGGGGCTGGCCGGGGTGTGGATGTATCTCTTCGCCCGCACCCTGGGCGCCGGACGGCTGGGAAGTTTCATCGCCGGGATCACCTACCAGTTCAGCGGCTTTATGGTGGTCTCGGTGGTCCACCCGATGATTGTCGCCGGGGCGTCCTGGCTTCCCTTCATCCTGGCGATGGTGGAGCGGGTGGTCCAGCAGCGGCCCGCGTTGGGCGGCCGGCCGGCCCGTCTCCCCTGGGCTCTTCTGGGGGCGCTGGGGCTGGGCTGCCAGATGCTGGCCGGGCACGCCGAGAACACCTACTTCGTCCTGCTGGTGACCGGGGCGTATATCGTGTGGCGGGTGGTATTGGGCCCTCACCCCCTCCCCCCTGCCCCCCTCCCCCTCTCCCGCTCTGCGGGAGAGGGGGAGGGGGAAGCCGCCGCAGGCGGCGGGGGCGGGGGTGAGGGCCGCCTCCGCCCCCTCCTCTGGCTGGCCCTGATGCTGGCCCTGGGGCTGGCGCTGGGCGCGGTGCAGTTCATCCCCCTCTACGAAGTGGCCTCTCTGGGCTTCCGGGGCACCCAGGCCGCGCCGACCCTGCAGCAGGTCCTGGGCTGGGCCTACCCGCCCCGGCGGCTCATCGCTTTCCTCATCCCCAACTTCTTCGGCAACCCGGCCCACCACGCCTACTTTGACCTGTTCGGCTGGCGCACCGTCCCCTTCACCGTCAACGCCGAGGGCCAGCCCATCCTCAGCCCCGATTGGGACATCAAGAACTACGTGGAGGGCGGGGCCTATCTGGGTTTGCTCCCCCTCTTCCTGGCCGCCCTGGCCGCTTTACGTTTTACGTTTTCCGTATTTCGTAGACGCCGTCCCGCTGCCTCTCCGTTCCCTCCTGCTTTCTGCCTCTTTTTCATCATCCTTTCCCTCTTCTCCCTGGCCTGCATCTTCGGCACGCCCGTCTACGCGCTGGTCTACATCCTCCCCTACCTCCACCAGTCCCACTCCCCCTTCCGGTGGGTTTTCCCGCTGACCCTCTCGGTGGCGGTCCTGGCCGCCTTCGGCACCGACATTGTTCGTAGTGAGTCACGAAGCGCCAGCGAAGCGGCGCCCGTTCGTAGTCAGCCACGCAGCGAAGCGGAGGGGCGTCCGAAGAAATCCCCCCTTCGTTGGCTCCTCCTGGACGCCTCCCCCTCCGCCGCGACGGTCCTGGCCGCGCTGGCCTTCTGGGGCGGGTTGCTCACCCTGGTCGGGCTGGCGGCCAGCCGTCTCTTTTTTACCCGCATAGAGCCCCTGGTGGAACGGGCCTTCTGGAGCCTGGCCCTGGCCCCCTCCGGTTTTCCCGACCATCGGGCCTTCTACTCCTACGAGTTTCGCTGGATCGCCCTCTTCGGCCTTCTGCTGACCGCCACGGGCATCGTCCTGCGGGTCCTCACCCTTCCCCCCAGCCCCCTCCCCTCTCCTGACTTTCGGTCAGGAGAGGGGAGGGGGTGCCGCCACAGGCGGTGGGGGTGGGGTGAGGCCCTGGCCGTCCTGGTCCTGGTGGTGGACTTCCTCGCCTTCGGCGCGGGGTTCAACCCCGCCGTGGACCCCCAACTCCTGGCGTACACCCCGCCGGTGGTGGAGTTCCTCCGGCAGGATACCTCCCTCCCCTCTCCTGACTTTCGGTCAGGAGAGGGGAGGGGGTGCCGCCACAGGCGGTGGGGGTGGGGTGAGGCCCTGGCCGTCCTGGTCCTGGTGGTGGACTTCCTCGCCTTCGGCGCGGGGTTCAACCCCGCCGTGGACCCCCAACTCCTGGCGTACACCCCGCCGGTGGTGGAGTTCCTCCGGCAGGATACCTCCCTCTGGCGGTACGCCACCTTCACCCCGCCCGGCACGACCAAGACGATGAACGCCAACTCCGGCATGCTCTACGACCTCCAGACCGTCGCCGGGTACGATTCCATCTTCCCCGCCCAGTACGCCGACTACATGGCGCTCATTGAGCCGCAGGACGAACTCCCCTACAACCGTATCGCCTCCCTGCGGACCTGGTCCAGTCTGGATAGCCCCTTGCTGGACATGCTCAACGTCAAGTACATCATCACCGAGGTGGAGATTCCCAACCCGGCCAAGTATCGGCTCGTCTACCAGGACCGGGCGGTGCGGGTCTATGAGAACCTGGGGGTCCTGCCCCGCGCGTTCACCCTTCCCACCTCTGCCGCCGTCTTCGCGGAGGACGTGGCGGAGGCCCTCCGCACCTACGACGTCCACCACTACGTCATTCTGGACCCCGCTTGTAGTCAGCCACGAAGCGCCAGCGGAGTGGCGTCCAACCCCGTCCCCCAGACGGTCACCCGATACGGGCTGAACGAGGTCTGGGTGGACGTGTCGGTCTCGGAACCGTCGTGGCTGGTTCTGGGCGACAGCCACTTCCCTGGCTGGCGGGCCTTTATCCGCCCCCTGGGGGCCGGCGAAGACGCGGAGCGGGAAACCACCGTCTGCCGGGCCAACGGCAACTTCCGGACCGTCCTCGTGGAGGAAGGGGAATGGACGGTCCGCTTCAAATACAGCCCCAACAGCGTCAAAATTGGCGCGTTCGTCACTTTTATCGCCGGGATGGTCGTCCTGTTCCTGGCGGGCCTCTACCTCTGGCGCTTTTTCTATCGGGAGACGGACGAGGCAGATACTGTCCGACGGGTGGCGAAGAACTCCCTGGCCCCCATCGTCCTGAACCTCTTCAATCGGGTCATAGAGATGGCCTTCGCCGCGCTGATGGCCCGCATCCTGGGGCCGGTGGGGAACGGGCGCTACGCCACCGCGGTCAACATCTACCTCTGGTTTGACATCATTGCCAACTTCGGGCTGGATATGTACCTGATGCGGGAGGTGGCCCGGCAGCGGGAGCGGACGTGGGAACTCTTCCTGACCACCAGTGCGCTGCGGCTCCTGCTCTTCCTGGCGGCGTTCCCGCTGCTGGGTGGCTTCCTGGCGGCCTGGCAGTCGCTGGAGGCGCCTCTGGCGCGGGAGACGGTCTGGGCGACGGTGCTCCTCTACCTGGGCCTTCTGCCGGGGAGTCTGGCCTACGGGCTGGCCGCGGTCTTCCGGGGCCACGAGAAGCACGAGTACCCCGCCGCCATCCAGACCGTCACCACCATCATCAAGGTGACGCTGGGGGTGCTGGTGCTGGTGGGGGGGCTGGGCATCGTCGGCCTGGCAGGGGCCTCCATTGTGACCAACTTCTGCACGCTGGGCATCCTGGCTGTTATGGCCTACCAGTTGCTGGGCCGCGCGGGTGTTCGGCCTACTTTGCAGGCCCCCCTCTGGCGGGCGATGGTCGCCGAATCCTGGCCGCTGATGCTCTCCCTGCTCCTGCAGGCCCTCTTCCCCGGCGTCAACGTTCTGCTCCTGCAGCGACTGCAGGGAGACGCCGTTGTAGGCTGGTATGACGCGGCCCGCAAGTGGGTGGACGCGCTGAACATTATCCCGTCCTTCTTCACCATCGCGGTCTTCCCGGTGGTGGCGCGGCTGGCGGTGGAGGACCGGGAGGCGTTGCGGATGGCGTACCGGCTCTCCGTTAAGATGCTCGTGGCCGTCGCTTTCCCGACGGCGATTCTGGTAACCCTTCTGGCGACGCCGCTGGTGGGGTTGCTCAGCGGGTCGGCCTTCCTGCCCCACGGTGCGGTAGCCCTGCGGCTGATGGTCTGGTCCATCCTCTTCGGCTGGATCAACAGCCTGACCAACTATGTGCTCATCGCGCTGAACCGGCAGCGGTACGTCCTTCTGGCCTCCGGTGCGCGGGTGGTCTTCACCGTCTTGGCGAACCTGCTGCTGACGGGGCGCTACAGTTACGTTGCCTCGGCGGGGATTCTCATTGCTGGAGAGTTGATGCTGGCGGTTCTCTTCGCCGCTGACCTCACGCGGCAGGTGGGGGCAGTGGGCTGGCGGCAGACGCTGGGGCGGCTGATACTGGCGGGTCTGGGAGTGGGGGCGGTCGCCGGGGCTGTGGCGCTCTGGAACCCGTTCCTGGCGCCGATGGCTGCGCTGGTCGCCTACCCGCTGCTGGTGGTGGGACTGGAGGTCTTCACTCCCCAGGAGCGGGCGATGCTGGGGTCGCTTCTGCCGGCCCCGTTGCGGCATCTTCGGGCAGCAGAGGGATAACACCTCTCGGGAATTACGCCGTTGGGATGGTACTCCTGGAGGCCTGCCTGTCAACCACTCTGGACGGGCCAGGCACTTCTGGAAGTGCCTGGCCCTTCAGAACTATTTGCGCGTTTCACGGGGGTGTGGTAAGATAAAAACGCAGATCGCTGGGGCGTAGCCAAGGGGTAAGGCAACGGACTTTGGATCCGTCATCCGCAGGTTCGAATCCTGCCGCCCCAGCCTGAACACAGGCAGGCCGGGAGGCGAAAGTCAGCCTCACCCCTCCCCCAGCGGCTTTGCCGCTGCCCCCTCCCCTCAACTTTGGCTTTGCCCGTGGTCTCTCTGCAGGGTCCCTGGCTGCTTCCGCAGCCCCAATAAAGAAGATTATTTTCATTGCGGCGGCTTCGCCGCTGCAACGAAAAATGACTTCACTGCAAAAACTCACCGCAAAGACACCGAGAGCGTAGAGTTCTACATTATAAGATAATCTCTGCGCCCTCTGCGTCTCGGCGGTGAAATGACCTTTTTGCAGGAGACTCAAACGCAGAACCCCGTTCTCTTCCCTGAGGCCGGCCTTCCCCATCAGGTACTGGGGATGATGTACACCTCCCGCCGGTACGGTTTCACCTGTTCCGCCACTTGCTCTTTCATGATGTGCCCGGAGACGTGCATCAGCGTGTCGTTGAAATCGGGGTCTTTGACCATCCCGGCCAGGCAGGGGTAGTGGTGGTGGAGCATCCCGGCCTGGAACTCCGCCTCGTCCACCGATACCCCCACCAGCCCCTGAGCCACGAAGCGCGCACACCCGCAGACCGCGTCCCGCACCACCTCCACTTCCGTGATCGTGCGGCTCTCGGGGCCCACCGTGATCCACAGTTCCGGCCGCCCGAAGTAGCGGGCGAATTCGGCGATGAAGAGGTCATTGTACTCCGTCCGGTAGCGGCGGAGATTGTAGGTCGTCTCCGTCAGAGAGCAGAGGGGTTTGGGGGTGACGCAGACCACTCCCATTTCCGCCAGCCAGCCCCGCAGTTGGCGGGCCAGCCCCCGGGGCAGCCACTCCTCCCGGTCCACCGGCGCAATGACAGCCTTCGCCCCCGTCCGCTTCACCACCTCCGGCACCAACTCCGCCACCCCCGGATGCTCCCCGAAGGCCAGCACCAGGTCGGCCGGGGGCAGGTCGTCGGGCAGATAGTCCTCCGGATAGTCAATGACCAGCGGGTAGGTCGCCGGCGCCTTCCAGACGTGAATCTCCCAGTCGGCCGGCGCATGAGCGCGGATATTCTCCACGTGCCGCTGGCCGTATTCTCCCGTGATGATCGCCAGGATGCGCATAATGCCTCCAATGGGTCATCGGTCATTCCGTCATTGGTCATTGGTCATTGGTCATTTCCCATTATGTCTCATCCAGCAGCCGCCGTTCCCCCTGCAGCGCGCGGATGTCGGTGACGTCCTGGACCACCTCCAGGGTCCCCCGGTACGCTCCCCACTCATCCCACAGGGGGAAGTAGCGGATGTGGATGAACCGCCCCTGCATCTGAATCCAGAACTCCGCCACGTCCCGCTTCCCCGCCCGGAAGTCGTCCAGGATGCGCTGGACCCGGTGCAAACTGGCGGGCGGATGACACTTCTGGACCTTGCGGCCGATGACCGCCGGGGGCCGCAGGAAGGTCCGCTCCCGGGGCCGGTTGAAGTAGCGGACGGTGTCGTTCTCGTCCACGTAGGTGACCTCTACCGGGAGCGCGTTCAGGATGAGATTCACCTCCTCGGGGGAGAGGGTGCCGGTATCCAGGTGGAGCAGGACGCTGACCAGGGCCCGGGCCTCCGGGGATGGAGCGACCTCTACTGACGCTGGGGCCGGTGTGGTTGCAACCAGGACCCCCTCCGGTGGCCACTGGTCCCCTGGTTGGACGTAGGCGTATCCCACTTCCGCCTCCTGCGCCCGGATGGCCCGCCAGTCCTCCTCCGTCAGCAGTTGAAGAGAGGTGGGGAACAGGATGTTCTCCTCCTTGAAAAACATCTCCCGGATGGCGGTCGCCATGGGCGGGAAGACGGTCTCCACCCGTGCCCGGAAGTCCTCCACATCCTCCCCGGGGCCTGCTTCCAGCAGCGCGGCCAGCGCCTTCCAGCCGCCCCGGATGTCGTCGTGGATGGCCCACATCACCGTGGACGGGCCGGGGAAGCCCTTCCGCTCCAGGTACGGGAACAGGAAATGCTCCTTGCGGCGGTAGTGCTTCTCGTACTCCCGCATCTCCGCCAGGCGCCGTCGGGCTTCCTCCAGGCGGGCAGGGTCGGTGGGGACCTGCAGGAGCGCCTCCATTGCTTTCTGGAGACGGTCCAGCACTCCTGCTGCGGCGTCGTTCTCCGCCCGGAAGGTATGGACGGGATGGCCGGGGATGGTCTCGGGCTTCTGCTGGGCCTCCAGCGACTCCCGAAAGACGGCGACGTGGACGTCGCAGAGCCGCTTGATCTCCATTTCGGGAAGGCCCTCGTCGATCAGCGCCTGCTCAATCTCTGCGATCTCCGTGGGCCCCACGTCCCGCAGGAGCGCGGCGAACTCCGCCTTTACCTCGTCCACCGTCCGGCCCTCGTGCAACTGCCGGATGATGTTCTTCAGGGCTTCCTTTCGCTTCTGTCGGTTGTTGATGTACTCGCTCATGGGACTCCTTCCTGTGGGCAACTACTTGCAGTTGCCCCTTCCAGATATGAGTTCACTGCAAAAACTCATCGCAGAGAACGCAGAGAGCGCAGAGATTTTCTTTAATATTGCTCTGCAATATTGCTCTGCGTCCTCTGCGGTCTCTGCGATAAAGAACCCTTTTTGCAGTGGAGTCAGATATGGTTTGACATTCTCACAATTGTCTGCTATACTGAAAATAGTCTGCAAATAAGGAGATAATCGGATGAATTCTCTGATTGTCCGCGTTGGACGGCGAGGACAGGTGACTCTCCCGCGCGCGCTCCGGCGGCGACTGCGCCTGCAGGCGGGAGACCGGGTCGCCTTCATCCCCTTCGGCGACCGGTTCCTCCTGCAGCCCCTGGGGAAGACCCTCCTGGACCTGCGGGGGAGCGTTCCCGTAGAAGGCCCCCAGGACTTTGACGAACTCCGCCGCCAAGCCATCGCGGCGCACGCCCAGAGGGTAGAGTCGAATGAGCCCTGAACGGTTGTTCGCAGACACCAATCTCTTCCTCCGCTACCTCACCAACGACATCCCCCAGCAGGCGGACGCCGTGGAGACCCTGCTGCGCCGGGCGGCGGCGGGCGAGGTCACTCTGCTCACCAACAGCCTGGTGATCGCCGAAATCGTGTGGGTTTTGGAGACTGTTTACCGCCTTTCCCGCCCTTCCATTGCGGAGAAGGTCCTGGCGATTTTGAACACCCCCGGCCTGGAAGTCCCGGAAGCGGAGATTCTCCTACAGGCTATTGCCTGGTACAAGGAACAAAACTTAGACTTCGCCGATGCCTATCATGCCGCCTGGATGCTCTCGCAGGGCATCCATACAGTCTGCACCTTTGACCGCAGGCATTTCCGCCGCATTCCCGGCCTCACAGTGCTTCAGCCGTAGCGCACAGGCTAAAGCCTGTGCTACTCCGTACAGGCTGAAGCCTGTGCTACTAA
>Ga0308421_1001723_pt1 | contig 11252 bp, 10 predicted proteins | sample HotsprSampleMS60_FD_203673 | JGI IMG/M metagenome (GOLD analysis project Ga0308421, IMG submission 203673) | Hot spring phototrophic mat microbial communities from Mushroom Spring, Yellowstone National Park, Wyoming, United States - 20090730_MS60 ...
CTGGCAGCGCAAGGCATCGCCCACAAGACCCCCGACGCGCCGTTTCCGACGCCTGTGGTGTTTGTGGACGGCACGGGTGTGGGGTTCAATACACCGTTTTATGCGCAGTTTCGTCGGGGGGCAGAGACACGGCGCATTCGTTCCCACCTCAAGGCGGTGGTGTTGGTGTATTGTCGGGGGGGGTCGGCGTTGGGTGATTGGGGCGTCGTTGGGTCGGGCGTATGCGGACGAGGGGCGATTGAGTGCCGAAAGGGTATTTTCGAACACCCTCAGGGGTGGATTGCGCACTTGACAAAACCGTCCGTAGTGTGGTATACTTCCGTTAGGCTATTAGACCTAAGAGGTTGAATAGCCTGAATACAGCGTGTAAATAGACGGAGGCAACACGATGCGAGAGACGCAGGAGAGCTTTACGCCGATGGGCGCGGTTGCATTTTTCATCACGATGATCTTCGTGTACGTGCTGGTATGGCTCACGACCTACGGCGTGCTGCTTAAGTGGAGGTGATTCTATGGATCGGTTCGAGAAACGCGCGATGGCGTTAGCGTTGTCGCTGGTGATGATGTTCTTCGGGCTGGTGGTGTACGCCGCGAAAGGGCTGCAGGCGGACTTGCCGACCTGTCTGCCGAACGCGCGATTGTTTGAGCGCGGACGCGTCGTGGAGATTGGTCCCAACCGCTATCAGGTGGATGTCGTCGCGTACATGTGGGGCTTCGATATGGGCACGGTGAACCAGATTAAGCTCCCGCGCGGCGCGGTGGTGGATTTCTACATCACCAGTCGCGATGTGATGCACGGCTACCACATCGACAAGACGCTGGTGAACCTGATGGCAATCCCAGGCGCAGTGACCTACTCCCGTGTGAAGTTCGACAGGGCAGGGGAGTACCAGATTATCTGCCATGAGTATTGCGGGCTGGGGCATCAAAACATGGCAGGTCAAGTGATTGTGGAGTAAGGAGGCAAGCCATGCAGATTACAGGGGATTACTTGAGGAGCGTTGCTGTGGGCAGTGCCCAAGATCGCAGTGGGGACGCCGCCCGCGTCACTGGCGCGATACGGTTCATTCTGCTGAGCGAGCTCATCGTCCCGTTTCTTCTGCTCATTTTGGGCGTCCTGCTGGGGCTGTACCAAGTGCTGGCTCGCGCGGGGATTATCCGCTCGGCAGACATTTTCGGGATTAACTACTATCAGGGGCTGACCCTGCACGGCGTGATTAACGCGATTGTGTTCACGACCTTCTTCGCGGTGGCGTTTGGGAATGCGATTATGCTGCATCAGCTCAAGCGTCCGCTCAAGGTGGGCGTGCAGTGGGCGTCGTGGCTGCTGATGGTGGGCGGCACGCTGATGGCGGCGTGGGCGATGCTCACGGGGCGCGCCACGGTGCTGTATACCTTCTACCTGCCGATGGTCGCGCACTGGACTTTCTATGTGGGCGCGACGCTGCTGCTGATTGGCTCCATTCTGCCGTACTTCCTGGACTGGATTCCCAACACGCTTGCGTGGCGACGGGAGAACCCGAACGCGAAACTGCCGCTGGCGGTGCTGGGCAACCTCGTCAACTTCACGCTGTGGTTCCTGATTATCCTGCCGCTGGCGACCACCGTGCTGTTCCAGATGTTGCCGCTGTCGCTGGGGCTTGCCAGCGAGGTGAACCCGCTGCTGTCGCGCACGCTGTTTTGGTTCTTCGGGCACGCGCTGGTCTACTTCTGGCTGCTGCCGTCGTATATTATGCTCTACACGATGCTGCCGAAGTTGGCGGGCGGCAAGCTGTATTCCGACCCCGCCGCGCGACTGGCGTTCCTGCTGTTCCTGCTGTTCTCGATTCCCGTCGGGCTGCACCACCAATACACGGAGGGCGGCTTGAGCAGCGGCTGGAAGCTCTGGCATGCGTTTCTGACCTTCATGGTCGCGCTACCAAGCTTCATCACAGCGTTCACGGTCGCGGCGTCGCTGGAGCATGGCGCGCGTCAAAACGGCGGACAAGGCTTGTTCGGCTGGTGGAGCAAGCTGCCGTACTGGAGCAGGGAAGGGGACAAGTGGCTGTTCGCCTACTTCATCTCAGGGCTGATTCTGTTCCTGTTCGGCGGCATCACGGGCATTGTGAACGCCTCGTACAGTTTAAACTTGGTGGTGCATAACACCGCGTGGATAGTGGGGCACTTCCACACGACGGTCGGCGGGCTGGTGACGCTGAGCTTCTTGGGGATGACGCTCTACCTGGTGGCGCGGCTGCGCGGGGTGGATGTGAAAGCGAAGCCGTTCGCGTTGGCAGCGCCGTACCTGTGGATGTTGGGCTTCGTGATTTTCGAGATTGCGCTCTCGATTACGGGGCTGCAGGGCGCGCCGCGTCGGAGCAATATTGGCATCAGCTACCTTGACCCCAGCAACGAGCTGCTCTATCGCGGCGACTGGCTCTTCTGGTCGCATGTGGGCGTACTGGGCGGTGTGCTGGCGGTGATCGGGTTCCTGAGCTATGTCGTCTCGCTGGTGGGCACGCTGTTCGCCAAGCCCGTGCGCGCACCTGAGATCGACTTCCCCATCGCCGAAGCGTTGCACGACGCCCCAACGCCTCTCGTCGTGAACCTGCGTCCGTGGGTGACGGCGACGCTCGCGCTCATCGCCATCTCCTACACTTACCCCGTCTACGAATCGATAACGCGCGGCGTCATTACCAAAGTACCTGGCTACCAGAGCATCGAGAACAACCTCGTGCCGCAACAGACGCTACGGAAGCAGACAAGATTGCCATGAGAGCCTTGCCACTTGCTGGATACCTCCTGTCATTCACACTGGGATGCTCTGCCTTCGGGCAGGGCGTCCCACCCAACCTGAGTAAGACGCTGGGAGCCACCCCGCCCGATGTGAAGTTCTTCGACACGCAGGGACGCGCCTTCAAGCTCAGCGACCTGAAGGGCAAGCCCGTGATTCTCAGCCCAATCTACGCGGGCTGTCCCAGTGCGTGCATCGTCATCAGCCGCAGTGTGAAGAAGGCTCTCTCAGAGCTAAACTTAGACCCAGAAACCTGTACCGTTTTGACCTTCAGTTTCGACCCGAAGGAAGATCTCGCCGATATGAGAAGTTTTCAGCAAAAACATCAACTTAATGCGCCGAACTGGCGCGTTGCCTATGTGCCTGACGACAACACGCTGTTCCAGTTGCTGGACGCCATCGACTTTCGCTTCACCTATGTATCGGAAATCGTGAAAGACCACCCGAACCTGCTGGTGTTTCTGGACAGCGCGGGAGTCATCCGCCACTACGAGTTTGGTCTGGAGTTCACGCCTGCACAGTTGGAGCGCGGGCTGCGGATTGCACGCGGGCAATACACCCTCTGGGAGCGCGTGAGCGACTGGATTTTCCCGATCGGTGCGGTCGGCGTGCTGGCGACGGGCGCCTGGCTGATACTGGGCGGACGCCATAAACGATAACTGCACTGGGTTCAGTGGTATAATTGGGTCAAATGATTGCGAGGAGATGAATCGCTATGACGAAGCTATTAGACTTGGGAGCGCGGACAGATTACGCCGTGAAGGCGCTCGCGCTGTTGGCACAGCGCGGTGAAGGCGCGATTGTCACGGTCAAGGAGCTGGCGGAGGAGACGGGCATCTCGCAGCACTTCCTCTACAACATCTTCGACGATTTGGCGAAGGCAGGGATTGTGCGCTCCTTTCGTGGGGTCAAGCGGGGGTTCGCGTTGTGCCGCCCGCCCGAAGACATCACCTTCTACGACATCGTATCGGCGGTGGAGGGACTGATTGAGAAGCCGCACTGCCTGCTGGATCGCACGCGCACCTGCTCGGCGATTAATCCGTGCGCGGCGCACTTTTTCTGGGTGGGGCTGCGCGACTACGCGGAGCAGTCGATGCGCGAGTTGACGCTGGCGCAAATCGCCCGCAAGACGCCGTTCAAGTAGGGCAGAGTAGGAAGTAGTTATTCGTCGCGCTTGGGCTGGAACGCCATCCGTGTGCGCACGGCTTCGCCGACCTGCTCGATGGGGTGCTGTGCGCTGGCTTGCTCCAGCGCGTGGAACACGGGGCGTCCCGCAAGGTTTTCGAGGATCCACTCGCGTGCAAACGCGCCTGTCTGAATCTCGTGCAAGATCTGGCGCAGGGTGTCGCGCGTGTGGGCGTCCACGATTCGGGGCCCGCGCGTCATCGCTCCGTAGTGCGCCGTGTCGGAGATGGCAAACTCCATCCCGCGGATGCCGCTCTCGTAAATCAGGTCGGTGATGAGCTTGAGTTCGTGCAGGCACTCGAAGTAGGCGACTTCGGGCGCGTAGCCTGCCTCTACCAGTATTTCGAACGCAGCGCGTATCAAGGCAGGCACGCCGCCACACAGCACGGCTTGCTCGCCGAACAGGTCGCACTCGCACTCTTCGCGGAAGGTGGTCTCGTAGACGCCTGCGCGTGTGCCGCCCAGCGCGCGGGCATAGGCAAGCGCAATCGCCTTCGCCTCGCCTGTGTAGTCTCGGTGGACGGCAATCAGGCAGGGCGCGCCGTGCCCCTGCACATAGAGCCGCCGCAACTGCGGACCGACCGCCTTCGGCGAGACCATCAGCACATCGATGTCGTCGGGGGGCGTGATTTGCCCGAAGTGGATGTTGAACCCGTGCGCGAAGCCGAGTGCGTGCCCTGCTCGCAGGTGGGGCGCTATCTGCTCGGCGTACAGGCGCGGTTGCTGCTCGTCGTTGACCAGCAGCATCAACACATCTGCCTGCTGCACGGCGTCGGGGATGAGGTAGACAGGGAACCCGTCTGCCTGCGCCCGCTCCCACGATAGCCCGTGCCGCGCGCCGACAATCACGCGGACGCCACTGTCGCGCAGGTTGAGCGCGTGCGCGTGCCCTTGCGAGCCGTAGCCGAGGATAGCGACCGTGCGGTGCTGCAGGGGCGTCAGCGGGGCGTCCGCGTCGGTGTAGACCTGTGCCATCAGGTTTCGCCCTCCTTTGGCGCGGGCTGCGGTTCGGCGTCGGCGGGCGGCTTCGGGCGCGACGGTTCGGGCTGCGTTTCGCGCTGGATGCGCACGCGCACGGTCACCTCCCGCACGCTCAGGATTTCGACGCCAGGCGGGGGCTTGAGCGGCACGCGCATCTCGGCGTCGCGGGTCTTGTTGCGCAGCGAGATGGGCGCGGTCTCAACGACATTGATCTGCGCCAATCGCGCGGGGCTGCCGCGCAGCTGCACCGTCACAGGCTCCACCGAGAACCAAATCACGCGGTAAGGGAAGGGGGGCAGGGCATCGAGGCGCGGGCTGACGGGCACGGTCTTAGAGGTCGGCTGCGGGATGAGACGCACCTTGAGGCGCACCTCGGCGGGCGTAATCTGCACGCCCATCACGGGTTCGCCGCGCTCGTCCACAGGCGTCGGCGCGAGTTCCAGCTCGAGGTCGCCCTGCAAGCCCGTCATGTCGAAGTTGAGTTGCACGCTGCGCACGCGCCGCACTTGGGACGCCGCGCCCGTGATGCGCACGCTGCTGGGTTCAGGTACTGCCTCCGCCAGCACCTCCTGCAGGTCGGGGACGCCTGTGAGGTTCACCCGCACGGGGAACTGGCGGCTCAGGCGCGGCTCCAGCGAGACGCGCGCCACAGGGCGTTCGGGCGTGAGGGTGAGTTGCTCGCGCCATTCGGCGGGGTAGTCGAGCCGTATGGCGAGGCGGTTCTCGCCAGGCTTGGCGCGGCTGAGGTCGACGGAGGCACGGATTTGCTCCGCGCGGGTCTGCTCGACGACCTCGCGCACCCCGCGCACGATGACCCGCGCGCGCGGAGCGCCCTCTAAGCGCACCTCGTAGTTCGGCGGCGCGTTCAGCAGCTCGATGGGAACCTCATAGACGCGCTCGATCACGGGGTGCAGCTGCGACTGCACATAGAGCGCCAGCAGCACCGCCGTTGCCAGCGCGCCGATTTTCTCCAGCAGGTTCTCGCGCCACCGCATCGCCTGCAAGTGTACCCGTTAGCCGCGCCATTCGCCCCGCGCCACCGCAGGCACGAAAGTTTCCAGTTCGGGGCAGGGCAGGGGAACAGTCGCGCCGCGTTCCGCGCTCAGGTACGCCGCCATCAGCAGCTCGGTAATCCGCGCGCCGTACTCCAGCGTGCAAAACGGCGTCTGCCCCGTGAGGAAGCAGTCGGTGAAGTAGCGGTTCTCGGCGATGTAGCCGTAGGCGTGCGCCTCGTCGGCGAGGTAGGGCATCAGCCCTTGCTCGGCGTTCTGCTTCTCCACAAGGTCTTCGCCCGCCTCGCCTTGAACCGCGCGACTGAAAAAGATTTCGCCCTCGCCGCGCAGCGTGTTAATCGCCAGCATGTATTCGGGTCCCAGCACTTCGAAGGTCAGGCGCAGCCCTGGACCGACGAAACACCACGAGGTGCTGGCTTCCACCATCGCCTTGTTGCCCGATGGGGTGCGGAACTCGATGCGGGCGGTGGCGTAGTCTTCGGCGGGCGATTTGGTGTAGTCCACTTCCATCTCGTGCGCGTAGGTCTCGCGCAGGCGTCGAGCGTATTCAGGGCGCGCCCACTTGAGGCACGCAATCTGCGCCGAGACGGAGCAGGGGAGCAGGGCAGTGAGCGGCTGGTCGGGCGGGGTGAGCGCGTACCAGCCTGCGGCGACGCTGTGGCACATCATGTCGTTCAGCACGCCGCCGCCCTGCAGGTCGCCGCGCCAGAACCACGCGCGATGCGGGCCGCTATGTTCCTCCGCGCAGCGCGCTAAGTACGGCTCGCCCGCAACCGCCGCGCCCCGACGCCAGAGCAGCTCCTTGCCACGCACGAGCGCAGGCGCGAAGAGCTGGTTCTCCAGATAGCCGTGCGGGATGCCCGCCTCTGAGATCGCGCTCAGAATCTGGCGCGCCTCGCGCAAGTTGCGTGCGAGCGGCTTTTCCACCGCCAGCCCCTTGAGCGTCGCGCGACCCGACCGCACCTCGTCGGCGATTGCCTCAATGAGTTCCACGCGCACATAGTTCGGCGCAAGGAACCAGATGGCGTCTACCTCTGGGTCGCGCACCAGCTCGCGCACATCGGTATACACCTTCGGGTCGCCAACGCCCAGCGACCGACAAAACGCCGCCAGTTCGGAACCTTTCGCGGGGTTGGTCGTCATAATTGCTGTGATGTCGGCGTGGCGCACGCTGGCGAACGCCTGCGCGTGGAAGCGCGCCACAAACCCGCTGCTGACAAAGCCTACCCGTAAGTGGCTCATAGGGTAGCATGTTCTACGCACTTTCCTGAGTTCCTGTCAATAGGCGATGCAGGAGAGGGCAGGGAAGTGCCGAACTAATTACTGGAGGTGTACAATGATGAGGCTCTGGACAATCGCAGTGACTGTGGCGTTTGGGCTTGGAATTGCCTTTACTCAAGGACCTATCAGCAACCCGCTGCTGAACTCCGACTGGCCCACTTGGGGGCGCGATATGCGCCGTAGCCACTTTGCAAACAATGTGGCAGGTCCGAACCGCCCTGCCGTGCTATGGTTCGCGCGCGGCGGCGCGCTTGAAGAGCCTGCCATCCCTGGCAACAGCCTGTGGGTTCCGCAGCATCCTGAATCTGGGTCAAGGTACACGCGATATACCATTTTCAACGGAGCAACGGGGTTCACTACGGGCTCAATTGGTCCCTTCTGGGGGCAACCTGCGACGCCGATTTTTGTGAGTGTTGCCGTGTACTATGTGGACGACCTTAGGAGCCGCAATCAGCTGCGCCCACCAACGCAATGGGTTGCGTATATGCTCTCAGGAGGACAATATGACTCCCTTTTCGTAAGTCCCAGTCCAGTAGACGGTTTTCCAGACTTTTCCATAACGCTTCGAGGAGTGCCCGCCTATCGCACGGGCTTCGGTGCCGTGACAGATAGCTCTTATACATATCCCATCTTCGCCGATAACTTCGGAAGATTATTTATCTTTTACTTTGCATGGATTGTAGATGTTGATCAGAACAATCCGCTGGTAGTGGAAGGTGTCGCTCCTGATTTTGGAATCGTTGATGCTATTCTTCTACCATCTGCTGTACTGAGTAGCGTGTCCTCGAATCAGAGTGGTTCGCTTGTGTTGTTGGGGCTTCACAACGGGATTGTGGCGGCTTTCCGAATGACGAACCCGCGGTCGCCGCAGTTAGCGTGGACAACGAGTATTCAGTCCCTCAGCAACGGAGGTATCTCGTCCGACACGATCGATCGCCCTGTTGCTGTGACATCTAACAACCAGATAGCCATCGTCTGTGGTTCGAATAGTGGGCGCGTTTATGGCGTGCGGATGACAAACGGCAGCCGCCTGTGGGAATACCGAGCAGATAATCAGAGCGATAAGGCGGTGATGGGCGGCCCGTCGATAGGTCCTGATCCCAACAACGCAAACGAGGACACGGTATACATCGTTGTGCGCGATACCGCTCTGCGGAGCGCCGTCCACGCAATTCGCGCCTCTAACGGCACTCGGAAGTGGGTCTACACACTCCCAAATGTAAGTCGTTGCACACCAACTATCGATCAGAACGGTGTGGTATATCTTGGTGATGATCGAGGCTTTCTGTACGCGATTAATCCAGACGGGAGGGTTAAGTGGCGATTCTATCTGGGAGCGCCAATCCGAGTTGCACCGGTATTGGGCAGGTTTACGATACGGGGTCAGCCCACGCCTGTGATGTTTGTTGCCGCAGCCAATCGTTTCCTGTACGCGATTGTAGATCAACTCTCGTCTGGTACAGGAGCAGGTTCAGGTATCGGCGGGATAGGCTCTGGGATTTCGCCCTAGTCTGTCAACGGCACCCTGCAGCGCGTTTCTGCACGGATGGACATAGGGTATAATTAGGATGAGTTCTCCAAATTGCGAGCCGATGCAGAGGCGAGCAACCACTTTTGATGGGATAGGCAACGATGAGAAAACGAACACAGACCACCGCAGCCACTGAGGAATCTGCTGAGCCTCTAACCAACGGTGCAGGCGATACGCTTGAGGTCGAAATGCGTCCCAAGGCGAAGGAGGCTGCTGTCGGTCCCGACTTCAAGCAACTTTGGCAGCAGCCGCTGAGCGACCTCAAGCGACGCGCCAAGCGTATCGGAATCACCGACGATACCGACGACAAGGCGGAGCTGATTTACTATATCCTGCGCGCGGGCACGAACGAACCTGGCAGCGAATACGCTTGGGGCGTGCTGGAGATTTTGCCCGATGGATGGGGCTTCTTGCGTCGCCACCCGAACTTGCAAAGCGTAACGGAAGACGTGTATGTCTCGCAATCGCAGATCAAGCGGTTCGGGCTGCGCACGGGCGACTTGGTATTCGGGGTTGCGCGCCCGCCGAAAGAGGGCGAAAAGTTTTACGGGCTGCTGCGCGTGGAAGCCATCAACGGCACGCCTGCCGACGAAGCGCGACGCCGCAAAGATTTTGAACAGCTCACCCCCCTGTACCCGAGCCAACGACTGGTGATGGAGACCACCCCCGAAAACACCTCTGGGCGTATCATCGATCTGATTGCGCCCATTGGCAAGGGGCAACGCGCGCTCATCGTCGCGCCGCCCAAAGCTGGCAAGACCACCCTGCTGAAAAACATCGCCAACAGCATCACGACCAACCACCCCGAAGTGGTGCTGCTGGTGCTGCTGGTCGACGAACGCCCAGAAGAGGTCACCGACATGCGCCGCTCGGTCAAGGGGCAGGTGATTAGCTCCACCTTCGACGAGCCGCCCGAAAACCACATGCGCGTTGCCGACCTCGTGCTGGAACGCGCCAAGCGACTGGTGGAGCAGGGGAAGGATGTGGTGATTCTGCTGGATAGCCTGACCCGTTTTGGGCGCGCTTCGAACCTGACCACCAGCCCCAGCGGGCGCACGCTTTCGGGCGGTCTTGACCCCGCCGCGCTGTACCGCCCCAAACGCTTCTTCGGCGCAGCGCGCAACATCGAAGAGGGCGGCAGCCTCACCGTCATTGCGACCTGTCTCATCGACACAGGCTCGCGGATGGACGAGGTCATCTTCGAAGAGTTCAAGGGCACAGGCAACATGGAGCTGGTGCTTTCGCGCGACCTCGCCGAGCGACGCATCTTCCCCGCCATTGATGTCAAGCGGTCGGGAACACGCCACGAGGAACTGCTGTATTCCAAAGAGGAACTGATGGCGATTTGGCAACTGCGACGCCTGCTGGCGAACCAGGAAGACCTTGTGGAAGCCGCCGAGCAACTTATTCGCCTGCTGCAACGCACGAAATCGAATCGCGACTTTTTGCAGGAGGTAATCGCTCGAACACGCACAGGATAGGAGGCACAACCATGCGCGATGATGAACGCAGGCGACGGTTCGAAGAAGATCCCGACGACGAGTTTGAAGACCTCTTTGAGGACGAGATCGAAGACCCATTTTCCGAGTCGGAAGAGTCCGAACTCGAAGAAATCGAAGCACGCCTACAGCGGCTGCTGGGCGGTGAGCCGTCCAGCGAGTTAGAAGAGCGAGCAGCACGCTTCGAGCGCGGGCGCGAACTGGAAGTGCGCGTCACAGGGCTCTACGAGCGTCTTGAGCACGGGCAACCACGCGCACTCTTGGTACAACTGCGCGACAACTATGGGCGTAGTGTACCTATCGTCATCGGTCCGTGTGAAGCAAGCGCAATCGCTGCCGCGCTCAACGGTGAGACCCCGCAGCGCCCGATGACGCACGACTTGACGCGCAACATCCTCACACGGCTGGGCGTAAGCATTGACCGCGTGGTTATCGACGACCTGTGGCGAGGCACCTTCTACGCGAAAATCTACCTACTGCACGGCGATGAGGAGATCGAAATCGACTCGCGTCCCAGCGACGCAATCGCGCTTGCGCTGCGCTTTCGCGCCCCCATCTACATGGCAGAGTCGGTGCTGGAACTGGAGGGTCAGTACGAAGACTATAGTTAACATAATCCCACTTATCAGACTCTATGCGCGCCCTGTGGAACCGCATCGTTTTCGACCTCGCCTATGTGTTTTTCAAGCTGCTGTTCGCGATTACTTTTCGGTTCCCGCTGTTTGTGTGGCTGCGGATTGAGGGGCGCGCGAATATGCCGCGGCGCGGCGGGCTGATTGTGGTCGCGAACCATCTCTCGCTGGCGGATCCGCCCGTGCTGTGGTACGCCGCGCCGCGCCACCTGTGCTTTATGGGACGCGCAGACATCCCCAGCATCCCCATCGTCGGCGCGATTGCGCGGCTGGCGAAGATGGTGCCCATCAAGCAGCGCGCCCCTGACCGCACGGGGCTGAAGCTCGCCATCGAGACCGTGCAGAGCGGCGAGGCGT
>Ga0308421_1001726_pt1 | contig 11241 bp, 7 predicted proteins | sample HotsprSampleMS60_FD_203673 | JGI IMG/M metagenome (GOLD analysis project Ga0308421, IMG submission 203673) | Hot spring phototrophic mat microbial communities from Mushroom Spring, Yellowstone National Park, Wyoming, United States - 20090730_MS60 ...
GCCACCTCCTCGGGCTTCAGTATGCCGGCCCGCTCGAGCCAGTGCACCACCTCGTGATTCAGCTCGCCCAGATCGAAGTCTTCACTGAGAAACAGGCGGGCACCGCCGTCCGGTGTGAACTCGGTGAATGCGGCGGGTGTCGTGGCGCCGCCCCCGTGGATGGCGGCGCTCACCCCCGACTCCTCCGCATAGCGCGCAGCCTCAGCCTGCATCTCGCTGGGAGTCAGGATAAACGCCGATGCCTTAGCTCCTCCCGGGGTTGTGATTGTAACACCGCCCCCGCGGTTCGGGACAACCTGCAGGTGGTCCAGCCCCCTGGCGTTTTTGAACGCCTCAACCAGCCGGGCCGTGCGAATGGCCTTACTCCTCTTCGCGCTGGCGATGGCCGCCTCAGGCGTTTCTGCCACCGGCCCTTTTATCCCCTCACCAAACACGACACGGTACCGGCCGGAGGGTGTCTGCTCCACGTTCCCCTGAGGAGCCGGGACGTCCGCCCGGGGTATGATGCGGTTGCGGCCAACGGCCTCCTGCACCGCCTGCTGACCGGCACGGGCCGTTCCCGTGGCGATCTGCTGACCCGCCGCGGTTACGCCGGCCTGTCCCAACCCGTAAATCCCCTCCAGCGCCACGTCGCGCCAGTCGGAGGCATCCAGAGGACGCCCCTCGGTGAGCTTCGCGGCCAGCTCTGAAGCCGACTCGCCGCCCATCTGCGCCGCGGCTCCCGCAGCGGTGCGGGCAGCGGCGCCGGTCAGGCCGGACCCCGCTATCTTGCTCCCGATCACACCGGCCGACGCGAGTTCTGCCAGCTGGTCTACCGCCGTCGCTGCAATACCCCTGCGCTTCGCCGCCGCTTTTATGCGCGACCATTTGGCGCTATCATTCATGGCGGCGCGAATCGACTCAGGGTTGGACAGGTCTACCCCCTCGCGAGCCAGCAGCTCGGCCAGTGACCCGCTCGACTCGACCTGATACTCCCCGAGCGCCCCACCGGCCACTGTCCCCCTGACTACGTCCCCCCCCACCTTCGCAGCGGTCAGGGGACCCAGCACCTTTCCTGTCGCCGCCCGCGCAAGGCCGCCAGCGGCCAGTGAGGCGAACACACCGGCCATCTCGGGCCACTGGCGCGCCATGTTCTCGGTCAGGTTGTACATGAACCCGGAGCCGAAGTGCTTGACCGCCGTGGCCCACCACTCTTTCGAGAAGGGGGAATACTGGTTCAGCGCTTTCGCGGCGGGTGTGTCGGGGATCTCCCCGATCATCTGTCCGATTTTCGCGGCACCCTCCGCGTCCCCCTCGGCCAGCAGGCGCGCTCTCTCGCGCTCCAGATAACCCTTGTAGCGCGCCTGGGCCTGTTGCGCCAGGAAGCCCTCCGGGGCCTCTTTTGGCGGTTCCCAGCCCTTCTGCAGTGACTCCGCCTGCTTCTGGGCCACCTTACCGGCCAGCTTTGAGAGCGCGGCGGTGCCTGCTGCTGCCGCCGCCTGCCTGAGCGCGGCGGCGGGTGCAGCCGCTGCGCCCGCGCCCCCCGCCGCGAGCGCCAGCCCGGCAGCAGCACGCGCAGCGGCTTCATTCTGGGCGCGCTTAGCCTCCTCAACCTCCGCCCGGTCACGGGCCGTCATCGGGGGCGGCGCTTGCGGGATAGCGGCTCCCGGCGACAGCATCGCAAGGCCAGCGGTCTCCGCCACCATACGAACCTTACCGGCCTCACGCTGCCTCAAAGCCTCTAAGAGAGGAATCTTCCCTTTCGGGTTACGCGCCGCTTCAACCTTCGCCGGGTCGAACCGCATGGTCTCCCAGGCATACCGCACAGCATCCAGATTCCAACCCGGATGGGCGCGCCGGACATCCTCCACCAACTCCTCGAAGCCCGCAGTAGGGGGAGCGTTCACGCGCCACGCCAGAATCTCATCCACCGCCTTCTGCGAGAGCTGCGGCCCTTTGTAGTTCGCCAGGAACTCGCTTCTCTTCTGCTGCGGGGCAGCCTGAGCCGTCGCCGGAGGCAGTTTGTGCCGGAACGTGCGGAAACCCGCCAGATGCTTCTGGTGATACGGGGTGTTCAGGTCCGTCTCGACGTAGCTTTTCGCAGAGCCAGACGACATCTCCGCGATACGCCCGTCGCCAAGATACACCCCAACGTGCGTAACGCCCTTGCGCCCGCCGGTGTCACGGAAGAAAACCAGGTCGCCGGGTTGTAACGCATCGGGCGATACGGCCTGGCCCGCCCTGTACTGCTCGGCGGCGGTGCGTGGGATCGACACCCCGAGAGCTTTCCAGACACACTGAGAAAGCGCGGAGCAGTCAGCCCCCTTTCCGGGTGTGGTGCCACCGAAGACGTATGGCGTCCCCCGGAAGGACCGCGCCGCCTGAACAACCGTAGAGCTGTCGGGGGGGCGCAGCCCGGAGGTTGCACGCTCCTCAGCCCACAGTTTCAACAGTGGATTACTGCTGGCTGTATCCTCCCGGGTGCCCGCGGCGGTTGCACGCTCTTCAGCATACAGTTTCAACAGTGGATTGCTACCGTGTTCCTCCCCCGCGGACAGCTTCTGCAGGAGAGGATTGGGCCGAGCGGCCGCAGTCTTCTTTTCTTTTTCATACAACTCAAGCAGCGGGTTCACCGTTACCTTGCCCCCCACCGGCGGAGCATCGCCACAATCTGCGCGTTCGACTTCTTGTCGCGCATGGCTTGGCGAACAAGCTGATTTACCTGTGCAGGGCTAACCTTCTTTCCGTCGGGCAGCACCAGACCATTTTTGCGCCACAGATACAGCTGCCGGTCCTCAGGAGACAGGGGGGACCCGGTCTTTCTTTGCGCAGGCGGGGCGCTTGGGGCAGGCGGGGCGCCCACCCCAGGCGGGGCGCCCACCCCGGGCACTGGGAGGTCTTTCGCGCGCTGCCAGGCGTCTTTGGCAATGTCCTGGTTCAGGGGTGTATCCCAGCTTGCGGAAAGTGCGGCGGTTTCAAAATAACGCGCGCTCAGGTTCCCGAGGTCACGCCAGCGCTTGTGCTCAAACTCCCTGGCCTTCAGATCCGCCAGAAAACTGGCGATCTCTTGCTGTTTATCGGCCAACGCCAGCCGCGCTTCTAGAGCCCTTTTCCGTAACGCAAGGTCTTGCTGGTTCAGCCACCACTCTCGCTCCGCCTTCTTTGCCTCCAGCTTCAGCCTTTCCTCCTCCAAGAGCATTTTGTTCAGGGTGTACTCGGCTTGCGCGGTGTTGAGCCTGGCTTCGGAACGATTCTTCTCAGTCTTTGACTCGATTTCACCCTGTCTCAGGGAAAGCCCGCTTCCCTTGATGGCCTCCCCGGGTTCTCCCTCACCCGTTGCAACAGCCAGAAAGTTTCTGAGCTCCTCGCCGGTAGCTCCCGCAGCGGAGAGTCTGACCAGATCATCAACAATGTGTTTCACGTCCTCACGCCGCCGCGTCTTCGCATACGCTTCCTTAAGTTCCTTAAGGAGGTCCGGGGAGGGAATGGGCGCAGGGACAGGCGCGGGGACGCCAGCGGGCCCTGCCGGTGGCGGCAGTGACGCGCCTGCCGACGGCGGCCAGCGCAAGGCACCGCCCGGGATTGCGCTCCCTGCAGGTCTGAGGGCCGCCGCGACTCCGAGGGACGGAGTAACGGGGGCAGCGGCCGCCGGAGGAGGGAGGGCAGGCACCGGCGCCGGGGCGCCAGGCGGAGGCGGTTCCTGAGTGCCGAGCGCCCAGTGAACGCCAGGGGCCACCGCACTCCACGGGAGCCCGGCCTGTGCAAACTTGCCCAGATGCTCCGCCACCGTCCCCACTCCCGGTTGGAACATATCGGGGTCAAGCTTCGTAAACCCTCGTTTTTCTGCGATTCTGTTCGCCTGCTCCACTGCCGAAACCACCGCCCCGCGATTCAAATCCTTCGCGGCGGCTTGCGCGCTCTCTCTCCACTGCGTGTACTCGTCCCAGTCCCGCTTGTAAGCCGCCTGCTCCTGCTCCCACTTCCGCCGTTCCCTCTCTTCGTCCAGCCGCGCCTCGCTCAGGCGCAGTGTGCGGTCGCGGTTGCGTTTCTCTTCCTCGAACTCCGCGCGCTCCCGGCGGCCCCTTGCGTAACCTCCGAGGAGATTGGCAAGTGCAAAGGCAGCAAAGTTCACAATCTACCTCCTGAGCCACGGATACAGGGAACCGAGCGCCTGGAACGTGGTGCCCCACAGCCCCAGCGCGCCCTGCTGCGCCGCCTGCGCACGGGCAGCCTGCTGACCCGCCAGATCAGCCATACCCCTGGCGTACTCTCCCAGAGCCGAGACGCCCATCCACGGATTCAGCTGCCCGGTGGCGTCAGCCTGCAGATAGTTCAGCAACCCCATCAATTCGTTCTGCCGCTGCTGATTCTGCTGAGCCTCCCATCCGGCCCGTGTCAGAGCCGCCTGGTTTCTGTCGGCAGCCAGCATCCTCTGGGCCTCAAGCATTCTGTAAAAGTCATTGGCCGCGCGCTGCTGAAGGTCGCTCTGCGTCATTACCGTCTGCAGGTTGCGCTCGTTCTCCTTGCCGATCAGGTCCGCCCGGAGCTGCTGCCGGCGCATCTCATCCTCCCAGATTTGCCGCAGCCGGGCATTCTCCGCAGCAGTCAACTGCTGGCCGAGCTGTGCCTTCTGGATGAGCCGCCTGTCGTTCTCCTCACGCAGTGCCTGCTCCATGCCCATAACCGCCAGCTCGTTGGCAAAGCGCTGCTGCAACTGCTGGTTGCGTTCGTTCCTCAGCGCCTGCTCCAGCGCCAGCCTCTGCGCGGCTGTGTCGGCCTGCAGTTTCGCCGCTTCGCGGTTAGCCCAGAGCTCCACCGCCCGGTCTGTCGCATCCCCCGCAGCCGAGGCTCCCACTCCCCGGCGAGCCAGCGCCCCCGCTGCGTCCTGTTTCCGGGCCAGCGCGGCCTCGTTCACGCGCAGCAGGTTTGCAGCGTTCAGAGCGTCGGCGAACGCGCGGCCCGCCTCAGAGGCGTCAGGCGCGTCCACCCACCGCTGCGCTGTCCGCGGAGCTACCGAAGCCTCGGCCGGGGTTGTCGCCCAGAGATTGTCTGCCGGTATCAGGCGATTGAAGCTGTGACCCGCCGAAGGTCCCAGCGTGTCCACGTTAGAAAGTGTCGTCAGGTACGAATGGAGGTAAAGCGAGTTGTTCGGATCCAGTGGGCGCGGCAACGCGTTCCAGTCCGGATTCACAACATTCAGATCCGGAGCTTCCAGGCGCTGGCCGAAGCCCCAGTAGGACAGATCGACATTCATCGGCGGCACGCTCACCGTCGGCGGCGCCGCCTGGGGCTGAATACCAAGGTACCCCAGGACATCCCGCGGGGCGTTCTGGGCAAAGAAATCGCGCACCTGCGGGTTGCTGTCCAGTTGCCTCTTCAGATCCGCCCCGTAGCGGGCGAGCCACGCCGGGTCCTGCATCGACTGGTACATCGCTCCCGGTGTCTCCCAGCTCACAGGCACCCCGGCCAGCTTCCAGGTGTTGATTGTAGACTTTATGTCGTCCCAGCGAACTGGAGGGGGCGCCTGAGCGCCGGGAGGCGCGCCCGCGGGGGAGGCGGGAGTGACGGATGCCGGAGTTACCGGAGAGGATGCTGGCTGCACCGCGCCCGCCGGAGTCAACCCTCCCGCGGGCTGCTGGTACCGCCGTGGGCTCTGGATAAATGACAGTATGCTCGGGTTGAACGCCCCCACCCGCGCCTTGGCCCGCATCCACCGGTCTGCCTCGGGCCGCCCGTAGTCCTCCCAGATGCGCTGAGCCATGGCACCCTGCTGGGCGTAGCCCGCCGCAGCGGCGCGGTCAAGCGCCGTCTCTCTGTAGCCCCCACTGCTCATGTCGTCGCCTCCGTGATCTCATAAAGCGGGACGCGCCGCCCCAGACGCTCCAGCAAAGCACTTTCCTTCCGCATCTGGCAAACCACCAGGCCGGTCCCGTACACCCTGGCGAGGTCATGCACCAGACGCACCGCCTGCGCCACAGTGGCGGGGGAGCGCCGCGGGGGGACAATATAGAGGTCCCGGACAAACAGCGCGTCCCCATCATCCTGGCCCAGCCAGAGCGTTTCCTTCTTCACGGGATACACGGTCAGCACCCCGTAGACCATGCTCTGGTCCCCCTCCCGGCGCCCGAACACAATCACGCGCCCGCCGCGGTCGAGAATGTGCCGCAGGTGCACCCCGGCACCGATCAGGTCCTCCCCGGGCATCCCCAGCTCCTTCCCCATACGTGCCGTCAGCAGCGTCGCGACGGGAAAGCTCGGGTCCCCCGGCACCGCGCTTATCGCAAACTCACCCTCGCGCCGGGGGAAACGTTTGAAAAAAAGGGCGAGAGCCTCACGGCCCTCGCCAGAGGAGGAATGCTCAGACATGCAGACTCACACCTTTGTCAGCAGCTCCTCGTAATCGAGGGCCACCCAGAATATTTTCGTATATTCCGGAGATGGACTGCCCGGCCCCACGTCAAAGGACAGCTGGAACCCGTGGGACACAACCGGCTGGGGCAGTTCAATGGGAACCACCTGCCCGATAGCCCGCACCCCGGCGTTGGTGGCGGGGAGCGTCTTCTCCACAATAACCGGAGAGGTGTGCTCAGCCCCCGCCACGCGCGCTGTCAACGTCAGAGGCCCCGGGTCACTCGCATAGCACACCCACAGACGCCGCAGACGCTTTTTGCGCGGCAATGAATCCGCCCCCGTTGGTGAGGGCACAGGCGGAGTGTTGAACCTCATCGCCTGAACCTCCGCCTTCTCACCGCGCAGTGATGCAGAGTAAGTATAGGCCGGTGGGGTGTCCCCGATACGGCCGGTGTGAATCTGCAGGACACTTCCCGGGAGAGCATAGATGCCGAAGCCGCTCGGCAGGGATGTAACCCAGGCTATGTCTCCCCGGCCCGGGGTCCAGGTGCGAGTCGTCAGGTCAAGGTCATAGACTCTGTCGCCCAGGTCTTTGATTGTGTAACGGCCCTGCCCGTACGCCGCCACCGGTTCCAACGCAGACTCTCCGCTGTCTGGCACCTTACGCCCGAAAGGCCAGAGCGGAAGCGACAGTACCTCCGGGGCCGTACCCCCGGCGGGCAGCCCCACCACATGGTCCCGGCTGCGCCAGACCATGTAGCCTCCGCAGTTGTGAAGGGTGTACGGGTACGGACAGCCGGTGGAAAACGCAAACTGTAAATTGAAGTCGCTCCAGTTGAGCCCGAAGAGCCTGTAGGCCTCCTGCACCTTGAAGATTAGCAAATTATCACCGGTGGTGCCGGTAGTGTTGTAAGCGCCGGACTCCGGCACCATGGCAGTAATCGGGGTGGGGCCACCAACCGTTATATACCCCCCCAGCCATTTGGTGTCGGAAACATAACCCAGAATGCCGGCGGCGTCGCGGGGCCAGTATTCGGGCTCGCCAATCGTTGAGAAAAACAGAACATTACCCTGAGCCCGTGCTCCACTCCCGAACAACCTCCCGTTGAATGCCACCAGGCGGCTCAGGTAGGGTGGAGGGTTCCTGAAAAACGCGTCCACCGGCATAACACCGAGGGAGGGCAGCGGGTTGTCCTCCACCGTGAACCATGGCTTCTCCTTTAAAATTGGCCCGGTCTGCCCATCGTAAGTGGGTGTCTCGGTTACGAGGAGATTGTGGGTGTGGATCAACTGCCAGTCCGTCCACTGCCCTCCCGCCGGGCGCGAACGCCGCCACAGGCGGACCCGGTCGGTCCCCGGGGGACGCTCCAGCGGGGACACGTCGAGGGAAACTGTAATTGTCTGCGAGCCCTGCGACCCCGTGTTAATAGAAACAACCTTGCTGGGCAGCCCCTCGATGTCACGTGCGGTGTGCGCAAAGGTCCAGCAATATTCAACCGTGGTGTTCGCGTTCCAATCCCCGCCTGAAGAGAGTCCCAGGCTGAACACATACCCACCGCCCGGGGCGCGTGTCGAATAATCGGGCAACCCGGCGGGGGAACAATCAGAGAAGCCCAGGGTATTGTAGTCCTCGTTCGGGCCCGAGTTGGCCGGAGGATCGATTTTGTCCGTGATAATGTAAAACGGAGCCCAGTCATTCCCCGCCGGGCGCCAGACGGCGCGCAGCTTCACCGGAACCCGCCCCTCATCCACCAGCCAGTCAACCTCTTTCGGGTTCGTCGTGGTTTTGCGCCGCCCGTAAAACGTTGTCATGCCCGGCACAAGCGGCACGGTACGCAGGAAGGCGTTAGTCGGGGTCACCCGCCACACAGAAAAAGAGGACGCAGGGAAGTCGGTAAGCAAACCGCCGGAAGTAACGCGGACCGCATTGCACATGTGCCAGTAGCCGTTCCACCTCAGGGGGAGATCCGCCTCTTTCGTGGTGTCAGGCGAGAGCGGCGTCAGGTATATTCCCCTTCCAACGCGCGCCATACTCTCCATCGCGGGTTTGGACAACCACCCTCCGCTGCCCGGGTGCCGGCGGTGTATTGGATAAATGTGAAACCGGTCGGCCGGCGGTGGCCCGCTCTCTGAATTTATATGCACGCCGCACAGGAACGGTCCCACGCTCGCCAGCAGCCTGCCCTCGCTTTCCAGGACCTGATGCGGAGCCACCTGCTGACCGTAGAATTTCACCAGGTACGGCCCATCGCCCTGGATGTAACAGGCGGGAACGAGCGGAAGGTCCGCCTTCCGCGCGCAGAGCGCCCCGTCCGAAACCTCGAACGATGCCGCCTCCCGTCCCAGGGCGCTGGATGGGCTGCTTTGCGAGCGTGCGAAGACGCCGCGGTTATCCAGACCCGCTGAAAAACCGAGCAGGACTTCACGCGCCATCAGAACCGGAACTCCCCGCTGTGGAGGTTCCGGCAGGCTGCCGCAGCAGCCGCCAGACCGTCCTGCCACAGGGCCGTAAACTTCTGCACCCGCGCCACCTCCGGGGCCACATCCGCCCCGGCGCGGAACTGCGAGAGAACGTAAAAGGCCGGCAGCCGCTGAAAACGCCGGGGGAGAGGGTCCATCGGCTTCACGGCATCATTGTTCTTGACGTAGACAGGCAGAGCCTTGAACAGGTACAGCTTCACCTCACTCGCATCGTCCTCGCTGTACCAGACCCGGCGCCCCACCGCGCACATCGCCGGCCCGGAAGAGAGTCCCCCGCGGCGCACGTAGGCGTCGCGGGGGAGCACGGGGATCAGGAAGTCGCCGTCCGTCGCCACCACCGGACCGATCGCGTCAGCCGGCAGCACGTACGCGTCCCCGTCCCTGTCGAGGGAGGCAAGCATCAGCTCGTACGGCAACGGACGGACAACTTCGCTGATTATGTCAACCGCCTGATTCGCCAGCTCAACAAGGGTGTCATCACTGATGGTGTTCCCCTCGTACGCCAGCTCGGCGGATACGTACGTTTTCAGGTCGCTCCACTTCACTTCTCACCCCGCGCCCGGGCCTCCCCGCTCTTCTCCCCGGCAGCGGGCTCCCCCTCCGGCTGCTTCTCCCCGGCCGGAGGCGCAATCTGAGGAGCCTGCGCCGCCGCCTTCGCCGCCTCGAACATGGCATCCACCCGGTCATCCGGATAGCGTACGCACCACGGCTGCCGCTGCCCGGCCTCACACCAGACAATCACGGGCACCCGGTACACCACCCCGGGCTGCATCTCCAGCCTGCCGGAGCGGCACTGCACGATGCCACCGGGGAAACAGGCCACGTACGGCGCATCCAGAAACACCCGGTGGGTCAGGACCCTGGGAGTATCCGAGGTGTTCGCGATGTGACAAAAAGTGATCAACATTACTGCGACTGCCACCTCGTATAGGGGAAATTCGGAGTGACACTCTCGATGTACCAGTAACTCCCGGAGCAGACCAGGGTAACAACCACCCCCTTTAGCCGGTTATTCGTGACGAACCTTAATTCGCTCCCAATCCAGGAGCCTGTCCCCCCTCCGTCATCGAAATAGAGCTTGTTCGTGAAGCAGGCAATAGTCAGGTTCTGGTTCACATCATTGATAATCGTGTATCTGTAACCCACCAGAGCCTGGCTCGGCTGAGGCAGAGTGATAACTCTCAGCCCAGTGCCCCGGACAATAAACACCTCGCCGGAGTAATCCCCCCGGGCGGGATTCACGGTGTAGCTTCCCGTCAGCACCGTGGGGAAATACCGGATGGGGATCGGGGCATTTGTCTCGATGCCCGGCCGGTCGGCTTTCCCCCTGATAATCAATTTGTCTGTGGTAATGGCGCCGTATGCCGCCGAAGCGGCAACCAGGGCGCCCGCAAGAATAAGAAAACGTCTGTTCAAAATCATCTGCTTTCACCTCCAGCAATCCGGCTCCCCGGGAAACCCCGGGGAGCCGGAGAGCCACCGGGACGGACACCGTATTATCGCGCCCCGGTCGAACGGTTACCAGACTACTCGTCTGTCCTCAACCCCTCAAGGCGGAAGGACGTATCGCAGCGCAGAGCAACCAGCTGCCCCACGAAACGCAACCACGCCTCAAAGGTCATATTCCTCTGACCCGGGCTGCCGAAGAACACCTGCCGGTTGCCCGACTCCCCGGTGTAGGGGTTGACGAAGTTGATGTCCTGCGGCATGTACAGCCGCAGCTTGTCCTCGTCAACCCCGAGGACGGTGTGCTTCGGCCATCCCTGAGACATCGGAATGATCGGCACCATCCGGCCCTCAACGTTCAGCTGGCGGGTGTAATACCCACCCGTCACCTTTCCGTCGTTGACCGTCATGGTCGCGTTGTGCGCCGCCGCCGCCTTCCGGGCGATGGCCGCCGCCATGTCGGGGTGACAGTAAATGGCTGTGACCTGCCCGTCCGCGAACCCGCTATCAATGTCACGGATGGGCTTCAGAAGGTCCTCCAGATCCCAGCTGCCCGGCGAATCGCCGTCCCACTTGGAATACACCGGGCTGACCAACGAGGGAATAGTCGTACGGTTGGCGATCCCGAAGTAGTCCTGGCGCGGGCTTCCGCTGCCAGGGGGGTTAGCATTCTCGCCGGTGAACATCCAGTTCCGTGTGCCGTCGTCGATCAGGTACAGCAACCCCGCCATATCGCGGTAGACCAACGTGGTCCCTGAAAGAGTCACAGCACCGCGCAAGAAGATGATGTCATTGGCCGCAGGGTTCGCGGAGCCGGTCGTGTTGGGACCATTGACCAACCTGACCCGCTTGTTAGCCTTGTCGACCTCTTCAACGACCAGCCCGCCCCTGACAGCAGACCAGCTGGTCCCGTTTGCATTCGGTCTGAAAATGTCGACCTCCATTCCCGGGAGGAACATATCGACATCATCCCAGCCAAAGTTC
>Ga0308421_1001731_pt1 | contig 11222 bp, 10 predicted proteins | sample HotsprSampleMS60_FD_203673 | JGI IMG/M metagenome (GOLD analysis project Ga0308421, IMG submission 203673) | Hot spring phototrophic mat microbial communities from Mushroom Spring, Yellowstone National Park, Wyoming, United States - 20090730_MS60 ...
CGACCCGCAGCGCACGCAGGCGATGCAGATGCCCGTGTTAGACCCCAGCCGCACGCAGGCGATGCCGCACCTGATGGGCGCGCCCGCGCAGCCGTCGCTGAGCATGGAGGTCGTGCTGGGACGCAAGCACGCGCTGGCGCAGAGCATCTCGCGCTCATCGGCAAACACTCACCTGACGACTCCAACCGACTGCGTAGCGAAACCAAGCAATTGCCTTCACGCCAACTGGCGCGCGGCTTTGGGGTAGCCCCCCTATTGATAGAGCCAGCGCGCCAGCGAAGGTGTCCGTTGCACATCGCTCGCTGTAGATGCCCCAACGCAAGGATTCCATTACTGAATGCAGAACTGGAACCACTGCGATGTTCCCCACGCGCTTGATCATCGGGCTGGGCAATCCAGGTGCGCAGTATGCCTCCACGCGGCACAATGTCGGCTTCTGGACGGTGGACGCGCTGGCGCTGCGGCACGGCATCGAGTTGCGCACGCGCCGCTACCACAGCCGACTCGGCGTCGGGACGATTGCGGGCGTAGCCGTCGCACTGGCACAGCCGCAGACCTACATGAACCTCAGCGGGCAGGCGGCGCAGGCGCTGCTGCACGCCTATCGCCTGACGCCTGACCAGATGCTGGTGGTGTTCGACGACATCTGGCTTGCGCCAGGCACAGTGCGCGTGCGCCCCAAAGGTTCCGCAGGCGGGCACAACGGCATGAAGTCGATTATCGCCGCGCTGGGCACGGAGGCGTTCCCGCGCGTGCGCATCGGCATCGGGCAGTCGCCCGAAGGGGTAGACCTCGCCGACTATGTGCTGTCCGCGCCGAGCGCTGATGAGCGTGAACTGCTGCTGAACGCCGTGCAACGCGCTGCCGACGCCTGCGAAGCGTGGCTCACGGAACCCATCGAGCAGGTCATGGCGCGATTCAACACCGATGCGCCTAAAAGATGAAGTTCATGTTCGCGTCCAGCGAGCGCGCGCGGTAGCTGAACTGGCTATACTGCGGGTCTAAGTTCAGCTGCTCGCGGAAGCGGTAGCTTAGCACGAACGCCCAGTTGCGCGTGATGCGGTACTGGTAGCCGATGTTGAACATCGTGTCGCGCGAGGGCAGGTAGCCGCGCAAGTCAGTGCGCTGGAACTCGGCGAACAGGTTCTGGTTGCGCCCGATGTCGTAGCTCACGCGCGCCGCGAAGCCTACAGGCTCCTGCACAAACTCGCCCTGCCCGCCTTGAAAGCCCTCGCTCAGAAAACTGCGCGTCTTCATCGCGTAGAAGCTCAGGTTCACCGTCCAGCGGCGCAGGGGTCCGATGTCCACTGCGAGCGTCAGAAACTCGTTGCTGGAGTTGCCCGTCGCGGAGAGGAACTGCACCTGTTGGCGCGACCAGCTCGCGCTGAGCGCCAGCCAGTCGCGCGGCAGGTAGCTGACGCCCACCGAGAGCGACTCCTGCGCGCTGTTGGTCTGCAAATCGCCCAGCGAGCGGTTCTGGCTCCACTGCACATCGAGCGAGAGCGCGTCCAGCGGCGTCCACTGCACGCTGAGGTCTTGCCCCTTGCCGCGCACGCCGAAGTAGGTGAACCCGCCAAACAGCGGCGCGCCCGACGAGAAGCCGTTCCCGTCAAAGCCGACGCCCCACGGGTTCGACGGGAAGTTCGTGGTCGGCGGCAGCGGGTTGCCGAACTGCCGCGAGCGCACATCGGTCGGCGCGAGATTCAGCGACCCCGAATCGCTGTCGCGCCAGCGGTAGGTGAGACTCAGGCTCGGCAACGGTCGCCACGAGGCGTCCACCGAGTAGTCGCGCGACTGGGTGCGCACGCTCCCACTCGGCTGGCGCTGCTGGATGTCGCTTTGGGCGAGCGAGGCGCGTAGGGTCAGCTGCGTGTTCACCGTCCAGTCCACCTGCGAGCGCAAGCTGCGAATGCGATAAAACAGGTTCGTACCTCCCCCCAGCGCGCTGAAGGCGTCCGAATCGGACTGCTCGTAGCCCAGCGAGAAGTTGAGCGCGTCCCAACGGCGGGCGAGGCTGAGCGAGTCGCGCGTCTGCTCGCTGCGGCTGTTCGGGGCGCGCACCTCGTTCGTGTTGCGGCTGAGCGTGAGTTGGAAGCCGTTCGGCGGGGTGTAGCTGTAGGTGAAGTTCTGGATGCGCGTGTCGGTGAAGCTCGCGCTGAAGCTGCTGCTGAGCGGGTTCAGCGCGGCAACGCGCAGGTTGCTGAAACTCGCCTGCAGGTTCGATATCGCGCTGAAGCGGTAGCTGAGGTCGGCTTGGTAGCCGCGCTCGTTGCGGCGGAAGCCGACCGACTCGATGCCGATGAACTCGGCAGGGATGTCGCGGTAGGTCGCGTTCAGCGCGAGGCGTCCGAATTCGAAGCGTCCTGTGGCGTTGTGCGCAATCGCCTCCAGTCGGCTGCCTTGGGCGACGGCGCGGCTCTGCGCGGCGTTCCACACAAGGCTCCCGACGCGCCCCAACGGCAGGGTGAAATCAATGCCCACCACCTCACGGTCGCCGCCTATCGTGGAACTGGGGTCGGGACGCGGGGTGTATTCCACCTGAATAATCGGCGTCTGGGGCATAAAGCGCGTGAAGTAGAATCGGTAGGGCAACCGCTCGTCGAAGTAGTAATCGACGCCCTCCACTTGGGGCACGCCGCCGACGGTGATGATGATGGGGTTGCTCGCATCACGCAGGGGTGGGAACTGCAGATCATAGGGTGCGGTGGGCGCGCCGAATCCGAAAAACTGTTCCGTGCGTCGGCTCAGACCCGCCCGCACAGTCGCCTCCTGGGAAAGCGCAGTAATACCGAGATTGAAGCCGCCGCCGAGAGTGGTCTCCAAGCGGAAGCCTTGCAGGCGGCTCGGCGCGGAGTTGAATGCGTAGGTCTCGTAGGTCACGACGATGGTTGAGGTGCGCGGGATAATCATCCCGTCGCGGAAGCGTAGGATGCCCCCGAAGTAGTCGATGGTGTAGTCGTCGCCGCGCCGTTTCTCGACGCCGTCGACTTGCACGCGCTCGCTGCCGTCCACAATCTGGCTGCCCTGCAGGTAGTAGGGTCCGGGGCTGTCGTTGCCTTGGATGGTGATGGTACGCGCGGCGGCTTTGGTCTCGGAAGTGATGTAGCGCAGGCGGGTCTTGCCCCAGTTCGCGGTTGCCGTCGCGCCTTTGAGCGTGCGGTTGAAGCCCACCAGCGGGTTCGTGCCGCCCAGCGACGCCGTGATGTCGCCCCACTCCAGCGTTAGGTTCGGCGACTCGTAAGTGTAGGTAATCCGCGCATCGTAGGGGTTGCGAAAGCGGCTGTTTGTCCACCGCCAGTCGAAGCTAAGGAAGCCCAGAAACTTGTTCACACGGATGGTTAGCTCGGTGTTGTCCGTGACGCGCTGTCCGCCCTGCCCGAAGTAGTTCTGGTCGCGGAAGGCGGCGAAGTCACCTTCGACAGCATGCAGGTGGTAGCCGACGCTTTTGCGCCCGCTGATGGTGACCGTGCGTCGGAACTCCTCTTCCAGCATGTCCCAGCTGCGCAGGGCGCGCAGAATGTTGTCGAGCGTGTCGCGCCGTTGTGGGCGTGGGCGAGGCGTTTCTGCAGGTTGGGTTCGGGGCAGCGCTTCCTGCGGAATCTCGATACTGGGCACGATGCCTGCGGGGGTCAGGATGGGGGACGTTTTGAGTTGCGCCGATGCGAACGCGCTCAGTACGAGGGCGACGGCAAGGGCGATTGCCAATTTTGTGGCTCTCACTCCCAGCCCCTCTCCCACAGCTGATAAGGATACAGCCCTTTGTTTTGTTTCGCCCTCACCCCCAGCCCCTCTCCCACAGCGTGGGAGAGGGGTGAGCCGCACGCGGACTTGTTTGGAGTGCTGAAGCGTCAGCTTCAGCGTGGGCGGAAGCTTCGCTTCCGCACTCCATACCCCCCCTCTCCCGTAAGGCGGGAGAGGGGGAAGGGGGTGAGGGCAGCCTCTACTCGGTTCACTGACTGCTTTGCTGCGCATTCGTCGCCTGCGGCTCCTTGCGGGTGAGCGAGGCGGTCAGCTGAACCTCTGAGGTCTCCCGCTCGTAATCCTTGATTTCGGAGCCGTCCTTTTTGATGGGTTCGGTCGTCTGGTTCAGGCTGGCTTGCATCGTCATGCGCTGCACCAGCCCGTTGTCGGGGTGATACCACATGGTCATCGTGCCCTTCATCAGCCCTTTGGTGACGCGCACGGCGGCTTCTTTGTCGGTGGTCGGCTGGTAGAAGGCGTCCTGATACGACTCGATGGTCTGCTCAAAGGTCTGGGTGATTTTGTGCAGCTTGACGCCGTTGTAGTCCTCCATGCCTTCGTAGCGGGCGGTCATGGGGATTTGGAGCGCGTCGCTGCCCGCGCCGATGGTGCGCGTGAACTGCCAAGTCATGCCGTTGGTGAGCGGTTTGTCGGGCAGCTCGGTGGGAAACAGCAGCGTTGCCAGGTTGCGGGGGTCAAAACCAGGCAGTTGGAAGCCCATCAGCCCGCCGCCGCCCTGCAGCCCCGACAGCTTGCCGTTGAGCGCGACGGTCGCCGTCGAGTCGGGGATCACACTCCGCGCCATATCCAGCCCGACGGGGAACGGCTGTCCGTTGAACTCGGCGTCGAACGCTTCCAGTCCCGTCTTGACGGTTGCCTTGCCGTCTTCCTCTACCTTCTCCACTTCCATAAACACGGTCATCATCATCTTCAGCGTGCCTGCCATGCCCGCGGCGCCTGGGATGGGCAGGTTGCCGTTCAGTTCCACAGTCGCATCGAACAGTTCCCGCTGCTTCTCGGTGAACTTGAACTGCAGCGTGCTGGACGCCTCTTGCGCCCAGAGTGCGTTAACCAACGCGCTTACCGCCAATAGACTCGCGAGTCGTCTCATCGTGTATGCCTCCTGCATGGTATGGCGCAACGCGCCTGTGGAAAGTATACCTTTGTCTTTCGACGGGTGACTAAGGAGAAAGTTATCGGGCGTTAGTCGTGCGCAGCTCGTTGCAAGCGGTCGCGGATAGCAAGTGCCAGTCCCTCTTCGGGGGGCAAGGGACACACTATCGCATGCACGCCCATCGACTCCAGCGCCCGCAGTCCTCTAAACAGCCGTTGTGCCAGCGTTTGCCAGTCGCCCCACGCGCCCCACTCGAACACGCGCAGACGCTTCGAATCGGGGAGTTGCCAACCGTCGGGGCGCATCGCGCCGACGAAAGCGTAGCGGCTGAGCGTATGCACAAGCACATCGTAGAACGCTTCGGGCTGTGGGTCGCAAAGCAGCATTTTGGCATTAGGGGCGTAGTGGCGCGCACTTAGTCCAGGCGCAGGCAGCGGCACGCCTTCCAAAAAAGTTCCGTCCAACATTCGAACCCTGCCGATAACGGCTTCAATCGCCTCGCGCGACACGCCGCCGGGGCGCAGCAATGTTGGCGGCTGGGTGGTCATGTCCAGAATGGTCGACTCCACCCCCATCGGGGTCGCTCCTGCATCCAGCACAGCTTCTATCGCACCGTGAAGGTCTTGTAGCACATGGTCGGCGGTGGTGGGGCTGGGACGCCCGAATTTGTTGGCACTGGGCGCGGCAATCGGCACGCCGCTGGAGCGAATCAGCGCGTGCACCACTGGATGCCGCGGAATGCGAACGGCGACCGTCTCGCGCCCTGCAGTGACCACATCGGAAATCGCCTCACGCTTCGGGAGCACCAGTGTCAGCGGTCCTGGCATAAAGGTGCGGATAAGCTTCTCGGTGAGAGTCGAGTGGTCGCGTGTGTAGCGATAGATGTCAGCGGGCTCGGCAACATGCACAATCAGCGGATCCCATGCAGGACGCCCTTTCGCAAGGAAGATGCGTCGCGCCGCCTCTGGGTTGAGTGCGTCTGCCCCCAGCCCGTAGACTGTCTCCGTCGGGAAGGCGACGAGCCCTCCCGCCCGGATAACCGCCGCCGCTTGCTGAATCAGCAGCTCGTCATGCAGCTCATCCCCCGTAAGAATCAGACGCTGAGTAAACATCGCAATTCTACGGGCGCACCCGTATGATTTTGACTCCTGCCAACTCGGTAATGGTTCCCGTTGGGGGCAAACGCTTGGCAAGCAACAGTTCTACGCGCTGAATCTGAGGAAACTGCTCGAGTATCGCAGCGCACATCTGTTCCGCAAGGCTCTCCAACAGGCGTCGCTGGTGCGTCGTTCCAATCTGAATCACCAATCGCGCAAGGTCGCCGTAGCTTACAGTATGGCGCAAGTCGTCCGTACGTCCCGCCGCGCGTAGGTCGAGGTCGACCGCCAAATCCACTCGATAACGATGCCCAATCTGCTGCTCTGCATCGGGGACGCCATGATAGGCGTAGAACTCGATTCCCTGAATAACTATCTGGTCCGAATCTGCACGCACGCACTTATTGTACCTGTTGCCCAACCGTCGGGGCAGTGCAGCACTGCACGGAGGCAAGTTGCTACCCCGTTCGAGAGTGGCGAGGAATGGGGTATACTTCACTTCTAGACTTGACCAGGAGGTGCTTTCGCTTGGAGCGGGTTTCAATTTTTGTTGACGGCGCTAATATGTACTATGCTCAGAAGCGGCTGGGATGGTTTATCGACTATCGTAAGCTGCTGTGCTATTTTCGGACGACCTTAGGCATGAGGGTTATAGACGCCTATTACTACACAGCGATCGACCTGAACGCCAAGGGGCGGGATGCGACCTTTCACGACTACTTGCTGCATTCGGGATATGTGCTGCGCACACGCCCGATCAAAGGCTGCTGCGGCGAGGGGCGAGAGGATTTACCTTGGGAGCGCATCGAGCTGGCGGTGGACATCGTAGTGGATGCACTGCTGACCCTAGATCACTACGATGTGTGTGTGATTCTCAGCGGCGACGGCAACTTTGAGCGATTGGTGGAGACACTGCGGGCGAAGGGGAAGCGTGTAATGGTGTTCGCGCATCCAGAGATGACCGCGCGCGAGCTGCGGATTGCGACAGGTCCTAACTTTCACGACCTGCGTGATGTGGAGCGGTTTATCGCACGCACCGACCGTGCGCCAGAACCGTGCCCAGATAAGACGCTTTATGGCAACAGCGAATCCTCCAGCTGACCAGACACCGCCTTTCCGTGCGGGCTTTGTAGCGGTTGTTGGCAAGCCGAATGTTGGCAAAAGCACGCTGGTCAACTATTTCGTGGGACGCAAGGTGAGCATTGTCTCCCCACGCCCGCAGACCACGCGTCGACGCATTCTTGGCATCCTCAACCGCCCCGACGCGCAGGTTGTGTTGGTGGACACGCCCGGCATTCACAAGCCAAAGTACAAGCTGGGCGAGCGCATGGTGGAAGCAGCAGTCGGGGCACTGTCCGACGCTGACCTAATCTTGTTTGTGGTGGATGTTTCCAAACCGCCCAGCGCTGAAGACCGACACATCGCCCACCTGTTAGCGCAGGAAGCGCACGCCCCTATCCTGCTTGTGCTCAACAAAATGGACAAACTGCCTCCCGAAAAAGTCAAGCCCCACACCGAAGCCTACTGGCAGTTAGTGCCCCATCACGCCGACTGGATGATGACAAATGCGGTCAAAGGGCACAACTGCGATAAGCTATTGGAGATGATTCTGCGCTATCTGCCCGAATCGCTCCCCTACTTCCCTCAAGAGCAGATTACCGACCAACCCGAGCGGCTGTTTGCCGCCGAAATCATACGCGAGAAAGCACTGCTCTGCACCTACCAGGAGGTCCCTCACGGACTTGGCGTCGCGATCGAACGCTGGGAGGAGCGTCCCAACGGTGTTCTGTATATCGCAGCGACTCTGTATGTGGAGCGCGAGACTCACAAGGGGATTGTGATTGGCGAGGGTGGTCGGATGCTCAAAAAAATCGGGCAGACCGCGCGTCAGGAGCTTGAGCTATGGCTGGGGCGCAAGCTGTTTTTGGAGCTGTGGGTCAAGGTACGCGAAAACTGGCGCAATCACCCTGGCTTTTTCCAGCAGCTGGAGAGTTAGGGGGATGCCCCTCCAGGTCTATCCCCCTAACAGCGGTTGCTTATGCAGCCAGTCGCTGAAGCGCCTCACGGGCGACGCGGTTGTCGGGGTCGTACTCCAGCACCTGTTGGTAGTGTGCTTTCGCTTGGTCTTTGTAGCCTAGCTCGTAGTAGGCAATCGCGAGGTTGATATGCGCCTCCACATAGCGCGGGTTGATGCGAATTGCCGTGATGAACTGGTCAACCGCTTCCTCGTTGCGTCCTTGAGCGGTCAGCACGACGCCGAGACGGTTGCGTACATCGGCATAGTTGGGGCGCGCGTTTAGTACATGGCGGAAGCACGCTTCGGCGGCTTGTAGGTCGCCGCGCTGGTACGCCTCGTCGCCCCAGCGGATATACTCAGCGTAGTTGTCTGACGCGCCCAGCAGAATCTGCTCGAATGTCCGCTGCGCCTGCGCATAGCGCGACTCGCGATGCAGGGCAAGCGCCTCGGTGAGGGTCTCTGGAGAGACACCCAGTTGCACCGCCCACCGCTGCAAGATAGTCAACCCCTGCTCGCGATCCCCGCAGGCATATTGCGTTAGCCCTGTCAGGAACCAAGCGCGCGCGAAGCTGGAGTTCACCCGCGTCGCCTGTTGCAGGGCGCGTAGGGCGTTCTCGTACTGACCCTGCTGGTAAGCCGCGTAGCCCGCCTGGAACCACCAGTCGGCGTACTGGGGCGCGTAGTCGGTCGCCATCATAAAGTAGGTGTAGGCGCGCTCCCAGTCACCCTGATTGATGCGCCGATAGCCCAACCTAGCATACGACTCGGCTAAGTACGCCCGTGTCAACCGCTGCACTGTCGGGTCGTCACACTCTCGCAACGCCATCTCAAACAGCGGAATCGCGTCGCTGTAGCGCTCCTCTTCGTAGTACCCCAACGCCGAGTCGTAGGCAGGACACTTGCCTAAGCCCATAAATCGCTGCAGTGAAGCCATCGAATTACCTCCAGTGCAATTATCGGCTTCAGCACAGGCGTCCTTTACCGCGACCTGTCGGGCACAAAAGTTGCTGCTGGAGCAGAGGGATCGATGAAAGGAGCAACCTAAAGTGAACTTTCCGCTTTAGCCTAACGGGGCAGGTGCTGCCCACACTCGCGCTCCTTTGGAAGATTCCTGCTGGTTTAGTCGCCAATTCCTTCCCTTTGTCGGAGGCGTCTAACCGCCCTAATACATCGGCGATTGCTTCGGCAACCGCGCCGTCATCGCTCAAGAGCTGCGCCTTCGCTTGCGCAATCGCTACGGAAAGTAGGTCAATATCCACGCCGATGGACGGCGCACCCATTACAGTCGCTTCCACCAGTGCCGTACCACTGCCCGCAAAAGGGTCAATCACCATCGCGCCCCCGCACAGATTGATGAACGCTCGCGCCATACGAGGGAAAACTTCGCTTTGTAGACATGCAGTCCGTGAAAGAGGTGTCTCGTCGTCTGCTTCGCGCCGACGATTGTGCGCACATTTTGGCTCAACTTGGCTGGTGTCGGCGCAAGAGGGGAGTCTACCAGAAAGTCCAGCAGGGCTGTTGCGTCTTTCGGGGACTTCGCCCGACGCGCGACGACATTCGACCACAATCTGTTCCCAGAGGCTGAGTCTGGTAGCCTTCACGGTTGCCTCCTGTGCGATTCGCGGGGGCGGTACACTATCGGGAGGGGCTTGCATGCGTACGGCTGCTATCGGGTACACTGCATGCGTGTTGCCGGGTCGTCTAATGGCAGGACGCCAGACTTTGGATCTGGTAGTGGTGGTTCGAATCCACCCCCGCGTGAAATTCCACAATCCCTTGTGCCTCCACACAATCAGCCCACTGCCGATTGCACTCGCGCCTCCGAACCGTCAGAAAAGCACTCGTGAAGACTCCCAGACTCAGCATTCAGGTTCAGGAGAGTGAGATTCGAGAAGCGTTCACCCTGTGGCTGGAATCCCTTGAAGCACGAGGGATTGCCCCGCGCACGCTGGAAAACTATCGCGAAGGCGTCGGGCAATTCGTGGCGTTTCTGGAACAGCACGCCACCACCCTTGACGCCGTGCAACCTGCCCATATCCGCAAGTGGCTAATCCACAAGCAGCGCAAGGGCGTTTCGCCCTACACTGTGCGCAACGCCTATCGGCTCCCGCGCCTGTTCTGGCGGTGGTGCTTGCGAGAGGAACTCACAGCGAATGACCCGTTCCAGAAGGTGGAGAAACCCAAAGTACCGCCGAAGGTGAAACCTGCGCTGACCCCTGAGGAAGTGGAGCAGATTCTGCAAGCGTGCAACGGCAAGCACTGGCTTCGCCTTCGCGATAAAGCCCTAATCCTACTGCTGCTGGACACAGGGCTACGCATTCACGAGGCGCACAACCTGACCGTTGCCGACGCCTCGCAGGACGCCCTGCTCATTCGCGGGAAAGGTGGCAAGCAGCGCGTGGTGTTCCTGTCGCACGAGGTGCGCCTTGCGCTAAGACGCTACTTGAACGCCTGCCCCTTCGCGCCCACAGGCGACGCGCCCCTGTGGTGGGGCAGATTCGGCGCACTGACGCTGCACGGACTGAAAACCGCCGTGCGAGATATAGGCGCACGCGCGGGACTGAAAAGACGCCTCGGACCGCACACCTTTCGCCGAACCTTCGCCACTTGGAGCCTGCGCAACGGGATTGACCTTGAGCAGCTGCGCCAACTCATGGGACACTCTGACTACACGGTACTACGCCAATACCTCGCGCTGGTGGAAGCCGACCTGAAACAGGCACACCAGCAGCATAGCCCGCTGAACAACCTGCGCAAGCACACGCGAAAATAGCGCAACGCTTGCGCAACCTCCAGAACGCGAGGCGCGGGGCTAACCGCCCTGCGCCTCGAACGCTACCTGCTCAACTATGTTCACAAGGTAGGCGTTGTAATACCAATCGCCGAGCCAAAGTTTACTAATCACACGGCAAACCCTCCAACGCCTCCCGTATCCAGTCCCAACCCACTAAACGCACCATCCCTTCACGCAACCCACCCAACGCACCCTCCACCGCCGCCAGCTTCGCCTCCAGCGACCCATACACCACACCCTCTACACAACGACGCACCTCACAAAACACACGCTCCACTGGATTCAACTCAGGCGAATACGCAGGCAAATACACCAACTCCACCCCAACCTCTCGCACCGCACGCGCCCGATGAGAACCCGCGTTATCCCACACCACGACCTCTATCCCCAACGCACGCCACTCAGACAACGCCGCCACTGCCGCCTCCTTCCCCAAACGCGCCGACCAACGCCACCATA
>Ga0308421_1001732_pt1 | contig 11219 bp, 10 predicted proteins | sample HotsprSampleMS60_FD_203673 | JGI IMG/M metagenome (GOLD analysis project Ga0308421, IMG submission 203673) | Hot spring phototrophic mat microbial communities from Mushroom Spring, Yellowstone National Park, Wyoming, United States - 20090730_MS60 ...
TTAGGGTGATGGAGGCGGAATCGAGAGGCTGGGTTTGGTTCCGAGTGGAGGGCCTTGAAGTCCGTCGTGCCGTGATCGGGTTTCATGCGGCGGGGATGCTCCAAGGGGCCTACTGGGCGGCTCAAGAACCGCAGGCTCGCGATTTGTCCGGGTCGTCGTACCGCAGGACCGTTTTTCCGAGCGGGAGCAGAATTGAGACTGCCGCCTTGTGAAGGAGAAGCCTCGGCTTCGTGGAAAAGCGGGCAGGCCATCCCCGGCGTGCCGGAGCACCGCGGAAGAGCGGGGTGGGAGGAATCCGACCCGGGGCCGAGGGCGGATGGCCACGAACATGGGCGGTGATTTCGTACATGAAATTCCGTGGATGAAAGGGCTTGACGGTGGGAGTTGTTGTGCTATGAGGGGGATGTCTGTTCGGTGGCCGAACAGAAGTCGGTGTCAGGTTCGACAGATTGTCCGCGTGTGAAGAAGGTGACATTCCGCAGGTCTGCCGGTGCAGTCCTCCCGCCTCCGTCCGGCTCGTCGCACAGACACAGTTCGTTGCCATGAATCCCACCAGACTGTTTGTTGGGAATCTCTCCTATCAGACGATGGAGAGTGACTTGCAGGACTACTTCTCCCAAGTGGGGGTGGTTACTTCGGTCAACGTCATGTACGACCGCGTGACGGGCAAGTCGCGCGGGTTTGCGTTCGTGGAGTTTGCAACGCCTGAAGAGGCAGCGCGGGCGGTGGAGCAACTGCACAATCGCGAATTTCAGGGGCGCACCCTGACGGTGAACATTGCGCGGCCGCGAGAGGAGCGAGCTCCGCGGTCAGGCGGGGCCCGATTCGAGCGGGGCGGTCGGGGGTCGCGCTGATCGAGCCGATGGAAACCGTGCGGGCCGGGGCACATGCTCCGGCCCGCGTCGTTTTGAGGACTGGGGAGTTTCGTGTGCGCCGTAGGCGAGGCAATGGCAGGGTCGAGGTCACGGGATCGTGCCGGGCGGGAAAGGGCCAGGTTTCCATTGTCTGTCAGGCTGAGGCTGGGTAGAGCTGGCCGCGTGAAAGACGCGCTTGTTTGCGGCTGCGGCAAGCTCGGGGGCGATGGAGCTGACGAGCTGGGCCGGGCCGCCGGGGCCGTAGGGCCGACGCCGACCGAACCTCGGCTGTACTGGCACGGAATGGCGTTCGATGGGTTCCTGCTTTTTGGCGTCCACAGGTTCACGGACCGGGAGTGGGGCTATGGCGATGAGGACCCGGTGGTATTTCATCCGGGCGAGTTCGATGGGGAGCAAATTGTGCAGGGGATGTGGGCGGCGGAGATGCGAAGGTTGGTTCTGGCGGGAAGCGTCACGATGGTTTTTGTTTTTAGCCTTGGGTGTTCACGGAGCATTCGGTGAAGCGATCGTGCGCGCGAGAGGGCCGGGGCGCGCGGATGGCCTCGGCGGTGCGAGAGCCCGGGGTGGAATTTAACGGGAGCGGGTGTTGGACGGTCGGCGGCAAAGGGTCTGGTGCTTTGCTTGCCGGAGGAGGTGAGCTCGGCGTGGGTGGAGTTTCGGTGGCTGCGTCGGGTCCGCTTTCATGTTGTGGAGTTACGGGAGTTTCTGCCGCTGGGGCCACGCATCGAAGAGGTGGCATTGGGAGGGTGAGGTGGAGACGGCCGGGTGGAGAGTGGGCGGATCAGTGGCAGGCTGTTGAAGAAGTTCTGGTTCGTGGAACCGACGCTCCGAAACATCCGGCTTTTTCGATGCTTTTCCCTTCGCAAATGAGTTTTTCAACAGCCTGCTAGTCTCGGTAACTGCCGGATGGCCGGCGGGTGAAGGGGGTGGAGACGGATCGGGTTCCTTTGCGGGTGGTTCAAGCGGCCACCTGCGCTGCGTTGTGGGGGTGAGTTGTGTCTGGAGTCCCGTGTGGATAGGCCGACCCGCTTTGGCGCGGCTATGCGGGTGGTTGGGGGGCGGGTGAGGGCCCGGCGGTCGGACGGAGATTGTGGGCGGCGGTCAGCCAGGGCCACAGGCCTCGCTTGGGTATGCAGTGGGACGGCTGGGGTAAGGTTTTGGGGTAGCTTGGGAAGGTTACGGGAAGTGCGCAGGGGGGTGAGGGTGGAAGAAAGTTGGCCAGCTTCCTGCTTAGCGGCATGCGGACGGCTCGAACGTGCCTTTGGGGCGACCTGAGTCGGGTCAAGTGCTGGGGGCCATGGGCACGAGGGGCCGGAGTGAGTAGGGAAGCTGGTCATGGGCGTTTGGAGTGATCGACTGCGTCGGTTGGCGCGGTTTGGGGATCTGTGGCTGGTCGTGGCCTTGTTTGGCACGATTCTGCTGCTGATCCTGCCGGTGGCGCCGGCGGTGCTGGACCTGCTCCTGACGGTGAGCATCAGCATTTCGCTGTTGACCTTGCTGGTCATTCTTTACCTGCGGCAGCCGGCAGATTTTACCGGCTTCCCCACGTTATTGCTGTTCATCACGTTGTATCGGTTGGCGCTGAATGTGGCGTCGACGCGGCTGATTTTGCTGGAGGGGTATGCCGGGCACATCATCGAGGCGTTCGGGAATTTCGTAGTGCGGGGCAATTACGTGGTGGGGTTGGTGGTGTTTTTCATTCTGGTTCTGATCAACTTTGTGGTGATCACCAAGGGGGCCGGCCGGATCGCGGAGGTGGCGGCGCGCTTCACGCTGGATGCCCTGCCGGGTAAGCAGATGGCGATCGATGCCGAGCTGAACGCGGGTTTGATCAACGAAGCCGAGGCGCGTCGGCGCCGGCGCCAAGTGGAGGAGGAGGCAGACTTTTATGGGGCGATGGATGGTGCCAGCAAGTTTGTGCGGGGCGATGCCATTGCGGCGGTGCTGATTACGTTGATCAACATTCTGGGCGGGTTTGCCATCGGGATTTTGCAGAAGGGCATGACGATGGCCGAGGCGCTGCAGCGGTACACGATCCTGTCCATTGGCGACGGGTTGGTATCGCAGGTGCCGGCCTTGGTGACGTCGACGGCGGCCGGGGTGTTGATTACGCGGGCGACCTCGCGCACCAGTCTGGGGCATGAGCTGGGTCGACAACTACTGTTCTATCCGCGGGCCCTGACGATTCTGGCGGTGATGCTGGGTTTCATGGCGCTGGTCCCGGGGTTACCGATGGTGCCGTTTTTGGCGATGTCCGCGCTGACGGGTTTCCTGGCCTATGTGCTGCATCGGCACGGGGGGCTGCAGCCGATGGCCGAGGAAGGTTCGGAGGCACCGGGCGGGCCGGGGTTGGCGGGCAAACCGGCTGCCGGAGCCGCCAGTGCTGCCGAGGTCAAGGCGCAGGAGAAGCTGGAAGATTTGTTGACGCTGGATCCGCTGCAGATCGAGCTGGGTTACGGGCTGGTCCCGTTGGCGGATCCGCGGAAAGGTGGGGATTTGCTGGAGCGGATCACGGGGGTGCGGCGGAATTTTGCTACGGAGATGGGCGTTGTGATTCCGCCGATTCGGCTGCGCGACAATCTGCAGCTCGGCACCCACGAGTATCGCTTCGTGCTCAAGGGCAACCCGGTTGCGCAGGGCCAATTGATGCCGGGGCACTGGCTGGCCATGAATGCCAGCAACAGCAAGGTGACGCTGAAGGGCATCCCGACGGTGGAACCGGTTTTTCAACTGCCGGCGACCTGGGTCCCAGAGGCCGAGCGCAAGACCGCAGAAGCGGCCGGTTACACGGTGGTGGACGCTGCGTCGGTGTTGATCACACATTTGTCGGAGACGCTGCGCAGGCATTGTCACGAGTTGCTGGGTCGGCAGGAGGTGCAACAACTGCTGGATCATCTGAAGCAGACCCATCCGGCCCTGGTGAACGAATTGGTGCCGGCGCAGTTGAGCCTGGGCCAGGTGCAACGGATTCTGCAGAACCTGCTGGCGGAGGGCATTTCGATCCGCAACTTGGCCGGGATCCTGGAGAAGGTCAGCGACTATGCCGCGGTGACCAAGAACCCGGACGAATTGTCCGAATACGCACGCCGGGCGCTGGGTCCGCAACTGGTCCGACCGTATCAGACCGAGCAGGGCACGTTGCGGGTGATTACGCTGGACCCGCGGTTGGAACAGCAACTGGCGCAGGGGGTACGCCAGACGCCCACGGAGATTGCGTTGGTAGTGGAGCCCCGGTTGGCGCGGCACTTGGTGGAGCGGCTGACGAAGTACATTCAGCAGATGTTGGCGGCGGGGCATCCCCCGGTGGTGTTGTGTGCGCCGCAACTGCGGCTGGCGTTCCGGAGGTTCTTCGAGCAGACCTTCGGCGATTTGGCGGTGCTTTCCTATGCGGAGATACCCCCGCGCGTCCAGGTGCAGAGCGCGGCAGTGATTCCTGCTCCCGAATGAACCGGTGCCGTTTACGAACCAGGGATGGGACAACGCCCGTACGTGGTGCCGCGGCGATAACACCGCAGCGATGGCCGATGGCTGGGGGGCTGCGGCGCTGTTTCCGGGGGCGTCTTCGTGCCGGTGGCGGACACGAAGCGCGGGGCACGGTTCGGGGTAAGGGGGGTCTGCCCGTGGGGCTCCGTTGGGGAAAGCCATGAAACTGGTGACGATCACAGCGGAAACTGCAGCGGAAGCGTTGACCCGGGTGCACGAGCAGTTGGGACCGGAGGCGGTCGTGGTCAATGTACGTCGGCTGCCGGTCCATGGGCTGGCGCGATTGTGGCAGAAGCAAGGGCCGATCGAGGTAGTGGCGTTTGCGCCGGATATGCGGGAGCGGCATCGGCAGGCCTTGTCGATTCAGGAGGATGCGTACGTGCCGTTTGGGGATCGGGTTCCGGTTCTGGGTGAACCGGGGCCGTCGAGCCCGGCGGGGCGGCTCTGGCGGAGCATTGGCTGGTTGGAATCGATGGGGTTGTGGCGCGAGTACGCGGATCGGTTGGAGGCGGCCGTCCAGGCGCGGCATGGTCCGGAGCCGCCGGCCATGCCGATCGCGGAATGGACGGCGGTGCGGGAGGTGCTGGCTAGTTTTTGGCGGCCTTGTCCGCCGGCGCACCGGCAGTTGCCCGGGCCGCATGTCTTTATTGGTCCGCCTGGGACGGGCAAGAGCACCGTGCTTTGCAAGTGGGTGACGCAGGCGGTGTTGGTGGAGGAACGGCGCGTGCAAGTGTGGCGGCTGGACGGACTGACCACAAACACGGCGGAGTTTCTGACCCTCCACTGCGAGATGCTCAACGTGCCGGTGAGCCGGTGCAGAGTGGAACCGGCGGAGGGAAGTGATCTTGTCTTTGTGGATTTGCCAGGGGTAGATCCGCACGATCCACCGGCATTGGCGGCCTTGCGGGAGCAGTTGGCCTCCCTGCCTTCGCCGTGTGTGCACCTCGTATTGAACGCGGCCTACGAGACGGCGTTGTTGTTCGACCAGTGGTCGGCCTTTTCTGTGTTTCGGCCAGCGGATTTGATTTTTACGCATCTGGATGAGGAGCGGCGGCGGGTCAAGCTGTGGAACTTCGTGTTGGGAACGGATTGCGCCATCAGCTTCCTGAGTGCCGGGCAAAAAATTCCGGGGGACTTTCGACCAGCGGAGTCCGAGTTGCTGTTTCCGCGCCCGGTAGGGGCTGGGTCGGAGCGTTTTTGAGGGGGGTGAAAGCGGATGAAGGGCCCTAGCGTAGCTGGCAAAGCTCCTGCTCCGTGCCGGGCGGGTGCTATGAAGGCGCTGACGATCCTAGGGGCCATGATTGGGTTGTTGACCGGCGTGGGGCTGGCACTGGCGGTGCAAAGCCCTTGGCCGGAAGCTTTCTGGCGGGGGGGTGTGGCAGCCCTGGGAGGCGGCCTGTTGTTGCGGTGGTGGGGGCGGCTGTGGGTGGAGGGATGGCAGCAAACCCTTCGGGCGCGCCAGCAGGCTCAGGGCAAGAACCCTGGTGAGGCCAAGTCGGTATGAACCGTGCCACTTGTAATCCTCCTGCGTCTCCGGAGCCGGCGCCCCTGGCGCGGCCCAGTCCCCAGGAGCTTTGGAAGCGTTACCACCGGCAGGCGGACAGCCAGACGGAAAACGCGCTGGTGGAGCAATACCTGCCGCTGGTGATGAACGTGTTGGGGCGTTTGGCCATGACGCTGCCCGAGCACGTGGATTTGGAGGATTTGAAGAGTGCCGGTCTGGTAGGGCTGTTGCAGGCGCTGCGGAACTACAATCCGGCCTGCGGGACCTCGTTTGAGAGCTACGCGCGTACGCGCATTCGCGGGGCCATGCTGGACGAGCTGCGGCGGATGGACTGGGTCCCGCGCACGGTGCATGAAAAGGCGCGTCGGGTTCAGGAGGCCATGGCGCGCCTGGAGCAGGAGCTGGGGGGACCACCCACGGAGAGCCAGGTGGCGCAAGCTCTGGGTATGACGGCCGAACAGTACGCACGGCTGTTGGACGAGATCCGGCCTGCGGCGTTTGTCTGTCTCGATGCAGCGGGTGGCGAAGACGAAACCGGGGCGTTGTATGACGTGGTGGCCGATCCGAATGGGGAGGGTCCGGATCAGGTGGCCGCCCGGCGGGAGCTGAAGCAGTTGATCTTGCAACGGTTGCGGGAGATGCCGGAGATCCAGCGCAAGGTGTTGGCGATGTATTACGTGGAGGATCTGCGGCTGCGGGAAATCGCCGAGGCTTTCGGGCTGACCGAGTCGCGCATTTGCCAGATTCATGCGCAGGCTATTCTGTCGCTGCGGGCGTACCTGCAGCGATACGAAGCGGGCCTGGTTCAACCCCTGCGTAGGCGATCGGGCACATGATCATCTTCATTGGTTCCATTGTGGTGACCGTCTGTGTGTTCGGGGGCTTCGTCATGGGTGGGGGCCACCTGGGCGCACTGTGGCACATCAACGAGTTGATCATCATCGGCGGCGGGGCACTGGGGGGACTGATCGTAATGTCACCCAGGAAGGTCTTGGTAGACATGGTGCGGGGTCTTTGGATCTGCCTGAAGGGTAGGCCCTACGATCGTGCGGCTTACGAGGAGCTGCTCAAGGTGTTGTACGAATTATTCCTGCTGGGCCGGCGCAACGGGATGATCGCTCTGGAGGAACATGTGTTGGAGCCGCAGAACAGCTCCATCTTCAAGCGGTACCCCCGGTTTGCTGCCAACCGCCATGCCGTGGAGTTTCTCTGCAACAGCCTGCGGCCGATCATCGACGGCAAGATCAAACCCGACCAGTTGCGACTGCTGCTGGACACGGAGCTGAACCGGCTGGAGCAGGAACATCATGCGCCCGTCCACGTGCTATCGAAGACGGGGGATGCCCTTCCGGGGTTCGGGATTGTGGCGGCGGTGTTGGGCATTGTGATCACCATGGCCTCCATTTCGGGACCCATCGAGAAGATCGGGGAGCATGTGGCCGCGGCGCTGGTGGGGACCTTTCTGGGGATTCTGTTGGCCTACGGGTTTGTCAATCCGCTGGCGATGAATCTGGAATTTAACGGGGAGGCCGAGCTGGATTATCTGCGATGTATCGCCGCCTGCGTGACGGGCTTTGCCAGTGGCATGGCGCCCATCACCGCGGTGGAACTGGGCCGGCGCGGCCTGAGCACAGAACTGCGGCCCAGTGCCGAGGAGCTGGAGGCCATGCTGAAGACGATCAAGGTGGGCGGCAAGTAATCCGCACGATTCATGGCAAAAAAGAAGGGCCATCATGGCGGTGCTTGGAAGGTTGCCTACGCGGACTTTACCACCGCGATGATGGCCTTGTTTCTGTGCCTTTGGTTAACGGCGCAGGACACGAAGATCAAGGAGGCCGTGGAACGGGCCTTTCGGAATCCGTTCTCCGCGGTGACCAAGGAATCGGTGGGCATCATCCCCAACAAGGACACCACAGCCACGTACCGCGCCCAGGGCGAGTTTCAATCCATTTCGGCGGTGGAGATCGAGACGATACGGCGCATCAGCGAGGAACTGGCCCGGATTCTTCAGCAAGAGGATGCCCTGGAGAACACGGTGCGTCTGGAGCTGACCCGCGACGGTCTGCGCATCAATGTGTTCGATCGGTCGCAAAAGCCGGTCTTCGAGCCTGGCACCGACCGGTTCACTCCCTACGGGGAGTGGGTGTTCAGTACGCTGGCCTGGGAGATCGCGCGCTATCAGTCCTTCAAAATTGAATTGGAAGGACACACCACGCGGGCAGCGCCCCAGGAACGAGAAACTCTGCGACAGTGGGAGCTTTCGACCGAGCGTGCCAACGCCGCCCGTCGCCAACTGGTCCAGCACGGGGTGCTGCCCACGCAGATTTGCAAGGTTTCGGGCTTTGCCGACACCATGCCGATGCCGGATCTCCCCCCGGACAGCGAAGCCAACCGGCGAGTGACCATCTTGTTGAGACTGAAGGAGACGGCCGAGGCCCTGTCGGCGGCCAACAGTTCCGCCTTGTCCCATGCCACACTTGTCCAATGAGGCTTTTGTGCCCTTGTTCCATCGCAACGGGACTCCCGCCGGTACCCGGCCAGTGCGCCTGCGATTGGGCGCAGCGGGGTTGCGGGTGCAATCCCTGCGCGAGTGGGGAGCTTCCGATCCGGCTCAGCCGAGTGGCTGCGTGAGCGAGGCGCCGGTTCCGGGTTCGCCGGGCTTTGCGGCCGGGCCGAATGATACCACGGGTGCGGCGGATCGGGGCGCGGTTGCGGACAACGGGCGTCCAATGATCACGTTGTGTCGCGATGGCGACCGGATCGTAGGAATCCGGGTGCGTTGTCGTTGCGGCGAAGTACTGGATTTGGCCTGCGTTTATGAGGAGTCGGGGACGGGAACGGCCGGGGCCGGTTCTGACCATGCGGCGAACGCCGGGGCGTGAGCGATGCGAACTTGCTGGCCCGCCACCGGCCGGCGACACCATTTCACCGAGGGGCTCCGGTTAGGTCGGACCTGAGCCCGAAGGTGTGGCTTCGCCCGGGGGCAGCGTCTCTTCCGGGGAGGTGAGCCGAGCAGGGCGCGGGAGGGCAAAGGACTTGGAACGCCGGGCCTGGATGGGCATGCGGCGCCGTCCCTGGCGAAACATTTCCCACCACAGCACAGCGGCTGCTCCGAGCACTGCCCCCAGCAGACTGGCGCAAAAATCCCAAACGCTGCATGTCCGCCCCCACCAGGGCTGTGTGAACTCGTCCAGCGCGGAGATGGTAGCCGCGGCCAGAACGACCCCGACGAGGGCCCGGCCGGGGTGCGGCCACCCGCGTCTTAACCCGGCCAGCAGCAGAGCGGACCAAACGCCATAGGCCAGTACGTGTCGTGCCTTGTCGTCTCCGAGGCTCAGAATCCAGGCAGGAGTGCGGTCGTTAGGGATGCGCGCCAGCACGAGCATGGCTGCGGTGACGGCCGTCAGAGCCATGAACCAGAGCACGGACATGCGCCTGCTCCGGCTAGATCCGGAGGACACGGCCTCGGGCGGCATGGCACAAGATCCTTTCACGCACACTCCAAACGATGGTCGACCGGCCAGACGCGAGCCTCAGGTAGTTGGCTGTGGCTGTCAACGCCAGGGCCAGGTGTAGGGGGAGTGGGGAAGGCGTTCGGCCGGGGAAGTGGCTGCACCTGCAATCGGTGCAGCAACTCTTCCCGGAGCCTGAACTCGGCCTCTTCCGGGTCGACCTCTCCCCACATCGCCAAAATCAACACGCGCTGGCCTTTCGTGCCGCGGCCCAGCCAGACACTGCTGAGCCGGCTCCAAGGCCCGGCCACTTCGCGGGCGAAACTCTGCTCTGTGGTCCCCTCGTCCCAACGAGAGTAAAGCACGTGCACGGGCCCTGTTTCGGTGCGGAAGCGGTAGAGCCGATAGGGAATTTGCAGGTCATGCTTTTGCAGGAAGCGTACCGGGGACACTGCATCCACGGGATACCCGGCTGCGGGCATACAGACCAGCGGACTGTGGCTTTTGGCCAAGTAGCCGGCTGCGCGGCCGGGGCGCCAACGGATCAGGGACAACTGCCAGACCGAACCGTCCGGACGGGTCCAACGCAACTGTCGGGCCTCGTCGTATTGCAGCAGTTGACGAGCGGCGCGGGGCATTTCCAGTTCGGCCAGTCCGGGCTGATCCGTGGGCCAGAGCAGTTCCCAGTCCGGGCCCGGCTTCTGGCGGTGCTCCACCCACCGGTACCAGCCGGCTACGCCCACTTCCACCAGTCCCAGCCACAGTAGCCAAGCTAGAGTGACGGCTGTCCAACGACGATAGCTCTCGCGCAAGTTGGGGGGCGAGGCGGTGGCAACTGTGGCTCCGGGGCCGAGGGCCAGGGATGGACCTGAGGAGGCTGCCTGTTTCTGGGAGGAAGGAGGCCGGAGGGCTTGGGACCGTTGGGCTCGTCCTTGGTGACGAGCAGCCCACCAGACGCCCACGCAGCAGACCAGCAGGACGGTCAGCCCGGCCGGGTCATGCCACGATGCAATGGCTTCCTCGCCCTGATGTGCAGCCACCAAAGTCAGCAAGAGGGTTCGTCCCAGGTTTCCGGCCAGGGCCAAGCCCACGCCCAGGATCACCAGGGCGACGCGTCGGGGCCTGCTGAGCGCGTAGAGTTCGCCAAAAAACAGGGACAACATGAGTGTGCCCTGGAGCGAGCGAATGCCGCTACAGGCTTCGTCTACCCCTACCTTGCCGCGCGCCAACTCGATCACGTTGCCGTGTTGAACTGCCGGGATTCCGATCCACGCAAGGACCTCCATGGTGAAGGCCGTGTTCCATCGCGAGAGTGCCTGAATGGTCGGCTCGGTCAGGGAATAGGGCCACGGTACGGCCACCAGGATAAATGCGACGGGGAACAAGAATTGCCGCCATGTCACACCGTCTGCGTTCGGGTCCTGAAGGCTTTTTCCCATATGAGACGCACCGGCAAGAAACCAGATGGTGGTTCCCACCACGGTCAGCGCCAGCCACCAATGCGCCAGCGACCACCAGGGGTTGGCCTCTTGCAGCAATCGGGCTCCTGCATACGACACGGCCAAAAGAAGGGCCACGCCTGGTGTCCTGCCGTGGGGCCATGGACGGGGGCTGGAGAGGGACCGGGAAGGCTTGCCCTCCGTGGTGGGAGGTGTGCCCTGGTGCAGGTGTGGGAGCGTCCTCTGCTGTTTGGCCTGCTTGGCCTGGTCCCATCGCAACCAAGCCAGATAGACACACAGCGCCGGCACAGCCCAGCCATAGGCGTACTGGGGGTTGAGCGACCAAACCAATCCCAAGCCTTCCACCAGCCGCCCCCATAGCCAGGCCAGTACTAAGACCGCCGGAAGCCACCGCGCGACCGTTTGCCATCGGACGGAGGTTTCTGGGCGGTGCGGGCGTTGAGCT
>Ga0308421_1001737_pt1 | contig 11203 bp, 4 predicted proteins | sample HotsprSampleMS60_FD_203673 | JGI IMG/M metagenome (GOLD analysis project Ga0308421, IMG submission 203673) | Hot spring phototrophic mat microbial communities from Mushroom Spring, Yellowstone National Park, Wyoming, United States - 20090730_MS60 ...
GCTCACGGTAGAGCACTGAAACTTCGCGACGGCCCAGCGTGCCGCGCGATCCCAGACATCTTTCAACAATTTCGGCTCACGGTAGAGCACTGAAACTTTCAGTTGGAAGCAACAGAACAGCAGATTCGCTACGCTTTCAACAATTTCGGCTCACGGTAGAGCACTGAAACTCTTTTCGTCATCTCCCCCAAAAAAGTTCTCAAAACACCTTTCAACAATTTCGGCTCACGGTAGAGCACTGAAACGTCGGAGGAGGTGGTACGCGGTGAAGGTTAGCGGCAAACTTTCAACAATTTCGGCTCACGGTAGAGCACTGAAACCAATCACCGACGCGAAGCGCGGCCTGGTCGGGTTTGTCTTTCAACAATTTCGGCTCACGGTAGAGCACTGAAACTCGCGCGGAGGCTGGCGTCGCGATAAACACTTTGCCTTTCAACAATTTCGGCTCACGGTAGAGCACTGAAACTCGCGGGCGTGGTATACTAAAGATGCAGGCGTTAGACTTTCAACAATTTCGGCTCACGGTAGAGCACTGAAACAGACGCGGCGTCGCGCTTTGGAATTGGTCAAAAATCCTTTCAACAATTTCGGCTCACGGTAGAGCACTGAAACCTCGATCCGGTAGTCTTTCGTTTCTCGGTCATAGATCTTTCAACAATTTCGGCTCACGGTAGAGCACTGAAACTTGCTTGCCGACGCGCTGGGACGGGCTAGCGCGTTCTTTCAACAATTTCGGCTCACGGTAGAGCACTGAAACCTTCGTCGCTGCTAGCAGTGTAGCAGTGTACCAGCATCTCTTTCAACAATTTCGGCTCACGGTAGAGCACTGAAACCTTCAGCCGCCTGACGTTCGCGCCGCTCGGCCTCGCCTTTCAACAATTTCGGCTCACGGTAGAGCACTGAAACCACCATCGTCTCCGGTCCGGTGATCGTCACGGCTGCACTTTCAACAATTTCGGCTCACGGTAGAGCACTGAAACGTCGGCCGGTGGTGCGGACGAGAGCACCCGGAACATCTCCTCTTTCAACAATTTCGGCTCACGGTAGAGCACTGAAACCGCAGCGCGACTATCAAACGTTTGTCTTACTTACCGTCTTTCAACAATTTCGGCTCACGGTAGAGCACTGAAACGCGATGTTAGAATTAGCAAGCAAAAAGATGATGACTCTTTCAACAATTTCGGCTCACGGTAGAGCACTGAAACGACACCGCGTCGCCCACCACCCGAACCTCTGTTTCGCTTTCAACAATTTCGGCTCACGGTAGAGCACTGAAACGCGATCAGCGTTGAGAGGTTCATTCTCCACTCCAGCTTTCAACAATTTCGGCTCACGGTAGAGCACTGAAACCCCGTCGTTCAGCTTCGATTTCGCCGGAGTTCGGATTTCTTTCAACAATTTCGGCTCACGGTAGAGCACTGAAACAGACACTGATCATTGCTTGCCTCGCTTTCTTTCTCCCCCCTTTCAACAATTTCGGCTCACGGTAGAGCACTGAAACCAGGCGTACAGCGTCCACGCGCCGACATAATTCAGCCTTTCAACAATTTCGGCTCACGGTAGAGCACTGAAACTCCTCTAGCGTGTATGCGCGCCGCGACGAGCAAAACTTTCAACAATTTCGGCTCACGGTAGAGCACTGAAACATGGTTGCGGACGGGCCGGGCTGCATCAGCCGGGTCTTTCAACAATTTCGGCTCACGGTAGAGCACTGAAACGTGTGCTGCAACAGATAGGGAAACGCGGCACCGGACTTTCAACAATTTCGGCTCACGGTAGAGCACTGAAACAGAGACAGGAGCGGGATCGCCCAATCCACAGCGTTAAAGTCTTTCAACAATTTCGGCTCACGGTAGAGCACTGAAACGAATACAACAACCAACTCCCGCCCGCCAACCGCAGCTTTCAACAATTTCGGCTCACGGTAGAGCACTGAAACGCGTACCGGCGGGGTTGACCGGCGCGGCGGCGTTTCTGGCTTTCAACAATTTCGGCTCACGGTAGAGCACTGAAACCCAGTTGACGCCGATTGCGCCGACGGAGGACGATGTCTTTCAACAATTTCGGCTCACGGTAGAGCACTGAAACATGGATCGACCTGCCAGGCGATGATCGGAGTGATCACTTTCAACAATTTCGGCTCACGGTAGAGCACTGAAACGCGACGATAGACAGAGACGATAGCGAGAGAGCCATCTTTCAACAATTTCGGCTCACGGTAGAGCACTGAAACGCGACGACGATGATCCCGATCGTCGCCGCCGGGACCATCGCTTTCAACAATTTCGGCTCACGGTAGAGCACTGAAACTTCTATTAGATGAGCGACTAGCAAGCCAGCACATAATACTTTCAACAATTTCGGCTCACGGTAGAGCACTGAAACACCAGACTTCACTGACTTAACCTCACTAGCTGGTGTCGCTTTCAACAATTTCGGCTCACGGTAGAGCACTGAAACTTGCGTATGCAACTACTCTCCTCTCAATCGTTCGCGCCCTTTCAACAATTTCGGCTCACGGTAGAGCACTGAAACCTTACGGCACTCGCCTTGGTGTGGGCGGCGTGGCTATCTTTCAACAATTTCGGCTCACGGTAGAGCACTGAAACGTACTCACTGATCCCAATCCGCCCGTATGCGTCATTGACCTTTCAACAATTTCGGCTCACGGTAGAGCACTGAAACCAAAACCCCATGCCGATACCACGTCTAACACACAATCGACTTTCAACAATTTCGGCTCACGGTAGAGCACTGAAACCGTCCGACCAGTTGCTTTGCGACGCGAGGCGCTGTCTTTCAACAATTTCGGCTCACGGTAGAGCACTGAAACTCGCGAACTGGAAAACGCCGGGATTATCGAGCGTCGCTTTCAACAATTTCGGCTCACGGTAGAGCACTGAAACTCGGTGAGGGTGCGCGTGGTTGTTGTCGCGGGGGTTTGCTTTCAACAATTTCGGCTCACGGTAGAGCACTGAAACCCGATTTTTCAACACGACGATCCGGTTGCGCTCGTAACTTTCAACAATTTCGGCTCACGGTAGAGCACTGAAACACATGGGTGTATCAGGACGGGCTCGGCTGGTGGTGGGCTTTCAACAATTTCGGCTCACGGTAGAGCACTGAAACCTGGTAGCGCGCTGAGATCACACGTCTCCCGCGCGTCACTTTCAACAATTTCGGCTCACGGTAGAGCACTGAAACCGTCTAACACACAATCGACGTCGCGTGCAGACGTGACCTTTCAACAATTTCGGCTCACGGTAGAGCACTGAAACATCGTTCTACGCCAGCTAGGAGGTAGCAATGAAGACTTTCAACAATTTCGGCTCACGGTAGAGCACTGAAACGAATATGTGAAAGATTACCCAGAGGAAAGCGAAGGCAACTTTCAACAATTTCGGCTCACGGTAGAGCACTGAAACTGCTACGAACATTACCCGCTTACCCTCCAGTTCGTCCGGCTTTCAACAATTTCGGCTCACGGTAGAGCACTGAAACCGCCAGAGAGGACTGCGGCGACCTGCCCCTTGCGTCGCTTTCAACAATTTCGGCTCACGGTAGAGCACTGAAACCGCCATCGCGCAGAAAGACCACAAACACCCCCGCCTCGCCTTTCAACAATTTCGGCTCACGGTAGAGCACTGAAACCTCTGCTTTATTCTCGTCCGCAACCGGCGCTCGTAACTTTCAACAATTTCGGCTCACGGTAGAGCACTGAAACACACGGAATCGGCAATCGTATCGAGGAGATCAAACGAAACTTTCAACAATTTCGGCTCACGGTAGAGCACTGAAACACGATCGGGATGCCCATCGCCATGCTGCGGGAACTCTCTTTCAACAATTTCGGCTCACGGTAGAGCACTGAAACGCGCATCTGGCAAGCAGTGCATCGGTCAACGGTCACGCTTTCAACAATTTCGGCTCACGGTAGAGCACTGAAACTGACCCGTGCCTGCACGCGCAGGGCAGAGACCACGGTCTTTCAACAATTTCGGCTCACGGTAGAGCACTGAAACAATAACGGCAAGGAGTTCTGGTGCCAGAACGGTCACTTTCAACAATTTCGGCTCACGGTAGAGCACTGAAACCCACACCCGATGCGACGAACGATGGACAAAATCGGACCTTTCAACAATTTCGGCTCACGGTAGAGCACTGAAACATTGAGACAAGACCGGAGCAGGGTCGGGAGTGGAAGCTTTCAACAATTTCGGCTCACGGTAGAGCACTGAAACACATCCATCCGGCCTGCACGATCGTCCGCATGATATCCCTTTCAACAATTTCGGCTCACGGTAGAGCACTGAAACCTGCTAACGCGAGACGCGGTACAGCAGGCGGGCAGCGCTTTCAACAATTTCGGCTCACGGTAGAGCACTGAAACAGAATGAAGGGTTGGTGGAAGGTTTACCCCAAACCGCCTTTCAACAATTTCGGCTCACGGTAGAGCACTGAAACGGCTCGGCGCGGTTGGCGATAGCGACGCGGTTGATGTCTTTCAACAATTTCGGCTCACGGTAGAGCACTGAAACGACGTTGAAAGCAGCGCATTCGTCGGTGGGGTGCGGCTTTCAACAATTTCGGCTCACGGTAGAGCACTGAAACGCGGAACGCAGGCAGAAAACGACACAGAGACTATTCTTTCAACAATTTCGGCTCACGGTAGAGCACTGAAACCGCTTGGCGTTAAGGTGCGGGCCGACTTCCGGCAGAACTTTCAACAATTTCGGCTCACGGTAGAGCACTGAAACAGCGGCACCGCGAGGCGCGACGGGCGCGGAATAGTTGCTTTCAACAATTTCGGCTCACGGTAGAGCACTGAAACACGACCCAACGCTTTCAACGAGAACGGCGCTACTCGCCTTTCAACAATTTCGGCTCACGGTAGAGCACTGAAACAGCGCCTACGACCGGCTCAATTAAACGAATAAGCTCCTTTCAACAATTTCGGCTCACGGTAGAGCACTGAAACTCGCCCGCTCGCGACTGATCCCTACTCGCTGTAGCGCCTTTCAACAATTTCGGCTCACGGTAGAGCACTGAAACATTAGAGGGACGGTTTCAAAGACCGGTCGAAGTACCCTTTCAACAATTTCGGCTCACGGTAGAGCACTGAAACCAACACCGCGCCGGTGTCACAACACTGCGTATAAATAACTTTCAACAATTTCGGCTCACGGTAGAGCACTGAAACTCCCGATAAAGCTGCCTTGTGCATCAAAGAACTTTGCTTTCAACAATTTCGGCTCACGGTAGAGCACTGAAACGCAACGAGGGAGAAGTGTTTCTCCCGCGCTACGATGCCTTTCAACAATTTCGGCTCACGGTAGAGCACTGAAACTCGTCTCGGGCGCGGCGGTACTCTTGCGCCGCGTGCTCTTTCAACAATTTCGGCTCACGGTAGAGCACTGAAACGAGCTGCCCAACGCGACAAAGATCAACCAGCGCTTTCTTTCAACAATTTCGGCTCACGGTAGAGCACTGAAACCGACGGTGACAGCGATGATGCTCATCGCCGCCGTGGCCTTTCAACAATTTCGGCTCACGGTAGAGCACTGAAACAGAATCGTGATTGTGATCGACTCGCCCGCACGCACATCGACTTTCAACAATTTCGGCTCACGGTAGAGCACTGAAACGACAAAACCGAGCGCAAGCAGAGGGATTGCCCAGTCGCTTTCAACAATTTCGGCTCACGGTAGAGCACTGAAACTCCACACCTCAACCGTTTCCGACGCAACCGGTGACCTTTCAACAATTTCGGCTCACGGTAGAGCACTGAAACTCCCACAATCGTACCTGCTCCATGATGATCCTCCCTCTTTCAACAATTTCGGCTCACGGTAGAGCACTGAAACGGGCCGCTCGCCACCATCGGCGTGGGCGTGACCGTCGGCTTTCAACAATTTCGGCTCACGGTAGAGCACTGAAACTCCGCGCTTGCGCGAGGTGTTGGAGACGCGGAACGGCCACTTTCAACAATTTCGGCTCACGGTAGAGCACTGAAACAGCACCAGCGAGATTAACCGCCGCAACCCCAATCTGCCTTTCAACAATTTCGGCTCACGGTAGAGCACTGAAACCGAGGCGCGCTGGTCGCGGGCTGGTGGGATCAAAGCGCTTTCAACAATTTCGGCTCACGGTAGAGCACTGAAACCCGTAACGCTCATAACGGGAAGTGTTACCGCTTCGGCTTTCAACAATTTCGGCTCACGGTAGAGCACTGAAACGACCGCCTGGCGCTTGAGGAAGCGAGCGTGCTCACTGTCTTTCAACAATTTCGGCTCACGGTAGAGCACTGAAACGATGAGGTTGCGCGGTATTTAGACTTTCCACCAGCGCCTTTCAACAATTTCGGCTCACGGTAGAGCACTGAAACGACGGGATCATTCGCGAACTGCTCGGTCTGGATGATACTTTCAACAATTTCGGCTCACGGTAGAGCACTGAAACGCGCGTCGCGCAACACTTAGCAGCGCTGCGCGCAGACTTTCAACAATTTCGGCTCACGGTAGAGCACTGAAACCGACAGGAATATGCAGCTTGCGGGCCAACCCGACATCTTTCAACAATTTCGGCTCACGGTAGAGCACTGAAACCGCATCGCGAACGGAAGCGATGCGACTGGTAGAGCAGCCTTTCAACAATTTCGGCTCACGGTAGAGCACTGAAACTACACCGACGCGGATTGGGTGAGAACGGTGGATGTACTTTCAACAATTTCGGCTCACGGTAGAGCACTGAAACCATCGTTTATGATGAGGTTTATATCGGCCCGCCAGCCTTCTTTCAACAATTTCGGCTCACGGTAGAGCACTGAAACGTTGTGTTTCGATGTCAAACGCGAGAATCTCTTCCTTCCTTTCAACAATTTCGGCTCACGGTAGAGCACTGAAACGCAACATTCGCGAAAGTGCGACGTTGTGAACGGATATCTTTCAACAATTTCGGCTCACGGTAGAGCACTGAAACTATTCGCGGGCCAGGTTAATCAAAACACCGAGGTTCTTTCAACAATTTCGGCTCACGGTAGAGCACTGAAACGGCGTTACGACCTGCTACCAACCTACCGCTTCATTCAGCTTTCAACAATTTCGGCTCACGGTAGAGCACTGAAACGCTTGACTGGCGCGGCAGCGTTTCTCGCGACGTTTGACTTTCAACAATTTCGGCTCACGGTAGAGCACTGAAACCGCGTCCCGAATTGCACTAAAAACACCCGCGAACACCGCTTTCAACAATTTCGGCTCACGGTAGAGCACTGAAACGGGTTGAGAGCGCGCTACGCCTCGCAGCGGCGCGGTTCCTTTCAACAATTTCGGCTCACGGTAGAGCACTGAAACCTGAAAGCTTCGTCGTTTATAATAAGATTGATGTCCTTTCAACAATTTCGGCTCACGGTAGAGCACTGAAACCTCGCGGTGCGCGTCGGAACGTCATCCCCCAACACCTTTCAACAATTTCGGCTCACGGTAGAGCACTGAAACTATCCGCAACGCCGCGCCCCATTCCGACATCACGCCTTTCAACAATTTCGGCTCACGGTAGAGCACTGAAACACAGAGCTGAAGAGTACTTCAAAGCGTTCGTTCCAGACTTTCAACAATTTCGGCTCACGGTAGAGCACTGAAACTTGAGAACAATTGCGGTTGCAACTGCTGTTCGCGCCTTTCAACAATTTCGGCTCACGGTAGAGCACTGAAACGCGCTGCGGCGCGGCGCTGACGCAGCAGCAGTACGCGCTTTCAACAATTTCGGCTCACGGTAGAGCACTGAAACTTGAGAACAATTGCGGTTGCAACTGCTGTTCGCGCCTTTCAACAATTTCGGCTCACGGTAGAGCACTGAAACTCGCGCTTGCGCTTTCGTTGAGCGCGCACACAGCAAACTTTCAACAATTTCGGCTCACGGTAGAGCACTGAAACCGACGCGGGCGCTGGCGGGGGCTTCGTCATCCAACACCTTTCAACAATTTCGGCTCACGGTAGAGCACTGAAACCAGCTCTTCCATCTCGCCCGTATCGCGATTGACTAACTTTCAACAATTTCGGCTCACGGTAGAGCACTGAAACTATCACCAGCGCGAAACTCGCGGAAAAATCCTCAACACTTTCAACAATTTCGGCTCACGGTAGAGCACTGAAACCGACTACAATTCACAGTCTCGACAAACTCGAACCAGACTCCTTTCAACAATTTCGGCTCACGGTAGAGCACTGAAACACGTATCCAGACACAGCGAAACGAGGACGCGAGCGCTACCGCTTTCAACAATTTCGGCTCACGGTAGAGCACTGAAACTCTGTGAATAGAATAGCAGCAAATGTCGGAACTGTCACTTTCAACAATTTCGGCTCACGGTAGAGCACTGAAACCTGGTGGCGGGCGAAGTCACTTGACGAACTGCGACGCTTTCAACAATTTCGGCTCACGGTAGAGCACTGAAACTCGGTCGCGCTGATGAGTTGCGCGACGTAGTAGCCCTTTCAACAATTTCGGCTCACGGTAGAGCACTGAAACCCGATCAGCGCGCCAGCGTTCTAAAATTGACAAAATCTCTTTCAACAATTTCGGCTCACGGTAGAGCACTGAAACGTCGGTGCGGTGGACTACTATGAGGCCCTCGTTGGTCTTTCAACAATTTCGGCTCACGGTAGAGCACTGAAACTCGAATGTAATTGTCCGAACCTCACCGTCTTCTTGAACCCTTTCAACAATTTCGGCTCACGGTAGAGCACTGAAACCCGCGGTCGATCAGTGTAGGGATAAGAGCTTCGCGCCCTTTCAACAATTTCGGCTCACGGTAGAGCACTGAAACGCAACATCAGTTTATATGTCGGCGCAAAATAACCAACAATTCTTTCAACAATTTCGGCTCACGGTAGAGCACTGAAACAACAGACAAAACATATATTCTAGTAGAGATCGAAACCCTTTCAACAATTTCGGCTCACGGTAGAGCACTGAAACGCGTAGGTCGCAATATATCCAACAGACGAACCGTCTGCTTTCAACAATTTCGGCTCACGGTAGAGCACTGAAACGCGTACGCGGAAACAGACGAGATTTTGTCAATTTTAGCTTTCAACAATTTCGGCTCACGGTAGAGCACTGAAACTCAGCCCGTTTGTGCAGATCGCTGCTGGCGCGTAGCTTTCAACAATTTCGGCTCACGGTAGAGCACTGAAACCAAAAAGCGGTTTCATCGCGACCGCGCAAAACCAACACTTTCAACAATTTCGGCTCACGGTAGAGCACTGAAACCGGCAAAGGGGGAAAGGTAACGAATCTTTATAAGGTCTTTCAACAATTTCGGCTCACGGTAGAGCACTGAAACTCGCGTAATCACTACTACCGCCTACATACGCCTCACCTTTCAACAATTTCGGCTCACGGTAGAGCACTGAAACACAAGCGACGGAAATAACCCGCGCGCTTACGCGGATACACTTTCAACAATTTCGGCTCACGGTAGAGCACTGAAACAGACGATCAGCAAAAAGTATAAGAAGACAACGCGCCAGGCTTTCAACAATTTCGGCTCACGGTAGAGCACTGAAACTCGGCGGAAGGGTTGTTGCTGGTTGAAGACGAATGGGGGCTTTCAACAATTTCGGCTCACGGTAGAGCACTGAAACTGCCGCGAGCGCGGTGATTGAGAAAGCAGCGCGCAACGTCTTTCAACAATTTCGGCTCACGGTAGAGCACTGAAACCTCATCCTCGCGGACGGCGCGGGTACGAACACCGTCTTTCAACAATTTCGGCTCACGGTAGAGCACTGAAACGCGACTACATCGCTCGCGCCGTCGCGGTCTGGCAACAGACTTTCAACAATTTCGGCTCACGGTAGAGCACTGAAACCGCAATTCACAGTTTTACAGCGTTTATAAACAACAACTTTCAACAATTTCGGCTCACGGTAGAGCACTGAAACTCAACGCGGAAGCGCAGTTGCAGCCCGCTCCACTCAACTTTCAACAATTTCGGCTCACGGTAGAGCACTGAAACCCCGAGCCGTAGCATCTCTTTGATCAGCGCGATTGCCTTTCAACAATTTCGGCTCACGGTAGAGCACTGAAACGGCTGATGTTGAATGCATCCAACAACGCTTTCATATACTTTCAACAATTTCGGCTCACGGTAGAGCACTGAAACGACAATTCCGTCAAACCCAAACCGCGTCAGATGCCCGCTTTCAACAATTTCGGCTCACGGTAGAGCACTGAAACTCACTAGTGTTGCTGATGGTGACACTAGCGACATCCCACTTTCAACAATTTCGGCTCACGGTAGAGCACTGAAACTCAGTGCTCTACGTTGTGTCGCGAAGTCTACATCAACTTTCAACAATTTCGGCTCACGGTAGAGCACTGAAACCGTGAAAAAATCTCGCTGAAGGAGTGGCGAGAGCGGACTTTCAACAATTTCGGCTCACGGTAGAGCACTGAAACGACACCAACGCGGATTGGGTTCGGTCAGCAGACGTTCGTCTTTCAACAATTTCGGCTCACGGTAGAGCACTGAAACACACTATACCACACCCGCGCCGGTTTGTCAAGCGAGTACTTTCAACAATTTCGGCTCACGGTAGAGCACTGAAACGCGCGAGGTGTTGGAGACGCGGGACGGACAGATCACTTTCAACAATTTCGGCTCACGGTAGAGCACTGAAACCGCAAATGACAGTATTTCCACATTGTGATTATTCCACTTTCAACAATTTCGGCTCACGGTAGAGCACTGAAACGCTGACTCTGGAATGTCAACGTCGCCGGTTGCGGCTCTTTCAACAATTTCGGCTCACGGTAGAGCACTGAAACATGAAAAACCGCATTGTATATACTATCGAAAGCGTCTTTCAACAATTTCGGCTCACGGTAGAGCACTGAAACTATCGTTTTCCGCCTGTGTACCACCCGTCGCCCTCGTCTTTCAACAATTTCGGCTCACGGTAGAGCACTGAAACCGCTCAAAGTACGCGGTTTGGTAGCGCTCGGCTGCCTTTCAACAATTTCGGCTCACGGTAGAGCACTGAAACCTTTACCGCGAATCGCGGTTTGTGCGTCACAACACTGCCTTTCAACAATTTCGGCTCACGGTAGAGCACTGAAACCCGAACGCGGATTTGCGGCGGTTTTGTTAGAGATGTACGCTTTCAACAATTTCGGCTCACGGTAGAGCACTGAAACCGACGGG
>Ga0308421_1001741_pt1 | contig 11184 bp, 9 predicted proteins | sample HotsprSampleMS60_FD_203673 | JGI IMG/M metagenome (GOLD analysis project Ga0308421, IMG submission 203673) | Hot spring phototrophic mat microbial communities from Mushroom Spring, Yellowstone National Park, Wyoming, United States - 20090730_MS60 ...
GCCATGGAACCCCATTTGCTCCACGGGGACCAGGCGCCTGTCTCGAAGCCCGGATTGGACACCAGGTTCGGGCGCCCGGGCTCGGTGACGAAACAGAAGTCCTTCGTGCGCGCGCTGCGCATTCCCGCCGCGCTGGCGGTGATCCGTACGTGATACTCCCTGCCCGGCTGCAGCCCGGTCAGCGTTACCGTATGCTCCGCCGCCGGAGTGGTCACGTCGAGAAAATGCGTGTACGGCGTGCCGATGCCGTACTCGATCCGCGCCGTCGCTGGCGCCGGCTCGGGCGGCAGGATGGCGGCCATGAGCGGGTCGGGCCGGACCGTCTTCCAGGAGAGCGTGGCCGACGTCGCGGTGCGCTCCACAACCTTCCAGTCGCTGAACGCCAGGCGGGACAGCGATGCGCTTCCCGGCGACTTCTCGCACGCGATCATCCCCGCGAGGTCCGATCCGAAGAACCGTGTGCCGTTGATATACAGGTCCCCGCTGGCATACTCGTCCACAACGGTCCGGTAGATGACGAAGGCCTGGTTGCTCAGGTGCCGGATCCGCAGGTAGTAGGTCTGTCCGGGGACCGTGGGCACCTCTCCGGGCGCCCAGCTGACCACGGAGCGGGCGTTCCACGCCACGGTCACCATCCATTTGGAGGGGCCGATCTGGTTGACGCCCAGGCCGTTCGGGCCGGGGGATTCGAACACGGACACCTCGAACGGGGCGCTGACGCCGAAGTGTCCGCTGGCCCCGATCACGCTCGTCCCGGTGGCCACGAAGGTCTGTCCCGCAACGCCACTGGCCGGCACGGACTGTGCCACCGAGGCGAAGTCCTTCGTGATGGTGGTCGTGTTCAGGGCCGTGGAGACGCCGTCATTGTCGAAGCCGACCACGATGCGGAGCGGGTCCCGCGCCAGACGCCCTCCCTCCCAGGTCCTTCCGCCGGGAAAGTCGTGGCCGTTCATGTTGCGTCCGCCCGCGAAGCAGACGCTGAGGGGGCTGCCATCGGGGCGCCGGATCTTTGCCGTGTAGTAGCGCCCGGGCACCACCGGGACCTCGCCGGCGCTCCACATGGCGTGCGCATCGTTGGCGTAGCCGCCGTCCACCCAGCGGTCCGGACCGATCTGCGGGCCGTTCGGGTCGTTGCCCTCGTGGATGGTGACCAGAGCCGAGAGGCTGGCCGGAAAGCGGAACGACACGTGCGTGATGCAGTCTCCCATCGCCTGGAACGACTGGGCGAACCAGGTCTCCCAGTTGCGGAAATAGTCGCGCGATCCGGTCACGTAGTCCGGGTCGCGGCCCAGCAGGATATCCGTTCCGCCCGACGAGACCGCCGGAACATAGAGGCGGGGATACTGATCCCTTGCGGCGAACATCATGGAGAACAGTCCCGAGCTCACGTTGAACCCGAACCAGCCGATCGGTTCCGTGCCGAAGGTCACCCCGCCTCCCATGCTTCCGGAGCCGGGCGCTCCGTGACGCTGGACGCCCACGGCGTTGTCCCCCCACGGACCCCCGAAAGGATCGTACAGGAAGCCTTTCAGGGTTTGCCCGGAGGCGGGAAGGCAGAGCGGGATGCAGATGGCCGCGGACGCGAGGGCGCGCCGCAGCTGGCGGATCGCAGGCGAGATCAGCAAGGTCAGTTGTCTCCTCTCGTTGTGGACGCATCCGTGCCGCAGGCGCGCGGCGGGAATGCCCCCTCTCACAGGCGGCGAAAGGCCGCCCGGCCCAGATCATTCCAGCGGGTCCGGCAGAGAAATTCCCGGGGGTTATCTCCAGGACTCCGCCAAAAGCCCTGTAATTCATCATACCAGATTTGTGAGACACGTGGGAGCCGGGGTTTTCTGGTCTCGAGCCGGAGGCCGTGGAGGTTCGTCGGGAGCCGATGTAGTATAATACCATCGCTATTGGTGGTGCGCCGGTCGCGCCGCTGACGCAGTCCGGCAGACGGAGGGGCGCCGTGCAAGGTAAGGGATTCACTCTTGTCGAACTGCTGGTGGTCATCGCGATCATCGCGATTCTGGCCGCGATCCTGTTCCCCGTGTTCGCTCAGGCGAGGATGCGCGCGAACACCGTGCGCTGCATCAGCAATCTCAGGCAGCTTGCGCTGGCATTTCAACAGTACACTCAGGACAACGGCGGAAGGATGCCGCCGGTGGGGTGGGAGCATCGGGCGGACGTCCCCAACTGGTGCGGCGAGATCAACCGCTGGATCTATCCCGACCGGGGGTCGCTGTGGCCCTACACGAGGTCGGCCGAGATCTATGTCTGCCCTGTCGACAGGAAGAAAGAGGCGCTGCACCCCGTCGTCAATCCCCCGGCCGGAAAGCCGCGGAAGGACTGGGGGCTGTCTTAATTCGGTGAACTCCCTGCTGGACTACGCCAAACCGGATGCGCTGAACATCAAGAACCCGGCGAAATTCATGCTGCTCATTCACGAGGAGCGCGAGTTCATCAACGACGGGATCTTCGTTCCGGACGGCAACACCCCGGGCAAGATCCACTACGACGGCACCACGCTGGTGTACCTGGCCGGCAACGCACGATGGGCTTCCACCGAAGACCTGAAGCGGGAGCGCGCGGAGGGCTACTGGCTGATCGAGTCGCCGTGACCCGGACGGTTCTCCTGCTGGAGGGATGACCGGACAGAGCCCTCTCCCCCGGGGGAGAGGGCTCTGTCCTTTGCCGAACCCGGAGTCCTGCCCTGATTCGGTTCCTTCCGCAGCCGCGCATGTCCCGGGGAAGTCCTGACGCTTTCCAGGACTGTCACAATTACCAGTCTTTTGTCTAGACTTCTTTCTATTGTTGACCGAATTCTGACCGCCATGTTAGGATTGAATCAAGAACCTCCGGTTGCGCGGCGGATTCCGCGGGCCGTGGCCCGAACCCGCTTTCCCGGCGCGATCATCTGGCCCGCTTCGCATCGAAATCCGCCTGGGGAAGGGGAAAAGGAGAAGCACGACGATGAGAGTTACCTCCGTTCTGGTGCTGGCGCTCGCGCTGTGCGCGTCGATGGCGTCAGCTCAGTATCTTGGTCCCTGGACCTACCAGTGGGACTTCGACACCTCGCCGCAGGGCTGGACCGTTACGGGCAACGGCTACTGGACCGACCCGTCCTCGGTCCCGGTGTCCGGGCCGACCCTTCCTGACGGCGCGCCCTCCGGCGGCGGCAACGGCAACTTCTACCTGCCGGACGGCAGCCGCGCCGCCCTGGATGTCAGCACCCTGAACATCGGACACGGTATCGTCGGCGGACAGCAGATGAACCCGTTCGTCTATCAGGTGGACGTCTACATCCCGAACCTGCGCCCGCTCAGCGGGTTCACCTTCGGCTATCCCGGAAACATGATCCATAACGCCGGGATCTCGACGGTGCGCTCCGGCGGCACGCAGGCCCACTATCTGGTCGGCGACATCAACCGGGGAGGCCTTCTGGCCCGTGACCGCACCTGGGACAACACCGACCGCCGCTCCAACTGGGTGCTCGAAGAGACCGTCTCACCGGATACCCTCTGGTGGGACAAGTGGATCACGCTGCAGATCGACTACGGCGTGAGCACCCAGGGCAAGTGGGCCGCGTGGGCCTACATTCCCTGGGACAGCGCGGTCTCCACGGCCGGCTGGATCCTGGTCGGAAACGGCGTCTTTGACGTGAACGTCAATGTGAAGTTCGACACCCTGCAGATGGGCAGCGTGGGGCTGCACATCGGTAACTCCTGGACGCAGGCCCAGTTCGACAATGCCAAGCTGGTCGTCGTTCCCGAGCCGGGCAGCGTGGCTGTGCTCGCCGCCGGCCTGGCGGGATTCGCCGGAGTGCTGCGCCGCAGGACCAGCTGAGGGACGGTCAGAGCCATTACCGATTGACCGAAAAATCCAGGGCCGCCCCGCCGGGGCGGCCCTTTTTCCAGCAAACCGGAGATAGCAGCGGCGGCGGTCAGTCTGTCTTTTTCAGCTCACGCATCAGCGCGGCCACGTCGTCCGCCAGCTGAGCATCCTCCAGCACCAGCTTGCCGATCTTCTTGACGGCGTGAAGCACCGTGGAGTGATCCTTCCCGCCGAGAGCCTTCCCGATGGCGGGCAGCGATGTGTCCGTCAGATGCCGCAGAAGATACATCGCCACCTGCCGCGCCAGCACCACCCGCGCCTGCCGGGACAGCGACCGGAGATTCTCCACGTCCACCCCGTAGCGCTCGGCCACCGCCCGCAGCACCGCATCCGGGGTGATGAGGTTCTCCTGCGGATGCTCGAAATACCGGGATAGGATGTCGGAGGCCATCGCCGAGCTCACGGGTTGCTGCATCACGGTGGCGTAGGCGTGTAGCTTCAGCAGCGCGCCCTCGATGGCGCGGATGTTCGAGCGGATGAGCCGCGCGATGTAAAGCACCACGTCCGGAGGGATCTGCAGGTCCTGTTTCTGCGCCTTGGCCTTGATGATGGCCATCCGAGTCTCCAGCTCTGGCGGCGCAATATCCACCACCAGACCGGCCTCGAAGCGGGACGACAACCGCACGTCCAGCTCCAGGTCCTTCGGCGGACGGTCGCTGGTCAGGACGATCTGCCTGCCCACCTCCTGCAGCGCGTTGAACGTATGGAAGAACTCCTCCTTCGTGCGCTCCTTGCCCGCCAGAAACTGAATATCGTCCACCAGCCAGACGTCCACGCTGCGGTATCGCCTGCGGAACTGCGCTGTGCGCCTTTCGCTCACGGCGGCCACGTAGTCCGACGTGAACGTCTCGGCCGTGGTGTAGATCAGCCCGGTCTGAGGATGGTAGCGCCGGATGAAGTTGCCGATCGCGTGCAGCAGGTGCGTCTTTCCCAGTCCGGAATCGCCATAAATGAACAGCGGGTTGTAGCTGGCGCCCGGCGACTCGGCCACCGCGCAGCTCGCGGCGTGGGCCATCCGGTTGGACTGGCCCACCACGAAGGTGTCGAACGTGTAGTTCTCGTTCAACACGAAGTCCGCAGGCTGCCTGCGGGGCTCCCGGGCAGGCTCGGCGGGGGAGCCCGGCCCATCAGCGGCCAGCCCGCAGGCCAGATCCGGCTCTTCCTCCAGCAGGCGGACGCTCACCCTGACCGGCGTTCCCAGATGATCGCTCAGCAGCTCCTGAATGATGGGCAGAAATTTCTGTTCTATCCAGAACTTCGCGAACGAGGTAGGGACCCCCAGTACCACCGCCGAGTCCTCGAACGCAAGCGGCACCACGGTCTTGAGCCCCTTGTCGAACACCGGCTTGCTGGCGCGGGAGGAGAGGGCGTTCAGCGTGCGCTCCCAGGCCACACGCAGCGCCACGAGATTCGCGTCTTCGCCCAGTTGCAGTTGATCGTTCTGTGGCACCTGGCAGCATCCTCCCTTCTCCGGGGTCTCGCCTTCTGGACGGCGGGCAATGCGAACAGACAGGTTCGTCGTGTGACCGGACGCCGGGCGGGCCCGGGCCTTCTGGCAAGCGCCTGAGCGCGGACTGAGCGTGTCAGGAGCAGGACGTTCGCAGGCGGACAAGGCGCTGACTGTGAGGACCGCTTTTCTGTTCGGACGGACCGCTCGCCAGAGCCCCCCTGTGGCCGACCGGCGAAGGCGATTATAGCAAGACGCCCGGGACCCCGGCAAGGAGGAGGGGCATCTTTTTTGCCCCTCATTTTTCCGCGGCTCCCGGGCCGTTAGCGTCCCTTGAGGCGCGCCGGAGCCCATGCTATAATGCCTCGCACGAACTACCCGGAGAGGTTTGAATGAAAAGGACTTTCCAGCCGAAGAACAGGCGCAGGTTCCGTGTTCACGGCTTTCTCAAGCGGATGTCCACGAAGGGAGGCATCCGGACGCTCAAGCGTCGGAGACTCAAGGGGCGCCACAGGCTGACCGTCTGAAGTGCGGACCGGCCGGCGGCCCCGGGCGGCCGATCCCCACTGAAAAGTCGGGGGCGGGAGGATCCATGCTCCCCAGGGATCACAGACTCAGGGCGAGAGCCCGTTTCAGGGCCGTGCAGTCGCGCGGCCGACGGTTTGCGGGGAGGTATGTTGTTGCTCGCGCGCTGCAGTCCCGGCCCGGTTCCCCTGCCCGGATCGGTTTCTCTGTGTCCGAGAAGATCGGCGGGGCGGTGGTGCGCAACAGGATCAAGCGGAGGCTTCGTGAGGCGGCACGCCGTTGCCTGCCCACGCTGATGAGTGGCTGGGATGTGGCCGTCACCGCGCGACCGTCCGCGGTGGATGCGCCGTTCGAGAGACTGTGCGAGGATGTCGGGCGGGCGCTGAGGAGCGTTTGCACGGGGGAGGAGCGGAAGCGCGGATGCGCGGAACAATCCTGAAAGCCCCGGCGTCCTGTGTTGTGTGGCTGATCCGGCAGGTTTATCAGAGGACGGCGGCGATCCGGCCGCGAGCGTGCCGCTTCTATCCCAGCTGTTCCGAGTATACGGCGCAGGCGATCGAAAAGTACGGCGTGCTGAAGGGCTGCTGGCTGGGTCTACGGCGCCTGTGCCGTTGTCATCCGTTCCATCCGGGCGGCTACGACCCTGTTGCATAGGTTGGAGCCCGCGGGGCGGGCGTCTCAGGGGCGGCCCGGGGGCTGAGCGCGGCGGAAATGCCGCGCACAACGGCGGCCGGCCCGAACGGTTTTCCAAGGAGATTGCTCATTGTTCAGATTGCGCACCTGCCTGACCGGTGCGATCGCGATTGCGCTTGTCATCTGTCTTCCGGCCGTCCGGAGTGCGGGCCAGACTGACAGCTCTTTGAAGGAGCGGCTGACTCGCGTGGAAGCCGCCATCGAGAAGCTTCCCCGCGTGCCCGCCGAAAAACGCAAGGACGAGATCAAGTCCCTCAACCGGCAGTTGAAGGAGATCTCGAAAGCGAAGCCTGCCGGGCCGGAGGCGCTGCATCTGGCGTATCTGGAGGCAAGGCTGCTGGAGAACAGCAGTGTCCAGCCGCTGGATAACACCAACTATACCGCCGCAGGCCGCTACCGGAAGCTGATCGCGAGGGGAGGGCCGGGGGCTCTCGACGGCAACCCTCCCGGAGGGCGCTGGCCTGACCCTTACATCGAGAAGGCTTACCGCAACTACCTTGCCCTGACGGAAAAGATTGACAAGGCCAACCGGACCAAAACCGTCTACAAGGTCGTCGACTACCTTGTGAAGGTCACCGGTTCCAACGAGAACTACAGTTACTGGCTGGCCATTGTCATCATCACGGTCGTCATCAAACTGCTGACCACTCCACTCTCCCATCTTCAGTTCGAGTCCATGCGAAATCTTCAGCGCATCCAGCCGAAGCTGGAGAAGTTGAAGAGGGAGCTGGGAGACGACCCTCGCGAGTTCCAGCGGCAGCAGTGGCAGCTGATGAAGGACCACAATGCGAGCCCCCACTGGGGGTGCCTGGCACTGCTGGTGCAGATGCCGTTCCTGTTGTTGATCTACCAGACGATCCGGGCATACGAGTTCCAGTTCGCCAGAGGCGATTTCCTCTGGATCGGCAGCCGGCTGGCGGAAAAGTTCGACTTCATCGCGCCCAGCCTGGCAGACCCGGACTGGCCCCTGCTTCTGCTGTACGGTTTCAGCATGTACTTGTCCACCAGAATGAGCACGCCGGCAGTGGACAGGCAGCAGGCCGAGCAGCAGAAGATGATGTCCATCCTGATGCCCGCCATGTTCGTCTTGATCTTCAACTATTTCCCGTCCGCGTTCATCCTTTACTGGCTTGTGCTGAACGTCCTGACCACCACGCAGCAGTACTTCATGCTGCAGAAGCCTGTGCCCGCTCTGGCTCTGGAGGACGATGAGGAGGACCTTGCGCCCGCGCCGGTCGTGGCGGCTGCGTCGCGGGGGCCATCTTCCCGCAGGCGGAAATAAGGACGCGCGGCGGCTGAGGCGTCCCGGGGCCTGCGGGGAGTCGACCGGCCCGGGGGATGCCGGAGACACACAGGAGACGTTTACAGCAGATGCGAAGCGTAGAAGCAACCGGAAAGACTGTGGAGGAGGCCAAGCGGAAGGCGGCCAGCCAGCTTGGCGTCCCTGAGGCGGACCTGGAATTCGAAGTGCTGGATGTCGGGAGCCGGGGAGTGCTCGGCTTCATCGGCGGCACCCCGGCCCGGGTGCGAGCCACTTACTACGAGACCCGGCGGCACAGACTGGAGTCACCGCACGGGGCCGGCCGTATCGCCGGCTTCGTGGAGGAGACGGAGGAGGAGGCGCAGCCGCGGCGAAGAGGCCGGCGCCGGGGCGGTTCCCGGGCCCGGGACGCCGCGCAGCAGGCGCGCTCCAGAGAGCAGAAACAGCGCCCCGCACCGCGGCAGGCGCCCGGCGGCTCACAGCGGAAGCCGGAGTCGCAGCCTGCACCGCAGGGCAACGGCCAGAGGGCGGCGGAGCAGCCGGAAGTCAGCGAGGCAGCGCCTGAGACCGCAGACGTTCAGGCCAGGCCGAAGCGGCGTTCCCGCGGCCGCGGCGGGCGCGCGGCCCGGCCCGCCCAGACGGCCGCACCGGAGGCCGGAGAGGCTTCAGCGAAGAGCGAGGAGAAACCCACAGTGCAGACGAAGATGGAAGCCCCGGCCATGGAGGTGCGGGCGCAGCAGGCGCTGGAAGTCGTGCAGCGGATTCTGGATGCGGCGGCGCTGAACTGCTCCGCGAGAGTCTCGGAGGTCGCCGACGACGGATTTCAGATCGACATCGAGGGCGAGAATGCTGCCGTCCTCGTGGGCCGGCAGGGGCAGGTGCTCGACGCCCTGCAGTTCCTGGTCGGCGTCACGGTCAACCGGCAATACGAGGGGAAGGCGCGCGTCACGCTGGAGGCTGCCGGCTTCCGCCAGAAGCACCGCGAAACACTGGTCCGGACAGCCCTGGAGCTGGCCGAGCAGGTGGCCGAGCACAATCAGGAGGCGGAGCTGGAGCCCCTCCCGCCCAGAGACCGGCTGATCATACACAACGCGCTCAAGGACCACCCGAAGGTCTACACCTACAGCGAAGGCGAGGGCGACAACCGTCATGTGGTCATCTCGCCGAAGACGGGGAACGAGCAGAGCTGAGGACCGGACCGTCCCCTGCCGGGGCCTGACCTGCGGGCTGACCCGGTGACGGGCCTTTTCACGGACACGATCGCGGCGGTGGCCACCGCTCCGGGAGTGGGGGCCATCGCCGTGGTGCGGATCAGCGGCCCGCAGGCCCTCGAAATCGCTTCGCGCCTGTCGGGCCGCCCGCAGGACCGCTTCATTCCTCGCCGGGCGACGCTCGCTCCCGTCATTTCTTCCGACGGAGGGGTGGCGGACGAGGCGCTCTATACGTATTTTGCCGCCCCGGCCAGCTACACCGGCGAGGACGTAATCGAGATCTCCTGCCACGGCGGCATCGCCACGGTGCGTGAGGTGCTCCAGGCGGTGCTCGGCGCCGGGGCCCGGGCAGCCGGGCCCGGCGAGTTCACGAGGCGGGCCTTCCTGAACGGCCGGATGGACCTGGCTCAGGCGGAAGCCGTGAATCAGCTCATCCGGGCCCGGACGCGCACCCAGCTGGCCGCGGCCCGCCAAATGCTGGCCGGAGCCCTGTCGCGGCGGCTGGAGGATGCCTGGGACCGTCTCACCGCCATCGCAGCCGCCATCGAGGCGTCCATCGACTTCCCGGAAGATGTGGATGAGCCGGACCGCGCCGAGCTCGCCGCCGCACTGGACAGCCTGGTCCGGTCGCTGGGAGAGAGCCTGGAGCTTGCGCGGCGGGGAAGGCTTCTGTCTCAGGGGATCCGGCTGGCCATCGTGGGCCGGCCGAACGTCGGAAAGTCCAGTCTGCTCAACCTGCTGGCCGGCCGTCCGCGGGCCATCGTCAGCGATATCCCCGGCACCACCCGCGACTTCCTGGAGGAGACGGTCGAGATCGGCGGCCTGCCCGTTGTGGCCATCGACACCGCCGGTATCCGGGAGACGGAGGATCCCCTGGAACGGGAGGGAACGCGCAGGGCGCTCGAAGCCCTTGATCAGGCCGACGTCGGGCTGGTGGTGCTGGATGCGACTCAGGGAGTCGGGCCTGGGGACCTCGAGGTCCTGCGCGCTGCCGGCGAGCGCGCGGTGGCGGTCTGGAACAAGATGGACCTTGTCCCCGTTGTTCCCGATGCCGGGGGCGCCCCGGGGGATGCCGTTGCCATTTCAGCCCTGACGGGCGAGGGGCTGGAGGATCTCCAGAGGGCCATCCTCTGCCGTCTCGGGGCGGGCGCGGGTTACTTCGAGGAGGCGCTTTCCGCGAGCGCTCATCAGGTGCAGCTGCTCGAGGAAGCGTGCGAGGCTCTCCGCGGGGCCGTGTCGTCCGTGCGATCCGCCCGCGCCATCGACCTGGCGGCTGTGGAAATCCAGCGTGCGCGCTCCCGGGTCGCCGGGCTGCTGGGGAAGGATGTCACGGAGAGTCTGCTGGATGCCATCTTCGGAGCGTTCTGCATTGGCAAGTAGCGGCAGCACACGCCGGGGAGGATGCGCGCGGTGAAGCGGGTCATCCACTGGTTCAGGCGCGACCTGCGTCTTGCCGACAATGCGGCCCTTCACGCTGCGCGGTCCGGCTCCAGCCAGGTGATTCCCGTCTTTTGCCTGGACACGAACATCCTTTCCCGCCCCGACGTCGGAGCTCCACGCGTGTGGTTCCTGCTGGAGAGCCTCAGGGAGCTGGAACGCAGGATCTCTGCTCGCGGCGGCCGTCTGGTGGTGCTCCGTGGGAAGCCGGAGGACGAACTGCCCCGGTTCGCCCTGGCAGAGCGCGCGGAAGCCGTCTTCTTCAACAGGGACTATGAGCCGTATGCCCGCAGGCGGGACGAGGCTGTGACGGCACGCCTGGAGGCGGCCGGTGTGCAGGTCCGCTGCTTTGGCGACCTTCTTCTGGCCGAGCCTGAAAGCGTTCTGACCGCTGACGGCAGACCCTATTCCGTTTTCACCCCGTTCTACCGGGCCTGGCTGGCGCTGCCGAAAGCGGAGCCATTCCCCGAGGTGCAGGACTTCGGCGGGCCCTCTGCGGCCCCGGGGCCGGGCGTGCCCGCACTCGAAGAGACAGGGTTCGCCCTTCCGCCGGAGTTCGATATCGCCGCGTGGAGGCCCGGAGAGGAAGCGGCCCTGCGCAGACTGCGGACCTTCGTGGAAGACGGCGCGGCCTCCTACGAGCATCGACGCGACCTGCCCTCCGTGGACGGCACCTCGCGGCTGTCTCCGTATCTGAAGTTCGGGAACATCTCGATCCGCCGGGTCTACCGGGAAAC
>Ga0308421_1001757_pt1 | contig 11100 bp, 12 predicted proteins | sample HotsprSampleMS60_FD_203673 | JGI IMG/M metagenome (GOLD analysis project Ga0308421, IMG submission 203673) | Hot spring phototrophic mat microbial communities from Mushroom Spring, Yellowstone National Park, Wyoming, United States - 20090730_MS60 ...
CCGCTGGCTGTCAGCTGAGGCGCTGTTGCGCATTCGGCAGTCCGGTGATTGCAGGAGGGCCATCCGTAATCCGGCTTCATTCATCACATTGTGCTCAACTACCAGGACTTTTCAGACAAGCTCTTAAGAACGAACGGGACAATGTTGAACAGCTATGGGATGCCATTCAAGACCAAACCGTGAAGCCGGATGGCCGGATGAATGAGACTCCTAAGATAAGATGGCATCCTCAGGTAGAATTTCATCAGGGAATGGAACGCACAATATGGTGGGCTGTGGAACAATGGCGGAGAAAAGCAGGATGAAGATAACAGTTGGGATACCTTGCTATAACGGTTCGTTGTATATCGGGCCTACCATCGAGTCCGTGTTAAAACAGACGCGGCCTGCTAATGAAGTCTTGGTGGTGGATGATGGTTCAACGGACAATAGTGCGCAAATCATCTCACACTATCCAGTCAAATTGATTCAACATGATTTCAATAAGGGTTTGGCAGTAGCTCGTAACACGATTCTTGAGGCTGCTATGGGGGATGTGATCGTTTTTATTGATGCGGACGCGATAGCTGATCCCAACTTGCTAAGTGTACTTCTTGAGGGTTATGAGAATGAAAGAGTCGGAGGCGTTGGGGGACAAGGGATTGAGGCAAATGTTTATTCGCTAGCCGATCGGTGGCGAAAGAGACATGCAAGCCAAAGCCATAGTGGGCGGTTTAAGGAAGTAGAGTTTCTCTATGGGCTATGTATGTCATTTCGAACCAAAGTGTTAAGGAAGGTAAGAGGGTTTAATCCAGCATTTCGAACCAACGGAGAAGATATAGATGTGAGCTTAAGGGTGAGAAAGGCTGGTTACTGTTTGCGATATTTACCTGACGCAAAGGTTTATCATCAGCGGACGGATAACGTGCTAACCCTAAAACGCACAATGGCAGCCTGGTACAAGGCGGCATATAGAGCTAAAGAGATAAATAACGCGAAGCCATGGAAATTGTTCGCGGGAACTTTGTATCGTCTGATTGCAGATCCTATTGCCGATTTGGTTGTAGAGCATGACATAGAAATGGCTCTGCTGAGCTGGCAGATAGGATGGATAAAAATTTGCGCCCTATGGCAAGCCCATCGCGCAAGTATAAGAACAGAGGAGCAGGCCTAGTGAGAATGGGATGTCTCACCATATTTGATTTCTTATGGCTGGGCCGGGAGCGCTGGATGACATATCGGCATCCCCTAGCGCGGATCTTTATTCGGATACTAGGCCCGCTGGGAGTTCATACTCGGGTAAGAAATGCACATATACTTCGTATCATTAAAACCCTCCCCCTGCCACTTGAGGCACGCATAATGGATGCTGGGTGCGGAGAGGCATATGCATCTTTTTGGTTGGCACGCCATTATCCTAATTGGGAAATATGGGGGATAGATGTGAATAGCAGAGTGATAAACAATAATCGCAAGGTAGCTTCTGTTCTTGGGTTGGGGAATTTGCGCTTTCGGGAGGGTAGTGTCGCGAATTTGGATGACAATTTACTGTTTGATTTAATCTTTAGCATTGACGTTCTTGAGCATTTGGAAAACGATGCAGAGGTTTTGTCACGCTGGCGGCGTATTACACACCCTGCTGGATGGTTGGTGTTGCATTTGCCACTCCGTCACCAGATGCAAAAACGCGTGTTTCCTGTTTTCAAGAAACACGTTATTTCCGATCACGTTCGTGATGAGTATACTGAAGAAGAGATTAAGATCACGCTGAGTCGGGCAGGCTTTGCTGTTCTTGAAATTTCTTATGGCTTTAGTACCTGGGGAGAGCTGGCATTTGAGTTGAACGACCTCTTTTGGTCACACCTATGGCTTAGAACTATCTTTGCGCTACTAACTTTTCCGGTAGCCATTCTCTTTGGTTATATAGACTCCTGCACCTCCTGGAAAGAAGGGAATTCTCTAATTGTGTTAGCCAAACCTTTAACGTGGGATCTTAAATGCGAGACTCAATAATTAAGCTTATACTATCTTTAAATAGATTGTTTCCTATCACACCTATGCATATGGACCTGATAAGGGCTAAACAAACGGTTCGCGACTATCATTGTTGGGAATATGAAGAAATAAAGCGTATCTATAAGGAGTTCGACCCATACTGGGATTTGCAAGGGAAAGTAGTCCTCGACGTGGGTTGTGGGTTGGGAGGTAAGTTGCCCTTTTATGTGAGGCAAGGTGCCAAGCAAGTTATAGGTATCGACCTGAGGCTATTTAGTGCCTTATCTGCAAACCGGTTGCTCTTGGAACAAGGTGGGAGCGAGATAAAAATCGCCGTGGCCGATGGAGCTGAGTTGCCTTTTGCTGATAGCACATTTGATGTGGTAATCTCCATCAATGTCCTAGAGCATGTGGCAATCCCTATATCAGTGTTAAAGGAATGCCGACGAGTACTGCGCCCAGGCGGCTACTTCTACTTGTACTTCCCGCCATTTTACAGTCCTTGGGGAGCCCATTTAGATAGTTGGATCAACTTCCCATGGCCACACCTTTTCTTCCCCGAACAAATTATAGTACAGGCAGCATCTCTCGTTGAGGAACAAGTGCATTACAACGAACAGTTTATTTTGCCAGCCCGGGTACCTTGGGGTGAACTACAGGAATTATATGAGTTGAACCGTTTGACTATTCGTCAGTTCATTAAATTGGTCAGAGAGGCTGATTTCAGAGTGTTACTTTTTCGCCTTCTCCCACTTGGGCATCAACTATTGAGACAAAATGTGCCAGGGAAAATCTTGCTGACCTTACTACGTAGAGCATCCCAGATACCTGTTGTCAATGAAATTGTTGTCACTAAGATCGTATGCGTGTTGACCAAATAGCAATGCTTCCGGTATTTCCAAACATGTTTGTTCAAAAGGTGCGAACCCAGCTTAATTGTTATGGTAGGAAAGTCTTAACAGCCGGCTTAGCGTTGAGCACTTTTGCGATTTTCGTTTTTCTGATTGCCCGGGATTGGGATACTCTTCAGCAGTTTGAATGGTCCTTGAAACCCTCATTGCTCATTCTTGCTCTGTGTGCACATGCGGTTTCTTTGGGAGGAACTTTTATTGCTTGGAAGTTGATCATGAGATATCTGGGGAGTCCGGTAAGGATCGAAATGGATTTCCTGTTTTACTTTCTTTCGCTGGCGGCCAGGAAAATACCCTCGGCCATCTGGTATATTGGTGCTCGCACCTTTCTATATACTCAAGAGGGAATAAGCGCATATTTTGTACTCAGCGCTATCGCGATAGAGTTCATTATCGCCGTCCTGACAGGAGGATGGGTATTCGTTGCTTTCCGAAATCACTATCTTTTTATGGAAAATTACGTGTGGGTTGGGCATGGGCTGGTGATGCTTACGTTGTTGCTGACAATCCTTTTCCTTATCCAGCCTCAGTCTATCATCAAATGGATTCAACGCAGAGCGGAGCAGGGTCATGATTCTCCGACTTCTTTTCTTAGTCGGCGCAACCTTATAATTTGTTCTGTTCCCTATCTGGTAGCCTGGGCTATAGGGGGAACCTCTTTTTATCTCACCATTTGGGCTTTGATCCCCAACCCAGGGATCGATTGGTTTAACGTTGTAGGCATAGCGACTCTTTCTACACTAATTGTGTTAATAGGTACTATATTGCCTATGGGTATAGGCCTGAAAGAACTTGCTGCTGGCGTTTTGCTGAGCCCGTGGTTGCCCGTAACCGTTGGACTCTCAGTCTCAGTGATTTATCGTCTTCTTCAGACTTTCGATGAAGCTCTCTGGATAGGCCTCGCCTATTCTCTTTATCTATTTAACCCAATCCGGCATAAGAGTCGAGAAAATCTTCCCCCAGATAATCCTAATGGGGTATTGTAATAGCAGACACAGCGTAGTATACTTTTGGCAGAAACATAATACAAAACATAATTTAATATAATAAAAGGAGGCAACACCATGAAAAAAACAATGTCTATCATAATTATTTTGCTGCTTGTGCTGGCATTAGCACCCTCGTCTTCAGCACAGTATACCTATCCGTGGTATACTTCTTACATGATTCAGAACCTTGATACCTCGGGGCAGGCAAACGTTGTTGTTGCTTACTATGATCCCAACGGGAACCATATTGCGGGAGCCGACAAGTCTCTCACCATCCCTGCCGGCGGCCAAGTTACAGTTGTACAGTATACAGATGATTCGAGCCTTAGTGGCCGCTATTCCGCCGTGGTCAGTTCCGATCGACCTGTAGCTGTCATTGTTAACCAGCAGACTGCTCCGCCTGGTCTTACCTATATGGCTTCTACGCCACCTTTCGCCTCTTATACTGGCTTTGAGTCCGGTTCGGATCAAATCATTTTACCAGAGGTTATGTACAATTGGTACGGGTACTATACCGAATACTTCGTTCAGAATGTAGGAAATGGGCCAGCGAATGTACAAGTCACTTACTACCCCGGTCTGGGGGGAGCCTCTGGAGTGACTCAAACTGCTACCATTGCGCAATATGCAAGTTATCACTTCAGTCAGAAGAACTTGACAGCCTTAGGAGCACCAAGCGGTGCCTATGCTGGGCGTTTTATTGGTTCCGCGGTTATTACCTCAACTCAGCCTATAGTAGCCGTTGTCAATGAGCACAACGAAGGAGCGAAAAAGCTGTTTACTTATAACAGCTTTTCCACTGGTGCTACTGACTTAGTTGCTCCCAGCATCCTGAGGGCTCATTATGGATGGTACACTAGCCTTTCCATTGCTAACCCAAGCCTCTCTCAGACCGCCACTGTGACTATTACGTATTACGCGGATACGCAGTATTCACTCCCAGCCACCCTACGGGGGACTACAGTTGAAAGGACCTTTACTATTCCTCCTGGTAAAGCGCTTACTCGTTATGATGGGACCGGTGCTAATCCCACTATGGACCCCAACCTAAGCGATCTAACAAGTTTCACCCGATTCTTTGGTACCGCCCGCATCCAGTCCAACATCCCTGTGGTAGCTAAAGTCAACCAGGAGAATGATGGCGGTAATGCCGAGGCCTATAATTGCATTGATGCGAGTACGGCTTCGAAGAAGGTGGTTGTACCTCTAATTCAGGCTGATTTTTACGGATTCTATACTTCGTTGACAATTCAGAATATGTCATATTCTACCGGTACAATTACCATCACCTACAAATCTGATGGTACGTACAGTCTTCCCACCAACACTTCCATTCAGGTGATCCGAAGCATTTCACCCCTTGGTCAGTATAATTCTTGGGAGGGAGGCATTTCAACGACTGGCGATGTCCATAATAGCGGTGTTTTTACCCGTTTCAATGGTTCTGCTGTGATTGAATCTAATGTTCCTATCGTAGCAATCGTAAACGAAGAGAAGCGTGGTTCTGGAGCTGACTACGGGTACAGCTTTAACACGATTAATATCCCTACCCCATAAGACCTGAACCAGACTCATGCTGAGTGCGAGAGGGACGTCTGTCTGATGTCCCTCTCGCACTCTTTTAGATAGGGAGGCTGAACAATGCGGCTCTATACCCTTATGATCGTAGCGATATTCCTTTTAGTTGCGATAGGAGGAATAAGGTGTAGTGGAAAGGTGTCTCCAGATCTCAGTCCAGTGGTATCTCCCACAACAGAAAGGCTAACGTTCTTTTCGCCCCTGACATCATTTCCAGAAATTAGCGAGGTAATCCTTTTTATCTCCCTTCGCGAAGGGCACTCAAGTATATATGGTGTTTCTCCTGATGGTACAAAAACATTCCAGATTTTGGGGCTTACCGAAACTTTCCGAGTGACAGGACATATGGATTGGTCTCCGAGCGCGAAGAAGGTCGCCTTTGGGTTAGCGCAAGGAACGCGTAGTGACATTTTTGTGGCAGATCTGATGAGTTCCACGCTCCACAATGTCACTGCAGCGACTGCTTCTGGAGGAAGTGAACCGCGCTGGTCCCCTGATGGGGTACACTTGGCCTATGTGTGCGGGGATTACGAACCGGATATTTGCATCATATCTCCTGATGGTAGTGGCTATGTTCAATTGACATTCCACCCGTCCCGGGACATTAATCCATCGTGGTCTCCTAATGGGAGAGCAATCGCTTATCAGACCAGCAGGAGGGGGCTTTCTGATATCTACATCATAAACCTTGAAGACCAAACGGAACAAGATTTGACTTTGGGGATCTCTCAGAATGCTCAACCCACTTGGTCGCCTAATGGAGAAGTGATTCTTTTCCAATCGGATCGGAATGGCTCTATGGATATTTTCACTATTTCTCTGAAAGATTCCCGGGTTACTAATATGACTCATAACGAGGCTTTAGACGTTGACCCCAAATGGTCGCCTGATGGAAACTTTATCGCTTTTCGTTCAAACCGGGATGGCGAATGGGATCTCTTTTTGATGAGACCAAGTCAGAACAACCCTGTGAATTTGACAGCAGGTTGGGGGCCAGTCTTTACTTATGATTGGTCACCCGATGGTCGCTATCTGGTCTTTGCCTCTGGGCGTACAGGTAATAGCAAGATTTACAAGGTGAGCATAGAGAGCAGAGAGGTAGTCCAACTCACTTATGGCCCCAGTAACGATATGGGACCGCTCTGGATTTCTCTCAAATAAAAATGAGAATTCTGGCAGTTGTTTTGCGAGTCGGCCATCTGGGGTATGGAGTCGGAGGTGGGAAATGACCCAGAGTGATGACAGTTGTCCAGATAGGGAAACGCACATTCAGGACCTGATAGAGGTGAAAGCCTGCCTGCGGAAAGGTGATGTGGAGCACTGAGGCAAATGGCCACGCGATCCGGAGTTCCTTCGTAGCCTGTCCGGGGTGCGGATAGAGCCCCCCTACCTCCCCTATGCCTTCGGCCTGCGGGTCTACCCGGATGCAGAGGACCTGGCCCGGGAGATGGGGATCGGGGTTCTGGACTCCAGGGGAGAGCGGTCAGAGGCACGCCCTCTATAGCAGGCAAGGGAGATACCCACAACATGCGGTGCGGCGGCCTTCAGCCGCCGCACCGCATGCGTTTTCCCCTCAGCCCCGCCCCACCGGGGATTCGTACACTTCCCACTTCAGCGCCGCGATGTAGGGGAGGGTGCGGAACAGGTCGGCGTAGTCCAGGCCGTAGCCCACCACCCAGACGTCGGGAATCTCAAAGCCCAGGCGCGCTCGCACGGTCCTTTTGGGGCCACAAATTGAAATCCCGCCCCCTTCCTTTTGTAACCTTTGTGTCCTTTGTGGTTTTTGATCACCGCTGCGGGCTTTGACAAATCCCCATTCTGCGCTACAATATGAGATGATGGCATTGGGGGTGGAAAATGGCCCAGGAGACAATAACAGTTGTCCAGATAGAGGAAATCGCCCGGCGGATTGTGGCCGAAGAGATGGAGGGGCTGCGCCGGGAGGTTCTCCGGGAGATGCGGGAGCAGGCTGCCTACGGCCCTGGAATGGAGCAAGTGGGGGCTATCCTGCGCGAACTGGCCCAGTCTCACGCGCGCGCTGAGGGGCGACTGGCCGGGGTGGAGGCCGCCCTGGAAACATTGGCCCGAGCCCAGGTCCGGACGGAGGAGGAGTTCCGGCGGTATCGGGAGGCCTCGGAGGCGCGGTTTGCCCGCATAGAGGCAGCGCTGGACCGGCTGGCCGAGGCCCAGGCCCGGACGGAGGAGGAGTTCCGGCAGTATCGGGAGGCGTCGGAGGCACGGTTTGCCCGCATAGAGGCAGCGCTGGACCGGCTGACCGAGGCCCAGGCCCGGACGGAGGAGCGGGTAACCCGGCTGGAAGAAGCCATAGCCCGACTGACCGAGGCCCAGGCCCGGACGGAGGAGCGGGTAACCCGGCTGGAAGAAGCCATAGCCCGACTGACCGAGGCCCAGGCCCGGACGGAGGAGCGGTTGGCTAAGTTGGAGATGGCTGTGGAACGGCTGGCCGCTGCGCAGGAACAGATGGCCCGTCAGTTGGGGGCTCTCTCCAATCTCCTGGGCGCCGACCTGGAGGTGGACGCCGAGGAAGTGCTGGCCCACGTAATGCGCCAGAAGGGGTATCGCCCCGTGGGGCCGCCCTACCCGATGGAAGTGGACGGGGAGATAGATGTGGCCGTGCTGCTGGAAAGCCCGGAGGGGACGCCCATTTGGGCCCTCATAGAGGTGAAAGCGCGCCTGCGGAAAGGGGATGTGGAGCGGTGGAGCAAACGGCTGCGCGATCCAGAGTTCCTTCGTCGCCTGGCCGGGGTGCGGATAGAGCCCCCCTACCTCCCCTATGCCTTCGGCCTGCGGGTCTACCCGGATGCAGAGGACCTGGCCCGGGAGATGGGGATCGGGGTTCTGGACTCCAGGGGAGAGCGGGCAGAGGCACGCCCTCTATAGCAGGCAAGGGAGATACCCACAACATGCGGTGCGGCGGCCTTCGGCCGCCGCACCGCATATGTTTCCCCCTCAGGCTCGCCCTACCGGGATTCGTACACTTCCCGCTTCAGCGCCGCGATGTAGGGGAGGGTGCGGAACAGGTCGGCGTAGTCCAGGCCGTAGCCAACCACCCAGACGTCGGGAATCTCAAAGCCCATACGGGTGTATGCGGTCGGTCTTTTGTAACTATTCAGGCGTTGACTGAAGTCACCCTTCCTGGGCCGCAGGCTTTCGGTCGGCCGTCGCCGACCCTCTCTTTTGGGGTGCCCGTGGACGGGTGTCGGGGAAGGCCGACACCCGGCACACAGGGCCCAGGGAGGACGATTTCAATCGACTGAGAAGTATTACTTATTGGCAAAAGTACAACAATGTGTTATAATGTAGCCAAAATTGGCCTGCAGGGAGGAACAATGCATACTACGACTGTGACTCAAAAGGGACAGGTGACCATTCCGAGAACAGTGCGTCGGGCGCTGAATTTGAAGCCGCGCGATCGCGTTCTGATCACCCTGGAGGGCGACCGGGCCGTCATCATCCCTCTCCGGCGGCGATCGCTGAGCCAGTTACAGGGGGTACTGCCCGCCACGGTTCCTTTCCCGGGCCACCCGCAAATCCGGGAGGAGATCCGCCGTCGGCGGGGGGAGGAGTTGTTTCAGGAGGTCAGCGGGTGAATCAGGGATACGTGGATGCCAATGTGATTCTCCGCTTTCTCACCGGCGACCCGCCCCAGATGGCCGAACGGGCCGCTTCTCTGTTTCACGCGGTGGAGCGAGGAGAACTGCGGTTAATCGTGGAATCCATTGTGGTGGCCGAGGTGGTATGGGTGCTCCAATCTTTCTACCGCTACCGGCCAGCCCAGATTGCTCCTGTCCTCCGGGAATTTTTGCTCCAGGACAGGATTGAGGCAGAAGATCAGGACACTCTGCTTCAGGCGCTATCTCTCTACGAGTCAAAGAACGTGGATTTTACGGATGCTCTGGTGGCGGCCCGGATGCAGAAGCGAGGGATGACGCAAATCTTCAGTTTTGACGAACACTTTGACCGGCTGCCGGGCGTTCAGCGAGTATCTCCAGGAGAAGAAATGGGACGCGGGTAACTATTGGTTTGTCAAGTCTGTTTTTGTGGCCGGAATTCGCCAACATGATGAGCGCAGAGACCCACAAAAGCACGGTTGACAAACCACTATTCACGCCGACCGACATCGTCCTCCCTGAGCACTTCGTGCCATGCCTCGCCCCGAGGGGCTCGGACCGAGGGGTTGTCGGCCTCCGCCGACAACCCTTATTGGCGTGTCTGAGAGACCTGGTCGGCGAGGGCCGACCAAAGGCCTGCGGCCCAGGAAGGGTGACTTCAGTCAGCGCCTGAATAGTTATCAGGCTGGGAAATTGCCAGAAAACTCAATCTGTGCTATACTCCCTGTTGGGAGGAGGATATGGTCAGTTACGTCCAGATTATCCAGCGGCTGCCACAGGAATGGCAGATGACTATGGTGGAACTGGTGGAGGCCGTGGAGCGGCAGTTGCGGGAACAACTGGCCGTCCGCCGGGAGGATATAGAGGCCCTCTCCGCCGAGGTGCGCCAACTGGCCCAGGCTCAGAAGCGCACCGAGGTCCAGGTCGGAGCCCTGGCGGAGGCTCAGGCCCGCACGGATGCCACCGTACAGGCCCTCGTTCAGGCCCAGGCCCGGACGGAGGAGGAACTCCGGCTCTACCGGGAGGCGTCGGAGGCCCGCTTTGCCCGCATAGAGGCGGCGCTGGACCGGCTGACCGAAGCCCAGGCCCGGACGGAGAAGCGCGTGGACGAACTGGCCGAAGCCCAGGCTCGGACCGAAGCCGCCCTGCGACAACTGGCCGAGGCCCAGGCCCGCACGGAAAAGCGCGTGGATGAACTGGCCCAGGCCCAGGCCCGGACGGAGAGGCGCGTGGATGAACTGGCCCAGGCCCAGGCCCGGACGGAGAAGCGCGTGAATGAACTGGCCCAGGCCCAGGCCCGGACCGAAGCTGCCCTGCGACAACTGGCGGAGGCCCAGGCCCGGACGGAGAAGCGCGTGAATGAACTGGCCCAGGCCCAGGCCCAGACCGAAGCTGCCCTGCGACAACTGGCGGAGGCCCAGGCCCGGACGGAGAGGCGCGTGGATGAACTGGCCCAGGCCCAGGCCCGGACGGAACAAACGCTCCAGGCATTGATCGCCGCCCATCAGAAATTGGAAGTCCATGTGGGCCGGATGGATGGCGAACTGCTGGAGATCCGCTACGAGAGACGGGCCACCGCTTACTTTGGCCGGGTCCTCCGCCGGGTGCGGGTGGTGGAGGTCCCTGAACTTCTGGACACCCTGGAGGCCCGCCTGACCCCAGAGGAGGTAGACGAAGTCCTCAACCTGGACCTGCTGGTCGTGGGGCGGCCCAGGCGGCCCGGAGCGATGCCCGAGGAACGGGAAGTCTGGCTGGCAGTGGAGATCTCTGCAACGGTGGATACGGAAGACGTAGAACGGGCCGTGGAGCGGGCGACGATGCTCCGCAAGGCGGGATACGCTGCGATCCCCGCCGTGGCCGGACGGGAGGCCACGTCCATCGCAGAGGAGGCCGCTCAGGGGCAGGGCGTCCTGCTGATTCGGGACGGAAGGATGGACTTCTGGGACCAGGCGCTGACCCGGTGGAGGGGGTAAACTCCCCGGAAACCACAGGCGGTGCGGCGGCCGAAGGCCGCCG
>Ga0308421_1001768_pt1 | contig 11063 bp, 10 predicted proteins | sample HotsprSampleMS60_FD_203673 | JGI IMG/M metagenome (GOLD analysis project Ga0308421, IMG submission 203673) | Hot spring phototrophic mat microbial communities from Mushroom Spring, Yellowstone National Park, Wyoming, United States - 20090730_MS60 ...
TGTGACGGCAGTGTACAAGATCGTCGGCGACCGCGATGGGTTCCGGGCAGTCCGTCAAGGGCCGCTAGTGATTCTTCCGCCCGGGGCCGCATCAGAGGAGGCAGTCAAACTCACTTCCAGGCAAGTGGTCATAAAAACTCTGCTGGAAAAGCGGTTCGGCCGCATTCTGGCAGAGGAGTTGCCTATGGAAGGATTCCAACTGCCAGGCAAGTGGGAAAAGCTCGGCAGGTTGGAAGTGGCTCACCTCGAAGCCCGCGATGGCTGGCTGGTCATTGGATGGCGCTGCGCTTCCGCCGGGCAAGTTGCACAGTGGAGGCTGCCTGGCCGATGAGCTGAGTTGCTTCGGCACCCATGGGTCGAGCGGTACCGTAGGTGCGGCCGACCGAGAGACGCTCGGACGCGGCGGCACCGGCCCGCGCCGGCGGCAGGCTTTCCCAACTCGCAGCCCTTCGCCAACCGAGTGGTTGCAATAGTTAGTAGATGGTGGCCTGGTGGCGTGTTGTCGTAGGGGCGCCGCTTGCAATTCCGGCCGGAAATCGGTTACACTTTTCGGTATCGGTTCGCTGGGCGCGGCCAATATCGAGCGGTAGCCAGTCTTTGCTATACCCCGCGCGGTCAGCAGTAAAGCGTTTTTTAGAACAATAAAGCGTTTTTTAGAACATCACATTAGGCGACGCAGACGAATCCAGGCCGGGAACACATTTATCACTTTGCCGACAATCAATAGGAACTTGGCGATGTACGCGATTATCGAGGACGGTGGCAGGCAGTTGAAGGTCGAGTTGGGACAGGTGATCAATGTGGATTTCCGCGACCTGCCCAAAGGCGCTGAGATTCGCTTCGAGAAAGTTCTGGCGCTTTCTGAAGATGGGCAAGCGAAGATTGGACAACCATCGCTGGCCGGTATGCGAGTGGTCGGCAAGGTGCTCGGCCCGGTTCTTGGCCCGAAGTTGGTGATTCAGAAGTTCCGGCGGCGCAAGAACTACCGTCGTAAGCGCGGCCATCGCCAACTGTACACCCAGGTGAAGATCACCTCGCTGGAAATGCCCGGGGTACAGGGGGAAGCGGTAGGGGAAACTTCCGAGCCTGCCGCGCAGCCTGCTGGCTGACTCATGCCGGAACTTGCTCAATCCTCTGATTAGCCCTGCAATCTCAAATGTAGCCCCGCACGCTCGGGACGCGCCCGTCCAAGCTTCGCCAAAGTGTCCAGCGGTGCCGGCGGGCACACCGCCCTGTCGAGGCCTTTTCATGCCTGGCAGACCAGCAGATAACACCGCGTAAACATCGCGGGCACAAACTCTTACGTCATTGTGTGCCATCCGAAAACTCCCCAATCAAGGCGGCAATTCTGGATTGCCATAGTTGGTTTTCGACATTTATTCCAGTAGCAATTATTGACAAGCTCAAAAACTAGTAATAGTATGCAATAGCATTTTCGAGGCCGCTAAATAATTCCATGCGAAACACCAAGCAACGGAGCGAGATTCTCCGGCAGCTCCGCAGTAGCAAGTCGCATCCCACGGCGCAGGAGCTTTACGAGCTTGTCCGCCGTGTGGTGCCCAACATCAGCTTGGGGACCGTTTACCGCAACCTACAGCGGCTGGTGGCTGCCGGAGAAATCCGCGCGTTGAAGGCCGGCGGCCAGACACGTTTCGATGGCGACACGGCACCGCACGGGCATATACGGTGCGTGCAATGCGGTCGGGTAGCAGATGCACCGGCGCCGCAGCAGACTCTCCAGCCGCCGGCAGGCCCGGAACTGGAAGGATTCGTAATCGTCGGCTATCAACTGGAGTGGCTGGGAATCTGCCCGCAGTGTGCGGCAAAAAAACAAGACCAATCGGCCCAGCGAACCCAGTAAGCAGTTTCGGTTTGTGTGAAGTCGTTTTAACCCTGAAACCTTTGTCAAGGAGAAAGCAGTAATGCTGAGTCAAAAGATCGAGCAAGCCCTGAACAAGCAGGTCAACGCCGAGTTGTATTCGGCCTACATGTACTTGTCCATGTCGGCATACTTCGAGTCGCAAAGCTTCAAAGGGATGGCCAACTGGATGCGCATCCAGGCCCAGGAAGAACTGACGCATGCCATGAAGCTGTTCGATTTCATCAACGACCGCAACGGGCGGGTGGTGCTCGGGCCTATCGAAGGCCCGAAGACACACTGGGACTCGCCGCTTCAGGTGTTCGAGGACACACTGCGGCACGAAATGCAAGTCACCAGTTCGATCTACGAGTTGATGAATCTTTCCCAGGCCGAAAAAGACCATGCCGCCCACAACTTCCTGGAGTGGTTCGTCAACGAGCAGGTCGAGGAAGAAGCCACCGCCCGGCAGGTGGTCGATAAACTGAAACTTGCCGGCAACAACGGCGTGGCGCTGCTGTTGATCGACACTGAACTGGGACAGCGCACGCCGGAACCCACCGCCTGACCAACACAACGCCAGAATACCAACTATCAAGGCACAGAAACAGCAATAAAGCCACAACACATAGCAATAAACCCAAAACACAGTGCGGTTGAGTTTGTAAGCATTGTCGAGATTGTTACGAAAAGGAGAAAGACATGTGCGTACTGGTAACTCGTGAAGCCCCGGATTTCACCGCCAAAGCTGTAATGTCGGATGGTTCCTTTGCCGATCTGAAGCTTTCCTCTTATCGCGGCAAGTACGTGGTGTTGTTTTTCTATCCGCTGGATTTCACGTTCGTCTGCCCTACGGAGATTGTCGCTTTCGACGAAGCGCTGCCTCGGTTCAAGCAGCGGAATTGCGAGGTGATCGGGGTGTCGGTCGATTCGCACTACGCCCACTGGGCATGGCGGAACACGCCTCGTGACCGTGGCGGCATCGGCCCGATCGGCTATCCGCTGGTGGCCGACCTGGACAAGTCGATCTCGCAGAAGTACAGCGTGCTGCTGGAAGGGGGCATCGCGTTGCGCGGGCTGTTTCTAATCGACCGCGAGGGAATAGTGCGCCACGCGGTGATCAACGACCTGCCGCTGGGCCGCAGCGTGGACGAAGCGTTGCGCGTTCTAGAGGCCTGGCAGCACTACGAGAAACACGGCGAAGTCTGTCCGGCCAACTGGCACGAAGGCCAGGAAGCGCTAAAACCCACGGCCGAAGGGGTAGCGAAGTACCTGGCGGCGCATGCCAAATGACGGCCGGCCTGTCGGCGTCAAGAACCAGGGCTGGTTCTGAGCTTTACCAGTTGCGAAAAGCCGGCGGCAACGCGCCAGGGCAGCGGGCATTGCATACCGCCCAGTGGCCATTGCTGGGCAGTTGGCGCGTGGTTGCTTCCTGCAAGCGGCTGGTCGTTTGCCGCCGTGTGTAATCTTGAGGCAGTTAGCGGGATGAAGCCTTCGCGGCTCATCCCGTTTCTGCTACGGGCGGCATGAATCGACGAGTTTTCTGCTGCGAAAACGCACTATTCGTACCCGCCCGGATTATATGCTCAATCGACTTACTTACCGGCGGCGCTTGGGCTTTGTTCCAATATCAGCACCCAGTCGTTGCCAGGCTGTTCCTCGCCCGGTGGATCGAAGGTTTGCCGCCCCTTGGCTTCATATTGGCCGATGCCGGTCATCTTCCCGGTACGCGGATCGAACCAAGAGGCCTGGACTTTACCAGCGGGCAACTTGTCCATCTGGATTATTAGAGTCCGGCCGGTGGGCGTGTACACCAGCGCGTATCCCTCGCCCCGCAACGCCAGACACATTTCCCACGGCGTCGTCTGCTCGAAGGCCAGCAGCGACAGGTCGGGGCGTTGTGTCAAGAATGGGCGGGACTGGATGAGTTTACGCAGGTATCCCATCTGTCGGGCGCTGGGGGCGTCGAGGGCCTCGTACCAGTACTGCTTCGGGTGGGCTACACCGGGATACTTGGGCGAGTGCATCTGCCAGATGCTGTGATGGCCGTAAGTGTGGCCGGCTGCACCGGCAAACACCGCCCAGTAGGCCGCTCGCCGCGCGTCGTCGTCGGTGGCAATCGTGGGCGGACGGCCATGCTTTATGCCCGGATAGGTGGACTCCAAATCGACCACGGGCACGGTGGGTTTCATGGTGTAGGCGTGTTCGACCATGATCCAGTTCAGCGCCCAGCGTCCGTGTCCCGATTGCAGCCCGTGAAAATCCAGCCATCGCTCGTTGTTCATGAACCAGGCGGTGCTGCCAGGGCCGCTGGTGTGATAAGTCATTAGCACTTTCGAGTAATCCTCAGTGCCACTGACGCCGACGGCGATGCCGCGAGCCATGGCTCGCCAGATTGCCCGGGCTTCATCGGTCGGCGCCGCCCGGTCGCCGCCCAGAATCCAAATGATGTTAGTATGCGCTTTGAACCGATCGCCGATAAACCGGCCGTAGGCTTCGGCGTTGTGGACATTGAAGAACCCGTCCACCAGGCCATTTTGCCAATCGGAAGTAACATTTTTCCCCCAGGTGGGCAACAGACCCACATATAGCCCGTGCGCCTCCGCTAATCGCAGCACTCGCTCCACGTCGTCCCAGTAATCGTTCGCCGGCCCCTCTTTCACGATGGGCCGATCCGGGCGGCGCGGCTCGATGGGAAAATGGCCGAAGGCGTTGGGTTTATCGGAGCGCAGTTCCACCAGCACCACGGTTTGGATGACCGTGAAACCTTTCTCTTGCCGGTCGGCAAAATAGCGGCGCATTTCCTGCTCGTCCAAATCGTGAATCAACTGCCAGGCTGTATCTGCCAGCCAGAAGAACGGCCGGCCACTGAGCGTGACGAAGAAACGCCCGTTGTCGGCCACTCGCAACTGTTCGAGCTGCGCCGCCTCCAGCATGCATGATGAAATGCCAATCGTCCCCAGAACAACCAAGCACTGCAAACAGATCATAAAACGACCAGGCCCAAAGTGATGCATTGTTCGATACCTCTGATACAACGGTTCTTTCCCATCCGACATCCCACAGCCGATCCGCAGCAACACAATGCGCCGAGTCACGGCGCCTTGAGCCATTGCATCCGTTGTTGCCAGTCGCGCAGGTAATCCCTGCGCCAGCGGTTGACGGTCTTGGCACCCGGGAAGTTTCCCTCGCGGAGCGCCGGATCGGGATTATCGGTCCAATAAGGACGGTTGGGGTCGGGTTGCACAAACGATCCGCCCCAGCTTTCGCTGGCCGGATTGTCCGGCTGGCCCCGCAAAAGGTACAGCACCGAAGGCGTATCGCCCATCTTGATGTCCGGCTTCTTGGCGAAAAACAGGTTCCCCAGCGCACCGTGGCCGCGGATGTACCGGGCCACGAACTCGCGGTTGCCCAGCTCCCCAGTCTGGTCGCCGCCCACGTACATCCCGCGAAAGGTCGTGTCGGCCTCGATCATCCACAAATCGGGATGCTTCTGGACCAGGTAGTCCCGCGCCGCCGGATCCATGCGCCGGTTCCATGAGCTGATGAAGTACACGCGCAGTTTCGGCTTGATGCCGGGATCGTCGTGAACCGCCTGGGCCACGTCGGTGATCGATCCCCACACCAGAATCCACAGCGGCCGGGGATCATCGGCCCCGGCACGCTGGATGATCCACCTTGAGCCTTCCGTAGCGGTGGAATAACCGGCCGGCGGCGCCGGATCGATCGCACCCTGTTTGGTGATCGCCCGCAGGGCCTCGGGCGCTGGGAAACGGTCGCAGCGCTGCTTCAAACGCGGATAGTCGGCCGCGTAGGCCTCCAGCACCTCGAGGATGTGCTGTTTGCGGCCGGCATGGGGTGGGGAGGATATCAAACCCTCGGTATCGAACAGGTCTGCATACATCAGGTAGTGCACCATGGACTGGAAATCGTCCGGGTCGGAACCGCCAATATCCGTGGAGACGATGACGCGGAATCGCTCCCCGGCCAGCGCACCGCCGGAGGGTTTGGCCGACTCTGCACAATATCCGCACGTCAGCCCCACCGCGACGATCGCCATGGCCGCAAGCAAATGTGCACGCCAAGGTCCGGCGCTAACCCGAAATACCCGGCCAGCAACGGTAACAACACCGGCAAGAGAAGTAGTCAAGCTCATGGCGGTCCCAAGTAATGCCAGGTTAGTTTCTCACGGCGGAACTTGTGCGCGTTATGCGCGTATGTTTTCGGGTGATCTGGAGGGCCACGCTCCGTCGTGGCCGTAGTTTCTCACAGCGGAACTTGTGCGCGTTATGCGGGTATGTTTTCGGGTCATCTGGAGGGCCACGCTCCGTCGTGGCCGTGCTCCCAGCGCTAACGGACGCGACCGCACGGCGTCGCCGTATTTGGTTGCGGGCGCAGCTTGCGTTAGGATGAACCCGACCGGTCTTGCAGCAATGTCAACCAATGTCAACAACCCAGCGGCATAGCCCGGGAACGGCAGTCGGCGATACCGGACATAGCCGCCGCTGATTTCCTGACGTGCCGGATCGGCGTTCCAGAATCCCGTGCCAGGAGTGTACCAGCCGATTCGCCAGTTGCCCAGCGGCAGGGTGAAGAGGACCAGCCGGTTGCAGTGTGCACAGGGTGTTGGTAAAGCGGCGGTTCAGCGAACAGCCCAGCAGGCGTTACCCGCAGTTGAAGCCAGCTTTGCCCCAGTCTGGACGATCAACCCAGTATTGCGCGGATGTTTCACATCGGCTTACGTGGCAGCCGCCTGAATCAAGTATTTGGCATCTGCCTGATCAGTACCTGATCAGTAGCCGACAAGACAAGAAGATGCGGGAAAGAGGACTTGAACCTCCACGGCCTTGCGGCCACCAGGCCCTCAACCTGGCGCGTCTGCCAATTCCGCCATTCCCGCAGGATTCGGCGCCCCGTAAACGGTACCGCAAAACTCCGTAATTGTGACGGCGACGCAGTACTATTGTCAATTTATCTGCTCCCAGCGGGCAGTCAAGCGCCGCGGCATCTGCCGCACTCGTTTGCCCAAGACGGCCTCCCAGCAGGCCACCGCCCGATCTCCCCCACCGCCAAACCCACTGCGCACCTCTACAACGCAACTGGCTCCGCGGCATCCTTCCGCACCGTTCGGTTTTCACACCGCCGGTCACCCACCAAGACCCCCTCCCCCAACCCCCTACCGCCGACTTTACTGTACACAATTGCATCGCAACCGGCTTGCTGGCGTTGTGGCTGCCGCACGCGGCCGGTCATGGCCGCGGCGCGGGCGCCCCGCCGCCAGTTATACGTATCCACGCCTCCCAATGGGTGCGAATTTTCTCGATGGCTGCCCGACGGCGCTCGGGCGGGTCTTCGGCCCGATAGTAAAAATCGGCATTGAGAATCGTTGCCACGGCAGCGCCTGCCCGGCCGCGCACTACCGGGTCCGGGTCTTCCAGGGCGGCCAGCAGAGCGGTCATGGTGGCCGGATCGCGGGAAGCGGTCTCCGGCTCGGCGGCCAGCGCCGCAGCGGCCGCTGCGCGGACCTGCGGCGGATGTTCCTGGCTCAACTCGGCGCGTAATTGCTCGGGGGGCTTGACCGGCGCAGGACGCTCCTGGCGCACCGCCCGGCACGTCAGCGTGGCAATCGCCGCGCAGCCGCATACTATCAGCAGGTAAGCGCCGAGACGTCCCATGAGCCGTTGTTCCCCAAGACCGCCAAGCTATATAACTTTACGGATTGTCGGCGGGAAGACTCGAGCGGTCAAGCTGATTGATGCCTGCGCTGGCCGATTTGCCCGAAAAACTTGCAAAGAAGCAGTCTTGAGGGTCGAAAGCGGGACAGATAGAGCTGCAACTGCGGGGTGGTGCCCCTTGAACGCTTTACCGACATTTCCGCTGTACCAGTACAAGACGCACACACCGCAACCGGCTTTGCCCGCCAGGATTGTGATGACGCGGGCTGGCGGATTGTCTATAATAAGGCGTGAAGTGTCACATTCTGCCATTTGTTCCTGCCGGACTGGCTTCCCAACGGCTTGGGCATGGGCCGTCGGCGCCCCATGTGCAGCACCGTGCAGACAAGGGGGACCTGTAGCATGACGCCTTCAAAGTCCGCACCTGTCCAGCGCCGGGGTTTTTCGTACCGCGGGCTGGTTATTGCGCTGCTGTTGATGGTGGCCGCCCCAGCGCTTGCTTGGGCGCTTTGGCCAAGCCTGTCGCGCAAGTCGTCGGATAACACCGCCATGCTTTACACGGTGGAGCGCGGCGAGTTTGTCCACGAGATTGTCGATCGCGGCACCGTCGAAAGCGCTAACAATACCGAGGTCAAGTGCGAAGTCAAATCGAAGAACCTTTCCGGAACGCAGATTCTGTGGGTGGTGCCGGAAGGCAAGATGGTCGAACCGAACGAGAAGCTGGTGGAACTGGACAAATCGGCCCTGGAAAACGAAGAAAACGCTCAACTGATCGCTTATTACAAGAGCGAGGCCGAGGTCATTCAGGCCAAAGCTGCGCTGGACGCGGCATTGATAGCCCTTAAAGAGTACGACCCGGTCGCTTACCGGGAGTATCTACAGAAGCACGGTCTGCCCGATGTCGACTCCGAAGGACGCTCGCCCCCCACCAAGATCGCCGCAACCGGCGCACAGCCATCATCCAAACAATCGCCAGCAGCGGGCGGCGCAAATGGGACGGTGCTGGACACTGGTCCGGCAACTGCCGATGGCCCCCAGGCGCCCAATGGCGAGCCAGCGGTTGCCGAGGGCGGCGCGTATCGCCAGCAGGAACTGACCATCCGCAACGAAATCGCTGTTGCCCAGGAGAACCGCAACCGGGCGAAGAACTACTACGAGTCGAGCTACGGGCTGTTCAAGAAGGGATACTTGAACAAGCTGCAACTGGAGGGCGATGCGTTCGCATTGCTGAAAGCCGAAAACGATCTGGAGATAGCCAACACCAAACTACAGGTGCTGGAAAAGTACACCCGCGCCAAAGAACTGCGGCGGCTGCAATGCGAGATCGAATCGGCCCAGGCTAAACTGAAGGCCGCTGAAGCAAGCCACAAAGTGAACCAGGCGCTGTTAGAGTCGATCCGCACGCAGATCAGTTTGTGTACGATCCGGGCGCCATGTGCTGGGCAAGTGGTGTACGCCAACGTGACCGGGTACCGGGGGAACAAGGAGGTGATGATTGCACCGGGCGAGATGGCCCGCGAGCGGCAGGTGCTCATCCGTCTGCCCGACCCCACCCAAATGCAAGTACTGGCCCGGATCAGCGAAGCCAAGATCGCCATGGTGGTTCCGGGGATGACCGCCAAGATACGGCTGGATGCCTTTCCGGACCTCCAACTGGAAGGGACGGTGATCAAAGTAGATGAGTTTCCGGCGCCCAGCGGCTGGTTCGGCTCGATCGTCAAAGAGTACGAGACCACGGTGTGGATTCACGACACCCCGCCAGGGTTGAGGCCCGGGCTGACGGCCGAGGTGCGCATCCTGATCGAACGTTTGCCCGATGTTCTTCAGGTTCCGGTGCAAGCGGTGTTCGAGCATCTGGGCGGGTTTTACTGTCTGGTGCCCGAGGGCCGCCAGTTCCGCGCGGTACCGGTCGGCCTTGGTTCGACCAACGACAAGTACGTGGTGGTCAATTCCGGCCTGGAGGAAGGCCAGCAGATCGTGCTCAACGCTTCGGCATACCGGGACAAAGCGATCGGCCTGCCCGAGCCTGGCAGCGAGAACTGGCGGCCGGCGTCGCGCAGCGGGGGGCTACGTGAACGTGGCGCGGCCCGCGGCCCTCGCCGGCTGGATGACGAAAATGGCAGCCGCAAAGGGCCTAGTCCCTTGGAGATCGCCCGGCAGCTCGTTCAGCAGTTCGACGCCAACCGCGATAACCGTCTGGACCTGGAGGAAGCCCCGGAACCGTGGAAGTCGCATTTCGAGCAGTGCGATATCAACAACGACGCCAAGTTGGACGTGGCGGAATTGATTCGGGCGATCGCCCGCGGCCACGGGCGCAACGCCGAACCTTCCCCGCGCCCTCCAGCCGCGCAGCAGCCCACGCCATGAACAGTGCAGTAGTAGTGGAAAACGTCGTCAAAGAGTATGTACTGGACGGGGAGACAGTGCATGCTTTGCGGGGCATCAGTTTCACAATTCCGCAGGGGCAGTATGTGGCCATCATGGGGCCGTCAGGGTCGGGCAAGAGCACCCTGCTGAATCTGCTGGGATGCCTTGACCGGCCTACGGCGGGCAGAATACTGCTGGGCGGCGAGGACGTAACCCAGGCAAGCGACGACCGGCTGTCGGAAATCCGCGCTTCGCACATCGGCTTCGTGTTCCAGTCGTTCAACCTCATTCCCCAACTGACAGTGCTGGAAAACATCGAGGTCCCCCTGTATTACCAGGGGCGGTTGGGGGCGGCCGATCGGCGCCGCTGCCGTGAGCTGGCGGCCATGGTAGGTCTGGGCGATCGGCTCCGGCACCGCCCCACGCAACTGTCCGGCGGCCAGCAGCAGCGTGTGGCCATCGCCCGCAGCCTGGTCAACGACCCCTATTTCATACTGGCCGACGAACCGACAGGAAATCTCGACTCGGTAACTACCGAGGACATCCTGCAAGTGCTCGACGATCTGAACCGCCGCGGCAAGACGATCCTCCTGGTAACGCACGAACCGGACGTCGCTCGCCGCGCAAAACGCATTATCCGCCTGCGCGACGGACAGGTATATTCCGATGAAATGGTCGATTAGCGCATTTTCCCGATAGTACTCGGCAGGCCCAGCAGCAACCATGTCTTTCGTCTGGTTACGCACCTGGCAGTTGGGGGTCAAGAATCTGTGGATGCACCCCCTGCGCTCGCTGCTTACGGTGCTGGGAATCTTCATCGGCGTGGCCAGCGTGATCTGGCTGCTGGCCATCGGCGAGGGAATCAGCCGCAAGGCCCAGGAACAAATCGAAAGCCTCGGCGCCACCAATATCATGGTTCGCTCGATCAAACCGCCCGCCGATGCTTTGGACAACACCGGCAGCACGCATCGGGTGATTCCCTACGGCCTGACCCGCGCCGACTACGAACGGATAATCGACACCATCCCCACCATCGAAGAGGCCTTGCCGATCAGGGAAATCCGCTATCGATTCATGTACGGGCCGCGGAAGATGGAAGGACGCCTGGTCGGCTGCACGCCAGAGTACATGGAAGTCAACCGGCTGGAGGTGGCCCGGGGACG
>Ga0308421_1001774_pt1 | contig 11048 bp, 9 predicted proteins | sample HotsprSampleMS60_FD_203673 | JGI IMG/M metagenome (GOLD analysis project Ga0308421, IMG submission 203673) | Hot spring phototrophic mat microbial communities from Mushroom Spring, Yellowstone National Park, Wyoming, United States - 20090730_MS60 ...
GTTGTGAGGGTTTGTGTGTGTTTTTGGGTGGTTGTGTGGTTTTTTGGTGCAGTTTTTGAGTGGGCTTTTGGCTGTCAAAGAGCCTGCGGGGTGTGTTCACGCCTGCTCGAAATGGCAGACGTCAGGGCAGGCGCCCGCGCCTGCAGGCGCGCGACACCAACAACAACCCCATCACGCTGCCTGACACCGACCGACGCATCTTCTACGCGGAGCTGGAGCAGCGCATCCCTCGCACGCCCTTCAAAATCCGCGCCGACTACATCTGGGGACGCGACCGCAATCCCGCAGGTGGAACCACCCCGCGCTTTCTGACCCCCAGCGACCTGCAGACGGTATTCCTCTACGCCCTTTACGAGCCGAACCCACGCCACCAACTCGTGCTGGCATGGGAAGACTTTGACCCCGATACCAAGCGCGGTGGCGACCGCTTGCAGACTCTCGCGCTGGTCTATCACTACTTTGTGCAAGAGCGGACACGGCTTAGCCTACGCTACGAAGTCAACACTGAAGAGCGCGGCAACCGAGTCGACAACGACCGATTAATCCTCGCAGCGCAGTATAGGTTTTAGCCGTTTGTCCTTGGGTAGGACGGCATTCCTTGCTGCCGCTGGAAACCATGCTGGGAACTGTCGCGCGCACCGTTGCGTATAGTTGCTTGCAGGGTCGGGGTCGGTACCCACCTGTTGGAGGCGCGGGTTGGCTCCCTGTCAGCCTTGCCGTTCGCGAGGCGGTGCGTCGTGATGCGCCTTTGAAGGCTGGCGACGGTGTTCGCTACTTTAGGGGGGGTAGAAGGGCACTGCCAACCGCGCCTCTGAATGGCTTGGGCTTCGAGAAGGAGAGAAGCGTGGAACCAGAACAACGAGCAACGCGGAGGGAACATGCCTGGAACCCAGGGCGGTATGCTACCTTCTGATATGTCCAGTGCCAAGTAGCGTCCAACGAAGCAGTTGTGCGTAAAAGTTCGTGCCGTTCTACAGTGCTTCTGGGGTTAGGCTGCTGACCCGTTCGCAGCAGCTGCTCCGTGCGCGTGAGCTCCACTGACTGAGGCTGCTGATTTGCCTAAACAGTTGCACCGCGTCGGATTGCCGTGAGGCGAGATTTGCTCTCGTAGCAGTAGCGCGTGTCTGGGAATATCTTTTCGGGGTTCAGCACATCGTGTGGATTGAAGACCGATTTGACACGCTTCATCAGCTCCAAGTCTTGCGTAGTAAACATTTGGCGCATGGTGGCACACTTCTCTGTGCCGATTCCGTGCTCTCCAGACAGGCTGCCACCCTCGCGCAGGCACAGCAACAGGATTTCGTCGCCCGCCTGTACCACGCGCGCTACCTGCTCAGGGTCGGAGTCATCGAACAGCAGCACGGGGTGCAAGTTGCCGTCGCCTGCGTGGAACACATTCGCAAGTCTCAGACCGTATTTTTCAGCAATTTGCGCTGCTGCGCGCAGCACTTGGGGCAGTTTGGAGCGAGGGATGACACCATCTTGGGTCACGCAGGAGGGGGCAAGCCTGCCTAACGCACCGATAGCCTTTTTGCGTGCCGCCCAAAGTTTGGCGCGTTCCAACGGAGTAGTCGCGCGGCGCACCTCGCGGGCGCGGTGGGACTGGCAAATCTCCAGCGTGCGTGCTTGCTCGCCATCCAACTCCGCTTCCAGCCCATCGAGTTCGATAAGCAGTACCGCTTCCGCGTCTAACGGGAATCCGTATCCGAACGCTGCTTCCACTGCCTGCAGGGTCAGTGCATCCATTAGCTCCAACGCGGCGGGGACAATCCCTGCGGCGATGATATCGGATACGGTCTGGCTGGCGTCTTCCAGCGTTTCGAAGACCGCCAGCAGCGTGCGTGCCGCCTGTGGGTTGGGTGTCAGGCGTGCAACAACCTCCGTGACGATTGCTAGCGTGCCTTCACTGCCTGTCAGCACCCCCACGAGGTCGTACCCAAATGGTTCGTCCTCGTCGCCGCCCAGCTCGACTACCTCGCCATCGGGCAACACGGCTTGCAGCCCTGTGATGTGGTTCACCGTGACGCCGTACTTGAGGGTATGTGGTCCGCCTGAATTCTCGGCGACATTCCCTCCGATGGTGCATGCGCCTTGCGAGGAGGGGTCGGGCGCGAAATGGAGCCCTGCGTGCTGCACAGCTTTGCTGAGCTGGTAGTTCACTACGCCTGCCTGCGCCCGCAAGCGACGATTGCGCGTGTCCATCCAAAGGATTCGATTCATGCGGCTGAGCACCAGCACGAGACCGCCTCGCACGGCGAGCGCGCCGCCCGACAGCCCCGTACCCGCTCCGCGCGGTACAATCGGCAACCCCTCGCGGTTCGCCACACGCACCAGTGCCGCGACCTGATCGGTCGTCTGGGGCAGCACGACCGCCGTCGGCAGTGCCTTCTCGATGGTGTAGGCGTCGCAGTCATATGCCAGCAGCTGAATTGGATCAGTTAGCACCGCCTCTGCGCCCACGATGCGCGCCAGTTCCGTCCGCAGCGATTCGGGCAGGTTCATCGCGTTTTCCCCACCAGTAATCCAACCAGTACTGCCAGTGTCAGGAGTAGCAGCGCAAAGAGGCTGTAGCGTGCCGCCAGCCGCTCGAACGGCTTCACCAGCCACGCCAAGTGCGCCAACGCGAGCAGCGGCGTCAGCAGGAGCAGTCCCAACCCGAGCGTGATCAGCTGGTTAGTTTGGTCGCTACGCAGCACATGCCACACCCAGCCACTTGCCATCAGCGCAGTGCTGGTGTAGGTTAACCGCCGATAGGTCAGTGCAAGGCTCTGTTCGATCTCTCGCACCATGTAGAATAGTACCTCACACGTCATCCTTCCGCACGCGCGGGCGTGGGCATTTCGAAAATTTCCTTCACCAGCTCCACATCCTGCGGGATGGGAATGGGATAGTCGCCGTTGAAGCAGGCGAGGCAGAACCGTCCGCGCGTGTGCCCTGCCGCTTGCAGCAGTCCCTCAATGCTGAGGTAGCCCAGCGTCGTTGCGCCGACCTGTCGTCGCACATCCTCCACAGTGTGATGCGCAGCGACCAACTCGCGCTGAGTCGCCATATCGATTCCGTAGTGGCAGGGGAAGCGGATGGGGGGCGCGGTGATGCGCAAGTGAACCTCACGCGCACCCGCCTCAAAAAGCAGCCGTACAATCTGCCGTGTGGTTGTGCCCCGCACAATAGAGTCATCCACTACCACCAATCGCTTGCCCGCGATCACCTCGCGCAAGGGGGTAAGTTTCAGGCGCACGCTCTGCTCGCGCAGGCGTTGGTCGGGCTGGATAAAGGTGCGCGGCGCGTAGCGGTTTTTGATCAGCCCGTCGCCATAAGGGATGCCCGACTCGGTGGCGTAGCCAACTGCAGCGGGTGCCCCTGAGTCGGGCACAGGGATCACCAAATCCGCCTCGGCTGGATGCTCTTGCGCCAGTATTCGTCCCATGTGCTGGCGCACCTCATACAGCAGTTTACCATAGAGATGGCTGTCGGGGCGCGCGAAATAGATAAGTTCGAACATGCAGAGCGCCTCGGAGACACAAGGCAACCCTTCGTAAGCGTGCAATCCGTCGGCATCGATGACGACAATCTCGCCTGGGGCGACTTCACGCACATAGTTTGCACCAATCGGCGGGAAGGCGCAAGTCTCCGAGGCCAGCACCCACGCTTTGCCCAACCTGCCCAACGCCAGCGGGCGCACGCCATGTGGGTCGCGCACGCCTATCAGCTGCGTCGGGGTTAGAATCGCCAGCGAGTACGCACCGCGCACCTGCCGCATCATCGCACGGATCGCTTCTACAATCTCTGCCCCCGCCTCCAACGCACGCGCAATCAGACGCACAATCACCTCCGAATCGTTGGTCGACTCGAACAGTTCGCCTGCGGCTTCCAATTGGGCGCGTAGATAGTGCGCGTTCACCAAGTTGCCGTTATGAGCGACGGCGATGTTGCCATGCTCGGTCGCGCAGGTAATGGGTTGCACATTCCGCAGCGTGGACGACCCAGTGGTGGAGTAGCGGGTATGTCCGACTGCAATATGTCCATGGAGGCTTTGTAGTATCGGCTCCGAGAAGACGCGCGTGACCAAGCCCAAGTCCTTGTAGGCACGCAGCCGCGTGCCGTCTGAGACGGCGATGCCTGCGCTCTCTTGTCCACGATGTTGCAGCGCAAACAGCCCAAAATAGGTCAGTCGGGCAACATCTTCGTCGGGGGCGTACACGCCGAATAGCCCACACGCCTCGCGCGGTGCATCGTTGTTCCACACGGCAACATCAGTGTACCTGACGCGCACAGTGGGTTGCACCACCCCGACTTGCGCTCATAGCCTCGCGAAGAAGCGTTGTACGCGGGCAACGAATCTGCTAAGTATTGTACTCACTCGTCAAACTCCAGTGCGAACTGTTCCTTTGTATCCTGCCGTAGGTGGGGCGGCAAGTCGGACATCCCTGTGGTGCGAGCTGCCGCACACGCCTCGCCCCAACTGAGAAAGTATTTGTCGTACAGTTCTATTGGATAGCGTCCAAGCGTTTGTACCTCTTCACGGGTCGGCAGGCGTCCCAAGATATTGGCGACTCGTTTCACCTCCAGTTGGAGCGTTTTCTTGCTGACCAAGTATTTCTGCTTCGGCAGACGCGGAACAGGACTGTTTTTCGCTGTCGGAACGGAATCTTGCTTGCCGAACGGATCAAGCCCTTGAGCTACCAGTTCGTGTCGTTGCAGCGCCAGCTCGTGGTACTGCTTGGACAGCTCTATGCCGATAAAGCGTCGTCCCATTTCGTGTGCGACCAGCGTTGTAGTCCCTGCGCCATTGAAGCAATCGAGAACAATTTCTCCAGGTTTCGTGAAGAGCGCTATCAATCGGCGCATGAGCATCGGCGGCAGTTGGCATGGGTGGTCAACCCGACGACTGTTATGCTTCAAGCGATGAATGTCGTGCCACAGGTCGGACAGCGTATCGTGGTCTTGGACACGCAGCGCGCGCCGACGCTCGATGCACGAAGCGCGCAGGCAGTAATTTTCTGCCAACGGGGTTAGGTATTGTCGTTCAGCCGATTCCGTAAGTCCTGGTGGCACGCGCGGCGTTCCCTTCGAGAAACACAGAATGGCGTAGTGAGCAGGCATTATCATGCGCACGGGGAAACTGAGCGCATCCCATGCAATCCAGCTTTGGAACTCCAGTTGCTGTGCAAGGTATTGGTAGTGTCGCACTGCCCACAGAGGTATATTCAGAACCGCCAGCGTGCGTCCTGGCTTCAGCACCCGCGCGAGTTGACCGAGCCACTGGTCGCACCATGCAAAGTATGCCCGACTATCCACATCATCATTCCAGTGATCGTACTTTTTTCTAAGGTTATAAGGCGGGTCGGCAAAACAAAAATCTACAGAATTGTCAGGTATTTCCCGTAGCGCGTGCAGGCAGTCGTCGTTGATTAAGCACGAATCGTAGGGTAGCGGAGCCGCATCCGTTTCATAGGCTTTGTGGCTAAAGAGGGTTTCTCGTACTCGGTCTCCTAAGTCGCTTTCCACCTGTGCCCACTCGTGCAAGTTGTAAACGAACAGTGTTTTATAAAGCGGCAACCCGAATAGATCTCGCAATCGGTCTACAACAGGTTCACAACCGTCGCGTGTACGCAAATCAACCTCAGTGTCGCGCCAGACATCGGACATAAGTGTCCCATACTCATGGTACACATGCTTTTTCCCCCCATAGTCCTTCGTTGTCAGCCCGCAGGCAGGACAATAAGTATATTGAATACGAGTTTTTGTATGAACTAAACTCTTTCGATACCGAGTCAGTATCATCAGGGCTGCATGACGGTTCGGTATCAAGGCTGGTAGCGCGGATTCTGGAGTAACCTTCACCGCTACCCACAGTTGAAATCGTAATTCTTTCTCCAGAAATGGCAGCAACCGCGCGGCATCTGGCGGCGAGGTGAGAATAGCGACTACCGACTCGGCGTGCAGGCGAGCACAGAAGCTTGAGATGCGTTGGTAAAGCGCCTCACTTTGGCGGGCTATAGCATCTGTGCGTCCGTGTGGAAGTAGGAAGAGACATACCGCAGGCTCTTGCGGCAGATACGCTTCTATAGCCTCTGAGCAAAGTGGGCGATATTCCTGTAGCTGCAACCTTTGTGCATTCTCACTCCAGTGTGCCATTTATTTCACCTCCATGTTCTCTGAGAAACTGTATCAGAATCTCCAACTCCGCATCTCCAAAAGCGATCGTGCAATCACTGTAGTCACAAAATGTTTTTATCGCACTTTCACGATGTCTTTCATCATCGGATGCAGTTCAGTGCGCTCCAAAAGATGTTTTGTGTCTACCTTTAGAAGCGAGCTACTGATATGTCGCTGGCTGATGCTCTGAAATTCGTAGTCGTAGTTGGTTCCTTGCCAAGCGTACTGCATGACGCTCTGTTTGAGGGGCGTTGTACGCTTGAGAATCTCACCCGACACATCGGCAAGTATCATCAGATGCTTGAGAAACAGGTTTGGTGCAAGTGAGCTACCACTAAGCACTTGCTCCTAACTCGTGGGCGAAGCATCAGCCACCTTGAGAATAGAGACGAAAGTCTCTTGGGTTTCCAAGAGTCGGGTCATTACCTGCGCCGAAAGCCCTTGCTCACGCAGCTCCTGCGGCCAGTAAAGGCTGGCGCGTGCTTTCAAGTCTTCAGGGCGTCGTCGGTATCTACTGCTCATGCGGGGTAGATTCTACCCCTTCCGCTACCTGTTAGTCCCGTCGTATCGGGTATCCTTTAGGCGACAGGAGGTTTCTCTATGCTGACAGGGAAGAAGGGCATCATCTTCGGGGTGGCGAACCAGCACAGTTTGGCGTGGAAAATCGCCCAGCGCTGCGCGGCGCACGGCGCACAACTGGCGATTGCCTATCAGAACGACCGCTTCGAGGAAAAGGTCAACGCGCTGGCGCAGGAGCTGCCCGACGCCTTCACGCTGCAGTGCGACCTGAACAACGACGCCGAAATCCAGCAAGTGGCGAACACGCTGCGCGAACGCTGGGGACAGGTGGACTTTATGGCGCACTGCGTGGCGTATGCGCTGCGCGAGGAGCTGGCAGGACGCTACTTAGACACCTCGCGCGAAGGGTTCAAAATCGCGCTGGAGACCAGCGTCTACACCTTCGTGGCGGCGACGCAGGCGTTGGAGCCGATTTTGCGAGACGGGGCGTCCCTGCTGACGCTGACCTACTTGGGCAGCGAGCGCGTGGTGCCTGGCTACAATGTGATGGGCGTCGCCAAAGCCGCGCTGGAAGCCAGCGTGCGCTACTTGGCATACGAGCTGGGCGAGCGGCAGATTCGCGTGAACGCGCTTTCGCCTGGACCTGTCAGCACGCTTGCGGCGCGGGGTATTCGCGGCTTTACCTCGATGATGGAGTATGTGCGTCATCACGCGCCGTTCAAACGCGACACCGACCCCAACGAAGTGGGCGACGCCGCCGTGTTCCTGTTCAGCGACATGGGGCGCGGCATCACGGGCGAGGTCATCTACATCGACGCGGGCTACCACATTTTGGGGATGTGAACGATGGCGCAACTCAAGCCCACAAAGTACCAGCCGCTAAAGCCACCGCCGATTGAGCGGCTTATAAAGCCCTTCGCGCTGTTTGCCAAGCAGGCGAGCGCAGGGGGCATCGTGCTGCTGGCGTGCGCGGTAGTTGCCCTGCTCTGGGCGAACTCGCCGCTGAGCGAATACTATTTCCGCCTCTGGTCAATCCCTGTTGAAGTGCGCTTCGGCAACCTTGTGGACATTGATAAGCCGCTGCTGCTGTGGATTAACGACGGCTTGATGGCGGTGTTCTTCTTTTTGGTGGGGATGGAGATCAAGCGCGAATTGCTGGTGGGCGAGTTGCGTTCGCCGCGCAAAGCGATGTTGCCGATGGCTGCGGCGGTCGGCGGGATGGTTGTGCCTGCGCTGATTTACGCATCGTTGAACTGGGGCACGCCCGAAATTCGCGGCTGGGGTATTCCAATGGCAACCGACATCGCCTTCGCGTTGGGCGCGCTCGCGCTGCTGGGCACGCGCGCGCCGCTCGCGCTCAAGGTGTTCCTCACCGCGCTGGCGATTGTGGACGACCTCGGCGCGGTGCTGGTGATTGCGCTGTTCTACACGGAAAACCTCAAGGTGAACGCGCTGCTCTACTCGCTGCTGTTTTGGGGCGCGATGATTGCCATGAATCGGCTGGGCGTGCGCAGCGGGCTGGCGTATTTCCTGGTGAGCGTCGGGATGTGGTACTTCATGCTCAAGTCGGGTGTGCATGCGACGGTGGCGGGCGTGCTGGGCGCGTTCGCAATCCCCGTGCGCTCGCGGATTGACCCTGAGCTGTTCATCGTGCGCGTGCGCGAGTACCTGAATCAGTTCGACCAGCCCATCACGGAGCGCACGATCATTCTCTCGCCTGAGCAGCAGTCGGCGGTGGAGGCGATTGAGCGCGAAGCGTTGCGGGTGCAGTCGCCCTTGCAGCGACTGGAGCATCGGCTGCACTACTTTGTGGCGTTTTTCGTGATGCCGATTTTCGCGTTGGCGAACGCGGGCGTTGCGCTCGGTGGCGAGGGCGGGCTGAACTGGACAAGCCGCGTGATTTGGGGCGTTGCGCTGGGGCTGCTAATCGGCAAGCCGCTGGGGATTGCGCTCTTCTCGTGGCTGGCTGTTCGGCTGGGGCTGGCGCAGTTGCCGCAGGGCATCAACTTCGTGCATATTGTCGGCGTCGGCTTTCTGGCGGGGATTGGCTTTACGATGGCGCTGTTTATCGGCGGGCTGGCGTTTCGCGGCGACGAGCTGAACTACGCGAAGTTGGGCATCCTGTCTGGCTCCGCGCTGGCGGGCGCGATAGGCTTTATGATGTTGCGGATCTGGACGAAGCCGCAGCCCCATTTGGAGTGAGCGGCGCGAGTTGCTCCAGCAGCGTGGGCAGGTCGGGCGCGGTCGCCATGCCGTCTTGCACGAGCAGTCGCCATAGCGTGCAGGCTGCCCCATCTGTGAAGTCGCGCGTCTCGATGGGGCGGCTCTCCAGCGCGAAGATGGGCTTGCCGTGCTCCTGCGCCCAGCGTGCCAGCTCCAGATTGCGCAGGTTGCCCTGCCCAAACGGCGCGTCGGCGATGATGACGGCGTCTGCCGCCTGCGCCAGTTGCCGTGCGCGGCGGTAGGCGTCGTCTGAAATCGGCGAGAAGGGCTGCTCGGTGATGTGTTCCAGTCGCAAGGCGCGCGCGGCCTCCTCGTCGGTGTCCAGCAGGTTCAGCACGCCCGTGCAGACGCGCCAGCCCGCCGTAAGCAGCGCGTAGTAGACCGCCGCGCCCGATCCGCCCCCAGCGATTACAAACGCCGTCGGCGCATCTGGTGGAACCTGCGGTGTATCGTCGGGCGCGAGCGCGAACACCAACGGCTTGCCCGTCGTCGGGTTCGTTTGCGTCAGCACGGGCGTGTGGTAGACCGCTTCCAGCAGCGCAGGCTGCAGCACCGACTCAGGCGTCCCCTGCGCAACGAGCCTGCCCGCCTGCATCAGCGCGATGTGGTCGGCGTACTGGCTGGCGAGGTTCAGGTCGTGCAGCACGACCAGTATGCCGACCTGTCGCTCGGAGGCGTACTGGCGTAGGGTGTGCATCAGGCGCGTCTGGTGGCGCAGGTCTAAGTGGGTGGTCGGCTCATCCAGCAGCAGGTACTGCGCCTGTTGCGCCAACGCGCGTGCGAGGTTCACCCGTTGGCGTTCACCCCCGCTGAGTTGGCTAATCGTGCGCGTGGCAAGGTGGTCAATCTGCATGAGCGTCATCGCCTGTTGCACGGCGTCCCAGTCGGCGCGGGCTGCGCCCCAGAAGCCCTTTTGGTGCGGGTAGCGTCCCATCATCACGAGTTCGGCGACGGTGAAACCCATCTCGACAGGGGTCTCTTGGGGGGCGTAGGCGACGCGCCGTGCGAATTCGGTAGGGCTGTAGGCGTCGTAGGGTTGCCCGTCCAGCGTCAGCCGACCCGCGAATGGCGCAAGTGTGCGTGCCAGCGCGCGCAGCAGCGTCGTCTTGCCCGACCCGTTCGGTCCCAGCAGCGCGACGACCTGCCCCCGCGCGACCTGAAGCGACGCCTCATGCACTACAGGCGTGCGCCCGTAGCCCGCCGTAATCGCCTCCGCGCACAGCATCCCCAGTAGTGTAGCATGTCGGGTATCCTTTGCGCTGTGAGTGCCTACGCCGCGTCCTGCGTCACGCTCGGACTGGAAGAGGAGGTGTTTATCACCACGCCGACGCGCCCAACGCTGGACGCCCTTTACGCACTGGCGAAACTGCTCTGGCGTAACCCGCGCTGCTACTACAAACACACGGCGAGCAACTTCGCGCGAGGACGCGACGCGCGACAGTGCCTGATGAGTAGCGTAGAAATCGCCACGCGCCCGCATACCGACATCGACGCGCTGCTTGAGGAACTGCGCACTCATCGTGCCGCGCTGGCGGACGCGGCTGGCGACGCCTACATCGTTCCTGTGGGGCATCTCTTTGATTTGGATGCGCCCACCAACACAGCGGGCTTGCATATTCATGTGGGCGTGCCTGCCGAGCGTCGGCAGACGGTGTACGCGAACTTGGCGTACTTTCTGCCGCTACTGATCCTGCTTTCGGCGAGCAGCCCCTACGCAGGCGGACGCTATTTCGGGCAATCGTATCGCGTGGCGTCGTCGTTCGCGATTGGCGTGCTGCGCGACGACCCGTACTACCGCTTCCAAGACCTCATCCTCGCGCGGCGGCTGGGCACGATAGAAATCCGCGCGTGCGACCCCATCTGGGACTTAGCGCGGCTGCGCGTGCTATTGGAGGCGGTTCAGGCGATAGCCCAGTTGCCGACCGCGCGCCCGATAGACCGCGTCCGCTACGCCGCGCTGCGCCATCAGGCGGCGTGCGTCGGCTACACGCCCGACCTGCAGGCGTTGCACCGCGAACTTAGCACGGTATACGCGATTCCCGAAGCGTTGCTCAAGACAACGATAGCGGACGAGTTGCGGGGTTGTGTGCAGGCGTTTCAGCCCTCACCCCCCGTATCGCCCGCTTATGGGAGAGTGGGATTATGGC
>Ga0308421_1001782_pt1 | contig 11020 bp, 8 predicted proteins | sample HotsprSampleMS60_FD_203673 | JGI IMG/M metagenome (GOLD analysis project Ga0308421, IMG submission 203673) | Hot spring phototrophic mat microbial communities from Mushroom Spring, Yellowstone National Park, Wyoming, United States - 20090730_MS60 ...
TGTGGCCGGATTACTATCCGCCCCCGCATGAGACCCAGCTCCGGTTTCGGCTTCGGGCGGCGGAAGCGACGCCTTCGGAGGGTAGCTGGGTGCAGGTGCGGCAGGTGACGCTGGCACGCTTTAGTCCCCAGGGCCAGACCGAACTATTCGTGCAGGCGGAGCGTTGTTTGTTTCACACGGGCACGCAGGAGGCCCGATCCGAAGGTCCTTTGGAACTGCGGCTGCAGGGCGATCGGATGACTTTGGAGGGGGTGGGATTTCTGTGGCGTCAGACCAATGGCTGGTTAGTGGTCTCCAATCGGGTTCGTACGCACTTGCGCGGGGGCTGGCTACCGCGACCGGGGGAGGGGAGTGCTGCTTCTCGCAGCGGTTCGTTACCGGATTCGGAGCCGCTTCGGATCGAGGCGGACCAGTTCGTTTACGAGGGGTTGCGAGCCCGGGCCGAGTTTACCGGGCGGGTTCGCGTTACTGGATCGAATCTGGTGTTGCGGTGCGAGCGGTTGGAGTTCGAGCTGCCCGGGGGGCCGGAGGGTCAGGTGCGCCAGGTTCATGCCGAGGGTTCGGTGGAATGGAATGCTGAAGGTTTGAAAGCCCGAGCGGCCCGGGCGACGCTATACCCGATTCAGCGCCACGCGATTCTGGAAGGTGGTGTGGAATGGGAGAACTCCGAGGGGACTGGTGCTGCGGACCTGGTGGAGGTGAGTTTTGCACCCGACAGGCTGGAGGCGCGGGGGAATGCCCGGTTGACGTTGCGACGAGCGGCGGAGGGGTTTTTGCCTCGAGCGGCCCTGCAGGCCGCTGGTTCGAAGGGTGGTCCGGTCAGAATCGAGGCCAGTGCCGATCATTATCGTTTGGCCCCTGACGGTGCTCGATTGGAGGGACGGGTGCGGGTGTTGGAGGTGCGCGCCGAAGGGGCTCCGGCCCGGCTCACATGCCAACGGTTGGAGGTGGTTCTTGGTGCTCTGGGCCAGTTGATTTCGATGTATGCCGAGGGGGGGGTGGAGCTCGAGGACAGAGATTTGCACCTGACGGGGCAGCGTGCCACTTACCGAGCCGACCCCGGCTGGGTGGAAGTGGTCGGACCGGCCACGTGGCGGGATGGGCCGCGCTCAGGGTCTGGGGACCGCATTTGGATGGATGTAGCCGGACCAACCTTTGGGGTCGAAGGCCGGGCGCAGATGCTCTGGCCCAGGCCGGCCACGGGCGCCCTGCTGGGGCTGGCAGGGCCGCTGCCGGGCCAGCCGGTGGGAACGGATCCTGGTGGCACGGCGGGCTCATCCCTCTGGACCCGCGTTCAATGTGCCGCGTATGTTTGGTCACCGGCTCAACTCCAGTTCACCGGCGGTGTCCAGGTAGAGGATGCGCAGATGCAGTTGACCTGCGGGCGACTGACGGTTCACCTTCCGGCGGATGGGACGGCGGGACCGGATTTGACGGCGGAGGAGCAGGTCGTGATCACCTTGCATACGCCGGGGCAACCGCGTGTGACGGCCACCTGCGAGCAGGCCCTTTACCGGGCTGAGACCGAGCGATTGCGCCTGACGGGTCAACCCGTGATCGAGCGGGAGGATGGCAGCCGGTTTACGGCCGAGGCCGTGGAGTACCATCGGCTCACCGGGGTGATTTCCACGGTGGGCACGGTACGTGCGCGAGTCGAATCTCCTGACGGCCTGCGGCTTCCCGCTTGGCCTGGTCTGCCAGGTGCTCCATAGCCACCTTGGCGTGACTCAGCCGGCCTGATATTGTGGACCCGCTGTGAATTCGATCCAGACTTGCCCCCAAGCGGAAGCCCCCGAGTCCAAGGCGGTGGCCCAGGGTGCGCCCTCGGAGCTGCTGGTAACCGACCGGTTGGTCAAGGTGTATCGGCGCCGACAAGTGGTGGCGGGGGTGTCCCTGCGCGTGGCGGCGGGGGAAATCGTGGGTTTGCTTGGCCCCAACGGGGCCGGCAAAACTACGACCTTCCACATGGTTGTGGGGCTTGTCCGACCCGATGACGGCCGGGTCTTTTTCTGCGGGCGCGATGTTACGCGGTGGCCCATGCATCGGCGTGCGCGTGCGGGCATGGGTTACCTGACTCAGGAACCTTCGGTGTTTCGCAAGCTGACTGTGGAGCAAAACATCCTGGCCGTCTTGGAGACCTGTGGTCTGAGTCGAGCGGAACGTCGCTTGCGGCTGCAATATTTGCTGGAGGAGCTGGATTTGACCCGGCTGGCCAAGCAGCGCGCCTACCAGCTCAGCGGCGGTGAAAAACGCCGGCTGGAGATCACCCGTGCGCTGGTGACCAGCCCGAAACTGATGTTGTTGGACGAACCTTTCAGTGGCATTGACCCCATTGCGGTTTACGAGGTGCAAAAAATCCTGCGGCGGCTCCGGGACCAGGGCTTGGGGATTCTGATCACGGACCATAATGTGCGTGAGACGTTGAAATTGGTGGACCGCGCCTACCTCATTCACCATGGGGAAGTGGTGTACGAGGGTGTGGGCGTGCAGATGTTGGAGGATCCGCGGGCTCGCGAAATTTACCTCGGCCCGGAATTCAACCTTTGAAGAGGGGCGCGTCGTCCGGGCCATGGCCTGGGCGCTTTGGCGTGCACTAAGACATGAGTGCTCTCAAATCCGAAACCGTGACGGTGGAACGGTTTTACACCGAATTTTCCGGCGAGCTGGGCTTGCGGTTGGTGGCTGGCGCTGCCGGATTGAAGCGGGCCATTCTTGAACCTACCATCAACCGGCCCGGTCTGGTGCTGACCGGTTTCACGCGCTACTTTGCTTGGAAACGGGTGCAGGTCATCGGCAACGCCGAGTCCTTCTATCTCCGGTCTCTGGAGCCGTCCGAGCGTCGTCGTCGCTTTGAATTGCTGCTGGCCAAGGCGATCCCCTGCGTGGTGTATAGCCGCAATCTTCGGCCTGATCCGCAGTTGCTGGCGCTGGCCGAAGAGCGCGACGTGCCCGTCTTCCAGTGCCCGCTGATCACCATGCAGTTCATTAACCGGGCCACGCTGGCTCTGGAGGGCCTGTTTGCTCCGCGCTGCACCGAGATGGGCAGCATGGTGGACATTCTGGGTGTGGGCGTGCTCATTCGCGGCGAGAGCGGCATAGGGAAGAGCGAGAGCGTGCTGGCGCTGATCGAGCGCGGTTATAGCCTGGTTTCGGACGATGCCACCCGATTCACGCTAGTGGACGGTCACATTGTGGTGGGCAGCAGCCCGGATCTGACCCGGGGGTACATGGAGGTGCGCGGCATTGGCATCATCAACGTGGCGGCGATGTTCGGCGTGCGCAGCGTGCGCCACACCAAGGAACTGGACCTGGTGATCACGCTGAGGCCCTGGGAGGAGGTGCAGGACGTGGACCGCCTCGGCATGGAACAGGAATTCATCGAAATCCTGGGCCAGCGCATCCCGCATATCACCCTGCCGGTCCGCCCCGGCCGGGACCTAGCCCGCCTGATCGAAGTGGCGGCGCTGCACATCAAACTGCTGCAGACCGGGCACAACCCGGCCACGGAAATGAATGAGCGTTTGCTTCAACAAATGGCCCTGCGTCAGAAGTTGTAGGTGGGGACCATGCCCCGGCCCGGAAGGGCGGCGGCCCGGTTCCGCCCTCGGCCGGTGAGCAGGCCCTCTGGTCCAAGGGCCCGGTTCCCGGTCTCATTCCACAAGCCGTTGATTGCCGTGAACCCCGAACCGTGGTTTGAGCTGCGCAACGAACCGAGGAGCGACGGCATGTGGTTTGCGCTACCGCCGCGCCCCGGGGGTCCCATCCGCGCTGCAGGCAGCATGCTGCTGGTGGTGGGGTTCGTTGATTGCCTGGTCACGTTGGCGATTGGGAGTGGTCTGGTGGAGTCTTCTGCCACGCGCGGCAGGCTCGTTAGCGTGGTGGGCATTTTTCTGTTGATCATGTTTGTGCCCGGTGTGGTGGCCCTGATTTGGGGAGCGCTTTGGCGGTGGGGGCATACCGAGGTGTTTTGCCGCGAGGGGCGCTTGCGGGTCAGTGAGGTTTGGGGCTGGCTGCGGGTTGCCCGCCGGCTGCCGAAGCAGCCGCCTCTGGGTCTGGAAATCTGTCGGTTGGGCTTCGGACGGGTTCCTTTTGGGGCCTCCGCGACCGGGGGCGGGTTTCGTCTCAAGGCGATTTATGCAGGGGCTCCTGCCGCCACGGTTGCGATGGGCTATCCGAACGAGTGGTTGGAAGCGTTGGCCCGCGAACTGCGCCCCCTTTTGAGTTTAGCAAGCAGCGCTCCGCCGCCCCTGTGGGTTGAGGGCGACGCGACCGCTGCTGCAGAGGCGGACGCTGTCCTGGTTTCTCAAAACCCGCCCTCGGGTCGACTGCAGGTGGAAGAGGCAGGCGGGAGGCTGCGCATCACGGCGGGGCCCACCGGGTTACGAGGATCGGCGCTTTTGCTGTTCCGACTTGCGTTGATATGGCTGGGGATCGTGGGCTTTGTGGGAGCGCTGTTTTTGCGGGATCAGCACAGGAAAGAGACCCCGGAAGGGTCAGAACTTGGGGGGCTGTTGGCTCTGGTGGGTTTCACGCTGGTGGGTGTGGGGATGGGTTTGACGGCCATTCACCTGGCCCGCCGCCGTGTGGTTCTTGAAGTCGACAGTTTGAGTGTCGAGGTAGTGATTTCGGGGTTGTGGCCGAGCCGACGGCACCAGTGGCGTCGCGCCGATTTGACCGCTGTCGGAGTGGGTGACAGTTCGATCGAGGTCGGCGGGCGCAAGCTGCCGGAGCTTCAGTTCCATTTTCATTCCGGGACAGTAAGCCGTCTGTTGGTGGGATTTGACGAAGCGGCGTTGCGCTGGATGGCTGCGCGACTGCGCCAGAAACTGCAATTGCCGGGTTGGCCGGGTGCGCGTGCAACCGAATCGGAGGTCTCCTCTGCGTCATGAGTTTTGATCGCGATCGTATGCGGGAGCAACTGGCGGTGTTGGCCCGGAGTGGTGTCTACATTGGGACCTCCTCTTGGAAATACCCTGGCTGGTTGGGTCAGATTTACAGCCGCGAGCGTTACCTCTGGCAGGGCCGTTTTGCGGAGACGCGTTTCCAGCGGCTCTGCCTGGCGGAATACGCAGAGGTTTTTCCTACTGTCTGTGTCGACGCGGCTTATTACACCTTTCCCAGCCCAGGCTCGCTCAGGGCGATGGTGGCCCAGGTTCCTGCGCACTTCCGGTTTGCATTCAAGGTGACGGATACGATCACGATCAAACGGTTTCCTAACCTGGAGCGATTCGGGCCCCGGGCCGGCCAGCCGAATCCGGATTTTCTGAACGTGGGGCTGTTTCAGGAGGCTTTTCTGGGGCCATTGAGCAGCGTTCGGGACCGTGTGGGGCTGGTGATTTTCGAGTTCTCGCGGTTTTACCCTGCGGACTTCGCCCGGGGTCGGGATTTTGTGGAGTTGCTGGAGCGGTTTTTGTCGGCGCTGCCGCGGGGCTGGCCCTATGGCGTCGAGATTCGGAACCGCAGTTTTCTGGAGTCGGAGTATTTTGAGGTCTTGACCCGGCATGGTGTGGCGCCGGTGTTGAACAGTTGGGAAGCGATGCCGCCGGTGGAGGAACAGATCGGGCGGGCGGGACCGACGGCTCTGGCGGGGATTGTGGGGTTGCGGCTGTTGTTGCGGCCGGGGCGTCGATATGAAGAAGCGGTACGGCGGTTCAGCCCCTACGATCGTCTCCAAGATCCACAGCCGGACACGCGCAGGGCCGTGGCCCGGTTGATTCGGCAGGCGCAAGAAACGGGTCGTCCACGACAGCTCTGGGTCTATGTGAACAATCGCTTCGAGGGCAACGCACCTGGTACGATCGCCGCGATTTTGGAGGAAGTGAACCGTTCGGCTGCCTGAAGGCCGAGGAATCCGGCTGGTGAATCCGGGGAATGGTTTCACAAGCGCCAGGCCGGGGGGCTCTGGTTCTGCCCATGCGCCTGTGTGCGGGTGCTGAAGGGTTGGGGAGCAAGGTGGGGATTATGCCGTGGCCGATCCCCGCGTTTGGGTCGGCCTTGGATCGGGTTTCCGATCTCTGTCCGATGGCCGAGGCTTTTTCTATGCGCCTGGGGTGGGATGGATGTCGGCCTTTAGGCGCGGCAGGTGGCTTTTGCCTGCTGGGGCGGTCCGGTGTGGGGTGGAGCGGGGCTGTGCGCGGGTGCTCGGGGGCCGAGGATTCGGAGGCTATCCTGGCGGTGCAAGACCAGGGGGAGGCGAACAGGTGTTGGACTGTGATTTGGAGTGGGTTCGGGCCGGGGCAAAGCTTCTGGCTCAGTTGGCGCAAGGCGCTGGTCTTTCCGGGGATTGCGTTGCCGCGCAGGTCCGGTTTCACTGCAGGGTGTATTATGAAAAAACAATATCCTCGCTACGGGTGGCTCATGGGCCTCATGCTGGGAGGCATGTTTTTGTTCGGTATTGTCGGGGGCCGGTCGGCCGACCCGGCGGGTGTTCCGCGGGTGGTTGATCCGGGGCCGCCGCCTTCGGATGCCATTGTGCTTTTCGATGGCAGGAACCTGGACGCTTGGGAGAGTGAGCAGGGTGGGCCGGCACGTTGGAGAATTGAAGACGGGGCGATGGTGATCAACGGCACGGGCAACATCCGCACTCGGCGGGCTTTCGGGGACTGTCAACTCCACATCGAATGGGCCACTCCGGAGAAGGTGGAAGGCGAAGGTCAGGGCCGGGGCAACAGCGGCGTGTTTCTGATGGCGCGGTACGAGGTGCAGATCTTGGACTCCTGGCGAAACCCGACCTATGTCACGGGGCAGGCCGGCGCCATTTACGGTCAGGCGGCGCCGCTGGTGAATGCGTCCCGTCCGCCGGGCCAGTGGCAGACGTACGACATCATCTTCCGTGCGCCTCGTCGGGATGGCTCGGGCAAGGTTGTGCGTCCGGCGACCATCACGGTCCTGCACAATGGTGTTGTGGTTCAGGACCACTTCGAAATCCAGGGCTCTACTTATCTGGAACGGCCCCAGTATGAGTCGCATCCGGACAAACTCCCTTTGGTCCTGCAAGATCACGGGAATCCGGTCCGATTCCGAAACATTTGGATTCGCGAGCTTTGAACGAGTGGACCTTTCGGCCTGCGGGACTTTCTCTGGCAGGACCCGCGGGGCGGGTCTTGGCACCGGAGGGCTCTTTCCGGGGGGCAACCCCGGTGCGGTGTTTTGGCGATTACCGGTGATTTTCCGCGAGAGGGATCGGGTCCGGAGCCAGGAAGACACCCTGACACCGGTTTTCGGCGTGTTGGTACAGAGATTGCGGCGCAGGAGAGCTTCTTGGACGGCGTCCGTTTCTGCGTCGGGAGGCGGCTGCTGTGGCTCAGGGTGTCTGCGGTAGCAGTTTGAGGTAGTCCAAGCCGAACATGCCTTTGGGCTCGGCTTTCGGATGATGCCCCACAATGGTGACCGTGAGGCGCTGTGGTCCGGCGGTCAGCTCGTGCACTCCGAGGGACAGGGTGTCATGCGCCACACTGGGGTGGTAGCGATCGAACTGGCCCACGGGCCGACCTGCCAGCTCGAGGCGCACGATGGCGTAGTCCACCGCCTTAGTGAGTGCCACAAGCACTTCGTATCGGCCGGCTGCAGGGACCGGAAACTCCAGTTCCAACCGGTCTTCCGGCTTGCCGAACTTCCACCACAACTGGGTGTCGTTGCTCCAACCGATCTCCTCGATGATTTGGGGTTCGATGTTGCCGCCGGTCACGGTGACCACGCGGAGATCCTCGCCCTCGATTGCTCCGGGGACGCGGTGGGTGTCCACCACGTCGGCTCTCTGGCGGGCCACGGGCAGGGCTGCCGTGGCCGGGTCGGGTTGGATATTGCTGGTGGCACCGGGACGTGCGTACCAGAAGGTGGTGGGTGCGTAGTTGAGACGGGTTTTGCGCCAGTGCCACAATTCCATGTCGAACCGGAGCGAACGCTGGAACGGGATGGCGTCCAAGGCGCGGTAGCGATTGTTGACGGTGAGTCCAGGGCGCAAATTTCCTTCACCGATGGGCTGGGCGTGAAACGGTGCTTGGAAGAACTCCGGCCGGCACCATGCATAGCCGTAGTAGTCCTCGGTGCCGGTGCCGATGTGCGAGGGGAAGGTCTCGCCGTCGACGTAGATTTTTTCGTCGCCCTCGCCCCACCAAGCGTCGGTGCCATTGAAGACGGTGAGGGTGTCTCCCACGTAAACGCCCTGGCCTTGAATGGTGACGTAGTTGACATCGTAGGCGCCCTCCCCGGGTTGGGTGGCGCCGGGGCGGAAGGAGGGGACTTTGGTGAGCTGGTGCCATGTTGTGTGAAAGTAGAGCGAGCGGTCGTCCCAGGACCAAGGGCTGGTCACGGTGCGGAGCTGCCGTACTTGGACGGGTTGGCTGCCGAGGTTGCGCAAACGAACGGTTGCGTTTTGTCGGTAGGGCATGACCCAAAAGCAACTCATTTGGCCTGCCGGGGTCACTTCGGTGTACCAGGTGCGGTGGGGTGCGGAGCGATAGCCGCGGCCGAAGAACTCGCCCACGGGACACCAGACGGTTCGTTGGCCGTCGAACTCGATCTCCAGAATGGTCGAGCGCAGGGCCTGTTCGAGATCCTCGGCTTCCAATTGAACCGTAAGCTGGCGGATGGCTCCGGGAGAAGTCAGTGACAGAAGGCAGGCCTGTCCGGGGGGCACGGGCCCGTTGGTCTCGCTTGTGCGCCAGTCCGGCTGCGATTGAATGCCGGAGGCAAGAAGGCGGCGTTGGATCGTGTCGATCTTGTCCCGGAGCGCCCGGAGCTGGGCAAGGCTGAAGGTTTGGACCGGAGTGCCCTGCGGGTAGGTGCGGTAATTGATCTGGTAGTAAAGGGCTTCGCCCTTGTAGGCCCCGGCGTCCATGAGCACGTCTGTTGAGTAGGTGATCTTGCAATGTTTGGCGTAAGGGATGGGCAGGTAGAGATTGTGGCCGCGTTGTTCGTAAGGAGTCTGCGGTGACACGCCCTGCGCCAATGGCCCTTCGATCAGCGCACCGCCGTCGAGGAGGTCCGCGATGCGGCCTTCGATGGCCGGGGTGGCCGCGCCGTCGAGATAAAATCGCAGAATGCCATTGGAAAAGTTGGTGCCGCCGGGGCCGTGCCAAGTGGCCCAGATGCGGACGATGGCCCCCGGTCCGTCGGCTTCCATCATGACGTATTCGGTTCGGCCCTCCCGTTTCTCTATGCGGATGAAGTGACTACGGTCCATGTTGGCGAACCAGCCTGGCTGATCGGGCGCTACCGTGGCGCGATCGTAACTGCTGGCTTGCCGGCAGGTATAGGGCGGATCCGGCAAGCGGGCCAAGGCGGCACGGTCCACCATCTCGTCCAGAAGGGTTTCCAGTGACGCGGCATTGGCGAGGCCGCTCGTCAGTAACCACAGGCCCAGGCTCCAGTGCCGCGCTGCCAGTAGCACAGGCCGTCGATCCAGTACAAAGGGGAGTGTTCGCATGGTGTTGGCTGATGGGAGAAATACCATGAAGACCTTCCGGTCTGCAACCGCGAACGGTTTTGAACCGGCCTGCCGGGCGAATGTGCCCGCACGGTTGCAGGGTCGCGGGCGCTGGAGGGCGGTGCGCAACGCTCTATTCCGGGCCGGGCCCGGGTTGCGGTGGTTTTCTCGGGTGATGCCGTTGAGAAGAGGATTCCTCCAGTGACACGGGAGGGCCATGTTCGCCAGCGGTAGGATCGGCGCTGGTTGCCGATGGGCTGGCCCGTGGCGGTTGGTTTTACGGATCAATTCCGCCGGGCTGGGGGTGGGGCAGGAAGGGGTCCGTTGCAGGAGCGGGAAGGGCAGGGTGTGTCCGGCCAGGCCGAGCCAATTCGGTGGGGACTGGTCCGCCGATTTGTCACGGTTCGACCGTGGTGGACTGAGGATCGGTTCTTCGCAGGATCTGTGTGGGTTGTCTTTTGGCCCCGGGGCCGCGTTGGCCGCGGAAGGGCGGAGGGTTGGGCCGAGCCTGCGGTACGGAAGCGAGCAAGGGGCTCGGCCCTGGTTTGCGGCGAGGATGGACAAGGGCACGGGGGCTTTGCTAAGAGTCGGACGTGCCATTGCGGCGTGATCAAGCCAGTAACCTGACTTTTGCCGAGCCGTCCCGGGTGGCGCGCCGTCTCTTATGGCACATGTATTCCATTGGCTCGCGTCGGATCGAGCAACCTGACCATCATGAGCCTTATGAAAAACCCGGGGCGCATCTGTTCTGGGTGCAATCGGGTGCGGGTTGGGTGGAGTATGCCGGGCGCCGATGGGAGGTGAGGCGGGGCTCGAAGGTCTGGCTGCTGGACATGAGTCGGCCTCGCACGTATGTGCCGCAGGAGGGGGGACATCTGACGATTAGCGGTGTGCGGTTTGGGGGGCCGGGTTTGGAATTCTGGCACGAAATGCTAGAGTCTTCGGGTCAACCGGAATTCGAGCTGGAAGACCCGCACCGGGTGCGCGCGGTGTATCAGAACCTCTGGCGATTGGCCCGGCGGCGTCCGGTGGGCTGGGAATGGCAGAGCCATGTGTGGATCAACGAGCTGATGGGGCAGTTGTTGATGTCTCGGGGGCTGCTGGTCTCGCCCCAGAGCGAGCTGCCGGCACCGGTGGCCCGGGTCCTCAATGCCCTGGCCGCCAATCCGTTCAAGGACTGGAAAGCCCGCGAGTTGGCGGCGGTAGCCCGCGTGAGCTATTCCGGGCTGCGCGCCCTTTTCCGCAAAAGCGGCCAGGGGACCATCCACCACAACATTCAGCGGGTGCGACTCGACCAAGCGCGGCTGCTGCTGGCCGATCCGCGGATGTCGATCAAGGACGTGGCCACCCAACTGAACTTTTCCAGCGAATTTTATTTCAGTCACTTTTTCCGCAGGCACACGGGGCTGACTCCCAGCGAGTTTCGGAAACGGCTGTTGCTACATGTTCGCCCTGTGGCTTTTGCCGCAGCCTCGCCGCCACCGGCCGAGGGCGCGTCGTTGGATTTTTCCCCAGCACCGGCGGAGAAAGAGCGGCCGACGCGTGCCTGACGAACGTGCGCTGGGCCGAGGAGGCCCTGGGTTCTTGCCGCGG
>Ga0308421_1001785_pt1 | contig 10992 bp, 12 predicted proteins | sample HotsprSampleMS60_FD_203673 | JGI IMG/M metagenome (GOLD analysis project Ga0308421, IMG submission 203673) | Hot spring phototrophic mat microbial communities from Mushroom Spring, Yellowstone National Park, Wyoming, United States - 20090730_MS60 ...
TTTTGAAAAACAACAAATGAAAGTTCGGTATAAGAGGAAAAAATTTCAACTAAACTTATCTCTTTTGATTGAATCGCTTTAAGAAAATGATAATAAAGACCAGGAACATAAATACTTTCTTCAGGTAAAATAATATGAACAACATCTAGATCTAAAATTATTTTTTTTGGTTTAATATCAAGTTTCATTTGATTCCATTTTAATCTATCGAAAATAACGGTTATTTCATACGCCTCTTTTACAAATGCATATGATTGTTTAAAAATCTTTTCAATAAAAGCTTTTTTTAAATTTTCATCTTTAAGATCAAAAATCACCTCAACCACATTATTTTTTATTAAAATATCAGGCAAAGATTGATATATTTTTATTTTTTTTGGTTTTATTCCTTCTTTTATCCTTTTTAAAGAAAGAATGATTGATATTAAATTAACTTTTTTAAAAAGAATCTCCTCAACTTTAGGTTTTATTTCCTTTGCTAAAGAAGAAATATTCACATGGGGACTTAAAAAAATCTCTTTTAAATCGGGGTTGTCATCAATTATTTGAAAACAAACATCTTTTATCGTTTGCATATTAAAAAATTTTACAAAATATTTAATTTTTTTTCAATTTTTAAATTTTTTTGACAAAATTAACCTCTGATAATAAAATTTCTTTTTATCTTAAAACAATTAAAAGTTTAAATTCTTTAAAAAAATTATGAGCGGTCAATGTCCTTTATGTTCAAAATTATTAGAAGTTAAAAATCCTGAAGTTAATGAATTAATAGTCTGTTCTTCTTGTAATCAAAGACTGATAGTGAAAGAAATAAAGAATAAAAAGATTATTTTCGCCGAAGCACCAAACATAGAAGAAGACTGGGGAGAGTAAAAATTTAAAATTTTTAAAAATTAATATGAGAAAATATAAAATCGGCCTTTTTTACAACATCATTCGCGGTGATGAAAAACTTCTAATTGAAGCGGCAAACAAATTAAATGTTTCTCTTGATCTAATAAATATTGATAATCTTATCCTAAAAAAAGATGTTTTTGAAGCAAAATTTGATATCGCTCTTTTGCGCTCAGTTTCATCAACAAAAGAAAAATATGTTGCCTTTTTTTTAGAAAGTTTGGGAATAAAAACCGTCAATTCTTTCAAAATTATTCAAAATTGTGATGATAAATTTTTTACTTCGATTCTTTTGGAAAAAAAAGGTGTACCTCAACCAAAATTTGGTTTGGCTTTTTCTTTGGGCGAGGCCAAAAAATTAATTGAAAAATTAGAAGGCTATCCGGTTGTTATAAAGCCAACCACTGGTTCTTGGGGAAGAATGCTAGCTAAAGTCAACGATGAGGATGCGTTAGAAGCCATCTTTGAACATAAACAATACTTAAGTTCACCTTTTCAAAAAGCTTTATATATTCAAAAGTTTATTGAAAAAGGAGGACGAGATATTCGAGCTTTTGTTTTTGACGGAGAGGTAATCTGTGCCATATACAGAAACAGTCATCATTGGATTACCAACACCGCAAGAGGCGGCGTTGCCTCAAAATGTGAAATTAATCCTAAACTTAAAGAAATATGTTTTAAAGCCTCAGAAGCGATTGGTCATGGAATTTTGGCCATGGATGTTTTTGAGACTAAAGAAGGCTATCTAATCAATGAAGTCAATCACACAATGGAATTTAAAAACTCAGAAAAACCAACAGGAGTCAGTATCTCTTCTGCAATTATCAATTATTGTCTTAAAAAAATAAAATGATTGAGGTAGGTATTGTTGGTGGATCAGGTTATGCAGGAGGGGAGCTTTTAAGGCTTTTAAGTAATCACCCGAAAGTAAAGATAAAATTTGTTACCAGCGAAAGATATAAAAATCTACCCGTTTATTTTGTTCACCCAAATCTTAAAGGGATTAATCTTTCTTTTAATTCTATTAACGAAATTAAAGAAAAAGTTGACCTTATATTTGTTGCTTTACCCAATGGAGTCTCAATGGAATACATGGATAAATTAATAAAGCTTTCTAATAAAGTCATCGATTTGGGAGCTGATTTTCGTTTAGAAAGTGAAAAAGACTGGCTTTATTGGTATCAAAAAGAGCATAAAAATCCAAAACTTTTGAAAAAATTTGTCTATGGACTACCAGAAATTTATCGAGAAAAAATTAGAAAATCATCTTTTGTTGCTTGTCCTGGCTGTGAAGCAACCGTTTCTATTTTAGCCTTATATCCTGTTATTAAAGAAAACATTATCAAAGAAAATCCAATTATTATCGATGCCAAAATGAGCAGTTCTCAATCAGGAAAAAATTATAGCCTTTCAACTCATCATCCAGAAAGAGCCGGCTGCGTCCGCTCATACGCCCCCGCTGGTCATCGTCATACGGCAGAAATTGAGATGGTTTTTAGAAAAATCAATCCAAAAATAAGGGTTGATATCTCAGCCGCGGCCATTGATATGGTAAGAGGAATATTGGTCACCATCCATACTTTTTTAAAAAAAGAAACTTCGATCGAAGAGATTAAAAATATTTACAAAAAACATTACCAAAAAGAAAAGTTCATAAGAATTATCAGTCAAAACTTTGGCATCTATCGCTATCCCGAACCAAAAATTTTAACTGGAACAAATTTTTGCGAGATTGGTTTTGCGATTGATAAAAGAAGTAGTCGCTTAGTCATTATTGCCGCCATCGACAACTTAACCAAAGGGACAGCCGGTCAGGCAGTTCAATGTATGAATATAATGTATAATTTTGAAGAAAATTTAGGATTAGAGTTTTTAGGACTTCATCCAATATAAATTAATATTTGACTTAATATCTATGTTTAAAGGATTAATCGATACCACCTTTAGAGATGGGCAGCAATCGCCTTTAATGTTTGATAGCTTTAAATATCGATTCAATATCAACGAAAAGAAAAAAATTTTTGAAGCTCTTGTTAAACTGGGTATTCGTCATTTTGAATTTTTCTCTCCTGTAGTTTCTCCCATAGAAAATAAAGATTTTCAAGAGTTATTAAAATTTAGCAAACAAATTACAAAGGAAAAAATTTTCTTTTTAGCTCATTGTCGTTGTCACCCAAAAGATATCAAAGAAGCAATTAAGGCTGGATTCGATGGTTTAAATCTTTATATGGGAATATCAAAACATGCCCAAAAATACCATTTCAAAAAAACTAAAGAAGAGCTTTTTAAGATAATAAAAGACACTATTATAAAAACCAAAAAAGCTTATCCCAATATTTATCTTCGTTTTAGCGCCGAAGATTTTTTTCGTACCTCCTTAGAAGATATTTTTGAAATTTATGACCAAATTCATAAATTTGTTGATACTTTTGGAGTGCCTGATACGGTAGGAATTGCAACTCCAGATGAAGTTGAAAAAATAATTAAAATTTTAAAAAAAAGATACCCCCAAAAAAATATTGAGTGTCACTTTCATGATGATCGCGGTTATGCTTTGATTAATGCTCAAAAAGCTGTTGAAAATGGAGCGGAATTTATTGACACCAGTGTTTGGGGAATTGCCGAAAGATCAGGAATCACCTCTTGCACCGGACTCCTTTTAAATTTATATCACCTTGATAAAAAATTAGTCAAAAATTATAATCTTAATATTTGTTATCCTTTAAATATTCTTCTTGGTAGTATTTTAAAAATACAGGTTCCTTTTAAAGAACCAGTCAGTTTAACTAATAGAACCCATACTGCTGGTGTTCATCAAAAAGCAATTTTAAATAGCAAAAAAAGCTACGAAGCTCAGCAGTTAGAGATTTTCGGCGTTAATAAAAAAAATATTCTTCTTGGACCTTTAAGTGGCTGGCATTTGATTTATTATTACACTAAAGAAATTCTAAGTTACCAAATAGATGAATCTCAAGCAAAAGAAATTACCAAAATCTATAAAAAAAATATTTACCAAATTAAAAAAAACTATTCTCCTGAAAAAGTACTTTTATCAATTATCAAAAAATTTCAACTTAAAAAAAGGCGTACTCAATCAAAAATAATTGCTCGGTTAGAAAATTTAACCAATTAAAATATGCTTTTATTAAAAGCCGGTGGCGGAGAAAAAATAAACTGGGATTATATTGCTTTAGATTTAAAAGAAATTTTAAAAAAAGAAACAGTCATTCTTCTTCATGGAGCAAACAAGGTTAGAGACAAAATTGCCAAAAAACTTAAATACCCCACAAAAATAATCGTTTCTCCTTCGGGAATTCCCAGTGTCTTAACGGATAATAAAGCGATTGATATCTTTCTTATGGCATATGCTGGTTTGGTAAACAAAAGAATTGTTGAAAAACTACAAGCTTATGGAATAAACGCCGTTGGTCTTTGTGGTGTTGATGGCCAACTATTTGAAGGAAAAAGAAAAAAAGCTATCTTAGCCTCTTATGGCCAAAAAATTAAAGTAATAAACAATACTTATACTGGTAAAATTGAAAAATTTAATTCTCATTTAATAAAAATTTTAATTCAAAGTGGTTATACACCGGTAATTACCCCGCCTGGGATAAGTGACGACAATAAAATTATTAATTTTGATAGTGATTTAGTTCTTTATCTTATTGTTAAAGAATTAAATATTAAAAAAATTGTTGTTCTTTTTGAAGAAAAAGGATTATTAAAAGATTTTAATGACAAAAAATCTTTAATTAAAAAAATTGATAAAAATAAATTAGATAATTTTCTTAAATATGCTCAAGGCAGGATGAAAAAGAAAATTTTGGGAATCAAAAAAGTCTTTCAAGAAACAAAAGTAAAAAAAGTTTTTTTCGGCGATGGTACAATTAAAAATCCGATATTTAAAGCTTTAGAGGGGGCGGGAACGGTTATTTATTAAAATTAAAGTAATATGGAAGATCCAATAATCCAAGCTAATTTATCAATTATTAAAACTTATCAAAGTCGAGGGATTATTATAAAAAAAGGAAAAGGTATCTATCTTTACGATGATAAAAATCAAAAATACTTGGATCTTATGAGTAATTATGGCGCTAATATTTTAGGCCATTGCCATCCTCTTCTTGTTAAAAACTTAACTTACCAAATAAAAACTTTAACTAATCTTCATGGTAGTTTTATAAATGACATAAGAAGTAAAGCCGCCTATCTTTTAAAATCAAAAATACAAACATGTCTACAAGAAAGTTATAAATTAATTTTTTCTAACTCTGGAGCTGAGGCAGTTGATAATGCGATAAAAATCGGTCTTTTACTTTCAAAAAAACAAAAAATTCTTTACTTTAGCAAGGCTTATCATGGAAAAACTCTTCTTTCTTTGGCAGTAACCGACAGTGAAAAATATAAAAAGGGAATACCTACCTATTTTGGAAAAAATTTAGTTAAAGTCGAATACAACAATGAAAAAGATTTGGAGGAAAAATTTAATGATAAAATCGGGGTAGTGATTATTGAACTAATTCAAGGGGATGGGGGAATCAATGAAGCAAAAAAAAGTTTTATCAAAAAAATTGAAAAGCTAAGTCAAAAATTTGGCGCCATTTTTATTGTTGATGAGATTCAAACGGGGGTAGGTCGGACTGGTAAATTTTTTGCCTCAGAATATTATAATATTAAGCCCGATATTGTTCTTTTGGGAAAGGGGATTGCTGGTGGTATTCCATGTTCAGTCATTTTTATAAAAGAGAAATATCAAAACTTAATCGAAAAAGGTTTTCAAACATCAACCTTTGCTGGCAATCCCTTATCAGCTTGTGGAATAGTTGCTGTCTTGAAAGTTTTAACCCCTTCTTTTTTAGACAACGTTGAAAAAACCGGTCAATTTTTTAAAGAATCTTTAAAAAATCATTTAGAAAAAAAAGGTTATCAAGTTAGAGGAAAAGGGCTAATGATTGGGGTAGAAACTTTTAAAAACAATCAAACAGAAATTTTAAAAAAACTTCAAAGCGAAAAAATACTGGCTATTCCCGCATCAACCAATGTCATTCGTTTTCTTCCTCCATTAATTATTGATAAAAAAACAATTGAAAAAAATCTAAAAAAAATAGTTAACTGTTTTTAAAAAAATAAAATGTGTCGATTCATTTTTTATGCTTCTAAAAAGAAAAAAGAAATTGACATTAAAAATCCTCTTAACCAATTTGCTTTAATGTCTCAAAAAGCCAATGCCCCAGATGGTGATAAACAAGAGGATGGTTGGGGAATATACTTTATTGAAAATAAAAAAGAATATCTTTTTAAATCAACCAAGGCTATCTGGGAGGATAAAGAAAAAATTAAAAATATAAAAAAAGCCAAGCTATTTATTGCTCACGCCAGAAGTGCTAGTTTTATAAACCATAAAAATCAAATAGAATTTAATCAGCCATTTATAGAAGAAAATCTTGTCTTTGTTTTTAATGGTTTTTTAAAAAAAGTCTTCCTACCTTATAATCTTGATGGAAAAATAGGGGCGCAAAAAATTTTTAATTTAATTATTAAGATAAAAAAAGAAGAAACTGATTTAAAAACGAGTATCAAAAAAGCAATAAAAAATATAAAAGACAATACTAAACAAATCTTTGGTTTAAATTTTTTGATTTTTGATGGCCAAAAACTATATGTTTATAGCTTGGCAACAATCAACAAAGAATATTATCAACTTTATCTTTATGAAGATGAAGATATATTTTCATTATCATCATCTCCTGGAATTTACTCCAAAAAATACCAAAAAAAAATTCCCTTTGATTTTTTACTAGAATATACACTGTGAAAAACCACGGGCAAAGCCCGTTGCTTCCTGTTTAGAAGATAAACATTTCTCCTCTTGATTTACCGTAGAAGATTTAATATTATGATAAAGATACTTGTTATGATTAATCATCATAAAATTAAACAAAAAATAGCCATCTTCAAAAATTATCTTTTCATTATTTTATTCTTAGCCTTAATCAGCTTTTTTGGCTACAAAATTCTTGAAATATTTCCAACAATCACCAAAGAACACGATTTCCAACTTTTTATCTTTGGTAGCATTTTATTTTTAGGTTATGTTATCAACCGGTCATCACCAAAAACAAAGATTCCTTCCTTCGTTTGGTTAATCTTTGCTGGTTTGGCAATTCAACCTCTTCTTTCTTTCTTCATTGAAGAAAAAGGATTAATAAGGATGATGGTTGAGGTAATTGCTTCCTTAATTCTTTTTGCTAGTGGTCTTGAAATTCCTTTTGGTAGATTTAAACGCTGGTTCTTTCCTATTTTTTCATTATCTTTCTTCGGTGTGATTCTCTCATCAGTCCTCTTTTCAACGGTAATTTTTTACTTATTCAAATTTTTAGGTTTGATCAATGATAGTCTTGTTATCATCTCCTTAGTTCTTCTTTCAACCGCGTTAGCATCGACTGATCCCACGGCAATTCTTCCTACGTTGAGAAACATTAACCTAAAAAGAAACTTCATAAAAGACATCGCCATCTCAGAAAGTGCTTTAACTGATGTTTCCGGTAGTATTTTTACCCGCTTTCTGATTTTGGCCTTCTCGGCTCAGGCTGCCAGCCAAAAATCAATAATCGATTATTTTCTTCCTCTTGTAAAAAAATCAACCTATGATGCTTTGGCTTTACAGATAATTTCCGGCATCGTTGTTGGCTACTTTGGTTACTATCTTATTAAGACGTTTTATAAATCACCAAAAAAAGAAAATCATGACATAGATCCTTCTCTTTTAATTTTTGTGCCAATTTTTACTTTTTTTCTAGGCAATGTCCTTGGTGGGGCAGGATTCTTGGCCGCATTCTCCGCTGGTCTTTTTTCTGATTTAAATGAAGAGGTCAAAAAAAACTTTGTTTTTTTTGATCACTTTCTAAACAACCTCATAAAGCCGGTAATCTTTGTTGTTTTGGGAGCAATGGTTCCAATCTCTATCATGATCAAAACGTCTCTTTTGGGGATTTTAATCGCCCTTATTTTCATGTTTATCATCAGGCCACTAGTTGTTTTTATTTCTCTTTTTCCTTGGATTATCAAAGGAAGATTTAAACCAGCGGAAATCCTGTTTTTAAGCTTCATTAGAGAAACAGGAGTAATAGGAGCCGTCTTGATTATAATCCTAGTTGACTCCGGTATTGTTAATGAAAATATTGTTTTATCCTTGGGAATGTGGATTATTCTTTTAACTTTAATTATCGAACCACCACTGACGCCTCTTGTTGTCAAAAAAATTGGTTTGGAAAAATAATGAGCAAAAAATATAAAATAAGGTTAGGATTAGACAAGCCACTCACATCCCTGTTTTCTATTCCTCAATCTTCTCATTATCATTATGTTTCAAATCTTAAAATTAACGCTTTAAAATACCAACTGATTGAAGAAAAAAAGTGGGGGAATAAAGTAATTGTTTTAAAAGATAAATCAGAAATAAATTTTACTGTCAAACCTTTTCCTTTTAAATCATCAATTAACCCAAAATTTACCCTTTCCTCCTACCAAAAAACCAAAATCCCAAAAATCTATCTTACGCCAAATCAATTTATAAATGGAAAAGATGAAAAAATAAAATCTTTAGCTAAAAAAATCTTGGGCCAAGAAACAAATTTATTAACGGTGGTAAAAAAACTTTATGACTTTACTTTAGAATATTTAACCTATGGCAAACCAATTGATGGGCTTTATCCATACTCTCAAGCGCTAAATGAGAAAATCACTGACTGTGGTGGCTTTTCTACCTTTTTAGCTTCACTTTTACAATCACAAAACATCCCCTCCCGCCTTGTTGTTGGTTTTATCATCAAAAAAAATATAATTAAAGACTTATTAAATCCGTTTCACGTTCTACGTTACACGTTTCACGACCTTTTTATGCACGCTTGGCTTGAGATTTTACTTCCCGATGGCGGTTTTTTTCCGCTCGATCCCTCAATTGAATGGAGAAGAAAAAAGGTTAAAACTCAAAGACAAGGCGGTTTTGGCTTTATCCCGGCTGATCGCTTAGTTGTCTCTTATGGCTGTGATTTTGAGTTAAAAATTAAAGGTGAAAATTACAAAATAGAATTATTACAAAAACCTTTTTCTATTTAGGAAGAAAAATAATCAGAAGTGTTATGTTTAGCTCCAATATGATGAAAACAGCCTTTATGATTACAATGATTTAAAGTTTCTGTTGGTTTTCTTAAGATTTTAATACCAGCATTTTCTAATGCCTCTATTTTTCTTTTATTATCTGTTTGTAAGGTTATTTTTTTAATTCCTAACTCTCTCAAAAAAATTCCAATACCAGTATAATTTCTTATATCATAAGGTTCGTTTCCAAAAAATGTTTTTGCTGCTTTTACTGTATCCATTTCTCTTTTGAACTGCTCAGTCTTCATCTTTGACAACATCCCCCAACCTCGACCATCCTGATGAGGTAAATGAAATAAAACATCTCCATCATCTTTTAATGCTTTTAAAAATTAACTTCGACAATCACAACCACCATCATCATAAACTTGACCTATCTGACAACCTGAATCAACTCTTATTTCCATACCATCACTAAATGAAATTTCTCCTTTTTTAAAAATTTGAAAAAAAGGAAAGGAGTTAGAAAAAGATCCATCTAAAACATCCCACACTGAAAAACCATCTAAATTTCTTTCTCTAATATAAAATTGACCACCTGTTCTTCTTAATTTTTCAATATCACCCAAATTATACCAATTCAAATAATTTACCATCTCTTCATCAGTTGGATATTGATCAACTCCTAAATAATTTAAAAAACCAAATAATCGTTTTTTAAATTCTTCTAAATTAAAATCACCACGTCTATCAGGAAAAACAGGAAAATATAATTGATTAGGATTAACTCTTATTACCATTCTTTTATTATCAAAAAGTTCTTTTGGATCTTTTAAACCTAATTTATAATAATCATCAGGAGTTAGATCTAAAGAAATAGAACCTTCTGGAAAATCTGTTATTTCTATAACATCAAAATTTAATAATGAATAAGGCCCAGGCTTCGATTTTACTTCAAAAGAATGCAACAAGAAGAATGCAACCCAAAATGACCTAAATCCAAAGGGCCTCCATAAAATCTAGTTATTAATAAACCATTAAATATCTCTCTTCGAACAACTAAACTATCTAATTGTGAAGAAATATCTGGAGTCCTGTATAAATTAAAAATCTTTTGAAATTTTTTTTCCATAAAAGTAAAATTATCAAAATGAAAACAATTAACGAAAAACTAATTAATCAAATTATTAAAAATAAAACTCTTCTTATTATAGGATTAGATACTATTAAAAATAAAATTCCTAAAACAAATAAATATATTGATATTTTATCATATAATAAAGAAATAGTCAAGAATACCTATAATTTAGTTATAGGATATAAAATTAATACATCATTCTACGAATATTTAGGAATCAATTCTTATAAAATAATTAAAGAAACAATTAATTTTGGTAAAAAAATAGATAAAAATCTTATTTTTTTTGCCGACGCAAAAATTGCAGAGATAGGTGAAGGAGTAAATAATTTAATAAAAAAATACTATGATCTTTTAGGTTTTGATTATTTAATGATGGTTCCTTGGTTTGGATATGATAGTTTTGAGGAAGTTTTAAAAGATAAAAACAAAGGCGTATCGGTTTATATTCGTGATAGTAACCCGTCTTCAAAAGAAATTCAAGATCTAAAGCTTGAAAATAAACAATTTTTATTTGAATATCTTACTTATCTTGTCAAAAATAAATGGGATTATAATAACAATCTAATATACGAAGCTGCTGCTACATACCCAGAAAAGTTAAAAATTGTAAGAAAAGTATTGGGTGAAGAAAAAATTATTTTAACCTCAGGAATTGGTACTCAAGGAGGAAAAGTCGAAGATTTAAAAGGTTTGTTTGGTAAAGATAAAAAAAGACTTATTGTTTCAATTTCAAGGTCAATTTGTTTTCCCCAAGAAATTTACGAAGAAAAAAATAAAAATAAAGTTTTTGAAATTATTCAGAAAAAAGCCATAGAATACAGAAATAAGATTAATCAAATTGCATATGAATAAAAGAA
>Ga0308421_1001787_pt1 | contig 10983 bp, 6 predicted proteins | sample HotsprSampleMS60_FD_203673 | JGI IMG/M metagenome (GOLD analysis project Ga0308421, IMG submission 203673) | Hot spring phototrophic mat microbial communities from Mushroom Spring, Yellowstone National Park, Wyoming, United States - 20090730_MS60 ...
AAGATACCAGACAGTGGCTTTCGTGAGTCGTCCCCCGGCTTCGAAAATTTCGAGATTGGCAATACGGATCGGCTTGTAGCGGAAGTGCAGGGTCCATACTCCGGGCTTGTCTAGGGGCAACTCGAGCGGATCGATCTTTCTTTCGTTGAGGATTTGGGCGGCACATGTATGCTCTGACCCAGTCAGACCCCATAGGGTCAGGCCCGTGCATAAGGCGTTTCCGAGAAATTCCCGCCGGTTGTGCAACTTATGCTTCATACCGCTTGCTCCCGACTGATACGCACTGCTGTTATCTTTGACCATAACCATGGAGGTAGCTGGGTGCAAGCGCAATGCCTCTACAAAAATCATCTGGGGAAAAGGGGGCTATGGCGTCATCGGCAGGACCGGCGTTATTGGTCACCAAGGCGGAATGGACTCTCTTTCATATTCGTAGAGGATTCCTGAGTCTTGCGATGAGGGACATAGCAACGGAGCCAGGCTCCCTGCTGGGACCATGCTCCGACGAGTTGGGTTGTGGCTTCCGCGATGGCGGTGATCACGGCTTCCTCTTCCGGTCGATAATGGCTGGCCAGCACCCAAAGGCGGGGACTGTTGCATAATCGCTGCCATTGTTCCCAAGCTTCACCTCCCACGAAGCGTTCGGAGTTAGCCCAGACCACCCCAGGTGGAAACGGTTCTTCCTGAGTGTAAAACAGGAAAGCAGGTAGGGCACCCCGCAAGACCAGGACTTTGTCCCCCTGCTGCCATTGTTGCCGCACAACATCTAGTAGAGGGCGGATTTCCTCCGATCGACAGGGACGGCGGCATTCACGAAGGCACTCACTCACACCGGATGAGAGAACAACCAGAACTCCAAAAGCGGCGACACCCCATGCTCGGGGAGAGCACAGGTTCCACAAACTCCACCCCCCTCGTGCAATCATGAGAATGAGGATGGGGTTCAGGAACAACACCAGGCGTCCCGCCAAGGGGTAACGTCGCAATGCAGATGCGAAAAGAGCCGCTCCGAGCAGAGCAAGCACCAGAGTGGCCCATGCACGTTGTTCACGCCAGAGTACGATACCTCCCCAAATGGCCAAGGCCCCTCCCAGAAGGGCACCGCTACGACCCACGCTGATCGCACACCACCCCAGTCCATGATCCCAAAGCCAGCCGGCTAGATTGAGGCTTGTCCCCGGTAAAAAATGCTCCTGCCAGTACTTTTGCAGATAATCATTCTGGACAAGATAGCTCAGGTGGATGGAATACAACACTCCAAAACTCAACAGCCAGCTCATACCCAGCAAAGCCACGGACCAATAGCGACGGGTTTGCTTCTGGGACAACGTTTGCATCAGAAGCGATCCACCGATCCCTACCAGTACGAACATTGCCGGATGGGAAAACCAGATGGCCACCATCCCTCCCAAGACCATACTCGCCAGGCTCCAAAACGATCCCTTTCGGTGGAGGTAATCCCAGAGCACAAGCAAGCCTACGGTCGTAGCGGCGTCGCATGCATATTGCTTGCATTCTGCGGAGTAGCTAACCAATCCCGGACTTACGGCGTACAGAGCGACAGCCCAAACTGCTGCCCATGGTGGTAACAACCGACGGGATAACACGCCAAACCCCACCAAGCCGGCCAGCGAGCAGAAAAACGCCACGCTACGCAGCGACCACTCCGATACCCCTACCCATTGTGTGATACCCTTGACAGCTAACAAATACCCTAATGGTGCCCCCTGATTCCAATCCAGTGGCTCCAACAATCCTGACCAGGAGCGTGTGACGATATTCAACGCAAGCATGCATTCGTCAATCCATAAACATCGATCCGATATATACACAATGACACGTAGGATCACACCCAGGAGAAGGCATAAAATCATCCACAATCCAGGTTGTCGGAATACCATCATTTCCCAGCGTTGAGCCTGGCGAGAAATCCACAGCTTGGGGGATGTCAGGTTGTTCTTATTGCTGTACAGCATCATGCTGTGACCTGATTCCAAGGAGTAGATGCGGAGTATAGCGCTCTGTCAGAATTTGGAAGCTATCATTGATCGGTGGGCAGTTGCAAGGCGAAGTGATCCGCGGAAACCATACCATTCCGTTTGTCATGGATTGATCGTATGAGGATGGCGGCGTGGACGCACTTTGATGTCAAAGAGGCTGAAGATCTCCTCCTCAGTCAGGCCGAAGCGTGACGGTTTATCCGCTTGAGCCACGAGATCGAGGAACATCTTGCGTTTTGATTCGAGGATTTCCGCGATGCGATGTTCGATGGTGTCTTGGGTGAGGAAGCGTGTGACAGTGACGGGGTGCCGCTGTCCCACCCGGTGCGCACGATTGATAGCCTGATCCTCGACAGCCGGATTCCACCAGCGATCGAATAGGAACACGTAGTTGGCACATTGCAGGTTCAGTCCCACGCTGCCGGTGCCATAACTCATGAGCAGCACATGGCAGTGGGGATCCTGACGGAAACGTTCCAGAATAGCCGGACGCTCCTCCGGCGGAATGCGCCCATGATACTGTAACGGCCCGAACGGTTCCAAGTGGCGAGCCAGAATTTGCAAGGGTTCTACCCACTGGGAAAAGATGAGGGCTTTATGATGACTTTCTGCTATCTCCTCCATATCCATGCGTAGTTGTTCCAGCTTGGCGCTTTCCCCTGTGAGTGGGTCGAAATTGCAGATCTGCTTGAGACGCATGATCAGTTGAAAAACGTGCTGAACGGTTATCGTGTCTCCCAGGGCATTGAGATGGACGACCCCCTCCTCCTCTGCTCGGCGGTACGCATCCCTTTGGGCCGGAGTCAGATCCACGTGAACGTCCCGAAATATCTTCGGCGGCATGTCGGATTGGACGCTCTCCTTGGTCCGACGCAAAATACTGTCCGCCGTGTACAGCGGCAATCGCTTAGGAGGTGTATTCGGTGGAATCCGACCTGGGTCGAGGAACTCAAAAAGATGTACCAGATCATCGGGATGATTTTCGATTGGTGTGCCGGTCAAAGCCCAACTGCGAGCACGAGGTAGGGCGCGGGCAGCCTGTGCGGTTTTGGAATCCCTATTTTTGATGCGTTGAGCCTCGTCCAGAATCACAACATCGTAAAAGAGCCGGCTGTCTGTGGCCCATTCCACGTCACGGGTTAGAGTCTCATAATTGACCAACTTCAACGGGGAGTTGGAGATCAACCAGGCGGTGCGCCTCTGCTCCGGTTCCCCTTCGATGACTTCGATCGGAATATCGGGGGCCCAGAGTTTCAGCTCCCGAGTCCAATTATGTACGAGAGATTTGGGACAAACGATCAGAGCACGCCGGACAACACCTTGATAGAAAAGCAGTCGCAAGGCCAAAATGGCCTGACACGTTTTGCCCAGACCCATCTCGTCGGCCAGAAGCGCTGCCGAGCGGGGTACCAAAAAGGCGATCCCCTCCAACTGATACGGGAACGGCGCGAATGGCACCTGCAGTTGCCGTCCCTGGAACAGACCATCGAGAGGCGGTTGCAACAAAAACAGCAAGCGGTCCTTGACATGAACCGTCTCGGCGGTCGGTTGTAGTCGAATGCGATGTCCACCAAATGCGTCCGTTTCCACGTCAGGAAGGGGAGGCAAAGGCGGATCCCCATCGCTCAGCGTTTCCGCCGACGGTTGGGCTGGTTGCGTTGACTCGAGCAGAGGAGCTGGAAATTTCCACCCTTCGGTCCTGATCGGCGGTTCCAATCGTCCCAAGGAACGAACCCACGGTGCATCATCGAGGAGTCGGACTTCACGCAACCTCGGAGCCGTCAAGATCCCCCACCTTGTTCCTTCGATTATCTGCAGCGGCAGGGACAAAGACCACTCCTGCACCTCAAGCTCGACTCCGCTGCTGGACGGAATCGGGGCTGGGTCTTCGCAGGGATGTGATTGGGACAATTCAGGCGGCACGGTGATGGGCTCCCAGTTTCCGAGCCTCTGCAACGGCCTCACGGATGCGGCTGAACGGTTCGCTCAGCTCCAACGCAGGATCAACTTGGTCCAGCAACGCCCGGACTATTTCCCAATCCGAACGAGTCTGGGCCGGTAACCACAAACCATGGCGGGCTCGAGGATGCTCCAACGGGATCAGATCTGCACAGGCCAATCCCTCCTCCGGTGTGGAACGAACGATGGCCAACGGGGTCGATATTCGCTTACGAAGCGTCCACAGTGGAGGCTTATCCGTAACAAGTAACGAGACTGGGGTACTGCTCTTCTCGACCAACGTTTTACCTATCAAATCAGCAAACACATATTCTTGGAGCGTCGGACCATACAGTGCCTTCTGGACACGGTTGGGTTGCACAGCGGTAGTAAGGCGAAACTCCAGGGGCCTTCCCCAACTGTTGGTCACCAAATACCCCCCGATCCAGCCGGTTACGTCCTGTAAAATGGTTAGAAATCCCAAAGTCGGTGTTGGAGCGTCTGTGGAACTGAAACTCATGGGGGAGGGCGGGGCCATGGTCAAGGTTTGTTCCGACACGATGCTCCTTTCTCCTTCCTAGCGGTTGTCGTACCTTGACCGGTAGGGTTCTCGCATCCTGGCCGGTCGATAGTGAACCGCAACCTAGCATCGACTGAGGAACTGCTCCCCTTGAGAGTCATTCCGGCCCGTGGCCTGAGCGTATCGTGGATACCCCACGGTCTGGCCGACGCAAAAGGCAAATTTTACCTAGTCCATGCCATAGTACTAAGCGATCCGGCGTAGTCGTAGAAACCTGATCTCCAAAACAACTCGCTAGCTTGAGGGGGAATTTTTCAGCACAAGTTTCAGTTTCTTCAAGAATCCGAATTTCTCTGCACCGTTTTACTGCTACACCACAACCCTCCGTCGCAGGGGGAATTTGTCCGATCGAAAAAAACATCACTATTTTACTAATCATAATAAAAATTTCCCTAGTCAGCGACGTGGCTTTCAGTAAAATGCAAGAAAGGGCCGAGGAAAAGTCTGAGTTGTGGACGGGTGGAAGAACAGGACGGCCCTAAAACGACTCAAACGAAGAGATAGAAACAAAACGCATTTGAGCGAAGAGATGATGATGCACGGTGCGAGTGAAGCGAGGATTGGGACTAGTGTTGCTCCTGAGGTGTCGGGGCATTCGGAATCGCCCAAGTTATCTACTGTTGAGCATCAGAAAGCGAGCAGTAACTATCTCCGGGGCACTCTGGCTGCCGAGTTGGCGGATCCTAACACCGATCATTTCAACGAGTTGAACAAAGGATTGCTCAAATTTCACGGCAGTTATCAGCAGGAGGACCGGGATGCCCGCAAGAATCGCGATAAAACGGGAGTGAGTAAGTTTTATATGTTCATGATCCGCCTGAAGTTGCCTGGTGGGAAGCTAACGGCGGATCAGTATCTGACCATGGACGACATCTGCGGGCGCTACGCCAATGGGACATTACGGATCACGACGCGACAGAGCTTTCAACTGCATGGTGTATTGAAGACGAATCTGAAAGCCACGATGCAGACGATCAACGAGGCTCTGCTGACCACGTTGGGGGCGTGTGGGGATATTACCCGCAATGTCATTTGTTGTCCCGCGCCGTTGCCGGACGCTTCACGCGCTATGCTACGCGAACATTGCCAGATGCTGGCCCAGGCCATGACTCCTGAGGCAGGCCGACGAGCTTATCATGAAATCTGGCTCAACGGTCAACCCCTGCCAGATCCCCAAACGGATGAGGAGCCTCTCTACGGCAAGACGTATTTGCCGCGCAAGTTCAAGATCGGCTTTGCACTACCTCATGACAACTGTACGGACCTGTTGGCCCAGTGCGTGGGCTTCCTCGTGATCACGGATAACGGTCAACCCACCGGACGCCCCATCGGCTACGACCTTTATTGCGGAGGAGGACAGGGTCAAACGAATAGCCGACCGGACACCTCGCCTTTGTTGGCTCAGCCGATTGGTTTTGTCGAACCGGATGAGGTTATTCCGGCTGCTCAGGCGATTGCACGGCTGTACCGCGACCATGGCAACCGTGCGGATCGTAAGCGGGCACGGCTCAAATATGTCGTCCACGACTGGGGCGTAGATCGTTTCCGGGAGGTGCTCTACCGGGACTATTTCCCGTTTCCGTATCGGCCTCCGGTAATGCAACCGATCACCGGCCTGGATTTGCACCATGGCTGGCATGGAATGGGTGATGGGCGTTGGTTTCTGGGTTTGTCTGTCGAAAACGGGCGAATCAAGGATGAAGGCTCGCTCCGTTTACGTTCCGGCATCCGGGCTATTGTCTCCCGTTTCCGCTGTGATGTCCGACTGACACCCCAGCAGGATATCTTGCTCTGCGGCTTCCGTACAGCGGATCGACCGGTCGTGGAAAATCTTTTAGCAGAGTACGGGATCCCCAAGCCAGATGCTTTATCCCAAGTGCAACGTTGGAGTATGGCGTGCCCTGCCATTCCCACCTGTGGATTAGCCATCACGGAAAGTGAAAGAGCATTGCCGGCCATCATCGATCAATTGGAGATAGTCTTGAGGGACCTGGGCTTGCAGGAAGAGCCCATCAGTGTGCGGATGACAGGTTGCCCGAATGGGTGTGCTCGACCCTATCAGAGTGACATTGGACTGGTTGGACGCTCCGGTAACAAATACACCATTTACGTGGGTGGTGATCGTTATGGACGAAGGCTCAACTTTGAGTTGGCAGACCTGGTTCCCGTGGACCAGATCGTACCTCGTCTGACGCCTTTGCTACGGAGATATCAGGCCGAGCGGCAGGTGGGGGAGTCGTTCGGCGATTTCTGTACGCGTGTTGGCATCGATTCCCTTCGTCAAACCCTGTCAACCTCATGAGCACAAAGAGTGTATTCCCCCCTTCCGTGCCGGAGGATACGCTGTCAAGCTGATCTTTTCAATTCCATGAAGGAGAAAGGCAAGGGAGGGGGGTAGGCATATCCCTGACGGCTTCAAATCCCATTACTGTTTTTCCGGTGAGGGGTCCTTAGGAGGTGGGGAAGGCTTATTACGCTCTGGTTCGGGAGGGACATAACCGGTCAGTTCTTGACGAAAAGTCGCCAGGTTTGGGGCAACCAGACTCAGGTAGGCATACATACGCAGACGGAGGACCGGGTCTTTCTCCATCGTGGCGGCCTGTCGGGTTGGCTCAATCTGCGGGGCAGGTAAGCTAGGACTGAAACGTTGAGCATGCCGTATGGCAGCATCAGCCGCTTGTTGACGAAGTGACAAGGGCCGTTGAGCATTTCGCGCGACACCGATCAATGCCGACTGAATCGCCGGATCAGGTAACCATACGAGAGCATCCATTGCCGCGGGGGCTAACGTGTCGTCTGCCAAGGCGAGTAACAAATTCGGAATGGCCGGAATCACATCGCGGGAAGACTCGGGACAAGAAGCCAATTGGGCCAAGGCCTGGACCGCTCGAGTCCGCGCGGAGTGCTTGTAGTTGGCATCGACCGTTCGCACTACGGTACTACCGTGCCAGAGCATGAACCAGTTGTCTCGAATCTCCGTGGCCGAAGCAGGAATGGGCATGAGATAAACATGGGGGAAGTACTGGAGTTGCTGACGCAAACGTGCTTCCAAGCCAAGATCGCGATAGCGAGTCACGGGCAATCCCAGGCTTTCCGGATCGATCTGCGAGTATATCTTTTCAAACCGTTCGCGAGCTGCAGCGACGCGGTCCAGTTCCGATTCCAACCGCTGTAACACTTTGGAAAGTTCCTCGACTGCCAGGCGGGTGTCTGCAAGCGCCTGGGCGGAAAAAGGCGTATGTCGTTGCTGTAGGTCCTGCATGTACGCGAAGGCCCGAGGTGATACGGATGGATAGATCGGAAACTGAGCCGCGAGCACCGCATACGTGATGATATCGACGCGTAGCTCGAGCAATCGACGCTGCTCGGCATTGAGCAGAAGTGGCAATGTATCGATCAGTTGCAGCAATCGAGTCCGTCGTTGTTGAGCCGCCCGCGCCAGTGCGTTATCTCGTACTTGTTGGTTTTCTTCGGTCAAGCGTTTTCGCTCTTCCGGGGGGTCATTCGGGTGGGGCTGATAGATAGCGGGAATCTCCGGCAATTGCGGATCCGTGGTGGCCATCAGGGCTGCTGTTCGGAGGAGAAGCTGTTCCAGAGTAGGTGGGGGAGGCTGGTCCAGAGAAGCTAACACTACGGTGGGGATGCCAAACCACCGAGGGTCGGCCTGTAACTGGCTGAGCAAGTCTCTCAGGAGGGGGTGGACCGCATGGCGGTCGATAATAATCACATCAGCAACACCTCGGTGGAGACGCTGTAAGAGATCCCGTCCTGTGGCGAAAGTTTCTACGCGGAAGCCAGCAGCGATTAGTAAAGGCACAAGAGTATCCCGGCGACGCGGGTCAGGGTCCAGGTACAAAGCGTTGCCCGGCGCTGGAGCAGGAGGGACATGGACATCTTGCAATTGTCTGCGGAGTATATCCACCACCTTCACCCTTACCGAGGCAGATAAGGAAGTGGGGCCACGGAGCAACGCGTCCGCTGCGAGGAATTGAACAAGCGGGTCCGGATAATCCAAGGCCGATGCCAGGAGTGATACCGACCCACCTCCCGGTCGCAGACCCGTTGCAGCTAGTTCTTTATCGGCAGCGATTTGGGCGGCTTGCAGAATTGCCACTAAAGTTGCTGTCTGCTTCTGACTGATTGCTTGGCGGAAAACTTCTTCACGAAGTGGTGCAGGAGCGGTGATCAGGAGTTGCATAGCCGACGGCTCATGCTGAGCGATCTCCCCGAATTGGCAGCGTAAAGCTGCTGCCTTACCCGCCATCGAAAGCATCAACACCATTGCTTCCATGGCGTAGCTTCCCCCCCGCTGGGCGACCCAACGTGCATAACGCAAACAATAATATTCGTTCGCCCATGAGACTGGTACTTGTAGTGATACCAGCTTTCCCTCCGAGGCGTTCCACCGCCAGAGACGAACAACCGGCTCCGGTGCATCAGGAAGCTTGCGAGATAGCCGGTATCGTGGACTTTCCTCGTAAAATCCTCGGGCTATCTGGAGTAACTCCCGCTCGGGCGAGTGTCTTTCCAATGCTAGATTGCTACGCCGTAAATAGTTACGCATAGTATCCTGGGCTAGCTGTCGCAACACGGGTGATGTCTCGTTTCCGGGCAAAAGCAGCCGCCAAAGCTCGGGTATGATACTCGTCTGAACTTCTTCCTGAAGACTCAAGAATTGCTCGTGACGAATCAACCCTGATAATACCCCATACTGTTGGGTGGGGTTGAGACCATCCAGTGCCGCAATCCACGCCGACACACTTTCTGCATCCAACCGTGGTATCAGTTCATAAATCCCTTCGATGACTGCTTTGTCCTTGTCATTGCGGATTTCTTGTACCATATACGGGACAGCGGCCACGCCGATTCGTATCAACTCTGCTTGGGCGAAGACGCGTTCTTCCGGTGTAGCTCCGAGATTGGCGATGTACTTGGTGATGCGCTGGGGTTGACGGATGTGCTGATCCAGGGCCGTTTCCGCCTGACTAATGATCGTCTCGACGTATTCCCGTGCCTTTTTTTGTTCCACGGGATTGTCCGACCAGCGGGGTACCTTATAGAGCAGGGTAAAGGCACCTGGACCATATTTGTCGTAGATTGCAATGTAATCCTGCTGCTCCGGCTTGCTGTCCAGAAAATCTTTCAATAGGGGAGCAGCCAGGAAGTATTGGCCTTCGGAAATGAAGGTTCGCAGTTTTTGGTAAATAGCCTGGGATTTAGGAAGCTCTCGCGGGGGTACCTGTTGTGCAATAGTTGAAAAACGGTCGGATGTTACAGCTGCGATCAGACCGGCTAGAAGTACCCAACATGTGTATCGTGATCGCACGGCAAGACCCTCGTTCGTCAGGTGTACCATAAACGATCCCATACCGTTTTTCCCTGTCCTTCCCCTGCTTCAGGGCGTGGTTCCTTTCCGCTGCGATTTGGTTAGGGGTTAGTAGGGCTAACTCCTAAATCACATTTCGCAGAAGACCGATCAGCCATCCCAGGACGCAGCAAAACCTGTCCGGTGTTCTATCCCTAATCCGGGGAAACTCTGAGGGAAACGCCCTAGAGTCATTGTGAACGCTCCAACGGGATCAAGCAACATTCTTCGCAAGCGATCAGATCATCGTAGGTTTCCCGACGGCGGATCAAACGATGTGTAGCGTCTGTAACGAGAACCTCGGCGGCACGGGGTCGGCCGTTGTAATTCGAGGCCATGGACATGCCGTAAGCCCCTGCGGAAAAAATGGCGAGCAGGTCTCCGGGGTTCAGGGCGGGTAAGGGACGATTCTTCGCGAGAAAGTCCCCCGATTCGCACACAGGACCCACCACATCTTGTCGCAGGGAGCCATCAAAATCCAGAAACGGATCACCTTTGTCAGGGTCCACGCCCATATCAATGGGGGGACGCTCGGGAACACCTGGGGGTAGTTGCACGGGCCAGATACGGTGGATCGAACCGTAAAGAGTAGGCCGGATCAGATCATTCATGGCTGCATCTTGGATGAGATACCGCTTTCCCCCAGTGGATTTGCGATAGAGCACCCTGCTGACGAGAATGCCCGCATTGCCCACGATGAATCGGCCCGGCTCGAGAATCAGCTGACAACCCGTCGCTCGAACAGCCGGCAAAATCACTTGCGCATAAGCTTCGGCAGGAGGGGCCTCATCATGTCGGTAGTGGATGCCGAACCCGCCGCCCATGTTCAGGTAACGGATGCTATGACCCTGCTGACGGAACTGACTGATCAGAGCCACAGCTTTTTCCGCACCCTGACGGTAAGGATCCGTCTTGAGGATGGGCGACCCCAAATGCATGTGCAGCCCCAGAAGCTCTAGTCCGGGATGATTAAGGATGTCTCGTGCCACATCCACCACAGTCTCGATATCGAGTCCGAACTTGACTCCTTTCACGGAGGTGTCGGTCTTGATGTGGGTTTTTGGGGGCAGATCAGGGTTGACGCGTAAAGCAATAGGGGC
>Ga0308421_1001788_pt1 | contig 10981 bp, 4 predicted proteins | sample HotsprSampleMS60_FD_203673 | JGI IMG/M metagenome (GOLD analysis project Ga0308421, IMG submission 203673) | Hot spring phototrophic mat microbial communities from Mushroom Spring, Yellowstone National Park, Wyoming, United States - 20090730_MS60 ...
ACGCTCCAAGTCTTGGAGGCGTCCACCCCCGCCAGTCCCGGAGAGTATGCTGATGCGCCGGAAATTCCTACCGCCACCAAGCCCACAGATGCGACGATTCTTTTCATAGGCATTGATCTCTGGTTTTTGCATCCACGCCCCGGCGTCACGTTGCCACGCCACCGAAGCCGCCTTGTTGTGTACCGTACCGTGCTGGATCTGTCAACAAATCTGCCTCACTTTTAACGGGTTCAACCAGGTCGCGCAAGCGGAAAATTCCTGACCCTGAAAAATTTCTGGGCCACGCCTGGCCTGGTTCGGAAGGCGGTGTGAAAAGCCGGATTGGTGGGGCGCTTGAAGGACGAGCCATTGCGGCGCCGGGTTCCGTGCATGTGCAATCGGTGCCTCTCCTGCGGAGGCGGGTCACCTGGCCCCGGGCTACCCATCGTTCCCCCGGCGCTTAGCGCGCAGGCACGTTGAGTTGCTGACCCACACGCATGCGGCGGGGGTTCAATCCTGGATTGGCATCCAGCAGGCTCTGCACACTGACGCCGTAGCGGCGGGCGATGCTGGAAGGCGTTTCCCCAGGTTGCACGATGTGCACCCGAGCGACGGAGGGGTGGGAAGTAGCCGCGGCCGGAGGTGCCCCGGCCGATGGGGTAGAGGGGCGCGTGGAGCTCTCGGCGGGGCTGGGGGCAGACCTGGGAGAGCCGGTTGGGGTGGCTGCCAACTCGGCGCGTGCGGCCTGTGCCGCCGCAACGGCGTTGGAGAGGGCTTGGGTCAGCTCCGCGGTGTACGCCTGCCATCGGGCCAGCTCGTGTTTGAGGCGGCGGTTTTCGTCGGCCAGTTGCTCGAATTCCCGCTGCAACCCGGGCGTGATCGGCAACGGCAACACGGCGCGGGCCAGTTCTTGTTTGCAGGCGAGGATGCGCTGGCGCACGATGTCCGCGTTTTCCGCCTTCGGACGCAGTTGCAGGTAGCGCTCGTAGTGGTAAATGGCTGCGGCTGGGTCAGGAACCTTGACATCGTAGAGCCAGCCCAGCTCGAAATGGGCGGAGGCGGAGCGCGGATTGACCTCCAGGGCGCGCTGGAAGGCTTCCACAGCCCCCGCGTAATCCATGCTGTTCACGCGGGCTTTGCCGGCACGGTAATGAGGTTCTTTTTGCTCCTCCATCACCCCTGCGGGGCCCGGCACACATCCCGTGCCCACCGCCAGCAGAGTTGCCCACAGCAGCATCCACCATGCCTGTGTGGTGCGATCCATTCGGTCGGAAACTAACGAGGCTCCGCGCCCGGCGCAATGCCCGGTCGCTCCCTTTGCTGCTCGCTAACGCACACCGAGTGCGCACCGCGGATACAGGTCAAACGACGACCGTGTCCGGCCCAGTGGCGGCAGGAGCGCCAGGTGGGGAAGGCGGATGACATTGGGCGCGGGCGAGAACAGCACGACGGCCCCTGCCCACACAGGCGGCTCCCAAGCCACCATCCGAGCCGAGCCGGAAGATATTTCCAACCGGAGGAGAGCGAAAGGATCGTGGGCTCCCGAAAAGGCGTGCTCGCACCGAGCGTACCGGCTGGACCGACAGTACCTTCAGGGTGGGGCCATGGTGGCCGGGAGGGTAGCATGACCAATCCTGGCCATTGCCAGAGGTAACGCTGCCAACCAAGTTAAGGTGTGCTCGTACAGCTTCCGAGGTGGGGGCAAACAGCCGGCCATGAGGGGGCGGGAAAGCTCCGGTTCAGTGGCTTTCCGTTGGCGGTGGGTCTCAGTCTCGTCCTGGCCGTTCCGGTGTACGCGCAGCGGCAGATGGAACGGCTGGGACGCGGCTTGGTAGCGTTGCGGAGCAGCACCACCCAAGTGTACGTCGGTTGGCGGTGGCTGGGGAACGATCCGGTGGATTTGGGTTTTAACGTTTACAGAGTCACCGGCGGGGTAACAAACCGCCTGAACGCCCTGCCATTGACCCAGACGACGGATTTCGTGGACACGCCTCCCACGTTTGCGCTGCCGCATACGTATTTTATCCGGACGGTTCGGGGTGGGAGGGAAGTGGAAGATGTCTGGGCCCACCCAAGCGGGCGCTCCTCCTTCACGGTCCCTGCCCATGCGCCTGTGCCTGTGGATCATCAAGGACGAGTGGCGCCCTACCTGAACATCCCCTTGCAGGTGCCGCCCGGCGGCACGACCCCCGACGGTGTCAGCTACACGTATTCTCCCAACGATTGCAGCGTGGGGGACCTGGACGGCGACGGGGAGTACGAGCTGGTGGTCAAGTGGGATCCCTCCAACAGCAAAGACAATTCGCAGTCGGGCTACACGGGGAACGTCTACCTGGACGCCTACCGTTGGGATGGGACATTGCTGTGGCGGATCGATCTGGGGCGGAACATTCGGGCGGGTGCTCACTACACGCAGTTCATGGTCTATGACCTGGACGGCGACGGGCGGGCCGAGGTGGCCTGTAAGACGGCGCCCGGCACGCGCGACGGGCAGGGTAACTGGGTATTGATGCCAGGGGATAATCCCAACGCGGACTATCGAAACAGTTCCGGCTACATCTTGAGCGGCCCGGAGTATCTGACGATCTTTGATGGGCGAACCGGCGCGGCTCTCTGGACAACCAATTATCTGCCGCCGCGTGGCTCCGTCAGTGCCTGGGGCGACAGCTACGGCAACCGCGTGGACCGGTTTCTGGCCTGTGTAGCCTACCTGGACGGAGTCCGGCCCAGCCTGGTGATGTGCCGCGGCTATTATACCCGCACCGTCCTGGTAGCCTGGGACTGGCGCGACGGCCGGCTGACGCATCGGTGGACCTTCGATAGCAATGCAAGCGGCTGGGGTGCCTATGCCGGTCAGGGCAACCACAATCTTTCCGTCGCCGACGTGGATGGCGACGGGCGCGACGAGATCGTTTACGGCGCCTGTACCATCGACGACAACGGTCGCGGCCTTTATACCACAGGTCTGGGGCACGGGGATGCCATGCACGTTTCGGATATGGATCCGGATCGGCCCGGGCTGGAGGTCTGGGGCGTACATGAGAATCCTTCGGCCGCTGGCGGAGGCTCGTTCCGGGACGCCCGCACCGGCCAGCTCATCTGGGGCATTGAAGGGCCCGGAGACACAGGTCGGGGCTTGGCCTCGCCGATCGACGGACGCTTTCGCGGCTATCAGTTCTGGTCGTCGGTTTCGCCCGGTGTGTTGGACGTGCGAGGCCAACCGGTCTCGGCCAACCGTCCGTCTATCAATTTTGCCGTCTGGTGGGATGCGGATTGGCTGCGCGAGTTGCATGACAGCGCCGGCAGCGGCGGCACGGCAGCCAAATTGGACAAATGGACGGGCAACGGTGTGCAGCGCATTTTGAGTCCGTACACGGTTGACGGCGGTGCGCTCAACATCAACGGCACCAAGGCCAACCCCTGTCTGAGCGGGGATCTGTGGGGCGACTGGCGCGAGGAGATCTTGCTGCGCAGTGCCGACAACACCCGACTGATGCTGTTTGTGTCGGTCGTGCCAGCGACGAACCGGTTTCGCACGTTTCTTCACGATCCTCAGTACCGCTTAGCGCTGGCCTGGCAAAATGTAGGCTACAACCAGCCGCCTCATCCGGGCTTTTACGTCGGACCCGGCATGGATGAGCCGCCGGTGCTGCCAGTGTCCGATGCAGCCCTGGCTTGGGTAGGTGGCGGTGACAACCGCTGGGATGAATCGGGGACCCGATGGTTGGTGCACAACCTCTGGACCCGAACAGTGCTGACCAACTTTCGGAACGGTCAATCCGTGCTGTTCGACCTGCGCGGAGCCGGAGCCCCGCGTGTGATCTTGACCACGGAGTTGCAACCTGCGCAAGTGACGGTGCACAGTCCGACCGACTACGAGTTTTCCGGCGGTGGCTGGACGGGACCCATGTCGTTGATCAAGGCCGGCACGGGCACTCTGACCCTGGCCAACACCAATGCTTACACCGGCCCCACCGAGGTATCGGAGGGCGCCCTGCTCATCCACGGGGCGCTACTGGCCAGTGCGGTACGGGTCCGTCCCGGGGTGTGGTTGAACAGCCGGCTGGGCGGCACGGGCCTGGTGGGCGGAGGAGCGGTGTTGGGACGCGGCTGCATCCTGGATCCCGGCGCCGGAGGCGGGGCGGCCGGGGTGTTGACCTTCTCGAACCGCCTGGAGCTGCAGAATGCGCGGCTGTGGTTCGATCTGTCGTCGGATCCCACGGGAACCGCGCGTCCCAGTGATCGAGTGGTGGTGTGGGGGTCAATTAGTTTGTCCGGCACCAACCGTGTGGAGCTGCGCTTGCTTGAGGGCCAGCTCGGCCCCGGGCTTTACCCGCTGATCGAATACACCGGCGGCGTGACAGGAGGACTGGCCAATCTGGAGTTGGTCAATCCTCCGCGGCCGGGGCTCGTACTGACCCAGGCTGCGGGAATGTTCGGGTTGTTGGTACCGGACCCGTTGCCGGCGGGAGGACGTTGGTTGGTCTGGCGCGGTGCAGGCGCGCAATGGGACACGGGCGTCAGTCTTCACTGGCTCGAGAACGGTCAACCCACGGTCTTCGTGCAGGGGGACCGCGTGCGCTTCGATGACACCGGGGCCACTGTTACCGAGGTGATTTTGAACGGCCTGCTGCAGCCCGGTCTGGTGCTGGTGGACGCAGCGGCCCACTACCGCTTCACCGGCCCCGGAAGCCTTGCCGGGACCAACATGCTCATCAAGGGTGGGACCGGCACGCTCACCTTGCTGACCACCAACACGTTCACCGGCGGGATTGTGCTGAGTAACGGCGTGTTGGCGTTGAGCGGACCGGCTCCGGGCAGTGTGACCGCCAACCAGTTCGCGCCCGGTGCCGGGCCCGTCACGTTTTACGGGGGGACGCTTCAGCTCTATGGATACGGCTTGAGCGACAACACCAGCACGTACGGATCTTTCACCAACCGTTTAGTGGTGCCAGCAGGGCAGACCGGGATCATCCGCACCGGCCCCCGCCAAACCCTGGCCAGCCAGGTCCTGGGCGGAGGCACGTTGCAATTGTACGTGGATTACGTGCGGGGCGAAGTCACCGGAGATTGGACAGCTTTTAACGGGCGGCTTTGGGTTCGCGCCACCCCCGGTACACCCACTTCTTCCGCCTACGACGATTTCCGCGTTGGCACGCCAACCGGTTTCCCCCAGGCACGGGTTCACCTGGGGGCGGGGGTTGCCATGTACAGTCGGGCACCAGCCGGCAGCGTGATTCCCCTCGGCGAACTGTCTGCCGAGGAAGGAGCGGTCCTGTTGGCAGGCGGCGGGTCCGGGCTGGGCGCCCAAAACGCGGTGACGTGGCGCGTGGGGGCGCTGAACACTTCGGCCACCAACGCCGCTCGCATTAGCGGCAATACCGGGCTGATCAAGGAAGGGCTGGGGACCTGGACGCTGACCGGCTCCAACAACTACACGGGACCCACCACGGTCAATGCGGGCACCTTGGTCATATCCGGGAATCAACGGGCTGCCACAGGTGCGGTCACGGTGGCGACCACGGCCACTTTGGCGGGAACTGGCGTGGTTGGCGGCGCCACGGTGGTGCGGGGAAGCCTGCAGGTGGGCGGAGTCGAGCCGGGAATCCTGACCTTTGCCAGCGATCTGACCTTGGAAAGCAGTGCGGTGACCTTGCTCAAAGTGGCCGGACCATCCCCGGCCCATGATCGTCTGCGCGTGGAAGGCACCTGCCGGCTGGACGGCCGGCTTCGCGTATTGGCGGTGACGCCCGAGCCCTTCGAGGCCGGGCAGCGCTTTGCCCTGATCGAGGCCACGCGCATCCAGGGTGGGTTCGAATCCTACGAACTGCCGACCTTGGAAGAGGGATTGGGCTGGCGCACAGAACGGCTGGCCACGGACGGAACCCTCTGGGTGGTGCGCACCACACCACCCCAGCTGGGGATCGTACAACGTTCCAGAGATAGACTCGTGCTGCGGGCCGAGCAGGGGACACCGGGTTGGGCCGTCCGCGTGTTGCGAAGCCCGGAACTGACGCGGCCGCTATCGGGCTGGACCGCTGTGGCCGAGGGCGTGTTCGACGCTGCCGGCACCTTCGAGTTCATCGTGCCGGTACATCCGACCGATTCTGCGGCCTTCTATTGCTTGGAAGTTCCCTGAACCGCTGACAATAGCCCCCTCATGCGCAACCCCAGCCTTCACCAACCCTGCAAGCCGGCCCCTGAGGACCGGGCGAGTCCCCAACCGCGGGCCATCCTGACCGCCCGTCCAACGGTGCGACTGCGGCCTGCAGCAGGCCAGGGCGCCGCAAGCCAGTCCACCGGGGATTCCATGATCACGACCTTTCACAACCAATGAACCTCGCAGCCGCATTCCTCAGGTGGAGCGCAGGTTTGATTCTGTTGGCCCTGGCACTGGCCACAAGTGCCAACCAGACCGCACGCAGTCTGGCCAGCCCTCCAGGGTTCTGGGCCTGGGCACAGCGTCCTCCACTGGGCTGGAACAGTCGGGACTGCTTCGGCACCACAGTGACCGAAGCTCAGGTCCGGGCCCAGGCCGACGTCATGGCAGCACAGCTAAGGTCTTACGGTTGGGAATACATCGTCGTGGACATCCAGTGGTACAAGCCCGGGGCGCACGGCCAGGCCTACCGCCAGGGCGCAGAATTAACCATGGACGAATGGGGCCGGTTGTGGCCCGCAACCAACCGGTTTCCCTCTTCCGTCCATGGCGCCGGGTTCAAACCCTTGGCGGAGTACGTCCACGCCAAAGGCCTGAAGTTCGGCCTGCATTTGATGCGCGGAATCCCGCGCCAAGCGGTGCATCGGAACACCCCGATCAAAGGAACCCCCTATCGCGCCCGTGACATCGCAAACACCAACAGCCTTTGCCCATGGAACCCCGACATGTACGGCGTCAATCCCGCCCATCCCGCAGCCCAAGCCTGGTACGATTCGGTGTTCGAGCTGCTGGCCCGGTGGGGCGTGGATTATGTGAAGGTGGACGACATCAGCCGACCCTACCATGAGCACGAAGGTGAGATTGAACTGATCCGGCGGGCGATCGACCGATGCGGCTGCCCCATGGTGCTGAGCCTCTCCCCGGGCGAGACCCCGCTGAGCGCGGGCGACCACGCGCTCCGGCATGCAAATTTGTGGCGCATCAGCGAGGATTTCCAGGATCACTGGCCCGCGCTCTGGGAGCAGTTCCGACGGCTGCATCAGTGGACCCCGTTTCGGGGCCCCGGCCACTGGCCGGACGCCGACATGCTCCCGTTGGGCGTGCTGGAGTCGGGCCGTCGGAGCACCCGATTCACCCGGGACGAACAACTCACCCTAATGACTCTGTGGTGCATCGCGCGCTCTCCGCTGATCTTTGGGGGCGATCTCACACGCTTGGACGCTTGGACCTTGTCCCTGCTGACCAACCGCGAGGTGCTCGCAGTAAACCAGTTCAGCACCGGAAATCGGCAATTGTTCCGACACGGAGACCGCATCGCCTGGGTGGCCGAAGACCCGGCCACGGCCGATCGCTACCTGGCCCTGTTTCATGCGCCTCCGCCGGCGCAACTGCATCCCCACCAAGCCCCTTGGCAAAGTTCCCTGAGCAGCCCACATACCGCCGGCCAGCGCGTGGCAGTGGATGAGCCCCTGCCCGAGCCGACCCCGGGCCCGGTGGGGATCGACCTGGCCGAGCTCGGTTTCCACGGGCCGGTGCGCGTCCGGGATTTGTGGGCACAACGGGACATGGGACAGTTCGAGGGCCGGTTCGGAGTGCAGCTGCCCCCGCATGCCGCCGGTCTTTACCGTTTGTCGCCGGTGCTGCGAAGAGCCGAAAGCCCGCACGGCTCTGCGGGGCTGCTGCGCGCCTCTTCTCGGCCCCGCACGCCCACTCCGCCACCTCCAGCCCTGTCAGGCGAACGGCTCGATCGTGGACTGGTCGCGTTCCTCCTCACCAATGGCCAAACCTACGTGAGCTGGCGTCTGTTGCTGACCGACCCACCGGCCGTGCGATTTCTCCTGGAACGAAGCCCGGACGGAAAACACCCATGGGAACTTTGCACCCCCGAACCGCTATTGGACCGCTGCAATTTCCTGGATCGCCATAGTCAGGGACGCCCGTGGTTCTACCGTGTGCGAGCAGTGGCCCCGGAGGGGTCGACACAGCACTCGGCCCCCGTACGAGCCGAGCCGGTGGAAGGGCCCACAGCTTTTCGCCGCATCCGACTGCAGGGGAATTATCGCTTCGACAAGGTCGGTATCGCCGATCTGGACGGAGATGGGGCGCTGGACTTCGTGATCAAACAACCGCACCAGATCAGCGATCCCGGCGTGTGGCGGCCCAGCGAGGACACCTTCAAGCTCGAGGCCTATCGCAGCGACGGCACCTTTCTGTGGCGACGCGACCTGGGCTGGAACATCGAACAGGGCGTCTGGTGGTCCCCCATGGTGGTGTACGACCTGGACGGCGACGGACGGGCCGAGGTCGCGGTCAAAACCGCGCCCACGGACGTGGATTACCGCGATGCAACCGGACGAGTCACCCGCGGACCGGAATGGTGTTCCATCCTGGAAGGACGCACCGGCCGTGAACTGGCCCGCGTGGATTGGCCGGAACGCGGCCAGATCACCGACTGGGGTGACCCCAACAACAATCGCGCCTCGCGTCATCTGATGGGGGTGGCCTACCTCGACGGTCGCCGCCCCAGCCTGCTCTTGATGCGCGGCACCTATACGAAAATGGTGGTCCATGCCTACAACTTCCATGACGGCGCCTTGGTGCCCGTATGGAAATGGTGCGGCGATGACGAACGACCCCCCGTCCGCGGCCAGGGCATGCACGGCGTACACACGGTCGACCTCGACGGCGACGGCTGCGATGAAATTGTGTTGGGTGCGGCGGTACTCCGGCCCACCGGACGCATTTTGTGGAACCTCGGCATGGGCCATCCCGACGCCGTGTACGTGTCAGACATCCTGCCCCACCGGCCCGGTCTGGAGATCCTTTACGGTTTCGAAACACGCCAACCCAGAAATGGCATTTGCCTGGTGGATGGACGTTCAGGCCAACTCCTCTGGGGCTGTGACCATCCCACCGACCACGTCCACAGTCAGGGCATGTTCGGCGACTTCGACCCCGACCATCCGGGACCCGAGTTTTACAGCGGCGAGAAGTTCAAACCGGACCGTTGGACCTACGGTGCGCGGGACGGCCGGCTCTTGTCGCAGGAAGACCTTGGCAGCCTGGCCCCGTACGCCCTCTGGTGGGCGGACGGCTGGACACGCTGGATAGCCGTACGCGGGCGCATCGGCCCCTACCGTGGAAGCTCGCCGGACGCTTACGAAGGCCGCGTGGTCGCCGTGGGCGATATTCTAGGGGACTGGCGCGAGGAACTGGTGACCTGCTTGCCGGGCGAACTGCGGATCTACACCACTACCATCCCCACGGCCACGCGGCGCTTGTGCTGGTTGCATGATCGCGCCTATCGCACCGGGCTGGCACACGCGGCCATGGGTTATCTGTTCCCGCCCCAGCCCACCGGTACGCTGCTTCTCACCGGCCCCTGAACCGCGCCGTCACCAGCGCGGCTTTTCATTGCGGGCAAACCAATCCCGCAACAGTCGCTGTCGTTCCGTGGGGACAGGAGCCGGCTGCAAGTTGGCTCGGTCCTCGCCATGTTCGACGCTCCAGCCGTGCCATTCGCGAAAGGCATGGTAACTCCAGTCCCACCCCCAGGTCTCAAACAAGTCAATGAGGTCGCGCAGGTACCGCGCCGCACTGCCCTCCGGGGCCCAGCGAATCGCACTGAACTCGCCCACGTAAATGTGGACGCCGTATCGCCGCTGAAATTCGCGGACCGGCCCGAGCACGGTGGCCAACCGGGCCTTGTCCCAATACCGTCCCCCAATGAAGCCCGGGTAGCGCACCGGTTGCCCCTGCTCGTAGACCCCCTGATGCGTGAAGGCATGCGGCTCGTACATGTGCACGCTGTAAACCACATTCGACACCCCCAACGGCACGAAATCCACAAACCCCGCCGGGCCGCCCCAGCCGGAAGGTTCCACGATCAGGGTGCGAACCGGATCGACCGCGCGAATCGCCCGGGCCACCCGCTCAGCCAGGGCCGGCCAGTCCTCGCAGCCCTCCGCCACGAAATCTTCCACTGGTTCATTGACCAGATCGTACCCCCAAATCGCGCGATGTCCGCGAAATCGACGCGCAATTCGTTCCCACACCTCCACGAGCTTGGCCTGCGCGCGAGGATCGGTAAACAACCCGTCTGTGGCTGCCACGTAGCCGCCGGCAATGGCACGCCCCCCCGGAGGTGAGTGCAGGTCCACCACTACATAAAGCCCGTACCTCTCACACCATGGCAGGGCCGCTTCCAGCTTTTTCAGTTCACCTTCCAGCCAGGAATCGTAGGTGTCCAGCGGCGGGCGCTCCCCGGGCGGCGCGTGCCGGACCAACTGCCAGCGAATCAGATTCGCATTCCAATCCCGGCCCAGCACCCGCAGTCCCTCAGGGTCGATGTTCGGACTCACCATCGTCCCCCGCAGCCGGGGCAATGAATGTCCTTTGTACGGCGCCGAAGCCGATTCTACTGCCACCGTTCGCGCACGCGCCGCAATTTCGAGGCGAATCTCGTCAAACCACACCCTGCCCGTGACTTCCTCCAAACCAAGCACTAGGCGAATTGCGGTCGTATCGGAAGGAATGCGCGCTGTGAAAGCCACCCGCCTCCAGTCGAAACTGCCCGTGTCGATCTCCGCCTGAGGCCACAACTGCCGGTCCGGCGTTTGAACCGCCAGCATGAACTTGATCCCGTTCCAGGGACGCGGCTTTGCGCTGACCGCTTCTGCACGGACCCAGGCGGTACCTCGGATCAGACAGCCGCGTACCGGTTCCACTGGCAAAGGCCGCGTGACCACGGCTGTCCCTCCGGCCCCCTCGGTCCCCCGCTCTATCGCCAGGGCACGGCCTCCGAGACGGTCCGGCCCCCAGGCCGTCGGTCCGCTCCATCTC
>Ga0308421_1001798_pt1 | contig 10923 bp, 5 predicted proteins | sample HotsprSampleMS60_FD_203673 | JGI IMG/M metagenome (GOLD analysis project Ga0308421, IMG submission 203673) | Hot spring phototrophic mat microbial communities from Mushroom Spring, Yellowstone National Park, Wyoming, United States - 20090730_MS60 ...
TTGTGCAGTTCCTCTGCTAAATGCAGTAGTTTCTGCTTTTCCCCTTCCATCAGCTTGGACACGGGGATACCTGTCCAGCGGCTGACCACTTGGGCGATCTCTTCCTCACCGACTTCTTCCTTGACCACGCGTTCGCCTTTGGTCTGTTCGACCTGGGCCACAGCAGAGGCTAGCTGCTTTTCCAGTTCCGGCAGGCGGCCGTACTTGAGCTCCGCTGCCCGGTTCAGGTCGTACTGCCGCTCGGCTCGCTCGATATCGCGGCGCACCTGTTCGATCTGTTCTCGCAGGTTCTGGATTTTCTGCAACGCTTGTTTTTCGGCCAGCCAGCGAGCTTTGAGGGTGTCGGCTTCTGTTTTCAGCTCGCTCAATTCCTTTTCCAGCTTCTGCAAGCGGTCGCGGGAAACCGGGTCATTCTCTTTCTTCAGGGCTTCCCGTTCGATTTCCAATTGCATGACCCGACGGAGCACTTCGTCCAGTTCGGCCGGCATGCTGTCGATTTCCGTGCGGACCATGGCGGCGGCTTCGTCCACCAGGTCGATGGCCTTGTCTGGCAAGAAGCGGTCGCTGATATAACGGTGGGATAGGACAGCGGCGGCGACCAGAGCCGAATCTTTGATCCGCACGCCGTGGTGCATCTCGTACCGTTCTTTCAAACCCCGCAAGATGGAAATGGTGTCTTCCACCGACGGTTCATCAACGTAAACCGGTTGGAAGCGGCGTTCCAAGGCGGCATCTTTTTCGATATGTTTGCGGTATTCATCCAGGGTGGTGGCCCCGATGCAGTGTAACTCCCCGCGGGCCAACATCGGCTTGAGCAGGTTGCCTGCATCCATAGCACCTTCGGCTTTGCCCGCCCCGACAATCGTGTGCAGCTCGTCGATGAACAGAATGATTTGGCCTTGCGAATCGGTGACTTCCTTGAGCACTGCTTTGAGACGCTCCTCAAATTCGCCTCGGTATTTGGCACCGGCGATAAGAGCACCCATATCCAGGGCAACGATCCGCTTGTCCTTCAGACCTTCGGGAACATCTCCCCGCACGATCCGCTGGGCCAGACCTTCAACCACCGCCGTTTTACCGACCCCCGGTTCACCAATGAGCACAGGATTGTTCTTGGTCCTGCGGGACAATACCTGGATCACCCGGCGGATTTCCTCATCCCGTCCGATGACTGGGTCCAACTTGCCTTGCTGAGCTAGTTGCGTCAGGTCCCGACCGTACTTCTCCAGGGCTTGATAGGTTTCTTCCGGATTGGGGCTGGTTACCCTTTGGCTGCCGCGGACCTCCCGTAGGGCCGACATCAACCGTTCGCGGGTCACTCCGAATTCCTTGAGAATCCGGCCTGTCGCCCCGTTGTCCTCGGTGGCCGCCAGAAGCAGGTGTTCCACCGAGACATATTCATCCTTCAATTTCTTGGCTTCGTCTTCGGCCAGGGATAGGAGACGCAAAAATCGCTGGGTGATCCGCGGCTCCACGTTGGTACCGCTGACCCGCGGCTGCTGTTCCACCTCCCGCTGCAGCTTGATGGTCACCGCTTCCGGGGACAACCCTGCTTTGCGAAGAATAGCCGGTGCCAACCCTTTGTCTTGATCCAACAAGGCCAGCAGCAGATGTTCAACATCAACCTGCTGTTGCTGCCAACGGGCAGCCAGTTTATGAGCTTCTGCTATCGCCTGTTGTGCCTTTTCTGTGAAACGGTTCAAGTCCATAAGAAATCCTCGAAATATCCCTGTTTTTACTCACCCAGGATCACCATATTCCTTGCTAACCTCGCTGCGTCACGGTTGCCTCTCAACCTACCCCTGGAGTCTCTTGCGAACCTTCAGGTTGACTCTCATGCTCCCCCAGTGGGACCCAGGATCATTTCCGCGAGTATGAGCAGCGGATCACTTCCATGAGTATGAGTGGCAGAATATCCCCCATCATGAGAGATTGGGTAGGCTGATTTCGTCCGCAGCTACCGTTACTGTATCCCTGGGAGCTGCGGGTAAGGGACATCGTGCCCTCGTCGAGTTGGAGGGGGGCAGCAGAGGGAGGGATTCAACCTTCATAATCAAGATAGCCTCGATTTGTGATAACCCTCCGCAGGCAGAACGCAAACAGAGATCGACAGCGGCTGTCGGCTGGTCCTTGCAGAGCCTTATAAGAACGGTCTATAGTGACACAGGGAGAAGAACGGGAAACCTCGTGACACAAGGATGAAATCGAGATTCCCGGGTTCCCAGGAATATGACGGTCAGAACCATATAACAGTCAGATATCTCGTACCAACGCGCTAGCGAGGATGGGAGACACACGAAGGCATCATATCAAACCACCGCAGCGAGCTGAAAAGATGTTTGTTCCTGTCGGGACCCATGCGTTTTTTCTGGGGAGATACACGTGTTCCTGGGGACAAAGTTGCTTTTCCAAGAACCTGTTCAAGTCAACGGGATGGGTGCAGTAATGGCACGGGAGACGTAAGCGGAGGGTGGCCTTGTGAAGTGGAACCTGGCAATGGCACGGCGGTTGTGCTGGACGGTGACGGCAGGCGTTATAAGCGCCGGAGGATTACTGGTTCTGGATGCATGGTGGTGGCTTAGGGGTTGGCAGCGGGCGTTAGCTTTATCCCTCTGGTTGACCAGTATGATCGTGCTGATGGCGTGGTCGGCTTGGGTGGCAGTGTATCCCAGCGAAACAAGCCATTCCATGGCTCGACGACGCCAGCGTCGGGTCAATGTGCTGGCCGTGGTTGCGGCGACGCTAGCTCTGACCACGTGGGTGGGGATCCTGCTGGGTTGGCAGGAAGCCCCTCACTATGCCCGGCGGTTGTTTCTGCCTTGGTCGGATGCGTTGCGACCGGCTCCCTATCGGGTTGTCGTTACCTCAGGAGACATGGCGGCTCCCGGAGGAGAACGCATCACCGTCAGCGCGTACATCGAGCGCTTGACGCCCTCCACTACTTGGCCGCCGACTGTCTGGCTGATCCGCCAGGTATGGCCCCAGGGCTTACCGGAAAGATTGCCCATGCACCTGGAGGAGGATGGCTCCGCCTACGCCTCCCTCACCGTGGAAAACGATTTTCGCTACCGCATCGAGGTGGATACAGCCAGCAGTGACTGGTATCGTGTCATCCGGATCGATCCGGTGGGTCTCAGTCGGGAATCGCTGCTGGTGGTTGAGCCGCCCAGTTACGCGGCGCACCTCCCGACCCGTCAGTATGCCTTCCCGGAAGGTGACACCCCCACCTTATTACGGGTCCGGGCGTGGCAGTATGGGGTCGTGCAAATTCAGGTTAATTTCACCCGACCCGTGGCGACTGCCTACCTGGAATGGCGAGCGGAGGAGGAGAGCACCGTTGAAATATTCCCCTTGCTGCTGGATGGAGAGCATCGGTTAGGAATGGTACGTTGGAGCGTCGCACGCAGTGGTCGCTGGAAGTTAGTGGCTGTGCTCGAGCGGCAAGGTCGCCGCTGGTTATGCCAGTGGCCGGGTACCGTGGAAGTGCAACCGGACATGCCCCCCCGTTGGTTGGAAGTCACCGGTTTATTAGCGATTCCACGCCGGATTGCACCAGGGAGCACACTGCCTATCCGTTTCCGCGCTCAAGACGACTTCGGTATCGCGCAAGTCTTCCTGGAATACTCTCGGGAAAGCAACCCTTGGTCTCACCAGATCAGCCTGCCCTTTGTTACTCATGCCGATGGTAGCGTGGAAGGACACTACGATTGGCAGATCGACAAACACATTCCCGAAGGGGAAATTGTACGTCTGCGCTTGCGAGTGCGGGACAATCGCCGCATGGAGCATCCCGGCCAAGGACAGCAAGAGGTTGTCTTTCCTCCCGATGGCTGGTGTGAGTTGCGCGTGGATGCCGCCGCTTCGCCCCTGGCCGTGCAAGATATTCAGGTGCAACATGCCTGGCTACGCGATGCCGGCCATGCTCTGCGCAAGCAATGCCAGACATCACGTCAGACCTTGCTGCTCGTGTACCGTGAGGCTTCTTCGACCTGGCAGGACCATCACCGCACTCTGTTACGCCAGGTGACAGAACAGTGGCGAGAGGTTCGACGTGCGTGGGATCACATTTGCCTTCAGATCCGCTTGTTACCGGATTTGCACCCGTTGGCAGCAGCGGCTCATTTGATCCAGGAAGAAGAGGATCAATTCGTTCGCACCGCTGAACGTTGGACCTACTTGCTTACCGCCGCAGAACAGCGTGAGTCGCTCCGTCACGCCCTAGAGCGGCTTCAAATATTGGAACAGCACCTTCATGACTTCGAGAAGCTCAACGATCTCTGGGCCGAGGCTCGTCAACAGAGCGAGCAACTCATGCAACTGGCCCAACGATTGGAAGCATTGGTCCAACAGATGGAGAGCACCGATCGGCCAGAAGAGCGCGCACGCCTCCGTTTGCTGAGGAAGAGTTGGCACCAAGACTGGCACCACTGGTTGGAAGGCACCCCGGCAATACGGATCGTCTGGGAACACCAGGTCGCCCAGGAGTTGCAACGGCTCCAACGCCATGGCCTGGAGTTACTCACGGCTTTAGAGCGCTCAGCTGAGGCAGACGCTGCCGCATTTCAGGCTGCTCGGCACCTCTTCCTCCAATCGCAAACAACATGGATCCGCTCGCTGCTCCAGAGTGCAGGAACGCTGGAACGCCAACGTGCCGGTCACCCCTTCCTTGAAACTCTGGAGGCAGCCCGGCTGGAACTTTGGGGCCAGACCTTGAACTTTCTGGAACGAGGCGATTGGTTATCCGCTCTGACGGTTCTGGAGCAAGTGGCAGATGAGGCGGAGCGGCAGGCTCGTCAGCTAAAAGAACCGGCCCCGGAATTGTCCCAGCAGTGGCGGGAACTGGCTCGCCGATGCCGAACGCAACGCTCGTTCCTGGCCGCTCAGCAGCAGCAGGTCTTGGCCTACCTGACCGTGCCAGCTCAAGAGCCGTTGCCGATGCTAGTACGCAGGGCCGAGCGCTGTGCTGAGGCAGCCGCCCATGTTCTGGAACCTTATCATCTCTCCCTTGCTTTCAAGCCGGCCGTAGTGGAATGGTTCCTCCACGACTTGCGGGCCGCGGTCCACCATCTCCAGACAGGACAATGGCAGGACGCCGTGACCGCACTCCACCACGCCCGCGAGGGACTGCTCCTATTTCAGGCCGGAATTCAGGACACAATCCCCGTTGCATTGTCTTTGCAAAGCCTCCAGGAAGAATTGCGAGCTCTGACACGCTTGGTGCAACGGTATCGTGACTCACCTGCTCTGACCCTGACCCAATGTCGCTGGAGTGTTCACCAATACCTCCGGCAACTTCAACACTGGTATGAGCAATGGCGGTCCCTGGTTGCTTCCACCCCGTCGCATCTACTTTCCCCTTCGTCTTTGCCTTCCTCAGGCGACAGCCAACGTTGGTTGCAAGCCTGGCGTGAACTCGACCGAACCTTAGCTCAGGGAAAGCCACAGGGGCTGACCGGTCCATTGGCGACACTCCCCGCCTATCAGGCTGCTTGCCGTTCATGTCGGGAAGCACTAGACGCCTTGGCGGCACGCATTCCGAAAGCCCAAGCCGAAGTGTCTGGGGACGATCCCACTCTGCTTACCACTGTAGAGAAACTTCGGCAGGCTCATGTGCTGCTCTCTGACCTTGCGTCTGATTCCTACGATGACCAAGCCGGAGTGGCTCAACTCCGCCGCCTGGCCCAACTCTTACGCGAAGCCGCCACCCAAAGACGAGCGTTTCCAGCTGGGGAAAAAGGATTGTTTCCCAGGTCAGCGCTGATCCCTCAAGAACGACCCGTGCCATGACTGACCTTTTAGCCTCTGTGACTTGTTGACTGTTGACTCTAGATGACTTTGGTCTCGGGTCTAAGGCCTTTGAAAATGCGATCGGGATGCACCCCACAAGAACCTAACGTTACTGGGCCCTTATTAGAACTCATCCCAGAAATTTACCTTTGGGACAGTTAGGTTGTCGAGAAGGCTTCCCAATCCCATCTGTGTCAACTCTACTACGACCCCTCAGGGCAGGTCTCTGCCCGTCAGAGGTTTTTGAGATAACTTTTCGTTCGTTGTGGAGGACAAAGAGACTGGCTACATCTCAGCGTAGAGCGGTGGCCTTTGGTCGGTCAAAATCACTATTTTTTCCCCGACCGCTGATACCGCAACCCCCGCAGCCCGGTAAGAGCAGCAACACCAGTCCCAACAATAGAATCCGCCAGGGGTAAGTCATGGAGAACATCTCGGGCTAACACCTCAGATATCTCGCCCCGTGAAGCGGGACATAGAAAAATTGGACATAGAAAAAGAACGATCCGGGTTCCTCGCTTTTGGGGCTCCCGGATCTCGGACCCTTCAGGGTAGGTCGGCATTGCGGTTTGAGTTCGATTACTTCTTCTCACCGCCGCCTTTGTCTGCGGGTTGGGTGGCTCCGCCACCACCGCCACCACCGGTTGCGGGAGCCTTAGTCGGTGTCGAGCTGCCGCCACAACCTGAGAACAGGGCCACGCTGAAGGCCAAGACGAGCAGGGACAGAACGCGCTTCATAAAACTCTCCTTCCATTCGGTTAAGGGTACAGGGTACAAGCACTGACACGTTATCGGGTAGGTCGAGGGAATCCGCAGACGCCCTTCACCTGCTTCCGCTTTTGCTCCAATCTGTAAAGACTCAGGGTCAATCAAAATGTTGGAATATCTCCCGGTCTGTTACTTCTTCTCTTCGTTCTTCTTGTCCTCCTTCTTCTCTTCGTTCTTCTTGTCCTCCTTCGTCTCTTCGCTCTTCTTGTCCTCCTTCTTCTCTTCGCTCTTCTTCTCCTCTGGTGGTTTCACAGTGGCATCTGGAGTTTTACCGTTCTTGGTACCGCCACCGTCAGCGCTCTTGGTCGGCTCCGTCTTCTTGGTCGCCTTTGTGTCGGTGCCGCCACCACAACCTACGATCACGCCTAAGCCAAAGGCTAGGGCCACAACAAGCAGAATGCGTTTCATGGGGAACTCCTCTCGTTCTGACATCACTAGTGATCACGGAGCGTATCTGACCTACACGGAGCCTTTCTCCAGTAGGATCACTCCCAAAATACGTTCCGACCCGTACAACAGAAAGACACGGTCGGTGCTCTTGTCCGGCAGTGTATAGATGCAGAAGCAGGGAAATTATTCCCCAAAAATTCGGATTTGGGTGGGAGCAAGGATCGGGAGATAAAAGGGGGCAACCACTTTCAGAGGATTTCCGCCAGGTTGGGCCAAGAGGAAAGAATCCGCAGGCGGGGACGAAGAACCTTCCGGGAAGAAACACCAGAGGCCGGGAATAAATTGTGTCGATTCAACTCTAACAAAGTACAGAGTGAGGCAGGCGATGGCTTCGGCCGCCATTTACCACCAATTAGTGCGGGATTACTACGAAGCACTCTACCGCTTCGCATACCGTTTGAGTGGTTCGCCAAATGATGCCAGCGATCTGGTCCAAGATACGTACCAGGCTGCCTTTGAGTCAATCCATCAGTTGCAGAGGGTGGAAAGCGCACGGAGTTGGTTGTTTACGATTCTGGTCAATCTTTATCGGCAGCAGTGTCGCCGCAACACCGCGCTCCATTACTACCCACCGGAGGCCCTTAGTGATTGTTCTGAGGCCCGCGAGCCGCTGGAAGTTTCGGAGGAATGGGAACCGGAACGTATCGACCCCCAGCAACTGCAGGCGGCGATCCAGGAGCTGGATGAAGACTTCCGCATTCCTCTGCTCTTGCACTACATGGAGGGGTTCAAATATCGTGAAATAGCCGAAGAATTAGGGATTCCGATCGGTACCGTGATGTCACGGATCAATCGAGCTAAGGAACAGTTACGTCGCTTGTTGGGCTCGTGCAAGGATATGAGAAAAGGTCCACGGACGGAAGCTCGGGATGTTCGTCATGCAATGCCATGAGGCTTTATGGTACCTGGAATTGCGCCGGGGGGAAGGGGAGAAGGCCCTGGGGCCAGAGGTCCAAGCGGCCCTGGAGTCTCACTTGCAAAATTGCGCCCAATGTGCGACACGAGCGCGTACTCAGGAGCTATGGGACTACCAATTGTCCCAGCTGCTCCGGCAAGTGTCGGTGCCGGCTCAACTGGGTGACCGGCTGTTGATCCAGGCAGCCGCGTACCGTGGTCGAACCTTGCGGCTACGCTTCTATCGTCTCACCGCCGTAGCGGCGAGCGTGCTACTTCTGCTGGGTTTTGCTTGGCTCGGTTATCGTGCTACCCTGCCGACCTTCAGCACGGAACAACTCGTTCTGTTTCACGATTCCCACCTGCAGGATCCGGAGAGCTATTTCCACCGCTGGCTCCAACACGAGGGATTGCCTGAGGAATTGCCCGTACCACTGAACCTGAATCTGCTTGTCCATTTGGGGTATGAACGCATTCAGGGTCAGAAGGTGCCCGTAGCCCTCTTTCGTCATCCCCAGCGACCGGAGTTTGCTCGTGTTTACTTCCTGCGACAATCCGGACCCTTCCGCTGGCGCCAACTCAATGATGCCGAGGCTTCCCACACCGTCGCCCAGGTGATCTCCGATTCCCAAAGCTTTCGGAGGGTGACCTACGTGATCGTCTATCCAGCTGGCCCCGAGGGGTTGCGTCCCTTTCTCCAGCCCAATCCGGGAACTTCGTAGAGACGGCCAAGTTACGGATAAGGAGAGCCCCCTGCTTATTCCAGGGAAGTAGAAATCCAACAATCCGTTATCCATACCATCCATGCCAAACCATTGGCTCCATGGTGCGCACGATTTCCATTAAGGAGGATGGCGGATCGATAGGCAAATGGGGTGTTTCCCAGCATGATCCACGAGTAAAAAACCTCTTGCCACCGCGGTTCGTATGGCGTAATATGACGAATGCACGGGGACGTAGCTCAATTGGTTAGAGTACCGGACTGTCGATCCGGTGGTTGCGGGTTCGAGTCCCGTCGTCCTCGCTGACGCCAAGCGATGCAACCTGGCGCAAACAAGTGCCAGGTTGTTGCGTTTTAAGCACTTGCGGTGATGCCTTGAAAAAGAGCAGGAACCGAGGCAGACATGTCAATCGATGTCAATGAATGCCGCTCGGCGCACCCAGTTGGTACGCCCGGTGGTACGCCCAAACGGACAACATTGTCCGATTTGATGCCGGTTGGTGCGAGTTCGTCTCCATCAGTTCCGGTCCGGCGAAGGGGGATGGCGTCGGCATTTTGTCGTATCGGCCGGCACGAGCGGCGGCAGTTGCTCGACGGCCCCGGCCAGGTCGTACAGTCGGCGGTGCCAGTACCGGGCGGTCAGCAGTGGCGTCGGGTGTCCGGCGAGTTCTTGTAGTAGCGTCTGTAAGTCCACGCTGTAATCGGCGAAGTTCATCCAAAGTCAATTCGCGACGGCGATGGCACACGTCTGATGGCGGAGTTCACCAGTTGTCAAGGTTGCGAACGGATTTGAGCCGATACGCTTTGTGCTAACAAGCCAACGGCCGAAGCCCCGCAAAGCACGACATAGTGATTCACGGTTTCCAGTGAAACCCCCTTCGCCTTTTCTGCTGCAAGGGTTTCGACTGTTGCACGCGGCATACGGCGGGCCTTGCCGTTGTCCGGTGCGGTCGAGTGCGTTGGCTTTCGTATCTCTGAACATGATCAGCCGGCCGGGCCGCACGTCGAGAGAAGCGAAGGGGGGCGGTAGCGTGTAACGAAAAGGTGGTTCGCTATGCTCCACGTCCGAAAGCCACGAGCCGAACAGGCTCACGCCGGTTGTCTAGTTCGACGTCATGCCAGTTCCGCTTCGCCGCTCTAGGGGGGCGAGCGTTCCGAACGGGAAGTCGGAGCACCGGGTGGCAGCGGGGCGGGGTGGTCGGTAGCCTTGGGTGCGGGGTGGTCGGTAGCTTGCGGGGCGGGGTGGTCGGTAGGTCGGCCCAGGCGGAACCACAGCGCGTAGAGTGCGGGGACGACGAGGATGGTTAGTACTGTACCGGCGGTTACCCCGCCGATCAGGACGTAGGCCAACGGCCCCCAGAAGGTATCGAGCGTCAGCGGGATGAAGGCGAGCACAGCGGCCAGGGCGGTCAGAATGACCGGCCGGGCGCGTTGAACGGCGGCCTCGATCACCGCTTCTCGCTGTGTCATTCCCTCGGCCATGTTATCTTGCACTTGCTGGGTGAGGATCATCGTGTTGCGCATCAGGATGCCCGCCAGGCCGATCAGCCCTAGCAGGGCGACGAACCCGAACGGCTGGCGGAAGATCAACAACGCCGCCACCGCCCCGATAAGGCCGAAGGGGGCGGTGGCCAGCACCATGAACGTACCGGAGAACGAGCGCATTTGCAGCATGATCAGGATGAGCATAATGGCGACCATGATCGGCTGCAACTTCTGGATGGAGGCGTTGGCCTTCTCAGATTGCTCGACGGTGCCGCCAATCTCAATGCGGTAGCCATCGGGCAATTGCTCGCGAATCGGACGCAGTTGCTCCCAGAGGCGGGCAGTTACGTCCGGCGGTTGGGCACCCTGGACATCGGCCACGACCGGTAGTGCCAGTTCGCGGTTAACCCGCAGTTGGATCGGCTCCTCGAAGGTGACAGTCAATTGCCCTAGATGCGCGATGGGCACTTTGCGGCCGTCGAGCGTCTTGATTTCGGTGGGGTAGCCATCGCTGCGTCGTCCCAACGCTCGCAGTTCGACGGTGCGGATGTCTTCGCGGATTTCGGTGACGGGCACGCCGTCGAGGGCGAACTGTAATTGCTGGGCGACCTCCCGCGGGGTCAGGCCGATGCGTAGCAGACGGTCCAAATCAATCGCCAGCCGCAGGGTGGGCATGCGTTCGTCCCACTCTAGATGCGGGTCGATGAGGTTGGGGTCCTGGGCCATGACCTGCCGGACCTGATGGGCGATAGTCCGCAGTTGGATCGGATCGGGCCCGATGACGCGGAAGGTAATCGGCCAAGTGACCGCTGGGCCAT